>SL_5KL_010_SEDDRAFT_10000108_pt1 | contig 46230 bp, 36 predicted proteins | sample SodLakKL_010_SED_FD_9118 | JGI IMG/M metagenome (IMG submission 9118)
GGTAACCGCTTCTACTTCGATGGTTAACTCATGCTCGCCGGCTTCTTCCAGGCTGAATTCTAAAGCAGCTTCTCCGTTTTCAAAGTGGAGTGTATCATCAAATAATTCGCCGCTTAGCGAGCTGTTTACAGTTACTGCTTTTTCATCGTTTAAAGCTTCTTTTTTGCTGTTTCTGGCTGCTTTGAATTCCAGCACGAAGGCTTCGTTTTCACGCACTTCTTCAGGCAGGTTTAGAGCAAAACCGGAATGGTCTGTTGAATCGGTGACGGTTACCATTAGGCTTGTCTCGTCTCCGGTATCGAAGCCGATTACAAGCTCTAAAGTTTCACCTTCGCTAAAGTTTTTCAGAAATTCCTGTTCAACGCTTAAAATGTTATCTTCAAGGCTGTAGTTTTCGTTTTCAATTCCGTCGCCGCTTACCGAATCGACTTGAGAAGCATCGTTCCAGGTAATTTCTGTTTTTACAGGTTCCGGTTGGTTTAAGTCAAACTCAACTTTCTGTGGGTTGATTGCAGCGCTTTCGATTTCTTCTTCGTAAACCTCAAAGCCTGCTACCAAATCGCGGTCATTTTCAATCGTGAAGGAATATTTATTTTCTTCGCTGACGACAATTGTTTCCTGCTCCAGGGTTTCGCTTTCCCGGTTTTCTTCGGAAGTTTCGTCTTCTTCATCGCTGATCGGGTTGTTATGGTCATCTACCTGCGATTCATCTTCCGGATCAAGAACTGTATCTTCATTTTCACTTGCGCTGATGATTTCTGACCAGCTAACAAACCGGTAACCTTCATTTGCTTCAGCGGTGACCGTAACCTCATCGCCTGCTTCGTAGCTGCCTTCGCCCTGGACTGTTCCGCCTTCTTCAGGGTCTTTCGAGAGGCTGATCTCGTAAGTTTCCGGCTTTTCTTCGAAGTGGGCTACCAGCTCTGTATCTTGAGCAGGCATGGTGTAGGTGAAATCGGCCTGTTCGGAAATTGTATCGCTACCAAGGGTCCACTTGCTGAAGCTGTATTCTTCTCCTGCTTCAGCAGAAACAACTACTTCTTTGCCTTCTTCGTATTCTCCTCCACCATGCAGGACTCCGCCTTTTTCAGGTTTAGCTTCAAGCCCAAGTTTGAAGGAAGGTAAATCTGCTTCGATTACAAAAGGTTCAGATGCCAGCGGATCTTGTTCCAGGTAGCTGACTTTTATGGTGTAGCTGATATCTTGATCTGCAGGTTTAAAAGCGTCAAAGGCTAATTGAGCCCGGTCTGGATATTCTTCGTTCCATTCAATACTGGTTAAATTCAGGATTTCAAAATCGGTATCGTTGTTGTTTTCGTTGCTATCAGTATCGGTATTGCTCTCGTCTTGTTCGTTAGCTTCGCTGTCTTGGTCACTATTTGCTTCTTCTGTATCATCGTTTTCTCTTTCTTCCCCTGTTAATGCTGTTTCACTCTTGAAGTAAGCTTCAAAATCGTCTAACTCGGGCTTGGTTTCGAGATCACGGTCAAAGGTTGCCGTTATTTCACCGTTAACGGCACTTACTGCAGTAACTTTAGCTTTTTCAACCTCTTCTTCAACTGCTTCAAAGTTGGCAATCAATTCGCGATCGCGCTCGGCAGTGAAGCTATATTCTTTTTGATCACTGTATTCTGCTTCAATATCAGTGCTTTCTTCCTGGTCGTTAAAGTCCTCGTGGTTGATGATTTCAGTCCAATTTACGAATTCATACCCTTCACTTGCACTGGCGGTGACGGTAACTTTTTCACCCTGCTCGTACTCACCTTTACCATCAACAGTGCCGCCATCTTCAGGTTCAACAGATAAGCTTATCCGGTAGGTTTCCGGTGCCGGTTCCTCTTCAACCGGTTCCTCTTCCGGTTCCTCTTCGGGTGCTTCAAGATTTGCTACAAGCTCGCGATCCCTGTTTGCGAGGAAAGAGATTTCTTTTTTAGTGTCAATTTCCTTGCCGTTTTCGGTCCAGTTAATAAAGCTGTAGCCGGATTCAGGGACTATTTCCAGGGTTACGCTTTCCCCGTGCCTGTAAGTGCCGTCTCCGTTGATGGTACCGCTTTCTTCGGGCACTGCGCTTGCTGTAATTGAGTAAGTGGGCAAGTCTTCACCAAGGAGTATCTGAGTGGGGTTTTCCTGGTTCTCAACGGTGCCTATGCCAAGCTGCCCCCTTGAGTTATCACCCCAGCCCCATAAAGAACCGTCTTCTTTCAGGGCAAAGGTGTGATTTTCCTGCGGGTAAATGGTTTTTACGTTATTTAACTCAATCGTGGTCGGATTATCACTGTTGCCCCAGCTATGAAGGGCTCCTTCATCATTAAGGGCTAAAGCCTTATCATTGTTGACATACGCTCGTGTTATTCCATCAGCTATATCTAAAGGGCTTGGCTGGGCATGGGTGCTGCTTTGATCGGTTACCTGTCCGTTCCAGTTGCGGCCCCAGCCCCAAAGTGTACCATCTTCGTCTACTGCGAAAGTGTGATGTTCTTGAGGGTGCAGATCTTTAATATTATCGAGAGGAATTTGGATCGGTTTATGTCGGTTTGATATTGAGCCGTCGCCCAGCTGCCCGTACCAGTTATTGCCCCATGCCCATACAGAACCGTCTTCCTTGATTGCGTAAGCATGTGATTCCTGGGCATAGATGTTTTCGACTTTTCCTATATTTACTTCTACCGGGGCATACTGGTTATCATTGGAACCGTCGCCCAGCTGGCCGTACCAGTTGTATCCCCAGGCCCATAAAGTTTGATCCATTCTTTGTGCGATAGTATGTTTATCCCGGGGATAAACATTTTTTATGTTATCCATAATTTTAACCGGTTGGGTGCGGTTAGTAGCAGTTCCGTCACCGAGCTTCCCGTAACGGTTGTTGCCCCAGGCCCAAAGAGTGTTGTCGTTCAGCAGGGCAAATGTATTATTCTGACCCGGGATTATCTTATTAACATTATTTAGTTCAACTTCCACCGGTTCAAAACGATTTCTGGTGGTACCGTCGCCCACCTGGCCATGATTATTATGACCCCAGCCCCATACCCTGCCGTCGGTAGTAATGGCAAATGAGTGTCTTTCATGGGGATATATTTCTTCGACATTATCCAGGATTTGGACCGGGGTAGGGTAGGCACTTTCATCGGTACCTGCTCCCAGGCGTCCGTCCCAGTTGCGTTCCCAGGCCCAGAGGGTCCCGTCGTCCTTCAGAGCGAAAGTATGGCCGGAAGACTGGGGGTAGATTTCAGCTACATTTTCTAAAACAGGTTGGACAGGAAGGAAACGGTTAGTTGTAGTTCCATCACCCAGTTTGCCATAGCGATTGTTACCCCAGGCCCAAATAGAGCCATTTTCAGTCAGCACGAATGTGTGTGAAGATTTGGGATAAACTTCGGCAACCCTGCTGCCCGATTCGGCCACGGCTTGTATGCTTGCAGTAAACAGAATAAATACTGCGAAAACAAGGCCTAAAAATAAAGACAGCACCTCAGCTTTTCCGAAAGTTTTAATGCTTAACAGAAGAAGCATTTTTTAGTTCACCTCGTTATAAAGCATCCGTGCTTATTTTGATTTGATTATTTTTTCTTAAAAGGCAATCTCGATGCCAAGATATACAAAAGCAAAAGGCAGCCTAACGGCTGCCTTTTATCAAAAAAAAGTGAACTATAATGTGTTCAAATCAAATTGACTGGCAGCCAGGCAGCCCGGTTTACGGGCCCACGGCTTTGCGCCCCCACATTACGGTGGGTTTGCCTTTTTCAGTCTTTTTATTTCAAACTTAACGTAATTTTAATACAATTGCTCCACTTGTTCAAGCAATTTTGTGATATTTATTAACTAAACTTAAGAAACTGTTAGCTACCAGTTTTAAGGGCTAAGTCTGTTTGCTACATTTAGGTAACTAAGTATATTCGACGGTCATTGAAAATCTCCTTTTTTTAAGTTAATAAAAAATTAAAAAATGCACTATTATTGTTCGTAAAATAATTACAGTCTGATTATAGTTGGCAATGATAATTCTTGACAAAAGCTGTTTTTATGTTATTGTAAAAAGTAATAAAATAGAAAAAATTTAATTAATAACTCTATTGTTTTGCTTTTAAAGAGTTTCTGTCTATTGCAGTTATCAGGGAGAATGGTTATAAAGTTTAAATTTATTACCAGCTATTTAAAATAGGGAGGGATTGGTGAAGATGAAATATGAAAGTTATACTTATCATGACGGATCACAGTATGAAGGTGAGTGGAAGGATAGTAAAAAGCATGGTTATGGTACCTATATCCGGCCTGATGGGATGAAGTATATTGGAGAGTGGAAAGAAGATAAACCTGATGGACAGGGGACCCTAATTTACCCTGATGGAGGAAAACGGGTTGGTGAATGGAAGGAAGGGAAGTATATTGGCGAGATCACACAGCAAGAAGACAGGCAGAAGCGGTTAACGGATCATGAAGAAACAAGGTCGGTTCAAGCAGGAATAAAAGCTGAAGAAAAGCACTTTTACTTGATTGGTTTTATTATTAGTTTTGTTGCCGGTTTTTACGGCATGGACCGGTTTTACAGGGGACAAGTAGGTCTGGGTATCTTAAAGTTGATAACTTTTGGCGGCCTGTTGATTTGGTGGCTGGTTGACACCTGTATATGGGCTTCAAAGCTAGGGCGAGCTTATAAAGTGAAAGAATCATAATCAGCAAACACCAGAAAGCAGAGGTATTATTTTAGCGATTTGAGGGGTTATAAGTTAGATGAGCAATATTTTAACTTACATTAACGCAATTATTTTTATCTTAATCGTCCTGGGAGCATTTGTGGGGATTTACATTATGTTTGTCAGAAACTACAAGGATTTTTAATTAGAGGAGTTTTTAAAAAGGCAGCTTGGTTTTAAAATGGCTGGGGCGGCAGGATTCGAACCTGCGCATGCGGGGTCCAAAACCCCGTGCCTTACCGCTTGGCTACGCCCCAGCAACATATAAAATAACTTATGGGGTGAGTGATGGGATTTGAACCCACGACCTCCAGGGCCACAACCTGGCGCTCTAACCTACTGAGCTACACCCACCATTTAATCCTATTTTCCTGTTAGCGATGTTAATTTTAGCATGCAAAAAAAGAAAAGTCAACGATAGCAAAAAGAATTTTAGAGTATGTATTTTTCTCGGCAGGATTATTTAAGATTTTGCCGAATTATCAAGATGCATTTCAATAACCCCTGGTGATCCCATGAGTTAAATGAATAACAGGACTAACCGGGATTAAATGGAAAGGATGATATACTTGCGCTTTTTAAGCGGCAGCTTTTTAATCGGAATAATAATAGTTATAGCCGGAGTATTACTGCTTTTGGACAACCTGGTGGATGCTGTAGAGATCAACTTCAGGCAAATTTTTCAATTTTGGCCGGTAATCCCTTTAATTGTTGGCCTTAACTGGCTAGCTTCCTCTTTTGGCTCTGTTTCTACCGAAACCGGGAAGAAAACATACTTTTCCTGGGGGCAATTTATTACCGCTTTTATTGCTATTGCTGTCGGAGTTATCTTCCTGGGGCGCAACCTGAACTTATTCTATGTTGATACATCAATGTTATTCAACATTGCCCTGCCTGTAATATTGATTTTGATTGGAGTTAATTTACTACGCGGGCGAGCCCAGAGTCCTGGGAAAGGCGGCCGTTTTGCTTTTATGGGCGGTTCGGAAGTGGGTGGTTCCAAGCCATGGAAGCTTGAAGGGGGCAGTTATTTTGCCTTCATGGGTGGAATTGAAATGGACTTAACCGCAGCAGAAATCCCTGAAGGCGAGACCATTATTGATTTGACTGCAATAATGGGAGGGATAGATGTTAAAATCCCCCAAAATATGGCGGTTATTTTTGAGGGGTCGGCGGTGCTGGGGGGAGTAACTTTTATAGATCATGAAGATGGCGGTGTCATTGGCGGCCGTAAGATAGAACATAATGTAGATGAGTCGACCACCCGGTTTTTAAGAATGCAGGGTCGGGCGATAATGGGTGGAATCGAGGTAAAGGAAGCGCTTTAGTTAGACCCCGGCAATCCGGTTTTTTAATGCACCGAATACTTCATCTTCATTTAAATGCGGTTTTAGCTTGTGAACTTGTTTTAGGCATATGGAAGCGCCGTAATCCATACCCTGGCAACCGGCCAGCAGCAGCACATCGCCCGGTTCTGTCTCACTTAACCCACGGCTGATCGCCTCGGGAAGTTCTTCATAGATTTCGGTTTGTATTCCCGCTTCGGCCATAACAGCTTCGAAGATTTTTCTTTCTTCTAAACTAACGATATCTTTTTCTTCCACATGTGAAATGCTGGTGGTGGCAATTATTTTTTTTAACCCGAGCGAAGGGGCCCAATGCGCCAGTGCTTCAGCATTTTCGCGGTTTACGGTAACCCCCCGTCCACCCCTGATAGCATAAACCAGGTGCAGGTTGTTGTAGTCCATCATTTGAAGAGTTTCCAGGGTGACATGGATGTTGAGGCTGTTGGCGAAGTGATCGTCGAGGATCATGAAATCATCTTCAAAAATTAGCTCAAAGCGCCTTTCCACACCTCCAAAGGTTTTAAGTGCTTTTTGGATGACATCAACCGGGACACCATAGAGCATGGCTGCCAGTATTGCAGCCATGGCGTTGTAAACGCTGTGAAGGCCCAGCACTGAAAGCTCTATATTGAATGATTGGGGATAGTTCGAAGTTATTTCCGGCAAGTTAGTTCCGGCAAGTTCTACCGTGAAGCGGGCGCGGCCGGTGCTTAAATCGAGATTGTGCACCAGGCAATGAGCCTTCTCGTTTTTTAAACTGTAGGTAAAGACATGCGCTTCGGTTTCAGAAACCAGGGAGGCAGTGTAGGAGCAATCCAGGTTTAAGATAGCCCAGCTATTTTTTTTGGCTTTTCGAACCAGGCTGGCCTTGGCATTGAAGTATGCTTCAAATGATCCGTGCAGGTCGATGTGCTCACGGCTGATATTGTTTAAGACTACGATATCGAAGTCGACGCTGCCCACCCGCTTTAACTCCAGGCCGGATGAAGAAACTTCCATCACTGCATGGGTGACATCTTGTTCCACCATTTGGTAAAAAAACTGGTGTAAATCCAGTGATTCCGGGGTAGTTAACCCGGCCTGAACGACTTTATCCCCCATCTTGACGATAACTGTACCCACAAGACCTGTTTTCAAACCGTACTCTTCAAGGATCGAGTTAAGCATGTAAGTGGTGGTTGTTTTTCCGTTGGAAGCGGTTACCCCGGTAATATTTATTCTTGAAGAAGGGTGATTGTAGAAACGATCGGCCAGGGCGGCCAAAGCCTGGCGGCTATCGGTGACCATATACTGCGGAATATCTACTTTGTCTACAAAATATTCCACTACCGCGGCTACCGCACCATTTGCGGCTGCCTGCTGCAGGTATAGGTGGCCGTCTGTTTTATAGCCACGGATACAAACAAATAAACTCCCGGATTCAACCTGTTTTGTGTGATAAGCAAGACCGGTAACCGGCTTAACTTCTCCAAGCCTGGTTTCAATTATAGAAAGCGGTTTTAATAGTTCATGCTGGTCCATTTGTTATTGCCTCCAACTGCCAGTTTAATTTACCCCCGGACTTCAGTCAATTGCTTTGCCTGCTCTCTATTAAATGAAACAGAGCCCGCATTAAAGCGGGCCCTGTGAAAAACAGTTCGAAATTAAATAATCAGCTGATTTCAATAGATTCTGTCGGGCATTCTTCAGCTGCTTCGCGAACACTGTCTTCGTGTTCTGCAGGGATGGGGTTAACTTTAACCTCTGCTTTTTCATCTCCCAATTCAAATACCTCGGGACAAATATCCTCACAAATACCGCATGCGCTGCAATCATCGTTTACGAAAATTTCCATGCTAATGCCTCCTTCAACAAAAATTAGGTATTTTCCATTAAACAGTATTCGCTAATTATTTCATTTTCCCTTTTTTTTAATGCAAAATCCATAGATAAAAATAGAAGGGAGCAGGCACCGGGAATGACTTTGTTTCCCTTATCAATTTACATGCCACCTCTCAAAATGTTTTGCAGCGGTGATTTTATGGTTACCGCCTGCTAATAATGTGGATAATATGAATTAGTTATACAACAAGCGGGTTCTGCCTGTGGATAACTCTGTGCATACTGTTAACAGAACAGGTATTTGCTTTGTGAAAAACCCTGTTTTAGGGGTTAAAATTTTATTTTTCATTTATTTAGGTTACATAAAACTATTTTCACATAGCCTGATTGCCAGGCAATTTTTTTATTAATGAAGGATATTTAGATTGCAAATAATCGGAATCTGTGCTATTAATATAGTTAATAATCTGTAGTTGAGGAGGTTTAAAATGAACAAATTGAAAATGGCACTTTTAACCCTGGCTATCCTGGCTTTGCTGTTACTGCCTGGATGTAATGGCGGGGTCTGATGAGTTTAGATCGGAACCGGTTCGGTTCCTGATAGAAACCGAAAAGCTTACAATATTTGCAGCTCGTCATTTAAACCGGTTAACTGGACCGCCCGGTTAAAGTTAACCACAAAGGTATCTTCTATGCCAACCGTCCCTTCGCTGGGAAAGATGAATTTCGGTTCCAGTGCAAAAACCATGCCTTCTTCCAGGGGCAGATCCAGACCGCGGGCCAGAACGGGCAGTTCATCCAATTCCAGGCCCACACCGTGGCCGATAAAGTTTATTTTTTCTACGTAACCCATGAAATGATTGTTAAGCCCAGCCCTGTCAGCCATTTCTTCAGCTTTGGCAAATAAAGTGGAGCAGGTCACACCTGGTTTTGCCATTTCCGCAATAGTTTTTTTTATATTTACTGCTTGCTGGTAAGCTTCCAGGAGATGAAGAGCAGGTCTGCCCAGGGAGTAAATCCTGGTTTGATCGACCATGTATCCACCAAGCACGCTGACAAAATCGATCAGGATCGGTTCATGTCGCTTGATTGTTGAGATTCCTGCGCCCTGTGGAAAAGAGGGATTGAGCCCCGGTCCCCCGGTAGGCCCATCAAAAAAAGTTAACGCTGCGGCATTGTCACCGCTCATAATGTGTCCGTAGTGCATCTCCTGGTTGAACCCGCGCATCCGAACAACCCCCTGGTGCCCGAGGGTTCGAGCATGGTACTCAAGATGGCCGGCCAATTCGACTTCGCTCATGCCTTCCTGGATGACTTTGCTTGCATGGTTAAAGACTGAACTGCTAATTTTTGCCGCTTCTTTCATCATATTTAACTCATAGTCGGATTTAACGGCTCTTACTTTGCGGACTTGTTTAGAAATGTCAACAACCTCATAGTCTTCAAGCATTTTTTTATAGCGCAGGTAAAGATTTGCGGGGAGGACATCGGCTTCCAGGCCGATCTGGTTTCCGGCAGCAAAAATGTCTTTGATTTGCCCGATTAATTCTTCCCAGCCCAAAAAGGGCACCACTTTTTCCAGGGCACTTTCCTGTTGGGCCCGGGCAAGAGATTTTTTTACCACCAAAACAGGCTCTCCTTCTGCCGGAATAAGCAGGTGCCCGTTTTGGCCGGTTCCGCTAAAATAAAAAAGGTCGGCCCGCTGCACCAGCAAAGCCCCGGCTATTCCATCTTTTTGCATTCTTGCTTGTAGACTATTTACCCTTTTGTACAGTTCATCTTTCGGGATCATCGTCTGCTACCTCCTAAGTTTGATAAAGAGTTAAATCTATTTTGATGGATGGCATTCTATTACTTGAACAACAAAATAAAAATGGAGCGCTTTTACTTAATGATAACATATAAATGCGTTAATATTAAGCAAAGCGCCCCAGCATTAATTAATCATGCCTATATTGGTTGATTTGGCCTTTCACAGACTAAGCCTTTTCAAATAGGCCGGCAGCTCCCATGCCTCCCCCGATGCACATTGAAACGACTCCGTAGCGTGAATTGCGGCGGGTCATTTCATGGAGCAGGGTAGCGGTAAGTTTAGCCCCGGTGCAGCCTAATGGATGTCCCAGGGCAATCGCTCCACCGTTGACATTAACTGTGTCCGGGTTAAGCCCCAGTTCTCTGATGCAGTAAAGGGCCTGGGAAGCAAAGGCTTCGTTAAGTTCAACCAGGTCGATGTCGTCGATTTTTTTGCCGGTAAGTTTCATCAGCTTTGGTATGGCTACAGACGGTCCGATACCCATAATTTCGGGAGGACAGCCGGCCACACCGAAGCCGCGGAAAACAGCTATCGGTTTTAACCCCAAAGCTTTTGCTTTGTCTGCAGACATTACTACCGTAGCAGCAGCTCCGTCACTGGTTTGAGAGGAATTACCGGCAGTTACACTGCCTTTGGCGTGAAAAGGCGAGCGCAGCCTGGATAAGGCTTCTAAACTTGTATCCGGGCGTACGCCTTCGTCGACTTCGAACGTTTTTTCTTTCTCAACTATTTGGTTATCCGGCCCGGGTTCGCGTTCTACTACCTTCAGGGGGACGATTTCATCTTTAAAACGCCCTTCCTTGATTGCAGATGCTGCTTTTTGATGGCTGCTCAGGGCAAACTGGTCCTGGTCTTCACGTGAAATATTGTAACGCTGGGCTACAAATTCAGCAGTTATGCCCATCGGAGTGTAAGCTTCAATATGGTCTTCGACAAGCCTGGGGCTTGGGGCAAGCTTGTTCCCGCCCATGGGGACCATACTCATGCTTTCTACCCCACCGGCAACGATTACGTCGGCAAAGCCGCACATGATCCGTTCGGCAGCCATTGCAATTGCCTGCAACCCCGAAGAACAAAACCTGTTTACGGTTTGGCCGGGAACCTCGACTGGCAGGCCTGCTTGTAAAGCAACAATTCTGGCTATGTTGGCGCCTTGCTCGGCTTCGGGAAAAGAGCAGCCCAAGATTAAGTCTTCAATTTCTGCGCTGTCCAGGCCTTTAGCGCGGGAAATCGCTTCCTTGACTGCGGTGGTTCCCATATCTTCAGGCCTTGTATTGCGCAGAGTGCCGCGCGGGGCCCTGCCGATTGCTGTTCTGACAGTGGAAACAATAACAGCTTCTTTCATTCTTTTACCTCCTCCTTTAATTCCTTAAAGGTTTGCCTGTGGTGAGCATATGGTTGATCCGGTCCATGGTTTTTTCTTCACCACAAAGTCTTAGGAAAGCTTCTCTTTCAATATCCAACAGGTATTGTTCGCTAACGTATGAATTGGGTTTTATGTTGCCTCCGCAGATTACAAAGGCGATTTCGTTTGCTATCTTTTGATCATGATCACTAATATATTCTCCCCAGCGCATATTTTGAACACCTGCTTTGAATGTGGCTACGCCATACTCGCCCAGAACTTTGATTGGTTTTTGTTCCGGTGGTTCGAATCCTTCCAGGTTCATGGCCAAAGCGGTATTTTTGGCATCATGAAGTAGAAAGTCCTGGTTGATGCTTACTTTGTCGGTAGGACGCATAAAACCTAATTCCTGGGCCTGTCGAGCGCTGGTTGCTACGGTTGACATGGCAATTGCTTCAAATGCTTTTTGGACATAAGGTAACATATCTACTTTGGTATCTTCCCTCAATCCTTCGGTAAAGCGAATCAGCAGCTCTTTGTTACCGCCACCGCCCGGTAAAAGGCCAACACCCATTTCAACCTGTCCCATGTAAGTTTCGGCCGCGGCATGAATACGGTTACAATGGAGCACTATTTCCATACCGCCGCCAAGGGTCATTTGGAATGGAGCACCGACAACGGGTATTTTTGAATATTTCATGGCCATCATGGCATCCTGGAATTTTTTGATAAAACTATTGAGCATATCCCATTCTCCGCCTTGAGCGGCCATCATAACCAATCCCACATTTGCTCCGACACAAAAGTGGTTTTCCTGGTTGCCGACTACCATGCCGGTATAATTCTTTTCAGCCTCTTCCAGGGCTTCATATATAAAGTCTATAAAGCCAGGTGAGATTGCCTGCCTTTGAGTGTGCATTTCCAGGCAGCAGATTCCGTCACCTAAATCTACCAGGCTTCCCTCGTCATCGCCTTTGATCAGTTTGTTTTGCTTTTTCAAGGAGGGCAGGCTGATTATTTCCGGGCTAATCGGCACCTGCTTGTACTCTTTCGAAGCAAAGTCGTAGTAATAGAAGGTGCCATCTTCCTTTTCTTTGTAGAAACTTTCAAAGCCCATTTCTAGCATTTCTTGAACGTTTGCCGGGATTTCTTCACCTTCATTTTTCATTCTTTCTACACTTTCTTTTACACCAATAGCATCCCAGGTTTCGAAGGGGCCGAGTTCCCAGTTAAATCCCCAGCGCATTGCCCGGTCCACATTGATTATGTCATCGGCAATTTCCGGAATTAACTTGGCTGTGTAGAGCAGCAGGCGTTTAGTGAGGTTCCATGCGAACTGCCCTGCTTCGTCCTCGGATTCAACAAGCATTTTTAATCCATCTTTTAAACCGGCCTGTTTAGTTTTAGATAATATATCGAATTTAGGCTTTTGCCTGGGCCTGTATTCCATTTTTTCATAATCAAGCGCAAGTATTTCGGAACCGCTTTCGCCCTTGACTTTTTTATAGAACCCCTGTTGTGTTTTATCACCGAGCATGTTGTTTTCAATCATTTTGTTGACGAATTCGGGTAACTCAAACATTTCTTTGTCTTCGGGGTCATCTGACTTTTCTCGAATGGTACGGGCTACGTGGACGAATGTGTCCAGGCCAACCATGTCGCCGGTACGGAAAGAAGCGCTTTTAGGGTGCCCCATTGGCGGACCGGTTATAGCGTCAACCGCTTCTATACTCATGTTTTTCTGCTCCATGAGCTTGATCGTATAAACCATGCCATAAATACCGATGCGGTTGGCTATAAAGTTAGGAGTATCTTTTGCGAAGACAACCCCCTTGCCCAGGGTCTTTTCGCAGAAGCGGTGCATATAATTGAGGACTTCTTCGGATGTATCCTGGCAAGGAATAAGTTCTAAAAGCCTCATATAGCGCGGGGGATTAAAGAAGTGTGTCCCAAGAAAATGCCTGCGAAACTCCGGAGAGTTTTCGGAGACCATTTCATTGATGGACAGGCCGGAAGTGTTCGAGGAAACAATGGTCCCTTCGGTCCAGTTTTCTTCGACCTGCTTAAATACTTTCTTTTTAATTTCCATATTTTCTACAATTACTTCTACAATCCAGTCGACATCTTTTAGCTTGTCCATGTCGTCTTCGAAGTTGCCGGGGGTAATCCTCTCAATATAGGATTTACGGTAAAGCGGGTTTAGTTTTTGCTTGAGCAAGTCATTTTTCCCGTTTACTGCCAGGCGATTGCGCACTTCCGGGCTTTCCAGGGTTAACCCTTTTTTTTGCTCTTCTTCAGTTAGTTCGCGGGGAACAATATCAAGCAGTAATACCGGGATGCCTACATTAGCCAAATGGGCGGCNATGGTAGCCCCCATTACCCCGGCACCCATGACGGCAGCCTTTTTAATTTCTTTCAAGGCCATCTAAATACCTCCTTCATAACATTGTGGTGAGCTTTGATCAGCTAGATTTGAACAAGAAAACATCTTTACTGCAGGCCTCTAACCAGCATATCGAATACAGGAACTTTAAGTTTAGCAAGGCTATAAGGTTTACCGGACATTACCCAGCAGGTTATAACTTCGTCAATAGCGCCAAAGACAACTTTTCGGGCTGTTCGCACGTCTAAATTTTGCCGGTAGAGTCCCTGTGACTTACCTTCTATGATCACCTCCTCGATCAGGTTGAAATAATTTTTTAGCGGTTTAGAAATACCTTCATTAATAGTGTTATCTATTTGTCTTAATTCAATTTGGGTAACTTTGGCCTGATCCGGATTATTGCCAAGGGTGGTCAAGTGATAGGTAATGACCGTTTTTAATTTGTCGTTGGCATCTATGCACCGGGTAAGTTCCTCCTTTAAACCGTCGACAAAACGGTTCATCATGGTTTGGAACAGGGAGACCAGGATGTCTTCCTTATTGGTAAAGTATATATAAACAGTGCCGTCCGCAACACCCGCTTCACCGGCGATATCGGCGATCCGGGTGCGATGGTAACCGGTGCGGGCAAAAGTTTTTACCGCTGCATCTAAAATTACCTGGCGTTTTTCTCCGGTCCGTTTGACCAAGTTTAGCCTCCCAGTGTGGTAATCAATAAATGAATGAGGGCTCATTCGTTCCTATTGTATATTAATTTCGGATGATGATCAAGGTAAATTATATATTTTAAGAAAATAAAATGAAAAAAATATATCAGGCGTTGATGCAGGGATAATAAAGGGAAAAGCGTGAAATAGTTATTGTTGTAACCAGAAATTTTCTGTGATAATATAATAATTGTTTTAGCGCCTGTGCTATGGGCGTTTTTTTGATTCACCTTTTATTTTTTATAGGTTTTATGGTAATATTATAACTTGGGCTAGAAAAGTTGTTAACGAAGGAAAGAGAGGAGCAAAGATATGTTAAATCGCTGGGAAAAAATAGAGGACAACAAGATAAAGCTGGAAATAGAGGTTGACGCTGGTGAGGTTGATTCGGCCCTGGACAAGGCTTACCGCAAAGTGGTCAAAAAGGTAAATTTGCCCGGCTTCCGAAAAGGCAAGGTTCCCCGCAAAATCCTTGAGGCCCGGTTTGGTCAGGAAGTCCTGCATGAAGATGCTCTTGAGGAGCTGGTTCCTCCCGCATACGAAAAGGCGCTGGATGAATCCGGGATAGACCCGATTAACCAGCCTGAATTCGACCTGGTGCAAATTGAAGAAGGAAAACCGCTTCTTTTTAATGCCATTGTGGAAGTGCTTCCCGATGTTGAACTTGGCGAATACAAGGGATTGGAAGCTGAGCAGGAAGAAGTGGAAGTTGATGATATGCAGGTGGATCATCATTTATATATGCTGCGGGAACAAAATGCCCGTTTGGTACCCCGTGAGGATCGGCCGGCCCAGCACGGCGATCTCCTGCTGATTGATTTTAAAGGTTATGTAGACGGGGAGCCTTTTGAGGGGGGAGAAGCTGAGAATTACTCGTTGGAGTTGGGTTCGCAGTCCTTTATCCCCGGATTTGAAGATCAGCTGGTAGGGGTTAACCTTGATGAAGAAACCGAGGTAACAGTTAACTTTCCCGAAGATTACCGTAATGAAGAATTAGCCGGCAAAGAGGCTGTTTTTACTGTGAAGATCAAGCAAATCAAAGAAAAGCAGTTACCTGAACTTGATGATGAATTTGTAAAGGAAATAAGTGAATTTGAAACTCTTGAAGAAATGAAAGCCGATCTTAAGGAAAAAATGCTTAAAAATGCCGAAGAGCAGTCGAAAACTAAGCTTGAAGAATCTTTAATAGAAAAGGTAACGGAAGCTTCCGAGGTTAAACTGCCGGATGTGCTGGTAGAGCGCCAAATTGAACGCATGATGGGCGACATGGAGAATTACCTTCGACAGCAGGGACTCGGTATGGATCAGTTCCTGGAATTGTCCGGGAAAACCAGGGAAGAGCTGCAAGAAGAAAATCGTCCGGAAGCGGAAAGAAGAACCAAGGCCAATCTTGTTCTTGATGCTATCGTTAAAAAAGAAGGAATATCCGTTGAAGACAGCGAAGTAGATGATAAGATTAGCGGCATTGCCGAGGAACACAATGACGATTTCGAGAGGGTTAAAGGAATCCTGGAGAAACAGGGGCGTTTGCCGGCAATTAAAGAGGAAATGCGAATACGCAAGGCGGTAGACTTAATTGTTGAAAATGCAAACATTACTATGGTGAAGAAAGAGCAGGAAAGTGAAAACGAAGATGCCGGGCAACAGCAGGAACAGCAGCCTGGGGAAGTTGGAAATGCCGGGCAAAATGAAGATATTCAAGATGAAAAAGAAAAAGAAGACAAAGATGAGTAACTTTATGTTACTATGAAGACAGGCAAAGGGTTTAGATTAAAAATTAAGAGGGAGGATTATTTTAGATGAGTGTTTTAGTGCCAATGGTTGTAGAGCAAACATCCCGTGGTGAACGGGCTTATGATATTTATTCGAGGCTGTTAAAAGACAGGATCATTTTTTTGGGCAGTGCGATTGATGATAATGTGGCCAACCTGGTAGTGGCCCAGATGCTTTTTTTAGAATCGGAAGACCCGAAAAAGGATATTAATCTTTATATCAATACACCAGGCGGCGCTGTTTATGCCGGAATGGCCATATATGATACAATGCGTTATGTGAAACCGAATATATCCACTATCTGCGTTGGCCTGGCTGCCAGTTTTGGTGCCGTTTTGCTGGCGGCAGGAAGCAAGGGTAAGCGCTATGCCCTGCCTCATTCGAGGATCATGCTGCACCAGCCGGCCGGTGGAGCTCAAGGCCAGGCNGTTGATATAGATATCCATGCCCGGGAAATCCTGAAAGTGAGAGAAACTCTAAACGAAATCCTTTCAGACCATACAGGGCAATCGGTTGAAACAATAGCTAAAGATACCGATCGCGATTTCTTCATGTCGGCTGAGGACTCTATAAAGTACGGTTTGATTGATGAAATTTTAAGTAACAGATCCTAAAAGTGGAGACGAGGTGATTTCTCCCAATGTTCAAATTTAATGAAGAAAAAGGTCAGCTCAAATGCTCTTTTTGTGGAAAATCCCAGGAGCAGGTCCGCAAACTGGTTGCCGGTCCCGGGGTTTATATTTGCGATGAGTGTATTGAGCTGTGCAACGAGATTATCGAAGAAGAAATAGGCGAAGAGTCTGATTTTAGTTACGTCGATCTTCCCAAGCCACAAGATATTAACGACGTTCTCGACCAATATGTTATCGGCCAGGAAGACGCCAAGAAAAGCCTTTCGGTTGCGGTTTATAACCACTACAAGCGGGTAAACGCCGGTCAGAAGGTCGAAGATGTTGAATTGCAGAAGAGCAACATTGTCCTGATTGGGCCTACCGGGGTAGGTAAAACTTTACTTGCCCAGACCTTAGCCCGGATCTTGAATGTTCCTTTTGCCATTGCCGATGCAACCTCACTTACTGAAGCCGGTTATGTAGGCGAAGACGTGGAAAACATTCTTTTGAAATTGATCCAGGCTGCCGATTATGATCTCGAGAAAGCGGAAAAGGGCATAGTTTATATTGATGAAATCGATAAGGTTGCCCGTAAAACCGACAATCCTTCCATCACCAGGGATGTTTCCGGGGAGGGGGTTCAGCAGGCCCTGCTAAAAATCCTGGAAGGGACAGTAGCCAGTGTTCCGCCTCAGGGTGGTCGCAAGCATCCCCACCAGGAATTCATGCAGATCGACACCACCGATATTCTGTTTATCTGTGGCGGGGCTTTTGATGGTTTGGAAAAAATAGTTCAAAATCGGGTCGGCAATAAGGGTATCGGTTTTGGTGCCGAAGTCCTGGAAAAAGACGACAAAGATTTGAGTGCCATCCTGAAGCAGATCCTGCCCCAGGACTTGCTTAAATACGGACTGATTCCCGAATTTGTGGGCAGAATCCCGGTTATAGCTACCCTTGATCCACTTGATATCGATGCTTTCGTGCGCATTCTCACGGAACCGCGTAATGCCCTGGTCAAGCAGTACGAAAAGATCTTCGAGATTGACGGGGTTACGCTTGAATTCAAAGAAAACAGCCTGCGGGCAATCGCAGAAGAAGCTATGAACCGGAACACAGGGGCCAGAGGCTTACGAGCTATAATGGAAGAGGTTCTGCTTAATGTTATGTATGAGCTTCCTTCCAGGGATGACATTGATCGCTGTATCATTACAAAAGAGGTCGTTAACAACAGCGATGCCCCGATGCTGGTTACCAGGGACAATGAGCACAAAAAGAAAGAAGAATCGGCTTAACTTACCGCTCGGCGGCAGTCATGTCCGGAAAGTATATATGTAATGCAAAGCGGGAAGCAAAAATCTTTAGATCCCTTAGCTTCTCGCTTTAACTTTTATTCTGGAAGGTGATTATACACAATGCCTGATAAAGAAAAACTGCCACTGTTACCCTTAAGGGGAGTGCTGGTATTTCCCCATATGGTTATCCACCTGGACGTTGGCCGCGAGAAGTCAATTTCTGCAATTGAGCAATCGATGATGGAAGATAACCGGATTATGTTAATTGCCCAGAAAGAAGCAAAAGTGGCCGATCCGGCAGAAGAGGATCTATACGAAGTGGGAACCGAGGCCCAGGTTAAACAGATGATTAAGCTTCCCGGCGGAACGATCAGGGTTTTGGTAGAAGGTTTCAACCGGGCCAGGATCATAAACATTTTTAATGAAAAAGACTTTATGGAAGCCGAAGTGGAAATCATAAAAGATGATCAACCTGCTACGCCGGAAATAGAGGCCCAGATGCGTAGTTTGCTCAACCAGTTTGAACAATATATCAAGGTTAACCGGAAAATCCCACCTGAAACGCTTTCTACTGTTTCAGATATTGAAGAACCGGGGCGGTTTACAGATGTTATTGCTTCTCACTTGAGCATGAAGATTGAACAAAAGCAAGAAGTGCTCGAAGCGATTGATTTAAACGAACGCCTGGAAAAAATAAATGAAATCCTGGGCCGGGAAATGGAAATCCAGGAGATAGAAAAGAAAATTAACCTTCGGGTTCGTAAACAGATGGAAAAAACTCAGAAAGAATATTATCTGCGGGAACAGATGAAAGCGATCCAGAAAGAGCTGGGCGAAAAAGATGAAAGGACCGCCGAAGCTGAAGAATACCGCGAAAAAATTGCCGAAGCCGAACTGCCTGAAAGTGTAGAGGAAAAAGCCCTGAAGGAAGTTGACCGCCTGGAGAAAATGCCGCCTGCAGCGGCGGAAGGAACGGTGATCAGGACCTACCTGGACTGGCTTTTAGAACTACCCTGGCATTATGAAACTGCTGATCGCCTGGATCTGGATGTAGCTGAACAGATCCTGGACGAAGACCATTACGGCCTGCAAAAGGTAAAAGAAAGGATTATTGAATACCTGGCTGTGCGCCAGCTGGCCGATAAATTAAAAGGTCCGATTTTATGCCTGGTTGGCCCTCCCGGTGTGGGGAAAACTTCCCTGGCCCGGTCGGTAGCCAGGGCCCTGGAACGAAATTTTGTCAGGATTTCGCTCGGCGGTGTGCGTGACGAAGCGGAAATCAGGGGTCACAGGCGCACGTATATCGGGGCTATGCCTGGCCGGATAATCCAGGGGATGCGTGAAGCTAAATCGAAAAACCCGGTTTTCCTGATGGACGAAGTTGATAAAATGTCCACTGATTTCCGGGGAGATCCCTCTTCGGCCTTGCTGGAAGTGCTCGACCCTGAGCAGAATAAAGTATTCAGCGATCATTATATTGAATTGCCCTATGATCTTTCCCAGGTAATGTTTATTACTACAGGCAACACATCTTATAATATTCCCCAGCCCTTGCTGGACCGGATGGAATTGATTCATATCCCGGGATATACTGAAGAAGACAAGGTTGAAATTGCCCGCCAGTATCTAATCCCCAAGCAGCTCAAGGAAAACGGCTTAACTACAAGTAACCTGGCCATATCGGAAGGGGCGGTAAGGTGTATTATTCGGGAATTCACCCGGGAAGCCGGGGTTCGTAACCTGGAAAGAAGTATTTCGGCTATTTGCCGTAAAGTGGCCCGGGAAGTTGTCAAAGAGCGTAAAAAGAAAGTTAAGGTTAGCAGGCAAAATCTGCAGAAATACCTGGGAGTTCCCCGTTATCGCTACGGTGCGGCAGAAAAGCATGACGAAGTCGGGGTTGCTACCGGACTGGCCTGGACGGAAAGCGGGGGCGACTTGCTATCCATAGAAGTTACCCTGATGAAAGGCAAGGGCAAAATGACTTTGACCGGCCAACTCGGTGAAATCATGCAAGAATCTGCTAAAGCGGCAATGAGTTATATTCGTTCCCGTGCTGATGAACTGAACTTAGACGAAAATTTTTATGAAGATGTTGATATCCATATCCATGTGCCCCAGGGTGCCATCCCTAAAGATGGGCCATCTGCAGGGATTGCCATGGCTACTGCCCTGGCTTCCGCTTTTACCGGGATTCCTGTCAGGAAAGATGTGACGATGACAGGGGAAATTACCCTGCGGGGAAGGGTGCTTCCGGTCGGTGGAGTTAAAGAGAAAATGCTTGCCGCTCACCGGGCCGGGATAAAGCACATGGTTATGCCGTCTGAAAATCGGCGTGATTTAACTGATATTCCTCAGAATGTGCGCCGTAAAGTAAATGCGGAAATGGTTGAGCACATGGATGAAGTATTAGGGATAGCCCTGACCGAACCGGCCAAAAAGAAAGAATTTTGCCTTGGAAACCATGAAAGAGACCGGGGGAATATTGAAAACCTGGATGAAAATGGACGGGACTCATCGATCCGCCATTAAAAAAGGAGAACGAAGTGAAGGTCAAGCAGGCGGAATTAAAAGTGGGTGCTTATAAAACCGGTGATTTCCCGGGATGGGATTATCCGGAAATATCTTTTCTCGGCCGGTCAAATGTAGGTAAATCTTCCCTGATCAACAAGCTGATTGGCAGAAAAAACTTTGCCCGAACCAGTTCCACTCCCGGTAAAACGCGAGGGCTCTTTTTTTACCTGATCAACTACCGGCTTTGCTTCGTCGATTTACCCGGTTACGGGTATGCCAAAGTTTCCAAGAAAGAAAAAGAAAGATGGGCTCCGATTATTGAGGAGTACCTGATCAGCAGGAGCAATTTATTTGGCTGCGTGCATTTAATTGATTGCCGTCACCAGCCAACTGAAGATGACAGGTTGATGTCAAACTGGATGCGAGCTCACAGTGTGCCCAGGGTTACTGTGGCTACAAAGGCGGATAAACTATCACGCAGTGCAATGTTGCGCCAGCTTAAAACTATTCGCAGCAGCCTTGAATTGTTTGACGAAGAAACCCTGATAGGGTTTTCCGCTAAAAGCGGTTACGGTAGAGATGAACTTTGGCAGGCGATTTTGACCTTGCTGCCTCCGGTAAAATAGTAAAAAGTAAAGATATCGCGGCAGCGGGTTCCTCGTTTTACAAGCTCACAGCTGTTAACATACAAGTGTTAGCAGCTGCTTAAATGAGTAGTTTTTAAATAGATTAATACTGGAAGTTTAGGACAATAAAGTTATGGTAGGAGGTTATTTAAAATGCCGGTGGCCGGAATAGATGTCGGATCATTAACTGCAGAAGTTGTTTTACTGAAGGGAAATGAAATCATTCAATATGTAATTTTGCCCACAGGAGCAAACAGCAAGAAAGCGGCGGAAAAGGCAATGCGGGAAGCTCTGGAATCATCCGGGCTTGATCAGTCTGACTTGCTATATGTAGTGGCTACAGGCTATGGAAGGGTAAGCATTGATTTCGCCAATAAAAAAATTACTGAAATTACCTGCCATGGCCGCGGAGCACATTATCTAAATCCAGATGTCCGTACGGTGATTGATATCGGAGGTCAGGACAGCAAGGTAATAGTGCTCAATGAGAAGGGACGGGCTTTAGACTTTACCATGAATGACAAGTGTGCTGCCGGAACCGGCCGGTTTTTAGAAGTGATGGCCCAGGCCCTTGAGGTTGAACTGGAAGAGCTGGCTAATGTAAGCAGCCAGGCCAGAGATTCTGTCTCGATCAGCAGTATGTGTACTGTTTTTGCCGAATCGGAAGTTGTATCCCTGATTGCCCAGGGTTTGCCAAGGGAAGACATCGCCCATGGATTGCACCAGTCAATAGCGGAGAGAACAGCCGGTATGGTTAACCGGGTCGGACTGGTGAAACCGGTTATGATTACCGGTGGGGTAGCTAAAAATGCTGCTGTTGTAAAAGCCCTGGAAGAGAAGCTGAAAGCAGAAATCATTGTTCCGGAGGAACCCCAGATTGCCGGTGCTCTAGGNGCAGCACTGTTTGCCGGCGAAGAGCTAAACAGCAGTGAATAAGGGGTTTTTGATCAGGACCAGGGCGGCCAGCCTTGCACACGATATCTAAAGATTGCCGCGGCTGAAACCGCAAAAAAATCTGACCCCGGTAGAANAGAAATGCGGTACGGCTGAGCTGGCACAATCATTGAATTAAACCAGGCTATAAAAAAACCTGCATAAGTGCAGGTTTTTTTGCTGATTACAACTAGATGACGATTAATTTCATCAAGGGTCAAACCCGGAACCCGACAACTTATTCCAATCTTATAAGTTTTTCTTGACAATTTCTGCTGCTCCCAGTATAATCATAAAAATAATTGGAACGACTATTCCACAATGTGGAATGGGTGCATGAAAGCGAGGAATGCGAGATGAAAAAGGCTATTGTATTAGGGTTTGAAGTTCCGAGAGGTCCCGACGGAGTTTCGATTGTCGCTTTATTGCAAGCTATCCAGGATAAATACAATTATCTTCCTGAAAAACTTCTAAGAAGAGCAGCCAGAGAAATGGAAGTGCCCCTGATTGATGTTTACAGTGTGGCTAAGTTTTATAAGTCTTTTAGCCTGGTGCCGGAAGGCAGGCATCAAATTGTTACCTGTACGGGAACAGCCTGTCATGTGCGCGGGAGTGAGAAAATAACCGAAGAAATTTCACGCACACTGGGAGTGGAAGTTAATTCAACTTCCCCGGACGGGGAATACTCCTTGAAATGTGTTAACTGTGTCGGAGCCTGTGCTTCCGCCCCGCTGGTTATAGTTGACGGCGAGTACCATGGTAATATGACTCCTCTAAAAGCCGGCAAGTTATTTGCTCAGGGGGCAAAAGGTAAAACAGCAGTATCTTAAACCGGTTGAAACAATTATTGAAGGAGAAAAATGATGGCCCCTTTACCTGTAAAATTTAAAACCAAAGAGGATTTTTTAAGTTTTAAACAGCGTTCTATTGAGCAATATGAAAAGAATAGATGCTACCTGGCCGTTTGCGGCGATACCGGCTGTTCGGTGCAGGGTTCAAAAAACCTGTACGATCAACTGGAAATTTATTTACGTAAACAGGGGTATACTGAAAATGTAAAGTTAAAATGCACCGGGTGTTTAGGCTTATGTGAAAATGGCCCCCTGGTAATAGTTTATCCACAGGAGATTTTTTATCAAAGAGTTGAACCTGAAGATATAGAGGAAATTATCGAAAAAACTGTAATACAGGGAGAAATCATTGAGCGCTTGCTATACAGTGATCCGGTTAGTGGAGAAAAGTATATTTATGGGCGGGAACTGCCCTTTTACAAAAGCCAACTGCGGAATTTGTTAGAGGCCAACTGGAAAATAGATCCGGGCAGCATCGAAGATTATATTGCCAACGGTGGTTACGCTGCCCTGGTAAATGCTGTTACGGAAATGGATCCCGGAGCAGTGGTAGAAGAAATTAAAAAATCTCAGCTTAGAGGCAGAGGTGGGGCCGGTTTTTATACCTGGGTGAAATGGGAAGAGTGCAGGCAGCAAACAGGGCGTAAATTTATTATTTGCAATGCCGATGAAGGGGATCCGGGAGCTTTTATGGATAGAAGCTTGATGGAGGGAAATCCTCATTCTGTACTAGAGGGCCTGATTATTGGGGGATATGCTACCGGGGCCCAGGAAGGGATCGTCTATATAAGGGCGGAATACCCGAGTGCAGTTGAAAAACTTAAGCTGGCCATTGACAGGGCGGAAGATTTGGGATTGGTTGGTGAAAATATACTGGGGAGCGATTTTAATTTCCAGGTTTATTTAAGTATCGGCGCCGGTGCTTTTNTTTGCGGCGAAACTTCTGCTCTGATTGCTTCCGTGGATGGCAGAATCGGTGAACCGGTCCAAAAACCGCCTCGCCTGGTACAAAATGGCTACCTGGGCAGGCCCACAGTGGTTAATAATGTGGAATCTTTAGCCAATGTCCCCCTGATCCTTCGTGATGGCGCGCAGAAGTACTGCCGGGTGGGAACAGAAAAATCAAGTGGCACCAAGATATTTTCCCTGGTGGGTAAAGTAAACAATACCGGCCTGGTGGAAGTACCCCTGGGGATTACCCTGCGTGAGATTATTTATGATATCGGAGGCGGCATAAAGGAAGGCAAACAGTTTAAAGCTGTACAAACCGGCGGTCCATCAGGGGGTTGCATTCCCGCTTCCAGTCTCGACCTGCCTACTGATTTCGATCAGCTAAGCTCCGCGGGTTCAATGATTGGTTCCGGAGGGATGATCGTAATGGATGATGAAACCTGTATGGTTGATATAGCCAGGTATTTCTTGCAGTTTCTGGCAGACGAATCCTGTGGTTGTTGTTTCACCTGCCGGGAAGGAATCAGCCGCCTGTTAGAAATAGTAAAGGAAATCAGCGATGGTTCCGCTAAGCCCGGGCAGTTGGAGCTTTTGAAGGAGCTTGCCGGGGTAGTCAAGGACTCTACTATGTGTGGCCTGGGCCAGACCGCACCCAACCCGGTTTTATCCACCCTGAGGCATTTCGAAGAAGAGTACCGGGCTCATATTGAGCAAAAGCATTGTCCGGCAGGAGTTTGCCGGGAGCTGATTACTTACAGCATTGATCAAAAGCTTTGCAATGGCTGCGGATTGTGCTTGAAAAATTGCCCTGCGGGGGCAGTGACAGGCAACAAGAAAGAGCCGCATTATATTTTATACGATAAATGCGACAAGTGTGGGGTTTGCACAACTGTATGCAGGGCAGAGGCTGTTATTAAACAATAAGTCAAAAAGCCTGAATCGAGGTGTGACTGATGGTTAATATGATTTTGAACGGACTGGATATTTCGGTAGAAGAGGGGACTACTTTATTGGAAGCAGCTAAATTTTATGGAATAGATATTCCCACCCTTTGTTATGACGAAACTTTAAGTCCTTATGGCGCCTGCCGGCTTTGTTTGGTTGAGGTTGGCGAACCCGGAAAAGCAAAACTTTTTAGTGCCTGCACATACCCTGTCCGGGAAGGACTCATAGTAAAAACCAATACAAAGCGGGTAATCGATGCTCGGAAAATGATTATTGAGCTTTACCTGGCAAGCTGTCCTTCCTCTAAAAAAATTCAGGATTTGGCATCGGAATACGGAGTGACCGAAGTGCGGTTTACTCCTAAAAATGACGAATGTATCCTTTGCGGTCTCTGTGTGCGGGTATGCGAAGAGCAGATGCAGGCCAAAGCGATCGGTTTTATCGACAGGGGGGTTAACAGGTATATCAGCACTCCCTTTGAGCGGCAGTCGGAAGATTGCCGCCTATGCGGAGCTTGCATGTATATTTGTCCTGTCTGTCAGGCCAGGTGCCAGGGTCCCCGGGAAGAGGAAACAATTTGTAATGCCTGCCTGAATATTTCTCCGCCCTGCCTGGAGAAATATGATGAAGCCATGTGTTATATGGACCCTTGCGTAGCCTGTGAATTGGAAAAAGAACCTGATGAATAGATATATTTAATAGTTTTTAGATGAAAGCTACAACCGGATTGAAGGGAAGGGGAAATAATTATGAGTGACTACAGGCCAAATGCTTCTGCGGCTACTTTAACAAAAAATCGAACTGAAGGTTCGATCAGCAACTTGAGCGGCATGTGTGCAACATGTATAGATGGTTGTGTCGGGATGTGCGAGATCGGTAAATCTGCTTACCGGGGACACGAAACTTTGTACCCGCAACCATTCGGGATTATGACCACTGCTTCTGAAAAAAAATACCCGGTGGATTACTCACATTTTTCCATAATGGGGACCATGACAGGAGCCCAGGGTATTGACGCCGAGAGTGAGAAGGCGATATTTCCGGCTGCCAGCCTGGAAAGGACTATTGGTAATAACGGAAACATCAAGCTTAAGATGCCCTTTGTGATTTCGGGGATTGGTTCCACCGATGTAGCGCGCAATAACTGGGAAGGGCTGGCTGCGGGAGCGGCATTAACCGGCACCATTCTTACTGTGGGAGAAAATGTCGGGGGCATGGATGAAGAGGCGGTGATTGAAAATGGGCGGATAAAGAGCACATATGATTTAAAGCGGCGAGTGGAACTTTTTAAGAAATGGCAGAAAGATGATTATGGGGCAATTGTCGTTCAGGCCAATGTGGAAGACAGCCGTCTGGGAATACTTGAATACGCCCTGGCCAATCTTGATGTAGATGCGGTTGAGTTGAAGTGGGGGCAGGGTGCAAAGGATATCGGCGGAGAGGTTAAAATTAAAAGCCTGGAAAAAGCTTTGCTGTTAAAACAAAGGGGTTATGTAGTGTTACCCGATCCGGAAGAACCTGCAATTGCTGATTCATTTAGGCGAGGAGAGTTTAAGGAATTTGAACGCCATTCCCACCTGGGGATGGTGGACCAGGAATCTTTTCTGAGAAGAGTAGAGGAGCTGCGCAAAGCCGGAGCCAGGAATGTATTTTTAAAAACAGGAGCCTACAGGCCTGCTGATCTGGCCCGGGCTTTAAAATATTCCTCCCTGGCGAAAATAGATCTGCTCACCGTCGACGGAGCCGGCGGAGGGACCGGAATGAGCCCCTGGAGGATGATGAATGAATGGGGGGTTCCCGCAGTAGAGCTGCATTCTCTCCTCCACAAATACTGTTTAATTTTAAAAGAACAGGGCGAACATCTTCCCGACATAGCTTTAGGAGGAGGTTTTGCTTTTGAAGATCAAATTTACAAGGGGCTGGCAATCGGTGCTCCCTTTGTAAAGTTAATCGGCATGGCCAGGGGCCCGCTTGCCGCCGCAATGGTGGGAAAAACGATCGGCAATAAAATAAATAAAAAACAGCTCCCTGTTTATGTTGAACGGTTCGGCAGTTCCCTGGAAGAAGTTTTTGTTACCGCGACTCAGTTAAAAAATGAACTGGGAGAAGTTATTTTTAAGGAACTGCCGCCTGGAGCGCTGGGACTTTACAGCTATTACGAGCGCCTCGCCCAGGGCCTAAAACAGCTCATGTGTGGCAACCGTAAATTTGCCCTGGATTATATCTCCAGGAAAGATATAGCCGCGTTAACCCGGGAAGCTTCTGCGGTAAGTGGGATCAGCCATATAATGGATCTTGATAGGGAAGAAGCACAAGAGATTCTGCTGAACAAATAGAGTTAGAGCAGCAGGAGTAAGTAATATGAGGGGAAAAATATTATCTTTAGTTCCCTTACTGCATCTTAAGCCGGTGCCGGTTCATCGCGGGCAATGCCAGCATCTTAGCTGCAGGTTTTCGCTTTGCTTTCATTTTAGCATTTACCATCTAAGCCTTTAGGTATCGGCGGCCTGTCTCCATGCAGACAAACCGGCTGCAATCCTTGCCTCAATTACTCATTGCAAACGTTTTAGCTGCAATGTCTCCAGCCCAAACTGCAGTAATGCTGGACAGTGAATAAAAATAAAATTACCGGTAAAGCTATAATTGATTCCGGGAACAGCAGGGCTGTTTGCTTACCTGGCCAGAAGGTGTCCTAAATTGTTCATCTCCAGGATCTTTTTTAACTGGAGGCTTAAAAGGGTGGCAAGGCCAATTTTAACCAGGTCAAAGGGAAGAAAGGGAATAACCCCGGCAATTAATACCTGCTTGACGTTAAACTGTAATAAAAGGGACATTTGCAATCCTCCTAACAGGTAAATAAAACCCAGGGCCGGGATCATTGTCGAAGTTGTATAAAGCAAAGAAGGGTTATTCTTTTTTTCTCGAAGCAAACCGATTAAATATACTGCCGGTATAAAACCCCAGAGGTAACCGCCTCCCGGGCCGGCAAGCATGTATAAGCCTCCCCGTCCCAGGGAAAAAACCGGAGCCCCGGCCGCACCAAGCATTAGATAAGCGGTAACCGAAAGCACTCCCGCTCTTCTGCCAAGCAGGCTTCCGGTAAGAAAAACCCCCAGAGTTTGTCCGGTAAAGGGTACCGGGCTAAAAGGAACCGGAATTGCTATCTGCGCTAAGATGGCAATTAAGGCGGTAAATAAGGCGCATAAAATCAGTTTATGAATTGACAGGGGATTGCTTTTTTTAGATCTCATCGATAATTTCCCCGAAATTTATGGAATAAAATTTTTCCCTTTCATCTTTGAGCAGCAAAGCTCCTTCCTGGTTTAAGTCATAAGCAAATCCCTGCAGTGAACCTCCCGGCCAGTTAACTGTAACATTTTTCCCGAGGGTTAAATTATGTTTTTTCCATAATTCCTGAAAATATTTAAACCCTTCTTTGAAAAACAACTGGTAAGCTTTAATTAATTCCCGGCGAAGTTTTATGAACAGTAAGGTGCGATCAAAGTGGTTTCCTCCCGCTATTGCCAGTGATGTGGCTTGATCCTGCAGCTCTCCGGGAAAATCCGGTTGATTTTGGTTGACATTAAGCCCTATCCCGACAATCAAGTATTCAATCCAATCCGGTTCCGCTTTAATTTCTGTTAAAATTCCCCCCGTTTTTTTTCCGTTAATTAGTAAATCATTAGGCCACTTGACTTTTACAGGCAGGTTGTAGCAACAATTAAGAAATTCTGCTGTGGTTGCAGCTGTTACCAGGGTGATTGCTGAAACATCAGCCGGGCTATAATTGTGGGGTCGCAGTAGTATGGAAAACCAGAGTCCGCTTTCAGGAGGTGAAAACCAGCTTCGCCCGAGCCTGCCCCGGCCCTGCAGCTGTTTTTCAGCTATAACCGTGCTGTATTCTACAGCATTATTTTCAGCCAGTGCACGGCACCTTAGATTAGTTGAATCTACTGTGCTGTCATAATAAATCTCCAAACCGTCAAAAAGCTCTTTTTGAATAAGTTCCGGCCCACTTTCCAGTTTATACCCACAGTTCGGCTTTGCATTGATTTGATAGCCCTTTGATCGTAAAGTTCGGACATGCTTCCAAACTGCAGCCCGGCTGATGCCTAGAAGTTTGCTAAAATATGCACCGGAAAGGTATCGGTCACTATTATGGGTTAAATTTTCTATAATTTTAAGGCGAGTTCGATTCATGCTATCACCTGTTTGCTGCCCGAGGTAATTTTCTCCGGGTATTTATTTATCTTTGTTTCTATTGAGGTTTCTATAGAGCTTTTAAAAAGCTTTTGGTTAAACTGCCTGATATGAAATCTCTGCCTGCAGATCTTTCAGGCACTGGCGGTTAAAAATTTATTTATTCGGTTCAAGGTATGGTTAAATAATAGATTGGCTGAAGCTGATTGTCAACCAGGTAAGTTTTAATGGTTTACAATTATAGTTATTCAAGAAAAAGGGCGCAGTTTTTAAACTGCGCCCGAGGATATATATAAAAAGAGGGGGTCAACTCATTTATTATTATAAAGGCTTAATATTACAATAATATTACAATCAAGTTGTTTTTATGTTACATTTTTAAATAAACAGGCCTTCTTTTAAGGGGAAAAACTAAAGCNNGNGAATAATAAGAAAAAAANAATAAAAACAATTTGAAAAAATGTTTCCCGGCTGATGAAACTATGTTACAATACGTGATGGAATGATAAAAGATGAAAAGTTGAAAAGTAAAGCCCTGTTTGGCATAAAAAACAGCGGGGGTTATTTAATTATGTACGGCGGGGACTGGTCGCCAGGTCCCATATTTAAAAAAGAGCAATAAAAAACAGGAGGTTACTTATTTAATGTCAAAAAAGGTTGAAGAAACAGTTCAGGATGATACCCTGAAGGCAACGCTCGGTTTAATTAAACAGTCCGTAGATTTGCTTGAGATGTCAAACGATGTTTATGAGCACTTGCGGGTTCCGATGCGCTTTGTGGAGGCTTCCATCCCGGTGGAAATGGATGACGGTTCGATAAAAGTATTAACCGGTTACCGGGCTCAACACAATAATGTTTTGGGCCCCTACAAGGGTGGGATTCGCTTTCATCCAAATTCGACCCCCGATGAAGTTAAAGCTCTTTCCATGTGGATGACCTTAAAGTGTGCCCTGGTAGGAACTCCTTTTGGTGGCGGTAAGGGAGCAGTGGTTTGTGACCCACGCAATATGTCAATCAAGGAAATTGAAAGAGTTTCCAGGGGGTATGTCCGGGCTATGGGAACAGTGCTTGGGCCGGAAACCGATATTCCCGCCCCGGACGTTTATACTAACGCCCAGGTCATGGCCTGGATGGCTGATGAGTACACCACAATAATGCGCGAACCCGCTTTTGGTGTGGTTACCGGTAAACCTATCGCCGTTGGCGGTTGTGTCGGTCGTGAAGAAGCTACTTCCAGGGGTTGTGTATATATTGCCAGGGAAGCAGCCCGTACTCTCGATATTCCTTTTAAAGGCGCCCGCGTGGCGATCCAGGGGGCCGGTAATGTTGGTGGTTTCGCTGCTTTATTGCTTGCTGAAGAAGGTTGTAAAATTGTCGGCATAAGCGATTCAAAAAGCGGTGTTTACGATCCTCAAGGCCTGGATGCCCAAAAGGTGGTAGAGCATAAGAAGAAAACCGGTTCACTGGAAGGCATTTCCGGACCAAAAGAAATTACCAATGAAGAGTTATTGGCTCTTGACTGTGATATTTTAATTCCAGCAGCAATGGAAAACCAGATCACCGGGAAAAATGCTGCAGATGTGAAAGCAAAAATAGTAGTTGAAGGAGCAAACGGTCCCACTACTCCTGAAGGGGATAAGATCCTTAAGGATAACAATGTCCTGGTGGTTCCCGATGTTATGGCCAACAGCGGTGGGGTTACCGTGTCGTACTTTGAATGGGTGCAGAACAATTACGGGTTTAGATGGGATTTTGCTACGGTGGACAAACATCTCCAGGAAAAAATGGTTGAAGCTTTTGGCAATGTATACGGGTTTTACTGTGAACATTGTACCGGTTCTGACATGCGGACCGGGGCATATATGTATGCGATTAAAAAATTAGCCGAAGCCATGCAGTACCGGGGCTGGTTACATAATGGAATCTATGCTTAGATTAAATTAACTGTTGTCTGATGTTCGACTGCNGTAACGATTATTGATAACAAAATAAGCTTAACCCGGACAAGCCAGTTCCATAAAAGTTGGTTTTCAAAGTGAGCCCTTATAACCCCAGTATGCATCGGCGTTTCCGGGTCACTTCAAGAAGTCTTGCCAGATTAGCTCAGGACTTCAGAAGTAAGGGCCTAACCTGAATTTTCTTGAAGCAGGGGGTAAAAAAATCCCCTGCTTCAACCATGCTGTAATTTGCAGGTTGTCTATGATTTAGGATAAATGTAATTTAAGTATAATTATTTTAAAATAATCCTGTGGGTTACAGTCTCTTTCAGTTACTTTTGGTAGGCTAAAGTTTAAAATTAAATTAAAAGAAACCAACTATTGTTCCCGGTCCATATTTGAAAGGGGCGAATGTCAATTGGCGCAGAAGAAAAAAGGGTATACCGCTGATCTTATGATCAACGAAAAGTGGTGTAAGGGTTGTGGTATTTGTGTAGCTTTCTGTTCCAGGGAGGCTCTTTTTTTGGACGAAAATGGCAAAGCCGATAAAGATATGGAAAAATGTACAGCGTGCGGTGTTTGCGAAACCTTTTGCCCTGATTTTGCAATTTCGCTGGTAAAGAGGAGGCTGTCTGTAAATGCCGGAAACGAAACCGGTCTTGATGCAAGGTAATGTAGCATGTGCTGAAGGAGCTATAAATGCGGGTGTCCGCTTCTATGCCGGTTACCCGATCACTCCATCTACTGAAGTTGCTGAACGTATGGCTGCAAGGCTTCCCGATTTAGGGGGAGTCTTTATTCAAATGGAGGATGAAATAGCCAGCATGGCTGCTGTAATTGGTGCATCCATCGGAGGGATGCGCACTTTGACTGCAACCAGCGGTCCCGGGTTTTCCTTGAAGCAGGAAAACCTTGGCTATGCAATTATGGCTGAAATACCCTGTGTGGTTGTTAATGTGCAAAGAATGGGGCCGAGTACCGGAGCGCCAACCGCTCCGGCCCAGGGAGATGTAATGCAGACACGATGGGGAACGCACGGTGATCACCCTATTATTGCTTTCTCACCTGCCTCGGTTTATGAAGCATACTATTTAACTGTGGCTGCGGTTAATCTCAGTCAAAAAATCAGGCAGCCGATTGTAATGCTTTTAGATGAAGTTATCGGACATATGCGTGAAAAGGTACTTATCCCTGAAACCGGCAGGTTGATGGTAGAAAAAAGCAGCGACAAAGTTCCGGCAGACTGGAAACCCTATGATGACAAAGGGGTTACCCCGCTGGTTCCCTTTGGGTTCGGCCATTATTACCATGTAACCGGCTTGTTCCATGATCAATATGGGTTCCCCACTACCGATCCGCCGCAGGTAGCACGTTCACTGGATCGAATTCATGAAAAGCTTGATAAGTACAGGGACGAGATTGTTTTAACCAACTATATTGGGCATAAAGAGCCAAGGGTTGCTATTGTCACCTATGGCTGCACAGTCCGCTCGGCACGGGCTGTGGTTAAAAAGGCTTACTGGCAGAATCGTAAAGAAGTCGGTTTGCTAAGCCTGCAAACTATCTGGCCTTTCCCGGAGCAGGAAATTAAAGCTTTGGCCAAGCAGGCCGATGTGATCCTGGTTCCGGAAATGAATATGGGGCAGATTGTGGGAGAAATTGAACGGCATGTACGCGGGGAAGCGGAAGTTGTTCCGGTTAACCGCTATGACGGGGAAATGATTACGCCCGATGAAATTAGTGAAGCAGTGGGGAGGTGGCTATCATAGAACAGCTAACTCAAGATTTTCTAAGAACCAAGAAATTACCGCATATTTGGTGTCCCGGGTGTGGGAACGGAATTGTTACAGCGGCCCTGGTAAGGGCAATTGAACGTGCTGAGTATGATCAGCGCGACGTGGTTATCGTCTCGGGAATTGGTTGTTCTTCAAGAGCGGCGGGGTACCTTAACTTCAATACGCTTCATACTACTCATGGTCGTGCCCTTGCCTTTGCTACCGGCTTAAAAATGGCTCGGCCGGAGCTTAAGCTTTTTGTGATTATGGGCGACGGGGATTGCAGTGCTATCGGTGGCAACCACTTTATCCATGCCGCCAGGAGAAATATTGACTTGACTGCCATAGTAGTTAATAATCATATTTACGGAATGACCGGCGGCCAGCATTCGCCCCTTACCCCTGAAGGCAAAAAAGCGACCACCGCTCCGGGAGGCACTGTAGAAAGAGAGTTTGACTTAATTAACCTGGCTCGTGGAGCCGGAGCTTCGTTTGGGGCTAAGGGTACTGCAGCGCAACCCCGTCAACTAGAACAACTGATTACAAGGGGTTCTCAACATAAAGGGTTTTCACTAATCGAAGCTCTTTCTCCCTGCCCTATTGCTTATGGCAGGAGAAACAAGCTTGGGGGGCCTGTAGATATGCTTCGCGACATGAAAGAAAAAAGCATCTCTGTAGAGCGCGCTTCAAAGTTAGGCGAAGAAGAACTGGCAGGCAAAACTATCACCGGGGTCATTTTTGATTTAGAGGCACCCGAATATTCGGAAGAATATTACCGGTCAATAAGTAAAGAAAAATGATTACAACGTGGAGGCGGTAAAGTTGGGAAACAGGCAGGAAATTTTATTAACCGGTGCCGGAGGCCAGGGATTGATCCTTGCTTCTATCGTACTGGCCGAAGCCGCCGTTAACGACAACAAAAATGTGGTTCAGACTCAGTCTTACGGCCCTGAAGCCCGCGGAGGCGCCAGTATGGCAGGGGTAATTATCGATGTGGATACTATCGAGTATCCCAAGGTGGCAAATCCTACGGTTTTACTTTGCATGAACCAGGCTTCATTCAATAAATTTCTCCCGAAAGTAAAACCGGGGTGTGTAGTGATAGTTGACTCCACTTTCGTTACCGGGCCATTCCAGGAAGAATATAAGATTCAAACCTATCCCATAACACAGACGGCAAAAGATGAGCTGGGCAGGGAAGTTGTGGCAAACATGATGGCACTCGGGGTGGTCAATGCTGCGACTGAACTGGTTGACCGTGATATTTTCAGGGAAAGTATCCACAAGATGGCGCCCAAGGGAAGTGGTGAGCTCAATCAAAAGGCCTTTGACGTGGGTTACCGCCTGTATGAACACGGTTCGGGGCAGAATTTTGGATTCTCTGCTCAGACCACTGAATAAAAGAGTTCTACTTGTTGTTACAGTTACAGTAATTGCCACGGAACTATTTATTGTTACTGATATAGGTCCATTTCGTTTTTCTATCGGCACCGTTGTTTTTGTTTATGCCATCCTCAGTTTGAACCACTTGCTAATTCTTCCCACAGCAGCACTGGTTGCTGCTTCAACCCTGCTAATCAGGATAAGCCTCGATTATTTTCTGTGGCTGCCACCGGAGTATTTTACTTTTATGACCGAGCACCAGTATTCCGGAGTGGTTTACTTTTTGTTGCTGGCCACAATTTTGCGCTTGGGCGGTATTCACAAAGGAACCGGGGAATTTACAGCCTCGCTGGTTCTTTTTTTGGGTTCCGCAATTGCTATTTCCAATTTTGTTGAAGCCCTGGTCAGGATGCCTTTTTCGATAGTGGCTACATGGGATAATTTCATTATCCTGGTTTTAATGTCAGCTGTCCAGTTATTCCTGGTAACCAGCCTGGTTAATATTAGCCAGTTTCAAAAAACGGTTATTCATGATCAGCAGCAGCGCATTAATTATGAAAAGATGCTTATCGTCGCTTCCGAATTGTACGATGAGCTTTTTTATATGCAAAAGTCAATCGAAAACATAGAAAATATTATGGCTAAGAGTTATAATTTACACAAGAAGTTGAAAGAATTAAAGCTGATGGATCGTTCCCTGGAAAGGTCTGCTTTGCAGATCGCAGAAGAAGTTCACGAGGTAAAAAAAGACACAGTTCGCATTGTAGCCGGTCTGGGTGAAGTGCTCAAAATCAGGCAGGAAAATCCGATAATGAACCTTTCCGAAATAATGGATTTGGTCATTAAAACAAATCGCAGCTATGCTCAAAGTCTTGAAAAGAGTGTTCAATTTAACCTGAGGCTTGAAGAAGACCTGGAGCTTGAACAAATTTATCCACTGCTTGCGATCTTGAACAATTTGACTTCTAATGCTGTGGAGGCAATTCCCTCCGAAGGGTACATCCACCTTAAGGTTAAAAAGAAGCGGTCCATACTAAGAATATATGTTTGTGATAACGGTAACCCGATTAAAGAACGGGACCGGACCTTGATTTTTGAACCGGGATTTACCACGAAGTTTTCTGACGAGGGTGTTCCTTCAACAGGTATTGGCCTGGCTTATGTAAAAGGGTTAGTGGAGAACTTCCGGGGGCGGGTTTGCTACAGAGATTATCAGAATGAAAAATGCTTTATTATATTAATCCCGGTTTCAAGTCTCACTGGAGGTTAATCAATGAATTTCACCTTCTTTATTATTGAAGACGATTTAGCCTGCAGGCGCATCCTGACTCAAATAATAGAAGATGAATTTTTAGGAGAGGTAATTGGCGAATTAAGCGATGGCCGCGGCAATGTGGCCGGCATTATCCTTGATTGCCAGCCTGATATTCTTTTGGTCGATCTTTTAATGCCCGGGAAAGATGGCATTGAGATAATAGAGCAAATTAGGGACAGGGGGTTTAATGGGAAAATTGTAATGATATCCCAGGTAGAAAAAAAGGAAATGGTTGCCCAGGCATACGACGCAGGTATAGAATTTTATATCAATAAGCCGATTAATAAGGTTGAAGTAATTTCCGTAATTAAGGGTTTAACGGATCGCCTGAAAATGGAGCGTTCTTTCGAACAAATGCGTAATTCTCTGGCTGCGCTGGACAATATTGATGGTTTTAAAACAACAACCGGGAGTTTTGATGAAGAAAGCCCGGATCAGGAGACAGTCAAGGAAAGAACCAGGGAGGTTCTTGCCGACCTGGGATTAATCGGAGAGCCGGGCAGTAATGACCTGGTCCAGATTATAAATTTTTTAAACAGCGTTTCCGGGGCGGGAAAATACCTGGAAGAATCAAAAAGGCTAAAGGATCTTTACCGTTCGGTCCAGGAGGAATATGTCGAAGAAATTTCTAAACGCAGTGATGTTCGCACTATTGAACAAAGGGTCCGCCGGGCTGTTAAGCAGGCGATGGAACATGTTGCAGCCCTGGGAATTGAGGATTACAATGATCCAATATTTGAGCGGTATGCTCCCAAGTATTTTGATTTTAACGAGCTTCGCCGGAAAATGAAGGAGCTGGAAAAAGATAGCTCCGCTCCAACCAAAACCCGGGTTAATATCAAACAATTTATTAGCGCCCTTTACTGGGATGTTAAAAAAACAGAACCGAAAAAAAGGAGGTAATTTTTTTGCCACTGGGTTCGGCAATTTTACTTGTAGCAATTATCGGAGGACTTTTATTCTTTGCAATGTGGCTTTCCCGCTATAAAATGAATAAAGCGGTAAAACAAATTATCGAAATATTTAGGGAAAAAGGGGCGCTGGATCCCGGGAGTGCCATGTCCAGGAGGGAACTGGGTCTTTTAAGCCTTAAAGAGCAAAGTTTTGCGGAACGGGCGTTAAAGCCCCGTGATTACAAGGTGTATGCTTTCGATGTTATGTTCAATCTAAATATTATACGTTCTACAGATGATGAAAAATATTATCTTTCAGAACAAGCCTTGCAATCTTCAAAGCTTGAGGATAAGTTTAACCCTCGTTAGGATTGACTTTCAAAGTTGATCATAATACTATTTATTAAACCGGGCTATTCCGGTTAATTATATTTATCGGCAAGCGAAGCGTTATTATTGTCGACCAATTAACGAGGTGATCATATGACCGAAAAAATGTTGCCCCCTGTATATGATCCCCATGCAGTTGAGATCAAGAGGTATCAGTTTTGGCTGGATGGAGATTACTTCCGTGCTTCAGGTGATCCGGATCAGGAACCTTATACTATCGTGATACCACCGCCCAATGTGACCGGTTCACTGCATATGGGCCATGCCCTGAACAATACTGTGCAGGATGTTTTAATTCGCAGGAGCCGGATGCAGGGGTACGATACTCTCTGGCTTCCGGGTTGCGACCATGCCGGTATTGCCACCCAGAACGTGGTGGAGAAGCATCTCGCTGAGGAAGGAATCAACAGCCGGGAGCTGGGCCGGGAGGCTTTTTTGGAAAGAGTTTGGGCCTGGAAAGATACTTATCATGAGAGGATTACCCGGCAGCTGTATCGCCTGGGTGTTTCTTGCGACTGGTCCCGGGAACGCTTTACCATGGACGAAGGATGTTCCAACGCTGTGCGCAAGGTCTTTGTGGACCTTTACCATCGCGGACTGATTTACCGGGGCGATTACATGATTAATTGGTGCGCCAGGTGTGCCACCGCCCTCTCTGATATCGAAGTAGAACATGAAGGGGAAGCGGCTACGATTACTCATATAAAATATCCCCTGGTCAGGGGGGATGGTTATATAACTGTGGCTACCACCCGGCCAGAGTCGATGCTTGGTGATACAGGGGTAGCGGTTCATCCCGATGATGAAAGGTACCGCGACCTTGTAGGGGAAAAAGTGGTCCTGCCGTTGCTTAATCGTGAAATACCGGTTGTAGCCGATGAATATGTAGACCCGGAATTTGGCAGCGGAGCGGTTAAAGTTACGCCGGGACATGATCCCAATGACCTTGCGATAGGATGGCGTCATGATTTGGAAATCCTTAAGGTTATCGGCGAAGATGCAAAAATGACTGCGGTAGCCGGTCAATATCAAGGAATGGACCGGTTTGCTTGCCGCAAACAGGTTGTAGAAGATCTCAAAGCCCTGGGGTTGATTGAAAAAATAGAGGATTATGAGCACTCCGTCGGTCACTGTCAGCGTTGTGATACCGTTGTCGAACCGCTTATTTCCCGGCAGTGGTTTGTGAAAATGAAACCCCTGGCTGAACCTGCTATTGAAGCAGTAGACCGGGGGCAGACAAGTTTTGTTCCACCTCGCTTTGCCAGGATTTATAAAGATTGGCTGGAAAATATCCGTGACTGGTGTATTTCACGCCAGATTTGGTGGGGGCACCGGATCCCGGCCTGGTATTGTCCCTGCGGGGAAGTTATTGTCGATTATGAAGAACCCGAAAGCTGTCCCTCATGCGGTGGAGGCGAGCTGAGACAGGATCCCGATGTTTTGGACACCTGGTTCAGTTCAGCCCTGTGGCCTTTTTCAACTCTTGGCTGGCCGGAAGAAACCCATGATTTAAAACATTTTTACCCCACCACGGTCCTGGTTACCGCTTATGATATTATTTTCTTCTGGGTTGCACGGATGATGTTCATGGGCCTGGCTTTTATGAACGATGTGCCTTTTTATACCGTTTATATCACCGGGCTGGTCCGGGATGCCCTGGGTCGAAAAATGAGCAAGTCTCTTGGCAACGGAGTGGATCCTTTAGAGGTGATCGAAAACTACGGAGCCGATACCCTGCGTTTTACCCTGGTAACCGCTCAAACCCCGGGAAATGATCAACGGTTCAGGCAGGAAACCGTGGAGGCGGGACGTAATTTCGCCAATAAGGTATGGAATGCTTCCCGTTTTGTTTTGATGAACTTAAACCAGGATGGACATAGAGGTAATCTACCGGAACGCTTTGATCCAAACCGGCTGCCGGAAGGGCTGAACCGGGTTGATTGCTGGATCCTGCATCGCTTTAACCAAACTGTGCGAAAAACCAATCAGCTGCTTGATCAATATGAATTGGGTGAGGCGGCTAAAACTATCTATGAGTACCTGTGGAATGATTACTGTGACTGGTATGTTGAAGTAAGCAAGCATTACTTATACCGGGATGGCGAAGAGCAGAAAGCTGAACTAGACAGCCAGCGGACCCGTAGTTTGCTGGTATATCTCCTGGACGGGGTTATGCGCTTGCTTCACCCGGTAATGCCTTTCATAACTGAAGAAATATGGCAACAGCTTCCCCATAAAGAAGAAGAAGCGCTTGTGGTAGCTGCCTGGCCTGAAGCTGAAGGAGCACTTCATTTTCCAAAAGAAGCCGAAGAATTTGCCATGGTGCAGGAGGTTATCAGGTCAATCAGAAACCTGCGCAGCCAGGTTCAATTGCCCCCGGGTAAGAAAACGCCGGTAATTATCCGTGCCGGGGGTAACAATAAAGTTTGCCTGGAAGAAGAAGCACATCATATCAATGATCTTGCTTTTGCAGAACCGGTTACAGTTGATCCGGATCTTGAGAAGCCGAAACAAGCCCTTACTGCGATTATCGGTGAAGACGTAGAAGTATACCTCCCTCTTGAAGGAGTTATAGACCTGGAAGCTGAAATAGCCCGGTTGAAGAAAGAAGTCGGCCAGCTGGAAGAGGAGATAAAAAAAACCGAAGGAAAATTAAACAATAAGAATTTTAGAGAAAAAGCTCCGGCAGACGTGGTTGATAAAGAAAAAGCACGCCGTGAGGAGCAGGAAGCAAAAATGCAAAAATTACAGCAAAGATTGCAGGAGCTAAGTTAAATAATGAACGATGAAAAAAGATACCGGGAATCCCTGGATTGGATTCACGGATTAAGCCGTTTTGGGACCAGGCCCGGCCTGGAAAGAATTACTGCTTTACTAAAGAAACTTGGCAATCCGCACCGCAGGGTTAATTTTGTCCATATAGCCGGAACTAACGGGAAGGGTTCTACTGCTGCCATACTTGCTTCAATTATGCGGGCAGCCGGTTACCGAACAGGCCTTTATACTTCTCCCTACCTGCTTTCTTTTAGCAACCGCATGGCTGTAAATGGCGATGATATCAGCCCCGGAGAGCTTGCTGATCTGGTAGACGAAATTCGTCCTCTGGTGGAACAAATCAGTGCCGACAATCGGTTCGGCCATCCCACAGAATTTGAGGTTGTCACAGTTCTTGCGCTTATTTATTTTGCAAGAAAAGAGGTTGACCTGGTGGTTTTGGAAGTGGGGTTGGGGGGAAGGCTGGATGCCACAAATGTGGTCATTCCCCTGTTAAGTGTGATCACCAATGTCAGCCTGGAGCATACTGATGTGCTTGGCGATACAGTAGGGCAGGTGGCCAAAGAAAAAGCCGGCATTATTAAGAAAGGTGTGCCTGTACTTACTGCTGCTGAAAACCATGAAGTCCTGGAAGCGATCAGGCACCGGGCTGAAGAAATGGTTAGCGATACTTATTATGTCACACCGGAACAGCATGATAAAAGCGGAGCGAATCCCTGTCAAATGAAGAAAAAAGGCGCAATTTTCAAGCGGGTGGCAATTAACGATTATGGGCAAAGTTTTTATTACCGGGGACTTAACCGGGAATTAAACAACCTGTTTATTCCCCTGCGAGGCGATTACCAGGTTACCAATGCCGCAACGGCTATCGCCGCTGCCGAATTAATTGACGGAGATAATTTTAAAATTAATGAAAAAGCTATACGGGAAGGTCTGTCTGCTGTTTACTGGCCCGGCCGAATGGAGCTTTTACAGGAAAAGCCAAAGCTGGTTATGGACGGAGCTCACAACCCTGCAGCAATAAAATGCCTTGCAAATGCTCTACCGGAATACTTTGATTACCGCAAAGTGATACTTGTGTTCGGAATTATGGCCGATAAAGATAAAATAGCAATGATGGGAAATATTTTACCGCTTGCCGATAAAATTATTTTTACCAGGGCTTCCATCCCCCGGGCTGCCGATCCGTATATTTTGGAAGAAGTGGCAATAAATGAATTGCAGTTCAACCGGGATAGGATAGAAGTAGTTGAAGATTACAGCAAGGCCCTGGAAAAAGCTTTTAATTTGGCAGGCATTGATGACCTGGTGCTGGTAAGCGGTTCTTTTTATACGGTAAGCGATATCCGTGCTTACTGGGAAGAGCACTTAAAAATTAAGCCTTGTGAGTAAAATAATAGTGAAAAATATTTGAATGTAAATAAATTATTGATTTGTTCTTTTTTAAGCTGTTGCATTAAAATAAGCGTTTTTTGGCAGGACTTTGCGATTATTTAACGAAAAGTAGTTAAGTCAATTCATAGGAATTCTATTTTTTTTACGTATGAAAGATGCTGAATCCTGAATAAGACTAGTTGGGCTTTTAAGCAAGATAACAGTTCGAAAGGGTGATAATAACTAATGGCCAAGGAACTTTTTATGGGTGGAGTCCACCCTGAAGATCAAAAACAATTTACATCATCGCTGGCCATTGAAAAGATGCCGCTTCCAGAAAAAGTGGTTATACCCATGCAGCAGCACATCGGAGCCCCCTGCGAGTTACTTGCCGATGTTGAAAAAATTGAAAAGGGAGCTGAGATAAGAACCGGTCAAAAACTGGGCGATAACAAAGGGTTTGTTTCTGCCCCGGTTCATTCTTCGATATCGGGAACGGTGGTTGATATTGGACAGCACAGCCATCCGCTCGGAGTGAAAATTAACGCGGTAACCATTGAATCGGATGGTATGGATCAGTGGGATGATAATATAAAACCAAATCCTGATTTAGATAAGCTTTCACCGGAAGATATCAGAAAAATTGTTAGAGAAGCCGGTATTGTTGGCCTGGGGGGAGCTACTTTTCCTGCCCACGTTAAGTTGTCTCCACCGGAAGACAAGCCAATTGATCTGGTAATTATAAACGGTTCAGAGTGTGAACCTTATCTAACTGCCGATCACCGGGTCATGCTTGAGAAGACGGAAGAAATTGTTTTTGGTTTGAAGGCAATGATAAAAGCGCTTGGCGCAGATAGAGGCATCATCGGAATTGAAGATAACAAACCGGATGCAATTAAGGTTATGGAAGATGCTGTTGCCGGCGAGCAGAATATCCAGGTAATTTCCCTGCATACAAAATACCCGCAGGGTGCGGAAAAAATGTTAATTTATGCTACTACGGGCAGGGTAGTTCCGGCAGAAGGAGCCCTGCCCCTGGAAGTCGGAGTGGTGAATCATAATGTTGGTACTGCAGTGGCTATTACTCAAGCGATCCGGCAGGGAAAACCTCTGGTGGAAAGAACGCTTACTGTTACCGGTTCGGGGATAAAAGAGCCCAAAAACCTCCAGGTCAGGATAGGGACTCTAGTTTCCGATGTTATTGAATATTGCGGGGGAATGAGTGAGTCCACGGTAAAGCTGGTTGTTGGCGGGCCGATGATGGGTTTAGCCCAGCCAACGCCTGATATTCCGGTTATAAAAGGGACTTCCGGCATTCTTGCTTTGACTGATGAAGATGTGCATTTGGTGGAAAGCAGCCCATGTATTCGCTGTGCCAAATGTGTCGATTCCTGCCCGGTGCAGCTTCTGCCTACTACTATAGCCCAGGTAACAGAATTTGGCGATTACAAAAAAGCTGAACAATTAAACGCACTTGACTGTTTTGAGTGCGGGTGTTGTTCGTATGTTTGCCCGTCTAAAATACCTTTAACCCAGTGGATTAGAATTGCCAAGGCTGAAATAATGAACAGGAAGAAACAGAACAAGTAGGCCTTTGATCGGGGAAGGATGTGTTTGAAATTAGCGAAAAATTAGTAGTATCTTCTTCACCTCATATACGTTCAAGTGATAGTGTGCAGAGCATTATGTTCGATGTTATGGTAGCCCTTTTTCCGGCAGCTTTAATGGCGGTGTTGTTATTCGGATACAGGGCTTTGTTGATTATGGTTCTATCGGTTACCGCTGCCATAGTTGTTGAAGCTATATGGCTAAGAAAACGCGATAACTTTTTGGGAGACGGCAGCGCTGCTGTCACGGGTTTGCTTTTAGCTTTGACCCTTCCCCCGACTATTCCCTGGTGGACAGCAGTTGTGGGTTCCGTTTCGGCAATTATTATAGGTAAACAGGTTTTTGGCGGAATTGGTTATAACATTTTTAATCCGGCACTGGTTGGCCGGGCGATCCTGGTTGTTTCCTGGGGTGGATATATGGCCGGGGATGTCTGGGCCTTGCCGCAGCCTTTTGCTTTTACCGCAGATGTTTCCGCTGTAACAGGGGCCACTGTTTTGGCCGCCCCGCAGGAGGCGCTGGCCCACAGCTTACCGGAAATATTTATTGGAAATATAGGAGGATCCCTGGGAGAAACCTCTGCCCTGGCTTTATTGATAGGGGGTATATGGTTAATTTACAGGGGCCACATTGATTTTAGGATTCCCGGTGGATTTATTGGGACGGTCTTTGTCCTGGGCACGATTTTTGGTGGAGGATTTTATGAAAACTACCTGCTTACCGGGTTATTCCATGTCCTGGCAGGAGGAGTAATGATCGGGGCTATTTTTATGGCCACCGATATGGTTACTACTCCGGTTACTCCACAGGGGCGTATTATTTTTGGAATTGGTTGTGGCTTGATCACCATGCTGATCAGGTTGTGGGGCACATATCCGGAAGGGGTTTCTTTTGCAATCCTGCTGATGAACGCAGTAACCCCCATTATTGATAATTTTACAACACCCCGACAGTTTGGTGGGGAGGTGAGAAAAAGTGCATAACATTATCCGCCTTTCTTCAGTGCTGGTATTGGTGGCTATGTTATCCGCTGCCCTGCTTACCGGGTTACATAATTTAACGGAACCGGTGATCCGGGAAAGAGAAGAAAGAGAATATATCGAAGCCCTGGAAAAATTTTTCCCCGACCTTGATAATTTTGAGAGCGAAACAGTAGACGGAGAAAGCTTTGATCTGGTTTACGATCAGGAAGGCGAATTGCTGGGAATAATGGCTACAGTATCGACGCAGGGTTATGACGGAACAATAAGATATAATCTTGCGGTGGATGATGAAGGAATTATTAAAGGCATTATAGTTACGAGCCACTCTGAAACCCCTGGTATCGGTGATGTGATTACAACCAGTGACTTCCAGGAACAATTTATCGGTAAAGGCTATGATGATCAAATCCAGGATGGTGAGGATGTTGATGCAGTTAGTGGCGCTACTGAGAGCACCGCAGCAATGATTGGTTCGATACGCAGGACAGTGGTTAATATCGGTGAACATTTTCTGGGTAAGGAAGTAGCCTCTTCTGATATCCCTTCAGTTGAAGACGGTGTATACCATGGAAGTGCGGAAGGAACCAGGGGAACTTTGACGGTTGAAGTTGAAATCTCGGAGGGAAGGCTGGAACGTATTGAGGTTATTGAACAAAACGAAACTGATGCGTACTTTGTAGAATCTTATCCATTAATCCCGGAAAAAATTGTTGAGGAACAAAGTTTGAATGTCGATACACAGACCGGGGCTACTTTGAGTGCGGAGCGAATTATTTTTGCCGTGGAGAATGCCCTAAAGAGCACACCTGTAGAAGAAGGCAGTGGAGGTGACGGAACAGTTGAGTGATAAAAGTGTTTATGTTCAAGACTTGACCAGGGGTATCGTTCGCGAAAACCCGGTTTTCAAATTGCTGCTTGGATTGTGCCCGGTGCTGGGTGTTACTGCCTTTTTTATAAATGGAGTGGGGATGGGAATTGCTGCAACCGCAGTACTGGTTGCTTCAAATGTGGTGATCTCCAGTCTCAAAAAATTTATTCCGCCCCAGGTGCGGATACCATGCTTTATTGTAGTGATCGCAACATTTGTAACTGTAATTGATATGGTTTTAGAGGCTTTTCAACCGGCACTTCACGAAGCGTTGGGCATTTTTGTCCCCTTAATTGTAGTTAACTGTGTTATACTGGGCAGGGCTGAAGCTTTTGCAGGCAAGCAGCCGGTAATTCGATCTTTGATTGACGGCATCGGGGTTGGCATTGGTTTTACCCTGGCCCTGGGGATATTGGCTTTTGTTCGTGAAGTTGCCGGACACGGCACCCTGATGGGGCCCGACCCGGAAAGCGCAGTCTACCTTTTTGGGCCGGGATTTGAGCCAATGGGCCTGTTTGCACAACCCCCCGGAGCTTTTATTGCCCTGGGATTGCTGTTGGGCATCTTTAACGTAATATTTAAGAAGCTTAATATTAAATAACCGGGATGTCCTTGAAAACGTAAATTTTTAGTTTAAATAAAATAACCGGTATCAGGAGGTTATTATGGAAAGACTGCTGGCAATAATTTTTATCTATATTTTGGTCGACAATTTTGTTTTGCAACGGTTTTTGGGGATTTGCCCATTTATCGGAGTTTCTCGTAAAATGGAAACCGCAATCGGTATGAGTATGGCCGTGATATTCGTAATGACCATGGCTACGCTTGTAACCTGGATTCTTAATACTTTTGTCTTGGTGCCATATGAGTTGGAATATCTGCAGATTGTCACGTTTATTTTGGTTATTGCTTCACTGGTTCAACTGGTAGAAACGGCGCTGCGAAAAATAAGCCCCACCCTGTACCAGGGTTTGGGGATCTTTTTACCGTTAATTACCACAAATTGTGCGATTATGGGGGTTGCTTTGCTTGCCGTCAGGGAAGAATTTACTTTTGTTGAAGCGGTTGTTTTTGGCATTGCCGCTTCGATCGGGTTTTCACTGGCCCTTGTTATCATGGCCGGAATTCGGGAAAGATTAGAGATGGCAAAAATTCCGGAAGCCCTGCAGGGGTCCGCAATTACTTTAATCACTGCCGGAATATTGTCGTTGGCCTTCCTTGGCTTTAGTGGTATGTTAACGCTGTAGGCGAATATCTTTAATGTTAAACATTGGTGCGAGGTGATTTGAAACGTGCAGATAGCATATGCAATTATTGCTTTAGGCTTGATCGGCCTTCTTTTTGGACTGCTATTGTCTATTGCAGCACGTGTTTTTGCAGTAAAAACTGATCCGAGAGTGGATGCAGTTAAAGATATCTTACCAGGAGCTAATTGCGGAGCTTGCGGTTATGCCGGTTGTGTTAATTTTGCGGCGGCGGTAGTCAAAGGAGAAGTGGCAGCTAACGCATGTATTCCCGGTGGAGAAGAAACCACCCGGGCTATCGCTGAAGAACTGGGACTCGAAGTAACCGACTCGGAACCGCTAATAGCGACCGTATTTTGTATCGGTGATAACGAACATGCTGCTGACTTGTTTATATATGACGGAGTAGAGGATTGCGAGGTAGCGGGGAGGTTTAACGGAGGATTTAAAGCTTGTGGTTACGGCTGCCTCGGGCTGGGTAATTGTGTTAGGGTCTGCCCGTTTGAAGCGATAGAAATCGGATCTCATGGTTTGCCAATTGTTGATCCTGATGCGTGCACCGGCTGCGGATTATGCGTAGAAGCCTGCCCGCGAGATCTGATCCAGACTCTCCCCAGGCGTTCAGGGCAAGGTCACCTGGTTTTGTGCAGTTCGCAGGATCGGGGTAAGACAGTTTCAAAGGCCTGTTCGGTTGGATGCATAGGCTGCAGGGCTTGTGTAAAAGAGTGTCCGCAGGAAGCTATAGAGATGGATGATAAGCTTGCAGTTATCGATATCGATAAATGTGATGATTGCGGCAGGTGTGTCCCGGTATGTCCGCCAGGGACAATTTACCCGCGGACTGCGCTGCCGATAATGCCCGGTGCGATCGAACAAAATAAAGAGA
>SL_5KL_010_SEDDRAFT_10000109_pt1 | contig 46131 bp, 40 predicted proteins | sample SodLakKL_010_SED_FD_9118 | JGI IMG/M metagenome (IMG submission 9118)
AGTCTTCCATCAAACCTACTACTCTTCCTGCATTTACCTCTACGAGTATATCTTCCTCGTCGAAGTCGCCGTGATTGATGATCGTGGCGTTCACAGGTTGAGTCTCGTTCCAGACTTCAGACTCTGGATTGAGCAGCTCTCCGACGCCGATATCGTGTTCACGTTCCTCAACGGTAACTACCTGTATATGATAATCGTTGGTCGGGTCCACATCGCCATCCAAGTCGGTTGATATCTCTATCAAGTACTCGCCTACATCGCTGGGATCCCAGTCCTCGAAGGTTGCGTTCAGCTGTTCACCTGCATCTAGTGCTACCGTTGTATCATCTGTGTACTCTTCATCCAAGTACGTTACCGTCACTTCGAATATGTCCCAATTGCAGAAGTTACTGTTGTCATCATCGTCGTTGCTGTGCCAGACGAAGGCAATCTGTACTTCATCTTCGCCGTCAGCATAGTCGGAGATATCGTATTGATAAACACCGTCCGTTCCATCTTCATCATCCCACTCGGCTATCTTCTCCCATGTATCACCGTCTGAAGTGATCAGCACTTCGGCGGTATATTCGGGATCAACACCTCCGGGACTGACGTCGTGATCAAACTCGAGTAAGGTGCTTTCAGCGTCGCTGGCATCTATGACCGGAGTGATCAACCATTCTTCCTGTATCTCATCACGGGTCACATCAACCGTTGCCATGGTGTCTCCAGCAAAAGTATCGTCCCAATGCCATGTTTCATCACTGGTGTTATCTATGGTCCAGTCGCCTGGTATCTCCTCTTCGAAGTCTTCCTCGATTAGATAGACTATCTCACCTATGTAAGCTTCTACAGGTACCTCATCTTGATCGACGTTTCCGAAGTTCTCGACTCCTGCGATCACTTCGTGCAATTCATCGACCATCAGCGTTCCTTCGGGTGAGTATATCTCATAGACACCTACATCGTCTATATCATCTACTAGGATGTCTCTCGTTACCCAGAACTCTTCACCATGCATCTCAGTCGTGGCGTTCATGAAGAACTCGCCTTCCTCGGAAGGTTCCCATTCATCGAATTCTACCAGGACCTCTTCCTCAGCATCCACATCTATGGTGGTGGAGTCGGAGTATTCTTCATCCATCACTTCGTCGTATATGGTCACTTCAACGGGTACGTCGGTCTGGTCTTCTTCTTCGAGGTTGTTCACGAGTACCTCTACCGCGTGTGCATCCACACTGTTCACCAATGCTGGTGGTGAAACTATCTGGATCTCGCGCTCTGCGGCAACATAGTCAACGGAGTTGGCCAATAGGTCCCAGGCATCGTCCGTCCAATCTTCAGGCTCTGCGAACATATCTATGCTGAACGCGGCCATGAGGATCTCGTTGTTGTCCTCGTCTATACCTATACCCTGGCCTTCGTCCTCGCCATCGTAACGTACCTCTGCAAGGTCGGTTCCGGAGTAGTCCTGATACCAGGAGCCCCATACGCTGCCGTCCTCGTAAAGCATCACTACGTCGCCTTCTCCACCTATACCTTCGAAGATATCATGATCCTCGTATATCTCTATCTCTACCGGTGAAGATGTACCTGAGTCTGTCCAGTGATCTGCGGGATCGTCTCGTATGTTGTGTAAACGAGCTACACCGTCGCCGTAAGCCTCTGCTGTGAAACCTTCGTGCGAATCTAGGTAAACTACACCCTGGTCCTCTTCGAGCTCGTCGAGGAAGTCTTGGGCTAAACTATCGCTTCCGAAACGCCATATGACGAAACCATCGTAGTTCTCCATCTCATCTATCAGCTCATCGGCATCTAGAGTATCAACGTTGAACTCATCGGTCAGATGATCTCCGAGTATATCGGCTATCTCGCCGTCCCAGTAGTCTGTTTCATCGACCACCGCGATGTTGATACCATCTTCAAAGAGTCCATGGTCAAGGGTTGCATCTAAGCCTTCAAGATCATCGGGATGTCCAGGATCCTCGTCCCAGTACCAACCGATTATCTCGCCATCGTGTACTACATAGAGATCGTCGGTGCCCTCTTCCTCTGTCAGCTGTATGTAACCTTCGAACAATCCAGGATTCTCTTCATCCTCTTCCAACGTAACAGTGATGTTCTCCAGCTCGTTGCCTTCCGCATCCATACTGGCTACGTTGATGTCGTGGGTTCCTTCGCCTTCCAAGATCACATCTGACAGCGTGATGTTCACTAGATCTTCTCCAGCGTACTCGTCACGCTCGAACAGTATCTCGCCGTCCTTGTCAGGCATGACTACGTCGGGTACATTGTGAACCGAAAGTGCATAATCCTGGTTGGCCTCGCCATCGTTGTTGGCATCTTCGGGTATGTTAGTACCCATGACCCTGATGGTGTAAGATCCAGACTCCAACTCGTCGGGATGGATGAATACATTCTGAACGTTGTTCACGTCGTCCCATCCATCATCGTTGTAATCGAAGTCTTCCATCACATCTGTATCGGGGATGGTGAAACCACTATCGCTCATGCCGTCTCCGGTACCATCGAAGGCGTTACCTCGATAGATCTCGCCTCCTGGTGATTCGACCTCAAGGTTAAGATTGTTCTTCAACGTGGGTGATCCACCAGCGCTATCACCCTCCATGGCGTTCTTATCTGTCCATGTGAGAGTTACCTTCAAAGGCTCTTCGTCATCCTGATAGTTTACAGTGTATTCCTCAACATCTCCTGTGGTCAGCAGTGTCTCCTGATCGCTGAACTCGAAACCTATTGGATTATCCATCGGATACTCAAGTTTGGATATATCGGGTACACCCCAACCTTCATCGCGGTTAGGTACATGTCCCGCTGTATCTCCTACTTCAGGATCGAGCTCATTAGCTGTGTTGATCAGTATAGCTTTGACCATAGCCGGACTGGGAGTTACATCATAGTTTTCTTCATACCAGTCAACAACTATCGTTGCTGCACCAGCCACTAAAGGATTACCGAAAGATGTACCACTAGCTGATACGTACCCACCACCATCTAAAGGTGTGTTCTGGGATAATACGCTCTCAGATGGAGCGATAACATCTGGTTTAATACGGTTATCTTCAGTCCATCCTCTCGAACTTGCTCCATACATCATTTCTGGATTTTGATATCCTAGACCTGGATTGTATGGTTGATTACCACCGATTGTTATCACATTCTTAGCGTTAGCAGGACTACCTATTTCCTGACTATAATCTCCACGTCCACCATCATTACCTGCTGAAGTAGTAATGACCATAGGTCTGTTTTCGTCAGTATCTCTATCGGCATCTCTTACTGCCTGATCATAGATCTCATCAGTATCAACGTATTCGCCCATGGTCCCAGCACCCCAAGAGTTACTGTGGATATATGCGTCGGATTCTTGTGCTGGTATCTCTACTATAGGGTAGTATTCTGTTGGCATGAAGCCACCACCATCGTCAAATATTTTCGTACCAAATATCTCGGATTCCGGTGCTAAGCCCTGACCCATATAATAGTCCATGTCTCCATCTGCGAAATCGGACCAAATGTCACCCGTTCCGTGATGGGTATCACCGACAATCAAACCTGTACATGCTGTACCGTGATAGTGACCATCTGCCCAGTTGGTTTCATCGGCACCGAAGCCATAGCCTCCTATGACTCTGCCTGTGAAATCTTCTACTCCAGCATCACCAACGGTACCATCGCCAACACCTGTGTCGGCTGTGGTTATCGTGATACCTTCTCCTAAGTAACCTAGCTGGTTCATGTATGCACCATAATCTCCGTGAAGTCTATATGGTTCTTGTGGATCTCCCTGGCGTGGTGGAGGTGTAAGATCTTCATTGGTTGGATATTCATCATCCATAAACCATTGACCACCACCTATCAGTTGGATATCCATCTCAGCGTGCAGTTCAGGTTCAATGTATGGTCGTATATAATAAACATCGTTCTCCATAGCTAAATCTTCGAGCTCTTTCATTGAGTTTACATCGATAGTCAATCTATAACCATCTTCTCTAAGATCTTCTTCACTGAATATGTTCAATCGGGAATCAATGGTGTTCAATGCAGTTCGATCAAAACCAGGCCTAAGCCTGACATTAATGGGCATCCCCATGTCGACTGCTTCTTCTAATCTCGGATGTAGTTTGTATCCTGGTTGGTATATTCCAATCCAATCAACGAAGAATAGATCTTCGACTCTTTCTGCTTGCTCTGGAGTCATACTAACTTCATAGGCATAATTGGGTACATAATTGATTATTTCTATACCCTCATCCTCTAGAGTTTGTCTCCATTCTGGATTAATAGGGCCAAGCATATGTACAATGTATATACCTTCAGTTCCAGGTTCGTACTCGTCTATCATAAGAGATGAGTCTATATCATTACCATCTTTCATTTCAAGTATTGGATCTTCTTCGATATCGATCAAGTTTCCATTTACCGATATTCGACTTCTACCTGGTAAAGTATTTACTTGTAAACCGCTTCTTTCCAATCTTTCAGCAGATTCGTCTTGAAGATCTAGAAGTGCATAGCTACCATACCTATCTATGATTTCCACATCAAATTGGTTTAGTAGCGAGATAGCTTCTTGATCAACCCGTTCGACTAGTACTATATCGTATTCCTGTTCGTCTAAGTATTCGTGGCTATCACCGTCTACAAAAGTTCCTCCTGCTACTAAAAATGTCGAGGTCACTAGTATCAATGTACAAACAAATGCCATCAATCTCATAATTTTTGTTTTTTTCATTTTTTCAACCTTTATTTTACGTTTTTTCCTCATCAGTTTAGACAATCAAATGGTATATTAGGATTGAGTGCACATGTGCGGTTACAAAGAAGATTTAATGAGGTATATCATAATCCTATATCCGTATATGGACAACATTTAAAGAACGGATTATCCTAAGTTAAGTAAATTTCAATCCGTCAACATTAAAACGCAGAACTTCATATCAGATATCCTGAAAAAGTATAGCTAAAAAGATGGGGGTAGTAGGAGTGGATTAGGGGAAATTTAAGGTATTTAAAAAACAGGGATGGGATATTAAAAAGAAAAGATATTTTAATGAACACCAAATAAAAAAAGGAAAGCAATATGCAATATATTAGAAGAACGCACATGTGCGGTTTTGGACAAGATTTAATAATGAATGTAATCATACGATATATGTATGAGGTCAACCATAGAAGAACGGATTTTCTTGCATTTGGTAAATTTCAATCCGTCAACATTAAAACGCAGAACTTCATATCAGATATCCCAAAAAGGTATAGCTGAAAAGGTTGGGGGTAGTAGGAGTAGAGTTAGTAGAAATTTAAGGGACTTAAAAAAACAAGGATATGTTATTGAAAAAAAAAGATATCTTAACAATCAACAAAATAGAAAAAGGAAAGTATATTATCTTACGGAAAAAGGTAAAGAAAAAGAAAAAGAGTTAAGAAATAATTTTCTCAGCGAAAGAATCTCTGTAAAAACGCAAGAAGGGGTAAAAGAAAAACAAGTTGAGGAGATTATTGAAGAGTATAACACTATAAACTCTATATTAGATATCTTAGTTAAAACAAATAATAAAAACATATTAGATTTAACAGAAGAAATAGATGAAAATGAGATCTCTTTCGTCGATAGGAAAAAGGAATTCGATATCCTAAACGATAAATTAGAAAAGACAAAAGAAGGGAATTTATCAACTTTGTTCATCGAGGGTGAAGTGGGAAGTGGAAAAACCACGTTGATAAAAGAGTTTAGAAAATGTCTAGATCAGGAAGAAATAAATTTTTTATGGAGTAAAGCTTATTTTCAAACCTCTGACCCATATTTACCTTTTAAAAAAGCATTCAAGGATCAAAAAGAGATTAGATTACCGTTTCCTCTTTTTAAAAAGGATCAAGAGCCTAAAAATAAACAAAACAATATAGATACGATCGAAGCTGCTAGAAACACGATGTTTTTCGAATTCACAAATCAATTGAGAAGACTATCTGAAAAAAAACCTTTGATATTATTCATTGATGATTTACAATGGGCAGATAAAGCTACACTTCAACTGTTGAATTATATGATCATTAATTTATCTGATTATCCTGTGTTCATTATCTGTGCTTATCGTTCCGAAGAAATAAGTAAAAATCCCATACTAAATGACATAATCAATAGATTATCACGTTTAGAAAAGTATGATAATATGTATCTCAAACCTTTTAATTGGGAACAAACTAGAGAGATGCTTAGTTCTATTATCATATCAAATCAAATCTCTCTAGAATTCGTTAATGTGATTTATAATAAAACTGAGGGAAACCCCTTATTTATAAAAGAATATATTAAACTTCTTCAAGATGAAGGTGAATTGCTTACATATACCTCAGATAATCTTACAAAAGGACATGAGATAAGCACCCCCCAGCTCATTGAAGATGTGTTAAATCGAAGGTTAGATATTCATCTTTCAAAAAAAGAACGAAAGATCGCAACTATTGGAAGTGTGATAGGTGACGAGATCCCATTCGAACTGCTCAATAACTGTATAGACTTAAGTGAGCTTGAATTATTGGACTCGATCGATGAATTGTTGAAATTAAATATAATAGAAGAAAAAGTAGGAAAAGATTGCTATGTGTTTACACACAATCTTATCGGGGAAGTATTATACAATAATATCTCAAATATTAAAAAGAAGAGGATCCACAAAATTATAGCAAAAAATATCAAAAAGATATATGAAGAAGATATAGAAGAATTCTATTCTGATTTAGGGTATCATTATGAAATGGCAAAAGATGAAAAAGAAGCAGTTAAATACTATGTTAAGGCAGGCAAGGAAGCTGATAAAGTATTTGCCCATGATGATGCATTGGAAATGTATAACAATGCTTTAAAATTATGTAGTGATAAAGAGAAGAATGAAATACTAGATAAACTAGCACATGTGCACAAAATTAAGGGAGATCTCGAAGAAGCTAAAAATTATTTGAACTTAATTTTAGAAAGAACTAGTGATAAATCTTTAAGATTAAAGACAAAAGGTAAGTTAAGTGAGATTTTAATAATGCAAGGAAAGTATGATAAAGGAATCGATATGGTAGATAAAGGTTTAACTATTAACGATAAGCAAGATAAGCTCAAAAGAAAATTATTAAGTATTAAAGGAAGAGGATATTCTAGAAAAGGAGAACTAAAAAAGGCCAAAGAAATATTCTTAAAAGAGAAGCAGATAGCTATAGATATTGATGAGGATAAAGAAATAGCAAAAGCTCTTCATGATTTGGGCTGTATTTACATAAAGGAAGGAAACTATGAAAAAGCTGTAGAAACGATTAATGAAGCTGTTAATATTTGGAAGGAGATTGGAGATAAAAAAGGATTAAGTGAGTCATTAAATAATCTCGGTGTGATTTATGAAAAGAAAGGTGACTTTGAAAAAGCCCTCGAATACTTCAAACACACTTTGGAAATAGAGAAGGAGATAGGGAGTAAAGCAAATATTTTAAAAACTTTGAATAATCTTGGTATTAACTCGAAGATTAGAGGTGATATCGATAAAGCTTTGGTATATTATGAAGAAGGTTTAAGGATTGCAAAAAAGATCAAAGATAAAGCGGGTATGGCAAAAATATATATGAATTTAGGGGTCATATATGGGACTAAATGCAAATTTGATAAAGCATTGGAATATTTTGAACGAGCATTAAAAATTGAAAAAGAAATAGGTGATAAACCTGGGATGGCAGGTATTTTTAACAATCTAGGTTCAATTTATCACAATTTAGGTGAATTAAATAAAGCTATCGAAAATCACAAGAAGAGCCTTGAAATATGTGAAGAAATCGGAGATAAAAATATGATAGCAGGTTGTTATTACAACTTAGGTTCTGTTTATGAAAAAAAAGAAGAGTTAGATAAATCTCTATCTTATTACAATAAAAGTTTGGAAATAGTAGAAGAATTAGGCAATAAAAGATTATTTTGTTTTATATTACTCGGCTTAGCTGATTATCATCTACAAAAAGGAAAAGAGGAATTAGCAAAAGATTATGCAATTGAGGCAGTAAATTTAAGCAAAGAACTCGGATTGCAAAAAGAGAAAGGAGTTTCACATAGATTACTTGGGAAAGTTTATAGAGAAACAGGGAAATTTGATAAAGCATTGATGGAATTTGATAAAGCAAAAAATTGTCTTGATGATGGAGAAGAAGATATAGAATTATTCAAACTTTTTTTCGATTATGGAAAATTTTATAAAAATATTTTGAAAACCGACAAAGCCCTCGAATATCTCAATAAATCCTACGAAAAATTTGATGAATTGGATATGGAATGGTGGAAGCAAAAGTGTTACAAGGAACTTGAAGATTTAAATTAAAGACATATAAAAAAATTTTACTTTTTTAATTATACAGATATGAAAAAAAGAAAAAAGGGTGTTTAATCTACTTCTTCGAATCGGTCTTCTAGCTGTTCCATAACTGCTGGAAGTGTTGTGTACTCCATATCCTCCATGGGTAACCTGTGTGGTTCGAAAGGACCATGTTTTCTCATGTAACTTGCTATATTGGCAGATTCTTCTCGAGCAGGATCGAATGCTGGATCATCGAATAGGTCACCAGGTTCTGTAAGATTTCCATCTTTCAATTGGAAACCGAGTGCTACAGCTCTTGGAGGGCCATCAAAACGTGTACACACAGCATCTTTGACACCTACTGGCATGATAGGTCCGTTGTGACTTCCTCTCATCCAACCAGAAACTAAGAAAGGATGCGCAAATGGCTCTAAAACTTCTCCAAGTGCTGGTAATCCCGATTGTGACCTAACAACAGCTACTGGATCGTCTTTTCCTACGTACTCACCGGCTACCTGGTACAATTTCTCTGTACTTATGGCTGCAACTGGTTCATCTCCGGGAAGTTTACCTTCTTTCGGAAATACTCTTTTGATGACAAACCTACCTTTTGCACCTATAAGAGCCAATATATCATACATCTCTTCAGGTGTCTCCATCATTATCTTTTTATTTTTTTTAATATCCCAGATCTCAAAGACAAAACCATCATGAATCGATGGGTCGATAACTAAACCAGCGGTATTGAACGGATCTGCAAACATTTTGAATATCGGTAGATTGAATGCCCCAGGCTCCGTTTTATCCATCAAAAATGCAACTATCGGTTCCGCTTTTCTAGGAGTGAATTCGATCTCTGCGATCCCAGGACCCATACCTTTGATATTTCCTGAAAATGCATCTGATAATAGATCCTGTCCTGCCCCATAAAGTCCTAACTCTTTTGCTTTTTCTGTTGCTTTTTTGAAAGTATCCCATGCTAAAGAATGGATATCCTCCGAATCTTCTCCCTCTTCATGGGTCATTATTAGCTCAAGGTCGTCCCCACAATGTGTAACATGAAAATCTAAAAGAAAATCGCTTTTCTCAAGGTTCTCTTTGGCTACTTTTTCCAGTTCCGGGTGCACTTTGGCGTGGCCAGGATGGCCGCCTACATCTGCTTTTATGATGCTGAAGGTTATTTTGCTCATTTTATCCCTATATCTTGGTATAAATAAGTCACATAAAAGATTATCGATATGGGAATATGATAGATCACTCTCTAACTTAGATTAAGTTATGTATTTTTATTAGAAAATAAAAAGGAAAAGAGATTTTAGAAATAAAGAACCTGAGTACTGATCTATGTTTTGATCAATTTTTTCTTTTATTGTAAATCAAAATCATGATAGCCACTGCTATGATAGTTCCAAGAAACAATATGGAAGTGAATCCGGGAATATCATCTTCCTCAGGTAATTCTTCGCCTACTGCTATTGTCCCATCCTGACCTGCATGGAATCTACAGCTTAGGTCATAAACACCTTCCTCTTCTATGACAATCGTAACAGTCTCACCGGGAGAGATTACCTCATCGTACTCAGTTCCTTCAATCGTGACCGTGTGGTCTACATTACCAACGTTTTCAAATACCATCGCTTGACCTGGTTCTACTTCAATCTCGTCAGGATCAAAGTAATTATCACCTACTTCAACGTACATTTCGTCGATTTCTTCTTCGACGTTCACTACCTGGGTTTGATCTCCGAACTCAATAGTGTACTCGCCAGCTTGTTCAAATGTATAAGAGAAGGACTCCTGAACGGTTTCCCCAGCGGGTACCGTAACAGTCTCGAATTCTTCCTCATCTATTTTGATGATTTCTTCGCCTTCGGCATCACCGACGTTTTGGACACTGATTTCTATATCGATCTCTAGAGGGACTTCACCTTCAGTGGGTTCGATATTCAATTCGTGATCTACTAGTTCAGATTCAGTTTCACCAACGATTATTGTCCCGTCCTGACCTGCATGGAATCTACAGTTTAGGTCATAAGCGCCTTCCTCTTCTATGACAATCGTAACAGTTTCACCGGGAGAGATGACTTCATCGTATTCAGTTCCTTCGATAGTCACCGTATGGTCAATATTACCAACGTTTTCAAATACGATCGTTTGACCCGGTTCTACTTCAATCTCGTCAGGATCGAAGTAATTATCACCTACTTCAACGTAAACCTCTGAGAGATCGTTGGATTCCAACCCTACTACAAAGATTTCACTTTCTCTCGAAGCTGATATATTTTCTATTGATGTTATACTGAGGGAAACAAAGACCAGCATAATCGCCACTACTACAGGTATTAGTTTCCAAAGAGATGCATTTTTTGACATGATATTTCACCTCTTATTTAGGTATGCCAAAACCACTATTTATAGTTTATTACACCGTTATATCCCGACATGTTATCTTTCCCTAATTTTATAAATAGTAATCTTGTTTTGTCGAGTTCCTCTTTAAATATATCAACTTAGTATTAACGGATGTAGGAAAGATATTTAAATCATCTATCACCAATTAACAATAGATATGAATTTAATAGAAGATTATTCCTTCGGAAAGATCGTGATCGATGGAAAATATTACACCGATGATGTAATACTTCTTGGGGAAAAAGTGATAGATGGCTGGTGGAGAAAAAAAGGGCACCAACTTTCAATAGATGATTTACAGAAAATCGTTGATTTTAAACCCGATTTATTGATCATTGGAACGGGTAATTCGGGCAGATTGCGTGTTCCAAAATCTTTGGAAACTAAACTAGATTTTAAAATAAAATCTCTTCCAACTAAAAAAGCATGTAAAATCTATAATGACGAGGTAAAAAAAGATAGAAGGGTCTCAGGTGCCTTTCATCTTACCTGCTAGGCTTAATAAAATAATTTCTAAGTGTTCCGATGCCTTCTATCTCTACCTCGACTGTATCTCCATCATTTAAGGGTCCTACTCCTTCTGGAGTTCCTGTAGCGATGATATCACCTCTTTCTAATGTTATATATCTGGTGATCTCTTCTATGAGTTCTGCCACGCTGAAATGCATATGATCGATACTCGAATCCTGCTTTACTTTACCATTCAATCTGGTCTGGATCCGAGCATCATCTGGGATGTATCTAGGTGAAACTACAACGGGTCCAACAGGAGCTGAGTTATCGAAAGCTTTTCCTCTAAACCAATTCTTCTCCCATCGTTGATCATCACGATTGGTGACATCTATGAAGCAGGAATAACCTTCGACTACATCTAGAGCCTCATCTACTTTTACATGCTTACAACGCTGCCCTATGATCACCGCTAACTCTCCCTCGTAGTCCATTCTTTTTATATCTTTTAAAAGTTCAATATAATCCTCATGGCTTGCTAAGCAATTCGGTGTTTTGATGAACAATAAAGGTCTTTCAGGTAGCTCATTATTCATCTCTTCTGCATGTTTTAGATAATTTCGACCTACACATATTATCTTGGTCGGATTTGAGGGTGCTAGGATGTCAATATCGCTTGGATCATATATCTTGTTTTGGTGTTCTATACCGTGTTCTTTCCAATCACCAAATAAAACATTTCCGGACCTGTCCATAAAGCGAACCTTTCTCCTCATAGAGGCTAATATAAATCCAGCATTAAAATAGTTTTCCAAGCACTATAAAAAATGAAAGAAATAGGGTTTTAGAATCTATTTTCTTCATTTTTTAAAATTCATTTTTCATGTCTTCAAACTCTGAACGTGTTTGTTCCCTATGTATTCCAGTAGACAGTTGTGGGCTTTCACTTTGTTGTGGTTCTTTATAACCTTGCTGGTATTGTGGTTCGGGTGGTTCTTATCCTCCATTTTTCATTAGAAACACGATAGCTGAGGCAATGGCCACAATGGCTATGACAAGTATTATCCACCAGTATGTTGCTAGAAAACCATCTTCTCCCTCTTCAAACACAGCAGTTATCCCCATATCCTCGTTCATAACTATCGTTATCTCTTTCTGAGTATCCTCATAATCTCCTGTCCATCCGACGAACTTCCAACCATCCTCTGGGATCGCTTCTAGAGTTATCTCAGCACCCTCTACATATTTTTGTAGCCACCCGTCTTCGACTTCTGCACCATCAACTTTTACCGTGCCTTCTCCAACGATGTTTATCGTTAATTCATATTCTACTAGCTCAGGCGCATAGTGATAGGTATCTTCCTCTTGCCACTGGAGGAAAGGATAGGCCTCCTTTTCAATAATATCCCAAGTATCTTCGAAATCCCATCCTGCATCGGTGAAGGTTTCTTCTTTTATCATCTCTGCAGTAGTCTTTCCTGTTCCTCCATCGCTGTGGTCTTGACCTGTAGTTCGGATATCCCAGAAAGAATTTTCTACTGTGCCGTAATTTATTCCCACGAGCCCGCCTACATCATATTCTCCGCTCACGTTTCCAGTGGCATACGAATCGCTGATCATGCCATTGTTACTTCCAACGAGCCCGCCAACATTTTCTTCACCGCTAACGTCTCCCGTCGCATACGAGTCTGCCACCGTGCCTATCAAGTTCCCTCCCACGAGCCCGCCTACAAATTCATCACCGCTCACATCTCCTGTAGCATAGGAGTTTGATACCGTGCCTTCATCGTTCATTCCCACGAGCCCGCCTACACGACGACTTCCGCTCACGTTTCCTGTAGCATACGAGTTCGACACTGTTCCATAGTTCCATCCCACGAGCCCGCCTACTGTGGACTCTCCGCTTACATTTCCCGTAGCATGCGAGTTCTCCACCTTGCCTTCAAAGTGGTTTTTTCCAACGAGTCCGCCTACTGTAGACTCTCCGCTTACGGTTCCCGTGGCATGCGAGTTCTTCACTATACCCCTGCTCCGTCCAACGAGCCCGCCTATGCGATCTTCACCGTTCACATCACCAGTTGCATACGAGTTCTCCACCGAACCTCTGTTACTTCCTATGAATCCGCCTACTTTATCATTGTCTCCACTTACGTTTCCGGTTGCATACGAGTTTGACACCATGCCGTTGTTCGATCCAACGAGTCCACCTACTCGCCTGTATTCTCCGCTCACCTCTCCAGTTGCATATGAGTTCTCTACCGTGCCATACCAGGACTCTCCCACGAGTCCGCCTACAAGGTATTCTCCGCTCACGACACCTGTTGCATATGAGTTATCTACCGTACCCCCTTCGTTCGATCCAACGAGCCCACCTACCCAACGCATCCCGCTCACGACACCTGTTGCATATGATTTCTTCACTGTGCCATCGTTCCATCCAACGAGCCCACCTACCATAGCTTTTCCGCTCACGTCTCCAATTGAATACGAGTTTAACACCGTGCCGTTGTTCGATCCAACGAGCCCACCTACCCACCCCCTCCCGCTCACGTCTGAATCCACAACACTTACGTTGCGAACTTCTCCTCCCGTATCAACATATCCGAATAGGGCGACTTCGTCGGTGTTTGGACGGTCGATGTAGAGGTCGTTTATTTCATGTTCATTCCCGTCTAAAGTACCAACAAATTCGAGATCTTCTTCTCCTATCGGCTCCCATCCCTCTTCTGTATTGACTAACTCCTCGTAACCATCGGTATCTTCATCCAAATCATTCATCAAAACGTAGTCACCGTCCAAGTCATCCCTTACTGCATCCAAATCGTGCCAATCTTCGATCTCAATAGGATTTCCTTCGACAGTGTTTCCTTCTGTTAAAGAATCATTACTATCTTCATTACTTTCCCCTATATCTCTTATGTCGGTTCCTTCTAAAGTTCCAACAGCTATACCGAATCCACTAACAACTAACAAACCAACCATGACCAGAGTCAGGGTTTCCTTTAACTTCATCTGAATCCTCTCCAATTGTATTGCCACTCCCAAAGAGTCTGCAATACGATAAAAATTGAGTTTAGGACTAATATAATTTCCCCTATAATCGGATTTATTAGATTATAGTGCAGTTTTTTATCAAAAAAGTCCCTGACAACTCACTAACGTTCGCTGCCCATTGTTAAAAAGCCTTTCTTAAGGGCTATCTTTGATAGCCCCACACGTTTTTAGTGCAGTTTTTTCTCAAAAAAGTGCGAGGGAAGGGATTTGAACCCTCGGACCTCTATAGGACAGCGCCCTCAACGCTGCGCCGTTGGCCATGCTTGGCTACCCTCGCTATATGTGTTACATTCAGTAGAGTGATGGATTATATAAAATTGAGGGTTTTGAATAGGTTTAAGTTTGATCAGATTGCTCTACAGTCCTTCGATCATCTGTATGAAGTCATCGAATTTCTCTTCCATAATCTCCAACGATTTCTTTAAAGTATCCTCAGCTGTCAATGAACCATCGGTTTCATATCTTAATATAAACTTATCGTCACGACCTTGGACCTGTATCGCACCCATATCACACTCGTCCATACAGGATTTACAGAGAGAACAAGTTTCTAAGTCATCAACGATGACTTCGTCACCATCCATATCCAATATATCTAATGGACAGGCTTCAACACACTGTTTACAACTATCACATTTATCCGTATCTATCTCTATATCTGGAAAATACTTATACCCCACTCCACTGGTAGGCTGCCATTTGGCGTGCTCTTTGGCAGTTCCTAGTTCAGCGGTAGCATAGAGTAATATCGCCTGATCATCTTCTAATTTTACTAGAGGTATAAGGTCATCTACAACCCTCAGTTCAGATTCTCCTACTGGGTTTAGATCACCTGAATAAACTGTACAAGGTCCTTTTTTACTCAAACTATAGATTATGGTGCAATTCGGACATCCTTCACCATCACATTTATCACATTCCTCCCTATAGTTAAATAAGTCCAGATCAGTAGGAATCGGTATCAATCCCAGCCTGTGAGCTATTATCTCATCAAATAAAGGGGTATTGCTTTCATATTCTTTATCTTCATCTTCACTACCTATCGAACCAAGATGAAATTCCACATCTTCGATAGCTAATTTTGGTACATCCGCGACCAACGTTCTTCTCAGAGCATTCAATAATGGTGGATTAGCATCCCCAATAATTATCTTAGCTTTTCTGTCGTCGATCTGTTTTTCATCTATCTTCATCTTATCAACTTTGATTAAACTCTCCGTCCTCTCCTTCCACCTTTTGGTTTTGTGGTGTCATGAGGTATCGGAGTAACGTCTTCGATATTCCCGATCTTGACTCCAGCACGTGCAAAAGCTCGTATAGCCGCCTGGGACCCTGGACCGGGTGAATGTGATTTACTTCCTCCTGGAGCTCTGACCTTTACATGCAGTTTCGTAATACCTTTATCTTTTGCTTCTTCCACAGCTTTCCTTGCAGCCTCCATAGCCGCATAGGGCGAAGATTGATCTTTATCCTGCCTAACGACCATACCTCCGGTGTACTTCGAGATTGTTTCGGCACCTGTGATATCTGTTATAGTTATAAGAACATTGTTATAAGATGCATAAACATGTGCTACTCCCCATTTTCCCATATTCATCGCCTCCTTCTATTGTATCGTTCTTTCTCTTTTTCTTTTCTCATCTGTTCAGGTATCGTCATGGGACTAGTTTCTTCTTCCCTTCTTTCTGGATGTAATTCATCAGTAAGAGGAGATGAACCGTGATATTTGATCGTAGGTTCTTCTTCTTTTTTAACACTATAGCTTGGAACAGTAACCCTTCGACCGTTAACTTCTACGTGACCATGATTGATGAATTGCCTAGCTTGTTTTGGAGAGTGTGAGAGTCCTTTATGATAAACAACTGTCTGCAATCTTCTGTTCAATATGTTTTCGACACTGAGGTTCAGTATATCGTTCAATGTACTCTCTTCTCCTTTAAGATATCCCTTACTTCTCAACTTATCTATCAAAGCTTCTTTTTCCATGTTTGCCTGTTTGTCACCATACCTCAACCTTGCCTGCAGATTTCTAGCTTGACCTCTTATCCTTTTCAAAGTTGATTTTGCCTTCCAGAACTCTTTCTTGTTCCTTAAACCATAATGCTTGAGGTATTCATTTTCTTCTTGGATACGGTCATGCTGCCAAGGATGAGGTGGATTTTCGAACTTTTTCCTGCTGTGTTTTGGATCTCCCATGTTTTATCACTCCTATTCAGCCTGTCTACTTATCTTCTTTTTCTGGACACCGAGTTCCATACCTGTCCTACCGTTGGACTTGGTCCTTTGCCCTCTGACTTTTTGTCCGGTCTCATGTCGGATACCTCTGTAGCAACTTATCTTTTTCATCCGGTTTATATCTTCTCTATGGGCATTATCCAGTTCAGCTCCAAACAAGTGGAGGTTTTTACCACTTTCAGGATCTCTTTTTCTGTTTTTGATCCAATCAGGTACTTCTTCAGAATAATTATGGATGTGAGTTTTTAGCTTTTCTATATCATCTTCACTCAATTTCCCGATCTTGATCATCGGGTTTATCCCGCTGGATTTGACTATAGTTTCAGCTACCCTGGTACCAACGCCTTTGATCTGTCTCAAAGCATATAGTACCGGTTTTTCTCCATCTATATCGGTATTCATTAATCGAACTATGTATTGGAAATCTTCTTCATATTCTTCTTCTGCCAAGGTACTTCCTCCATTTATAATTGGATTGGAGCGATTCGGTTTTGAGCTAAACAACAAGTTATATAAAAGCGTTGTCCCGACTATAGTGGAATATCGCACATTAGAACGGCATAGTATCAAAAGTTTTTTAACATCATTAGAAAAGACTTAAATATTTGAAAACCAATCTTAAAATGTCAGATATCAAGGATGGGATGCCTAGATGTGTAGATATCAATATGGTAAAGGAAAATGTGCACACCCGAATAATCTATCTTTAGATTGTGTTGGGGAAGGAAAATGCGTTCATTTAAATGATGACGAAGCTTTGGAGAAAGTGGATAGCTCGCTTTCTAGAGATGATGTAAGCTTATCATCAGCGCATAGATGTTCTAATACCCAATGTGGAATTTACTGCGAAAAGTATAATCGCTTTTACTGTGCTGGAGAAGAGAATTGTGAAGAGAAGGAAGAATATTTTGAACACATGAGAACATATGGTGGAATCGATATCGGAAAATCAGATAAATCAAAATGAAGAAGATCAGGACTCAAGATCATCTCCACCGAAAAATGAATCTTGAACAGCAGAATATATCTCTTCCAATCCAGATGGTTCTAATGCGGAAACTGCAGGTATATCACGCTGAAGACCAAGGTTATGGATACCTTTAACCAGTTCTAGTCCAATCTGGGTTTGGGTAGTACTTTCTTCTCTTAAAGCATTATCGAGTTCCCATCGGTCTATTGCCCACGATTTAATATTTTGTATATCTTCTTCAGAGAGCATATCAGATTTTGATATAACCGGGAAAAAAGGGACATCGAATCTAAACTGAGAACTACCTGCAAGTAAAAAAAGTGATACAAAACCGTTAGGTTGTTTAGAAATTATCGGATCGAAAAGGAAAGTGATAAAAGACCTGTCACCTAGCGTTCTAACCATCTCCCTACTAGCTCTCCTGAATGTGAATAGTTCCATCTGACCAGGTGTATCTATTAGGAAATAGTGGCACTCATATTCATCCATGACATTTTTGATCTCTAAGGCGTTCATAGCGATCATGTCTGCACAGGCTATCTGTGCACCGTTAGGACCAAGATCATGTTCTTCCATGACCTCAACTAATGAGATCCAGTCCCGGATATCTATATCTGCACTGTATGGCAGACTTTCAGCTCCCGGGTCTAGATTAATTGTTACAGAGCTGTACCCCTGATTGTCCATCCAAATCTTGAACTCTTTCACCAACGTAGTTTTTCCTGAACCAGCTGTTCCAACGAAGTATAAGTTTACTGCCATGGCCATGGATTATATCATATAAAAATAAATCTTTCCCTATCCGGGAAGTGTTGTCATTAGTACTGTAAGTTCTTCATCCTCTTCTTTCTTTTCGATCTTACGTAATTTTTCTCTTGTTTCTTTGAAGATCTCACGTATCTCATCGATGGCTTCTTTGGAAAAAGGTATTGTTTCTGTAGCTACCCAACCGACTTCATAATCGATCCTCTCACATCTTTGTATATATCGGATACCTTTATTGACCATTCCCTTTACTGTACCAAGTGCAGCCAGTTTGTAATTCTTTTTTTCGTCCAATTCAAGATCATCCCAAACCTCGTAGGAATCCAACCATTCTTCTTCGACGGCGTAGTACCTAGAAACCAGATTACCATGGGTCTCTTCCCTGCTTATATGTATTAATCCAGCATCCAGTAGTTTATGTACATGGTGATGGATGGTTTGCGGGGTAAGATCCAATTTTTTTGCTAGTTCACTGATCGTTCGTTCTTTTTCTAAAAGAAGGGCCATCACTTGTAATCTAGAAGCATTAGATAAAACCTTGATTTGGTTTACGGTGGGTTTTAATTCCTCTGACATATCGACACCTTTAGACCTCATCTTAACGATACAACAACCCCGAAATATATAAATATTACCCCCTATAATACCCTATATGCACAATAAGATGACATCTAAACGATATCGTATAAACAAAACGTTACTTATGACCGATATCGTAACCAAGAGGTGATAATTATGAAAAGAAGAAAAGGAGTAAACAAAGAAAATATGTGGACGAACTGGTCCTTAGAGATGTCTCGAAGCCAGGAATAAAAGAATTCATGGACATCTGATATCCCAGTCGTCCACGAAACCCATTCTTTAGTTTTTCATTTAAAACTGTTCTCAGCACTCATAGGGTTAATCATCACAATCGTTCATGATCTTATCATCATCATCGAACAGCTTATAAAATTAACATCAAATCAATCTAATAAAGATTTCTCATCTAAATGACCCAAAAATATAATTCCTATATCTACATACTAATAACGAGGTCTTTATACATGCAATTTCCTGCGGGTAAGACGATACGAAGTGAATTTGGTGGAGAAGGGATTATAGAAGAAATGATCGAATTGGTTGAAGATAAGAATTTATACGGATATTTAAAATCTGGTCTAACATATAAAAATATTAGAAAAGATGGTGTGATTTTTTTTAAAAAAGGAAATATCATCGCAGCAATGCATAAAGGTGAGGAAAAAACAGCTGGAAAAAGATCACTAAGGAAGATCACCCAAGATTCTCTTGACGAGGATTGTTTGTTAGAGGTCCATTCTTATTCTTATGGGTCTTCATCGATAAGTGTGGATCACGTCCTATCCAATTTCACAGATGACATAAGGATAGACGAAAAACTGAATATCGCTCTAGAGGTCGACAGAGGTAAACGTGGAAAAACAAAAGAAGAGGATTCTCGAGATATAGGTGGATCTATCAGTGCCGGTGAATTAGATATATCTGATGAACCTATAGATATAGATATTGGAGAGATTAAGGGTTATGAAGATATCAGTAAGATCGCTCCTACTACAGAGAAGGAAGATATTGTTGAGAGGGCAGAGAAAAAGGTAAAGCATCTCAGAGAGGGGCGTTTAAAAGAAGAGATGGAAAAGGCAAGGAGAGAACTCAAGGATAAAAGGAGCAAATTAAGGGAGAAAGAGAGGATATTGAACCAAAGAAATGAAGAATTGAAAGAGAAGGAGAAAGAGTTGAAAAGAAAAGCTAATAGATTGAGGGAGGAAAGAGACAAGGTCAAAGAGATATGGGGACGGATGAAAAAAGAGAGTAAAAAAGCAAACACAGCAAGAGAAAGATTGGAAGACAAGATAAGTGAACAGATAAGTAGAGAAGAAGAACTGATGGAAAAAGAGAGGGAATTGAGAAATCTTGAGGGGGAATTAGAAGAATGGGAAGGCGATATCAAATCTAGGTCTTCTAAGATAGGGACCATGGAGGAAGAATTGAGTAGTTGGGAAAGGGAACTCAAGAAAAAAGAAGAGAGACTCGACTGGTTGGAAGAAGATATGGAAGAAAGAGAGGAGAAAGTCTTCAATAGGAATAAAGAATTAGAAGAGTTAGAGGGCTCATTGAAGGGAAAGGAGAAAAGATTAGAGGAAAAAGAAAGTCGCCTGAATAAGGTTAAGGATAGTGTAGATAAAAGGAAAAGAGAACTGGATATCAAAGAAGAAGAAATAGAGATGAAAGGAGAACGGCTCACAGAAAAAGAAAATAAATTGGTGAAGGACAGGAAGAAAGTAGAAGAGTTGAAACAGGGTCTAAAATCCGACCGTGAGTCGGTAAGGAACATGAAGAAAGACTTGATAAATAGAGAAAAAGAACTGGATCAAAAAGAAAAGAAATCAGAGGAAAGGGAAAGTAATTTAGAAGAAAGAGAAAGGGTTCTCGATGGGAGGGAAGAAGAACTAGATGAAAAGTCCATAGAATTGAATGAAAGGGATATAGAGCTTTCTAAAATGGAAAATAATCTCGACGATAGAGCCGATAAGATAATGAGAGCTAAAGAGGATCTAGAAGAAAGAATGGAAAAACTTGACGACATAGAAGACAGATTAGAGAGGAGAAAATCCCGATTGAATGAAAGAGAGAATGAACTTGAGAAACATGAGGAAGAGATAGAAAAGAAATTACAAGACAGAAGAACTGAATTGGAAGAAAAAGAAGAAGAAGTTAAAGATTTGAAAAAAACTTTGAACGGTAAGAAGGGAGCATTACAGAAGAAAGAAAATAGGCTAGAGGAAAGGGAAGTAGAATTGGAAGAAAAAGCGAATTTGTTGGATGAGAGGGAGACGGAAATAGAGGGAATAGAAGAGAGGCTAGAAGATCTCGAGGGTGAACTAGAAACCAAAGAAAAAGAATTAGAAGAAAAAGTTTTAGAACTAGAAGGAAAAGAGGAACATATCCAACAGGACTTGAAAGAGAAGGAAGAAGAACTCGAAAAAGAGAAAGCAGAGATCGAAGAGAGGCGAGATGAATTAGAAGAAAAAAGTAAAAAATTGAAAAATAAACTTTCTGATATAGTAGAGGAACGTGAAGATATAGATGAAAAAGAGGCAGAACTTGACCAGCGGAGAGAAGACATCGTAGAGAGAGAAGATCTGTTGGATCAAAGAGAGGAACGTTTGAACGATTTAGAATCTGAACTGAAACAGAAAGAAAAAAGAATAGAAAAGAAAGAAAAGACCCTTGAAAAGAAGGAAGACCAGATCGATGAGAAAGAATCTACATTAAAGAATAAAGAACGTTCCCTAAAGGAGATTAGAGCCGGTCTTGAAGAGATCTAAGTTATCAAAATTTTTCTATGGCCTCTTCGATCCTATCTAAAGCTTCCTTTATGTTCTCTGAAGAGTTTGCGAAGGACATCCTAAGGTGGTTTTCTCCTTGATCTCCGAATGCTGAACCCGGCGTGGTTGCAACTTTTGCTTCTTTTAAAAGATGTAGTGCTAATTCCATACTGTCCATATCAAAATCAAACCTAGGGAATGTGTAAAATGTAGAATTTGGTTTTTTACATTGGAATCCATCAATTTTGTTCAATCCTTCTACGATTATTTTTCTTCGTTTTTTATACTTCTGTAGCATTTTGTTGATAACTTTATCTCCCTCTTTTATAGCTGCTACACCGGCTTTCTGAGCAAAGGAAGTGGCACATGTGATCGAATGTGTTTGAATCTTTATTATGTTTTCAAGGAGATTTTCATTTGCTAATAACCATCCTAACCTCCATCCTGTCATGGCATAGGATTTTGAAAAACCACTGATAGTTATCGTTCTTTCTCTCATGCCATCTAGTGATCCTATGGAAATGTGTTCTCCCTCGAAAATAAGATTTTCGTAGACTTCATCACTTACGACCAATAGGTCATTATCTATAGCTATATCTGCGATAGCTTTTAGATCTTTTTCAGGGATAGTCATACCAGTAGGATTAGAGGGGGAATTAAGAACGATGAGTTCAGCTCTAGATGATATCCTTTCATTAAGTGTTTCTATATCCAAAGAATAGTCCTCTTCCTCGATCAAAGGCAATCTTCGTGGTATTCCATCTGCAAATTTGATCATCGGTGCATATGAAACCCAACTGGGGTCCGTTATTATAGCCTCGGCTCCATCATCTAAATGAGCTAGTATCGACATGAAAAGAGCTTGTTTTGTAGGTGTAACAAGTACATTCTCTTTTTTATAATCTAGATCGTTAAAATTATTGCTCTTTTCAGTGATTGCCTCTCGCAACTCTGGTATACCTTGTGGTGTAGTATAATGTGTGAACCCTTCTTTCATGGCTTTGTAAGCCTCTTCAACGATGAAATCGGGTGTGTCAAAATCTGGTTCACCTACTGCTAAAGATATTATATCTCGCCCTTCAGCCTCCATGCTAGAAGCAAGTTTTGATATCCTCATGGTCTCAGAAAAACTGACATCCAGCATCCTTTTAACTGTCATGTTTTTTACCCCATGAGTTCAGCCATTATTGCTTTTTGGGCATGTAACCTATTTTCAGCTTGATCAAAGACAACTGAGTGTTCTCCATCTAATACGTTATCGGTTATCTCAACACCTCTATGGGCCGGTAGACAATGCATCACTATGACGTCATCCTTTGCTTTTTCCACCAATGATGTATTTACTTGAAATCCTTCAAAATCTTTCATTCTTTTTTTCTTTTCATCCTCGTCTCCCATGGATACCCAAACATCGGTATATATCACATCAGTGTTCTTAACTGACTTCATTGGATCATTAGATATTTCGATGGATGAACCGGTACCCTTAGCGATCTTTTTTGCCTTTTCTACAAATTCTGTATCCGGTTCGTATCCTTTTGGGGTACAGGCTATCATGTCCATACCTACTATTGCAGAACCAAGGAGTAATGAATGGCAGACATTGTTTCCATCACCCACGTACACGAACTTTCTATCAAAATCTTCTTTATGTTCTCTGATAGTCATCAGGTCAGCCATTATCTGGCAGGGATGTTCAACATCGTCCAAACCACTGATTACAGGAACAGTCGCATTTTCTGCCAACTCAAGCATCATGTCATGTTCAAATGCTCGATACATTATACCATCAACATAACGTGATAATACTTTGGCAGTATCGGCTATGGTTTCTCCCCTTCCTAGCTGTAGATCTTTTGGACTTAAATATAGGGCATGCCCTCCTAGCTGGGTAGTTCCCACTTCGAATGATATCCTGGTACGGGTACTTGGTTTTTCGAATATCATACCTAAACTTTTTCCAGCGAGAGGATGATATGGTTCTCCATTCTTGAATTTTTTCTTTATCTCCCCACCTATCCTTAATATCTCCTGAAGTCTGTCCTTGAAATCCAATATCGATATGAAATCTTTTGGCATTATATCATAGGTGGTATCGTTAGGACATATTAAAAATTGTTGGCTATATCGCGAGATATCAAGTATATTTTCTATCAGTTAATCTTTTCATCATATCTACATAGAGTTCACTAGTTTTTTGAACTATATCTTCTGGTAAATTAGGTATACTCGGTTCTTCCTCATTGTTTTCTCTTGCCCTCATAATGTTTTCAAGGTATCCTATATCTTTATAGTATTGTTTTACAAATTCTCTGTTTTTCTGGATAAAATTGCCTTTTTCGTATTCATCTTTTTCCCAGAACCTATCCTCATCGGCTGTTCCAAATGTATCTACAAGGATCAAATTCCTATCTTCATCCATACCGAACTCTTTTTTACTATCTACGTGAAGTAATCCATTCTTCTCTATATTGTTTTTTATCAATTCATCTATACTTAAAACAGCCTTTTTAACCTGTTGGAATTCTTTTTCTGACAATCTAGATAACTTTAAAGCTTCTTCTTCGGTCAATACTTTATCGTAATCCTCCAGTTTAGTGGAAACTTCTAAAAAGGGGTCTGGGAGTGGATCACCATAATCTGGTTTTTCATCGAAACCCAATATTTTATAATCTACGTCACCCTTCTCAATCCTTTCATAAAGAGAACCAGCTACATAATATCTGGATATGAACTCCAAAGGTATAACGAAATTTGTGGTTCTCTTATCTATATTTTTGTGATCAGATATCCTATCTATTTTTTTTACAGATATAGTATGGTCTTCGACCATTTCAATGAAATGGGTACGTAACCCTAGTTCTTCTTCAACCCTTTCGAACCAGTATGCAGAAGTTTTGCAAAGAGTTTCTCCTTTACGTGGTATATCGTTAAGGATGATTTTATCGAATACTGCTACATTATCTGGGAAAAAAAAGTTCAATTTGGTATCACTGACCTCATAGACTTCTTTTATTTTTCCTTTACGTATCAACTTTTTCATAAGTATTCACTGTTGAAGCTGCCTTTAATTCTGTGGTAGATATTTAAGATTTGTCCTCTTTGTGTTCCTCTAAATATTCTTGAGCTTTTTCAAGTAAATTCATGGCATTTTTAAAAGTCAATTTATCCATTGCCTTGTCGTATTTCAGCCATATATAGTCTTGATGTTCCCTAGATATCTTTACATCTTTAGTTCTAGACTTACCAAGAAAATATACCACTTGCTTGTGAGACATATCGTATCTTTTATGGTAAAAGTAATCTATAGTTTCTCTAAAACCTTCGATGATATCGATATCGGACTCTGATATTCCCGTTTCCTCTTCGAGTTCTCTTAGAGCTGTTTCGATCTCTGTTTCACCTTTTTCGACGTGCCCTTTAGGATAATCCCAGTGTCCAGCTGGATAGTGCAGAAGAAGAAATTCTCTTTTGTTGTTCTCCCTATATATCAAAAAACCGGTGGATTTTTCTTGAATCATATTATCCGTAAAGAGGGGGATGAGCAGATTTATGCTCCATATCGTCCTGTGCTTGTTTAGTCTGTTTAACAAGCTGATGATACTGTTCTTCCAACTGTTCAGCACTTTCGATCAATGAGCTCGTATCGATATCGAAGCCTCTAAACTTTGCGAATTTTTCTAGTAACGCAGCAGAAGCTCTAGGATCAGGTATCTTTTGTTTTCCTTCAGCCATCATACCGACAGCTTTGAGTTTCATCTCGTGTGCTTTCAGAAGTAAACAGCTCGAGATGCCTGATATCGCTCCCCTTTCTATGATATCTATATCTAATTCTTTCGCTTCCATTTCTGCTGTTTTTGAGCTTAGTACGCCCCATATCTTCTTCTCTTTTTCTTCTCGGTTCTCTCTCTCTGGTATACCATCTAGTATTATAACTTCCTCTATACCATGATCAAGACTCCATTCGATTATCTCAGTAGCTAGAGGTTCAGCCAAATTAGGTGGTATTACCATGTCAGATTTTACCAGTAAAAATCCCATTCCACAGAATATCCTAACCGGTCTCCTTGGTATCCCGTCGAATATTACTGCAGTCGGAGGAAACTCTTCAGACTCAACTGAAGCTATCTGTTCTAGATCTAGAGAGTTGATAAGCTGTTCAGAAGCTATACCCCCTATCAGACCTGTTCCAGGAAATCCGGCAAGTAGGACATCTACTTGGGGTATCTCTTTCTCTTCTATAATATTGAATGATGTTCCATTCATATTTATCACATATATGTTGGATAAACTTCTAAGTGATACTTCTATTTTTGCATCGAGAATACACATTTTTAAGTCGATAGTTTTTTATTACTTATATCTGATAGGAAACCATGAGTGTGAAACTTCAAGTAGCTTTGGATTTGATGAACCTTAGGAGAGCTTTAAGGATAGCTAGGTCAGCAGTGGATGGAGGTGTGGACTGGGTCGAAGCTGGAACACCTCTCATAAAATCAGAAGGGATGGAATCGATCAGAAAATTGAGAGAAGAGTTTCCTGGAAATAAGATATATGCAGATATGAAAACAATGGACGTTGGAAACGTTGAGGTCGAGATGGCTGCCAAAGCAGGAGCCGATATAATTGGTATACTCGGAGCTGCAGATGATGAAACTATCAAAGAGAGTGTAAAGGCTGCAAGGAATTACGATGCACAGATATTGGTTGATCTCATCCAAGTGGAAGATATAGTTAAGAGAGCGAAGGAAGTCTGTGAGATGGGGGTTGATTATATCGGTGTTCATGTCGGTGTAGACGCACAGATGAGAGGAGTAGATCCGCTGGAATTGGTCAAAGATGTTTCCTCGGTTAGCACAGTCCCGATCGCAGCAGCTGGTGGGATCACTTCAGAAAATGCCTCAACTTTGGTAAAAAGTGGTGCCGAGATAATAATAGTAGGTGGGGCAATAATAAAATCTAAAGATATTTCCGCTTCTGCAAAAAAAATCAAAAAAGCCATCAGAGAAGGGATATCAATAGAATCTGAAGTTTCTAGAAAATTTGGGTCGGACAAGATAAAAAATCTTTTTGAAAAAGTATCGACCCCTAATATTTCAGATGCTATGCACAGGGAACCTTGCATGGAAGGCATAGTACCTATGACCACTATTGGAAAGAAGATAGTGGGACGAGCTTTAACCGTTAAAACAGTGGATGGAGATTGGGCCAAACCAGTTGAAGCTATTCAATCGGCTGATGAAGGCAATATTATTGTAATAGATGCAGATTCCGGGAGAAGGGCAGTATGGGGTGAACTAGCATCATGGTCTTGTCATATGAAGGGTATACCTGGCGTTGTGATCGATGGGGCTGTGAGAGATATTGGTGACATAAGAGAATTAGATTTTCCTATATTTGCAAGATATCGGGCTTCTAATGCTGGAGAACCAAAGGGTTATGGAGGCTTGAATAACGATATAATCTGTGGTGGCAGGAGAGTTAGGCCAGGAGATTGGATAATAGCAGACGAAAGTGGAGTGATGGTAGTACAGAAAGAGGAAGCAGTTCAGGTGGCCAACAGAGCTCTAGATGTCATGGAGAAAGAGAACCGGATACGAGAAGAGATAAAGGGAGGAGATCCTCTATCAGTAGTAATGGAATTAGAAAAGTGGGAAAAAAAGGATCGATAAGATCGATCGTCATACACCTTCTTATTTAGGTGGAGAAGGTCGATTAAAGGTCTTCTAGATCCTTTGATCGGATCACTTCTAAACCGATTTCTTTTTCTTTGATCCACTTCTTAATTCTTCTTCTTTCTTTGCCCTTTGTACTACTTCTATCGAAATAGAGAAACTCGGCTTCGGGAGTCTTCTCGATGATCTTTGAGAACGTCTTACTCGTTAAAAATCTTAAACCCCAACCGGGTACCATATGCCCTATGGAAACTTTCTTTTTTAGGGCAAGATCGGTAAACCTCGGTGCATAATGTCCACCACCGATACATACAGTGACAGGATAATTTTCGATGGGATACTCTTCTAGGTCGATCACTGTGTCTGCTATAAGGGCACCTGCTTTTTTGTCTTTCCATTGGTCTTTATCGCTTCCTATCTCTATATAGAACGAAGGAGTTTTTAGATAAGGTCCGTGATGTGTAGCTTCAAAAGAAACACTGTAATCGGATAATTCCTTATATCTAGAATGATAGCTTTTCAAGATCCGTAAAGCCTTGGTCATATCATGGGGTGATGCAGATACTAATTTTCCATCTTCACCACCATATTTTGCCTTTCCAAGATTACCGATGGGATGGACAGTTAAAGAATCAATACCGGCTTTTGAAGCGTGTTTTGAGATGAATATGACCTGGTCAATCTCTTTGTCTAATTCTTTTGACACCTTTTCATCTATCCCGTTCTCATATATGTGATGTCTTTTTGTAGTAACTGATATTAGATCATCTTTTTTATAGACTGGATTTCCGAGATATTTTTCCACCTCGTTCCATTTGTCATCGAGAAGATTATCTAAAATATTCATGCTTGCAGGATCTTCTTTAGAGGATATTATCAATTTCATGGTAGGTTATTGACTATCTCTATAATGATTCTTACGATTGAACTTTAGAAAAACCATTAATATGTAGATACGTTATACGGAAGGTGAAATGTATGCAGGCTTCGGTCCCCTCGAGTAATAGACTTTTTGATGAGATCCTTGAAGAAAGTCCGACGACCTTGGACGAATTGGAACAGCTTGAGGTATATCAAATATTGTTGATAGTTGGAGCTTACATAGCTTTAGGGATAGGTATTTTACATTTCGTGTTATCTCTTGGTTCACAACCTTTGCCCAGTCTTTTATTTAAACTTTTCATAAACTTAACGGTCGGATTTTTGTTATTAGTTTCCTTCCACCGTATAGCTAATAATGGAATCCAGTGGCAAATTTTAGTTATAATATTCTCTATTATATCGGTCTCTCTAGGAGGTATTGTCGGATTACTAGCTGGAACTTTTTCTTTGTTAGGTGGACTATTGTCTTTTTTATATAGGTGAATTTAAAAATATATTTGAGGGATAAATTTTTACGGTAGATAGACTATATCTATATCGCATAATATGAAGGAAGGTATGGATATCATAGCAAGATTGATCGCAGTAGCTGCAAATAGCTCACCGACTACTCCAGATGGCTCTTTTATTGATATATCAGTACTAGATGATGCCGAGAAGGAGATGTTAGTCGAAGAGATGTACCAGATGGCAGACGAAATAGGCGATGAAACATATACAAGCAAAGGAGAGGAGATAGAAAATTCGGATAGGATCATACTCATCGGTCTCGATAAACACAAAGGACTTGGAATAGATTGCAAATCATGTGGATATGAAAGCTGTGAACAGATGGAACAAGACGAAAAGAAAAAAGATATATTCGAAGGTCCTAACTGTTTATTCAGAGTTATCGATATAGGCACATCTTTAGGTTATGCTTTACAAAATGCGGAAAAAAATGATGTCAACACTAAGATATCATTAAAAGGAGGTCTAGCGGCTAAAAATCTTGGTCTATCGACTTCCAGGTTATGCCTTGCAATACAAATAAACTCAGACCACGATATTTTTTCATTCGATATATGAAAAGGACCTTTTATCAATATCTCGCTGGGCATTTTCGAGACATTCCAGCTTTCCTAGATATGTTCCATCAAGTAAGTATAGCCTTTGATCCTTTAGAGTTGAATTATTTAAAAGAGGGCCAAGATATCCGTTTTTATTTATGCTGTTTCCCCCCATCAAGTGATTGAAATGAGGCATCAATATTATCTCACCTTTATACTCGTCCATTTCAAATTCCATCTTTATCCAGCACTGCATCTTGTCTTTTCTTCCGAGAGAATCGATCAAAGATATAGTTGGGTGACTGTGGGCTATTATGATGGTTTCGCAATCGAGTACTTCTTCGGATGGGTTCGCATGGCCATGTAATATCCCTATATCTTCTAAAATGTAACCACTCGAATCTTCAATACTGACCTCTCTTGGGAGGTAACTTTGAATACCGCCATCATGATTTCCGGGAATCATATAGACCTCTTCCACCACTTCGAGCCATCTATCTATCATCTTAGGGATTTCTTTGTATTCCTGCCAACTTCCAGAGGGTATATTGTGTTTAAGGTCACCGTTTATCACTAGTCTTTCATGATCTTCAGATTCTAACATATCATAGATCTCTCTCATCATGATATCGGACTGACTGGGTAGATTGACACCCCTATCTTCAAGTTCTCTTTCGTATCCAACATGAAGGTCAGCTATGATGAGTGTGTCAGAGAAGGATAATGCTTTTTTGTTCCATAAAGGTTCTAGTTTAGCCATATATGATCTCATAGATTAGGTAGATACTGATTTATCTCCCACTCGGTTATATGTTTCCTATATTCATTCCATTCTTCTCTTTTTTTATGTAAAAAATGCTTAAAAAGATGATCCCCTAAAGTTTCTTTCATGAATTCGCTCTCTTCCATCAGGCTTATAGCGTGACCGAGATTTGTGGGCAGAGATATAATACCCTTTTCTTTTCTTTCTTCATGGCTCAATCTGAATATATCTTCTTGTACTGGATCGGGCGGATTGATAGAATTTTTAATCCCTTCAAGGCCAGCAGATAATAATATAGCAAATTGTAGATATGGATTTCCTGCAGGATCTGGATTCCTGACTTCTACTCTTGTGGAGCTTTCCCTTCCCGCTGGAATTCTGAAGAGGGCACTTCTATTGAGATAAGACCAACATATATAAACCGGGGCTTCATAGCCCGGGATTAATCTTTTATATGAATTGACCCAAGAATCTTGGATAGCACACATCTCTTGTGCATATTTCATCAAGCCTCCAATAAAGTACATCATCACCTCGCTTAAACCGTTCTCATTGTTTTCATCATAAAACTTGTTTTTTGTCTCTTCATCGAATAAACTCAAGTGGACATGCATACCACTCCCGTTAACATCCTCTATGGGTTTCGGCATAAAAGTAGCATGTAGTTCATTCATACCAGCTACTGTTTTTATGCAATGTTTCAATGTCAGAATAGAGTCAGCTATACTTAGGGCATCATTGTATCTAATATCGATTTCATGTTGTCCTGAAGCTCCTTCGTGATGTGACGCCTCAACTTCAAATCCCATCTCTTCAAAATAGAGATTACATTCCTTTCTTACTTTTTCAGCTCTATCTAAAGGCATAAGATCAAAATAACCCCCATGGTCATCGGGAATTGTAGTAGGTTTTCCATTTTCATCAAACTTGAAAAGAAAGAATTCCAATTCGGGTCCCGTATTAAATTTATACCCCATATCCTCGGCTTTGTCCATGGTTTTTTGTAATATATATCTTGGGTCACCCTTGAATCTACCCCCCTCTGAATTATAGATATCACAAATGATCCTCCCTGTCTTTATATGTCCATCGGACCAAGGAAACAATAAAAAGGTGTCTAGATCAGGGTACGCTCTCAGATCAGATTCATCGATCGTAGCGTAACCGACTATAGATGATCCATCGAATAAAACACCTTCCTCGATAGCCCTGCCAAGATTTTTTGATGGTATTGACACCGTCTTAACACGGCCCAGCATATCCATAAATTGCATTTCGACAAATTTAACGTTCTCTTTTTCAACAATTTCTAGTACCTCTTCTTCTTTCATACTGACTACACCTGTATTATTTTCAATATGTAATATCAAGTGTTATATCAGATTTAAATATTGGTATTGTTTAGTTTTGAACAAAAAATATTATATATCTTTCTTCATTTAAGATTTAATGGAGATGGAGTAGATGGAGATGACTGGTGATAGTGGAGATGAGGATGTTATCGAAGAGATGGAAGAGAAACTAATGGAAGCTAAAGTTTTCTTATCTGAGGCCAGATATACAAATATAAATGTTGATAGTGTAAAAGATAAAATCCGTAAAGCTGTAGATCTGAAGCAAGAAGGTGAGTATGAGGAGTCAATAAAATATTCGGAAAAGGCGATAGAACAAGCAGATATCATCTTGAATATGTACGAAAAATTAAAATCGGGGAAGAAAAAAATAATACATCTCAAAGAAAAAGGAGAAAAGCATGAAGATATACTGGATAAATTAAGACATGTTAAAGATTTGACGGATGAGGGCCAATATCACGAAGCTAGAAAAAAATTGGACGATCTTTTTTCTATTTTGGATGATAAGTCCCTTGAAGAGGAGAGAGATAAAAATATTAGGTCACAGATAATGAATCTAGTTCCAGAAGAAGGGATCACTATATACTCACTTTCAAAAAAAATGGAAAATACTGATGAACAGGAACTCAAAAAGATAATAGCAAGCCTAGAAAAAAGTGGTCATTTAGAAGTTTCAAAAAAAGGAAGATGGAAAGAAGTAAGACCTACAGGTAAGCGATATATCACTGAAGAAAAAAAAGAATATAGCATTGCTGAAGAGCCTGAAGAAGATAGAGAGGACCATGATGATAATTTACTTGAGATCCCATTAAATGAACATCAAAATAAAATATTGACAGATGTATGGAAGGAAATATTTGTGGAAAATATTGATCAAAAGACCGTCGAACTTTTAGGATGGGACGAAAAAGATAATTTTTTCAAGGATATTTTGTTTTATGGATTACACAGGATGAAGAAGGAGCCAGAAAGATTAATAGAAGAAAAGATAATTTCAGAATTAGAATACCTCGATTCTGAGAAGGCTAAAGACATTATACAATCTGAATTTGAAAAACAATTAGATCTTTTAGATTAACTACAAACTAATCTAGGTCTAGGCAAAAATATTTATAATAAATCCTAATGACTCATCATTAAATATAATGAAATATAATTATAGGGTGTGAAATCATGAGCTCTAAAAAATATACGACGGTATCTATACCAAAACCACTAGCTAAAAAAATCAAGAAGAGAATGGAAGGTACAGGATTCAACTCTATTTCAAGCTATGTCACCTATGTATTAAGACAAGTGATATCAAGTATTGAGGAAGAGGAAAAACAAAAAGAAAGTTTCTCTGAAGAGGATGAAAAGAAAGTAAAAGATAGATTGAGAGCCTTAGGTTATCTCGACTGAGGGATCTTATTATGTCAAAACCACATGGCGGTACATTAGTAAATCGTATGCTTACTGGTAAGAAAAGGAATAGATTACTAGAAGAAGCAGAAGAGATGAAATCTTTACAGTTGAATAGTGAACTACGTAAAGATGCATTCAATATATCAACTGGTGTTTACAGTCCCTTAGAAGGTTTTATGGTACAAGAGGATCTTGAAAACGTTTTAGAGCATTCTAGATTATCTGATGATATCGCTTGGACTTTACCGATAGTTATCGATATAACTGATAAGGACGAATACTCAATCGGTGAAGAGGTCATCCTAAAAGACGAAAACGGAGAAAGCTTTGGTTTGATGGAGATCGAAGACCTCTACGAGTTCGATAAAAAGGAGATGGCTGAGAAGATATACGGAACAGATGATATCGAACATCCTGGTGTTAAGAAGACCATGGAGATGGAAGATCATTTGATCGGCGGTGAGATATATCAACTAAAAGAGAATACTACCCCCTTCGAAAAGTATCATCTAAAACCCATGGAAACCCGGATATTGTTTAAAGAAAAAGGATGGAGATCTATAGTAGGGTTCCAAACTAGAAATGTCCCCCATCTTGGCCACGAGTATGTTCAGAAAACAGCATTGACCTTTGTAGATGGGATATTTATAAATCCGATCATGGGTAAAAAGAAGAGAGGAGATTATCTAGATAAAGTCATCTTAGATGCATACGACACTTTGATGGATAACTATTATCTAAAGGACAGGGCGGTGATGAGTATCCTTGAAGCTGAGATGAGATACGCTGGACCTAAAGAAGCAATTTTCCATGCTATAATGAGAAAGAATTTCGGTTGTACTCATTTCATAGTCGGTAGAGATCATGCTGGTGTTGGAGAGTACTATGGTCCATATGCAGCACAGGACATCTTCGATAAGTTCCCGGATATTGGAATAACTCCAGTTTTCTTTAAATCTTTTACATACTGCGAAAAATGTGGGGGTGCTGTCGATGGTTTTATCTGTCCTCATGACGATGAACACAGAGAGAATTTCAGCGGTACAAAGATGAGAAAGATGTTCAAAGAGGGAAAAGTTCCACCTGAGCATATGATGAGGCCAGAAGTAGCTAAAAATGTTGCAGAGAAGGAACACAAATTCGTTGAATAAGGTGTTTGAATGGGGAACAGTCTAACCGATTTGAACTACGATAAAGGGCTGCTGATCCATCACTGGGACACTGATGGAATGTCTGCGGCAGCACTTATTCTGAGAAAGTTTTCCGATCTAGAAACCATGACTCCTTCCATCGGTAATTATTATCTAAACGAAGAAGATAAGGTCAGAATACACGAAATCAATCCGGATATCGTATTCGTTGCAGATATGGCGTTACCAGAAAGATCTATCGAGTTCTTAAATAGATTTGGAGATGTACACATTTTTGATCATCACCTCCAAGAAAAACACGATGTAGAACTTCACCATAATCCAGTGATAGAAGGTCGATCTCCAAGAAAATATCCAAGTGCTTCATGGGTCGTTGGGGAATATTTTGGTCATGAACCGAATCTATTGACAATTTTAGGGGCCTTTGGGGACCGTGAAGATAAACTAAAAGAAAATCAGTATGCTATCGAAATAATCGAAAGGTTACTGGAACGATGGAACGTAGGTTTCGAATGTTTGCTCAGATGTGCTGAATATTTAGATTCTCTTTATAAATTGGGAGAAAGATCTCAAATCGAACGAGTCCCTCATCAGTTAAAGAATTTCGAAAAGCCTGAAGATGTTCTTAATTTGAACGGTTTAAAAGAAAACGTAGAAAAATTAAAATCTGCTGTAGAAAAACAAACCTACGGAAATATCGAAGAAATCGGTAATAATGTCTTGTTTAAAGAGATGGGATCTCCCTACAATATAATCTCTACCGTAACTCGAAAAATAGCTTGGGATAAAGAGGATAAGATCGTTATAGTTTCGAACTGTAAATTCAAAGAAGGCGAATGTCAGGTCTATATTAGAGGGCCTATACCTGATTCTAAAAAGATGATCCAAAAAGCTAAAGAAAAGGGATATTCAGCCGGTGGAAAGGAGGACGTTGTAGGGATGGTTATACCAACATCAGATAAAGATGAATTTATGGATAAAATTGTGAAACTACTCGAGGATCAAATGGGATGAAATTATGTCTAAAAACAAAAACGTGATGGTTAACGAGAAGAAATGGAGTAAAATGAATACAAGAGATGGATTCACACTATGGTTCACCGGTTTATCCGGAAGTGGAAAATCAGCAGTCGCAGATAGAGTTGCTAATAGACTTGAAGAAGAACATGGACATTTAGTTGAAAGGCTTGACGGAGATATAGTTCGTCAGCATTTGACTAAGGATCTTGGATTCACAAAAGATGATAGAGACACCAATATAGAGAGAGTTAGTTTCGTTGCTAAATTGCTTTCTAGAAATGGGGTAAGTGTTCTAGCCTCCTTTATCTCGCCATACATTGCAAGAAGAGATAAAACAAGGAAAATGGTCACTAACTTCATCGAAGTCCATGTACACTGTCCTGTATCTGTTTGTGAGGAAAGAGATGTCAAAGGATTGTATAAGATGGCTAGAAAAGGAGAGATAGATAATTTTACAGGGATATCCGATCCTTATGAAGAACCTGAGAATCCGGAAATAAAGCTGAATACACATAAGGAAACAGTAGATGAAAGTGTACAGAACGTGATGGATTATCTCGAGGATAATGGATATATATAGTCTCTGTATTTTAGTTTGTACATGGTCAATGTGATCTTAGATGCAAATGCGCTCATCATGCCCTTCCAGTTCAATNTNAATCTAGATTCGGAATTAGAACGNTTGTTCGTCAANCCTGATGTATATGTTCCTAGTTCCGTAATCGATGAAGTTGAAAGATTGGGGAGNAAAGATGCTCAGAAATTGGCATCAAAATATGACANGATCGAAGTGAATTCTAAAAGAGATGAAGGTGTTATCGAGGCTGTTGAAAAGATCGATGGAATACTAGTTACCAATGATAAGATATTGAAGAATCGTGTTAGAAAGATGGGCTATCCAGTTGCATTTCTTCGAAGTAGATCACATCTCGAGGTCATTGGGGAATATTTTTAAATCATCTTTTATTCACTGATTTTATGGAAGAAAAACAGTATATCATACTTAGGGGAACGTTGGTATCGGGTAAAAAAGAAGGACAATATTTTCTTTCAAAAGATAAATATAAAACCCAATTTATCGAAAAGATGGATATAGATCCGTTCCCAGGAACACTGAATGTTCGCCTTAAAGAAGAACATCTAAGTGATTTTAATGATCTTATCGAATCCGAAGGTATCTTCATCAAGGGATTTGAAACTGAAGAAGGATCTTATGGTGATGTTATAGCTTATCCATCCAAGATCGAAGGGTTAAAAGCAGCTTTGGTGATACCAAGAGAGTCTGATTATACTGAAGTTGCAGAGATCGTTTCAGATGTGGAGTTAAGAAAAGAATTGGCTTTACAGGATGGAGATGAGGTCCAGATAACGGTGGAATTGGGCTAAATTGGATAATTATATCGGACTCAATAGTTTTCTTCTACGTATTTAACTACACTTTCGAAAATAAATTTTCCATCGCCTATTGAATTTTCTTCACCCTTTCTTGTCCAATCCGGGTTCATGTACTTATCGAAAACTCTCTCTGGATGAGGCATAAGTCCTAGAACGTTTCCCTCGGGGTTACAAATTCCGGCGATATCCTCCATAGATCCGTTAGGATTCCATGGATATTCTGGCGAACTTCCGTTGGGAGTAGTATATGTGAAAACGATCTGACCATTTTCTTTTAATCTATCGATTTTGTCCTCGCTATCAACAACGAACTTCCCCTCAGCATGAGCAGATGGAAAAAGTACAGTTTCCCCTTTCTCGTACATTTTAGTGAAAACACATTTGGAGTTCTCTTCAACTTTTAAAAGTGTAGGTCGACATTCGAACTTGTTACTGTCATTAGTCTCGAGTGCAGCTTCTGGGACATCGGTAATCTTTTCATTAAAGGCTGGTAATATCCCACTTTCAACCAGTACCTGAAAGCCATTACATACACCTAATACTGGTTTTCCAGTTTTAACAAAACTTTTCAACTCTTGACCGAGTCCACTTTTTAATCTCGCACCAAAGATAGCCCCAGCCCTGATGTAGTCCCCTGCAGAGAATCCACCGGGTATCATAACTATGTGGAAATCATTAAGATCTCTTCTCTCGTCTTCGGTTACATCCATGCCTAATAGTTGTTTAAGATGGACTTTTTCAGCGTCTGTACCCAATTTTTTAAAAGCTCTGTATGACTCTTCTTCACAATTTGTTCCTTCTATCCGAAGCACGGCGACTTTAATATCTTCTCGTTTCAAGTGAATCTCCTTGAAGTGAAAAAGAATTCACTTTAATAAACATTTTCTATAACCGGATCAAATAAGTTCAAGTTAAAAATAATAGGCCAAAACTATATATCTCATAACTAAATGGGTGTCAATTACCTTCACGGGGCCGTGGGGTAGCTTGGTCCATCCTTCGGGCTTTGGGAGCCTGGTACCCGAATTCAAATTTCGGCGGCCCCACCATTCTTTTTCAATAGAGTTCCTCAGAATCTAATTTGGAAAATATTTTTTTCATCTTCTTTTCTACATCTTCCTTTTTATCATCTCGAAGAAGTTTTTCTTTCTGATCTTCGAGCATATCATTTGGTCTTTTTGGAGTGTCGAACACTTTAAACTCCTCACCACGTTTCATCATTATCTTATATTCATCTCGCTTTTTGAACATATGAGCTCTGATATCGTCGATCTCTTGAATCATTTCTTTATCTACTTCTCCAACCACTTCAGCAGGTTTTCCTCTAACTATAGAATTTTCAGGTATTTTCATACCCTGGGGAACGATAGTATCGGTACCTATTATAGACCCTTCTCCTATCTCGGTATCTTCCAATATCACTGCATCGATCCCTACTAGAACGTTCTTACCAACCATACTACCTTTAACTTTTGCTCCAGGCGATATGAAACTGTTTTCACCTAGTAATACTTCATGTTTTTCAGTACTTTTAATAGTTGCATCATTCATTATTATAGAGTTTTTACCCACGTCTATTTTAGATTCCTCGCCATCTAAAAAAGAACCAGGCCATAAGCTTGAATTATCTGAGATCATCACATCTCCAACAATTCTAGCGGTTGGATCTAAAAATGCTGATTTATCTACCTCTCCCTTTCTTTTAGGTAAGAAATCCTCTAGTTCATCGGTCATGTTCCTAGAAAAGTTGGTTATATGTAAAAACGTTACGGTCGGTAGAGATGCGGGTTCGGGGATTTGAACCCCGGTCATAGCCTTGGCAAGGCTAGGTGATACCAAACTACACCAAACCCGCTATTTTTTACAAATCAGTGAAAAGAGAGATAAACTTAATTTATAAATATTTTCCTGTGGCTCTTTATTATAATATGGTATCAAACCATATAATTGTGTCAGTTTATGTATTTTTCAACTTCTTATCCAACAAGTATTTTAAAAAAATCATTAAATGAATTGCAGTAATAAGAATTTGAGATCACCAACTAAATTGGTAATAGGATCTATTCTCATCTTGAGCGATGTTTTATCACTTAAGTATTTTAGGGAATCATATTTTACAGTTTCACCATCTAGAGCTCTTTCTAATCCCTTTTTGAGATCATTTTGATTGTTTATTGTAAATAATTCTAAGATACCCTCTCTAAGCAATTCTTTTTCGTTTTTATCTAGCAATTTACATGCATTTTCGTTGACTTCAAGGATCTTTAAATCCTTATCTAATCTCATCATCCCTGCTATAGAATTATCAAAAGCTACCCTGAATGATTCTTCAATTTCTCTCAAAGCTTTGGTGTTTTTTCTTATGTGGGTTATGTCGATCAAAGAGGCTACACTTTTTTTCGAACCGTTCATCATTCCAACATTAACTATTACATCTCGTAGATCACCATATTTTGTGACTATTTTCGTTTCATATTTTTCTGGAACACTAGAAGGGTCTTGTCTTCTTAATCTATGCAATCTATCGATTTTTTCGACTTCACTCTCGATTAAAAGATCTTTAAAACTCATTTCTTTCTCTACTTCAGATTTATCATAACCTACTAATCTTTCAGCCTCCTTATTCATCAAAGATATGGTTGTATCTTCGTTTATGATTACTGTAGCTGTTCCAGTATTCTCAAAAATAGATCTGTATTTTACTTCTGATTGCTTTAATTTGGTTTCATAATTCATCCTTTTGACTGCCTGGCTCATGTGTGAAATTAATAGTTCGGCCAGTTCTAGATCGTCATGGTCATATCGATTCTTTTCTTTAGACAAAGCTTGGAAAACACCGTAGTCTTCTATAGGTATACTGATACCTGATTTGTATTCAGCAAGTCCAGCTTTTGCCCTATCGTCTGATTCTATGTCTTTTACTAAGAATGAATTTCTGCTAAGAAAAGTTTGCCAAGTGTAATTATCTTTGCTGTAAATATTCTTTTTAATTTTTGGTTCTATCTCGAAAGAAAATACCATAGATTCCATGGTGCCATCGGTAATTTTAAAGAGGGATACATAATCAAAGTTAAGTATCGTTTCTGAAGCCTCAACGATCAACTCTGCTGCATCTTTTTCAGTTCTACAGCTTTCCAATTCGTAGGCAACGTCATGTAATTTTTCGACCTTTTCTTTGTTCTTTTTCAATCTATTTTCAGCTTCGATCTTGTCGGATATATCCCTTGAAATACATAAGACGAGAGCAATATTATTATCTTTATCCATGAGAGTTTTTAGATGAGTTTCCAGCCAGATGTAACTTCCATCTTTTGCTTTGTACCTACCTACTATTTTGTCTCTGTCCTCTTTTGTTTTGATCAATGTTGACCATTCCTTTTTTGCTTTTTCGATGTCTTCAGGATGAAAATGTTCTAATGCTGGTTTGTTCAAAAGATCTTCTTCTTCGTATCCGAGAATTCTTTTATGGGCCTTATTAAGATATATGAGATTAGAATCTTTATCTAATAATGAGATCATATCGTACGAATTGTTTAGTATCAATTTACTAGTTTCTAGTAATACATCTTCATAATTACCAGTGTCTTCTATTAAACCTAAACTTTCCATCTTTTTCCGCATTTCCTCGTAGAGTTCAAAACCCATAATATTTCCCTCGATATTTCATCTTAAGGATTAATTAACCAAACAAAGTATATATTTTTCATTTCCTTTCTTTAAAACTGAACAGTTCACATCTATCTTAAATATTTTTCCTTCAGATTTTTTAATCTCTGTTTGCTCGATGAAAGAATTGATATCACCATCTAGAAGAGATTTGATTTTTTCTTTGAAATTTGAAAGAGGCGTTTCTAAATATTTAATGCCTTGTGTGTCATCCTCAGCAATATCAAAAAGATCTAAAATTTTATTATTTGTTTCTACAATCACCCCCTCATTATCAAAGATACATCCACCTATATCGGACTCAAATACTGATTTGTGTATACCATCATCAACATCATTATCTGTTAGGTCGATGACAGATACCAAGCTCTCTTCGGTTTTCGGTATCATACCTACTTCTAATAAAACTCTCCTTATCTCCCCGTTACTATCATATACATCGCATTTATAGGATGAAGGTACAGAAGCCGGATCACTTCTTCTCTTTAAATGGTATTTTTTCATCATCGGAACGTAATCATCCAACACCAGTTCCGTCCAACTTTTCTTCTCTTGTATAAACCCTTTATGATATCCAAACACTTCAACAAATTTGGAGTTGATTTTATCAATAATACCATCTTTACGCACTATAAGCATGGGAATACCCGAATTTTCGAATATCGTCTGATATCCTTTTTCCATCCTTTTCAATTCTTGTAAAGCAATTTTAAAATCAGTAACATCCAATAAAGAGAGGTTGAATTCTTTAGATTCTGGTATGTATGACATAGCTCCGATAGTATCCTTCACATTTCCAAACTTATCTATGAATTTAATATCAAATTTTTTTAAGTGATTATCGTCAGTATCTCTTATTTTTTCGATAAAATTGTTTAACTTTTCATGGTCATCTCTAAACATAAAATTTTTAAATTTCACATGACCTTCTAATTCTTTACTATTATAACCTGACATCTCTTCAAAACCTATACTTACTTTATTTATAACCATATCTTCATCTAAAATAATCTTGGCGGTTCCTTTGTTGTCAAAGATCCCTCTATATCTCTTCTCGGACTCTATGAATTTTTTTTCTTTTTTTATCCTTTTCAGAGTTTCAGTAAGATGAGTTATTAATAGTTCAGCTAGTTCAAGATCATTATTATCAAAGTAATTAGGCTTATCAGAGATTGCCTGAAAAATCCCTATATCCCCTATAGGGACACTGATGACTGACTTATAACTACTCCTTAAGGGATCTTCTACATCTGAATCTTGAACATCGTTCTCAATATTTGACTTATTGTTTCTAAAAGTTTCTCCAGCTATCCCTTTAACTGGATATTTATCCCCTTCTTTGTTTCTTCCCCCGATTGTTCTTTTGACTTCGAAATTATTTTCATCTACTATAAGATCAATACTACAAACATAAAAATCTAGAATGTTTTTGGCGGCATCTATTATAGTATCAAATACCTGTTCTTCTGAACTGATAGATTCCATCTTAAAGGAAACCTCATGTAATCTTTTGATTTTTTCACGGATTTCTTCATCTATTGATTTAGTCATCAGAGAACCATTCCTCTATTATATTCCATTACCTGATATAGATTTTCGAAATATAAATAAATTGTGTAAAAAATCTAATAATGAAATTATTTAGTTCAAATGATATATCTGACCAAGTATAAATTGTTCATCGATACCTTTTTCATCTATCCGTGATAGGTTCAATTCAGCTTTCATAATCTTACTTTCAGGGAAATCGAATTCGATTATTTCAGAAATGAATCTATCCTCGTCACTGATAACTTTTTCAATTGAGTTTTTGCAATCGGATAATACGGTTTCTTTGTATGACTTTCCTATGACATCCTCTTTTTTGAGGTCGAACATATCAAGAAAGGTACTGTTTAATTTAATCATATCCTTATCTGAATTTAAGACAAACATACCGGTATCTGTCCTCTCGAAAAGAGACTCCAATTCTGAGATATCATCTTTTTGCGAGATATCGATCACAGATACTAAACTCTTTTCGGTTTCGGGTATAATGCCAACATTCAATATTATCTTTCTAATATCTCCTTTTTTATCGATAACTTCACATTCATAATTAGATGGTGCTGAGTCCGGGTCTATCCGTCTTTTTTGATGATACTCTTCCATCATAGGTAGATAATCTTCAACAACCAACTCGGTCCAACTCATATTGTTCTCGACTTCGTTTCTTGAATATCCAAATATTTCGACAAATTTTGGATTCACCATCTCCACAACAGTGTCTTTTCGTATTATTAGCATAGCAGTTTCACTCTTCTCAAATATAGTTTGATATTTTTTCTCAGATCTTTGTAATTCCTCTACAGCCCATTTAAGATCTGTAATATCAAATAGAGAAAGGTTGAACTCATCTAGATCTGGTATATTTGAGATCGCACCGATGGTATCTTTGAGGTTACCGTGTTTATCTATAAAGTTGAGTTCTATATTTTTTGAATAATTACTCTTATCACCCTTGACTTCCTCCATAAATTCTTCGATCTTTTTTATATCTCCATTATAGAGAAAATCTTTAATGTTTACATGACCTTCTAATTCTTTCTTTTTGTATCCTGATAAATTTTCAAACTCTTTATTGACTGTATTTATTTTCATGTCTGAATCCAATATCACTTTTCCAGTACCAGTATTATTGAAGATAGCTCTATACCTCTTTTCGGATTCCCGTACGGTTTTCTCATTTCTTATCCTTTTCAATGTTTCAGTTAGATGTGAAACCAATAATTCTCCCATCTCAAGATCATCCTCATCAAAATTATCCAATTTATCTGATATCGCCTGGAATACTCCAATATTACCGATAGGTATGCTTATGGCAGATTTGAATTCTGGGAGTGAAGGTTTTGCCCCTTTAAATTCATCTATATTGTTAACTAAGTAAGATCTTTTTTCCATGAAGGTTTTAGTGTATACTGAATCTCGTAAAGACAATATATCCCCTTTATCTAGATCACCACCAACCGATTTTTTAACCTCTAATTTATCTGATTCTACCTGGATAAGGATGCTGCAAACATAAAATTCTAATATGTTTCTTGCAGCTTCTATAGTCATATCGTAAATCTCTTCTTCAGATCTAGCAGATTCCATCTTAGTAGCAATATTATGTAATTCCTTGATTTTCCTCCGATTATCTTTATCCATCTGAAAATTCATAATTAGAAAGGTAAAACAATATATAAATAAATTTTGTTAAAATAAGAAAATTTCATTTACATGACCTGTTATAAGCATATGATGTTGGAAAAAGGAAGAGAAAGCGCCATGGCTATTTTGCCCTTCTGTATCATCGCTGTCTCCTTTGGTTCTATACTGATCAGATTATCAGATGCACATCCTATATCTATAGCATTCTATAGACTATTATTTTCAACGATCATACTTCTGTTATTTATCCCTAGATATACCGATGAGATAAAGGAGATCTCAAGGAAAAGATGGATCATACTTTTCAGCACAGGCGGGTTTTTAGCTATACATTTTGCTGCATGGGTCTCCTCTTTAAGCTATACTAGTGTAGCTTCATCAGTGATACTTGTTTCGGCGCATCCTCTGATAGTAGCTTGGATATCTCAGCGTTACTTAAAAGAGAGAACATCCAAAAAAGCTTATCTCGCCATACTTCTTGCACTAGTAGGGATTATTATTATGACCGGTTCTAATTATCAGATCGGTAGGACTGTTTTATTTGGGGACTTACTTGCTATCATCGGCATGTTGGGTATAGCCGGATATATCGTAAGAGGAAGGCAGATCAGGAGCGATATGTCTGTGATACCTTATGCTTTCATAGTCTACTTATTTACTACTATTTTTTTAGGTATATTTTCTCTTGGTTTTCCGGAAACTTATCGAATATATCCTCCGAATGAGTATTTTTTATTCATATTGATGGCCATAATACCTCATACTTTAGGGCACACTGTTTACAATTGGGCATTGAAATATATCAAAGCTAGAATTATCTCGGTGAGTCTTTTAGGTGAACCTGTAGGTGCAACGATATTGGCGTTCTTCATATTGAACGAAATCCCACCAGTTTTAACAGTCGTTGGTGGTGTTATCACTCTATCAGCGATATATCTATGCAGTAGATATAAATGAAAATTGATTGCCAGGTCACCGAGGTGGGCGCTCACCACGCTGATGAGGGACCCAGGTTCCTTCTCGACCCCGCTATCCCCCGAGCATCAGTAGTCCACGGTAGGACTGCTCCCTTCCGGGCCTGGCCCATTATCCGTGGCAAAGATATAGAGGACCAACCCTCCGGTTGACCTCCATACCAACTCTGATCCCGGGGGACGAGATCTCACAGTCAGAACCTGGTTCATCAGCGGGGTGATTACGCCGCCCTCGGCGGTCACCCCCGCGTATCGACGTTTTCGGTGTAAAAGGACACGCCGAACGTCCCGGTTAGACCTGGCAATCCATCTAATCTTTCATGGTATATAAGTTTTTTATCCAAAAAGGCTTGTAAGGATCAATCTTTCTTTGCTATCACATAGTTGTTGCCACCAGATCTGAATTTTTTTAGAATCTTCAAACCACTTTGATCTACATCATAAGCCAATCCATCTAATCGGTAAAGATGGTAAAACCTATCGACTACCTTACCATCTTGTTTATGCCAAGGAACTATGATCTCATCCTCATCTTCATCTAATTCCCATCTATCCAATTCTCTTGCCCAGGAAGAAACAATGACTTTGCCATTAGGTTTTAATATCCTTTTGACTTCTCTTAGACTATCGATCCTTCCTTCACTGAGATGATGTATAGCGGCTATATATATGGCATGGTCGAAGGAACAATTTTTAAATGGAAGTTTTTTCAAACCAGATCTAACGTAGAATCCATATGAATCTGTTTTTTTCTTTGCTATATCCAGTAGCCTTTTAGAAGCATCTAAACATATAAATTCTAATCCAAGTTCTTTAGCCACTAAAGAGTGTCGGCCATTACCACAACCCAGGTCTATGATGGTACCTCCATTATTTCTTAGGAATTCTGTCACTTCGTCCCACGGTCTATCTCTCGTTAGATCGAAGTGTTCAGCTATACTATCGAAAGTTTTAGATGCCCTTTCTACATCTTTCATATATACCGTATAAACGGGATAAAATTTATATCCTCTCCTACTTTTCAAACCTTTATAATGATGATTCTGGAATCACTATTGACGATATTCATCTGTATATTATTAGCATCCGTAACTTATCGCAGAGACATGCTGGATATGGGGGGATCCATTACAGCTTTCTGGATGGGTATAATTATAGGAGTATTTGGGGGTATCGAATGGATACTATTATTATTGATTTTTTTAGGGAGTTCCTTTTTAGCTACTCGTTACAAATTCAATTATAAAAAAGAAAGAGGTCTTCAGGAAGGGAAAAAAGGGGAAAGAGGGGCCATAAACGTTCTAGCAAATGGAATAGTTCCAGTTTCATTAGCTCTATTTCATAATCCGGTCAACTCGATCAATCCTTTTGAGTTAGATATTTTACCATACAATATAATAATATTTTTATTCGTTACATCAGTAGCTTGTGCTGCTTCAGATACTTTAGCATCGGAGATGGGGATACTATCGGATAATACATATCTTATAACAAATCTAAAAAAGGTAAAACCCGGAACGAATGGAGGGATTTCATTATATGGTGAGATATGGGCTTTGATCGGTTCAGCTTACACTTTTGCCGTTTCTTTCGTGGTATATTATCTGTTAGAAGGTCTGTTTCTAGAACCATCTCTATTATTATTCGGTGTTTTTATGGGTTTTATAAGTTGCCAGATCGATAGCTTGATAGGGGCGACCCTAGAAAGAAGAGGTATAGTGGGAAAATCTACGGTGAATTTGTTAGCAGTTTCCATAACAATTACAATCACAGGAGTGATAATATGGCTGATAATGTTTTGATTTTGATATTGGATGGTATTGGAGATCGACCAGTTAAAGAACTTGATGGTGAAACACCTTTAGAGAAAGCAAAAACTCCGAATCTAGATAAATTGGCGGAAGAGGGTATCAACGGAATCATGGATACGATAGCACCTGGCATCATACCTGGTAGTGATACCGGACACTTAGCTTTGTTGGGATATGATCCATACGAGGTTTACACCGGCAGGGGTCCTTTTGAAGCAGCCGGTATAGGTCTAGAGG
>SL_5KL_010_SEDDRAFT_10000110_pt1 | contig 46124 bp, 41 predicted proteins | sample SodLakKL_010_SED_FD_9118 | JGI IMG/M metagenome (IMG submission 9118)
TAAACAACGATTAATTGCCCCCCGGGTTGACAGGGGGCAATTAATATGCTATATTCTTTAGTATGATAAATAACTAAAGCAAAGATTTATTTGCTGATTTATCTATGTTTTTGGTAAAATGACACGGCCCTCTGGGTCAAACAGTAGAGGAAAATTAAGCTGTATATTTTTAAAGTAAAGATAGTTTAAACACGATTTGAGGTAAAATAAAAACTGCTGGATCAGGGGGATAATAATGACAGCTAAACTAAATGGACTTCCCGAGGGTATGCGTTTTTATCTGCCGGAGGAAGCGAGGATTATGAATCGACTGCGGGAAAGGGGAGCAGGTGTTCTAGAAAAATGGGGATATCAACCTCTCTATGTTCCAGCTCTGCTGCCCTATGATATGATAGTCAGAGGAATGTCCCAGGAAAGAGCCCGCAATTATTATAAACTGATAGATTATCAGGGAGATATTCTGGTTTTACGGCCGGAAATGACGGCGGCAATAGCCGGTCTGCTGGCCCGGGAAAGGGATAATTTAACTCTGCCAGCCCGCCTCTATTATTATGCTCCTGTATACCGTCACGAATCGACCCAGAGCGGTAAGGAAAGAGAAATTTACCAGCTGGGGGCAGAATTTTTTGGAGACTCACAGCTGGCCGATTTTGAAATGCTGGCAGTGGCCCGGGAGATAATTGCCTGCTGTGGCCTGGATGATTACCGGCTGGAGATCGGTCATGTCGGATTTTTACAGAGTTATCTGGAAGAGCTGGGCCTGGATTTTGAGACCCGACAGCAGATTAAGAAAGAGCTGGCCGAGAGAAACCTGGTGGGATTTCGGAGAATTTGTGACCGACTGCCGGCAGAGAAGGCCACCCGGCTGCTCAAATTATTAAAACTTCGGGGAGGTCCTGAGGTACTGGAGGAGGGGGCGCAGCTGGTTTCAAGCAATATGGAGGAGGATCTGCTTCAGCTGAATAATATTTACCGGGCTCTGAAAAATGGCCGGGGAAATGACCAGATATTTTTCGATCTAACTCTGGTGAGAAATCTTGATTACTACACCGGCATTGTCTTTGAGATCATGACGCCGGATTTAGGATATAATATCTGCGGCGGGGGCCGATACGACAGGCTTCTGGGCAGTTATGGCACAGCAAGTATTCCTGCAGTGGGCTTTGCTATAGGAGTAGAGAGACTGCGGCTGGCCTGGTTGAACAGCCAGAAGGATATAGAACAGGACAAAAAGAAGACAGTTTTATTGACTCTGGAAAATGAGGATGACAGACCCCTTTCTTTAAAACTGATTAATAGGCTGCATCAAGCCGGTCTGACAACGCTGCTTCAGGAAACTGAGCCCGAAAGTCGAGATAATATGTTAGAGGAGAGGCAGCATAACTGGAGCTGGTGGATAAAGCTCGCTGATGAAGGAAATACCGGAGAATATCGGATCTGTGATCAGCAGGGCAGGCAGGTAGCAGTCACAGGTGACCCGGGAGAGGTGATTGAAATTGTCAGCAGATAGCTTAAAGGTAGCACTGCCCAAAGGCAGATTATTTCAGGAAGTTGTTGAGAGATGTCAGGATACTGATCTTCTGGCCGGAGAGGAGAACTTAAGCCGCCTCTCACGAAAACTGGTACAGGTTTTCCCCCAGACCGGTCATCTTTTTCTGCTGGCCAAGCCGGTTGATGTTCCGGCCTATGTGGAGCATGGGGCTGCTGATATTGGTTTTACCGGCAAGGATATTATAGCAGAGAAGGAACGGGAGCTTTATGAAGTGCTTGATCTGGGGCTGGGGGCCTGCCAGCTGGTGGTGGCTGTTCCTGATGATTTTCCTGTCAGTGAACCAGCAGAGATGCCTGATAATATAAGGGTGGCAACCTCCTATCCCGGGCTGACAGCAAGATATTTTCAGAAACTGGGAATTAAAGCTGAGATCATTGAACTGGGAGGCTCGGTAGAACTGGCCCCCCAGGTTGATTTATCGGATATAATTGTTGATATAACCTCAACCGGAACAACCCTGAAGGAGAATGGCTTGAAGCCGGTGGCCGAGGTTTTGAGTTCATCGGTGAGGCTGGTTGTTAACCGGATTTCCTATAAAACCAAGAGTGAGAGTATCACCAGAATTGTTAATCAGCTGGCTGACAGGGAAAAGAGCAAGAAAGGGTGTTCAGCATGCGCAGAATAACTTTACCTGAAGATGAGAGGCTGCTGCAAAAGTTTCTGGAGCAGCGAAAGAACTTCTTTTCTGGCGATCTTCTTACTCAAACCAGTGAAATTATTGAAAGGGTGGCCCGGGAGGGTGACCAGGCACTGCTGGATTTAACAGAGAAATATGATGGTGTCAGGTTAAAGGAGCTTAAGATCAGCCAGGAAAATTTAGAAGCTGCTGATATAGATAAGCAACTGCTGGAGGCTCTAAAAACAAGCAAAGAGAATCTGGAGGATTTTTATCGCCAGCAGAGCAGGAAACAGAGCTGGTTTATCTCCCGGGGCAGGAGCCTGGTGGGAGAGCAGGTGCGTCCTCTGGAGAGAGTGGGACTTTATATTCCCGGAGGCCGGGCAGCCTATCCCAGTTCGGTGCTGATGACCGCCATTCCTGCCCGGGCAGCCGGAGTTGAAGAGATAGTGGCGGTGACTCCTCCTTCGCCAGAGGGTATAAACCCTGTGACCGTCAAAGCACTGGAGCTTTGCGGGGTGAGCGAGGTCTATGCTCTGGGTGGAGCCCAGGCCGTAGCGGCACTTGCCCTGGGAACTGAAAGCATAAGATCTGTAGATAAAATTGTGGGCCCAGGTAATAAGTATGTCACCATGGCCAAGAAGATTCTTTATGGTCAGGTTGATATTGACATGCTGGCCGGTCCCAGCGAGATTTTAATTATTGCCGGAGAGGAAGCCCGGCCTGATTTTATCGCTGCCGATCTTCTGGCCCAGGCCGAGCACGATCCTGAGGCCCGGGCTGTGCTGGTAACCTTTGCTGATGATCTGCTGGAGAAGGTTGAGCTCGAGCTGGAAAAGCAGCTGGAGAAACTGACCACCGCTCCAACAGCCCGAAAAGCACTGGATTCACACGGGCTGCTGGTCAGGGTAGCCGATCTGAAGGAAGCTATGGATCTGGCCAACCGCTATGCTCCCGAGCACCTGGAGCTTTTAGTTAAAGAACCTCTGGCAGCAGCCGGAGAGATTAAACATGCCGGCTCAATCTTTTTAGGCAGCTGTTCGCCGGAAGTGCTGGGTGATTATCTGGCCGGACCCAATCATGTACTGCCTACCGCCGGAACGGCCCGTTTTTCCTCAGGACTGGGGGTAGAAGATTTTCTGAAATCTTCGGGACTGATCTATTATGATTATCAGGAGCTAAAGGCCGAATCCCGGGATGTTGCCCTTATTGCTGAAGCAGAGGGGCTACCGGCCCATGCCCGGGCGGCTTTAATCCGCCTGGACGGCAGCTTTCGTAACAGGGGGAAGTTTATCTATGATTAAACTGGATGCCAATGAAAACCCCTACCGTCCTCCGGAAGCACTCTGCTGCCGGCTGGGAGAGTTTTCCCGCCAGCTGGATTATAACCGATATCCCGATAAGACCTATAGTGATTTAAGGCTGGCTCTGTCGGAATACTGTGACTGGCCGGCTGAACTGATACTGGCCGGCAATGGCTCGGATGAATTAATACTCCTGTTACTGCTGGCCTATGGCGGCCCGGCAAGCAGGATGATAACCGTTCAACCGACCTTCACCATGTACTCTCATTATGCCCGGGCAACAGGGACTCCAGCGGTGGAGATGCTGTACCGCCGGGGAGAAAATGGTGGGCTAGACTATCCGGAGCAGGAGATTATGGCTGCAGCAAGAGAGAATTGTTCCGGCATAATTTTTCTCTGCTCTCCCAATAATCCCACCGGAGAACTGAGATCCCGTGACTGGCTGGTGAAACTTCTGGAGTGGACAGAGCTTCCGGTGGTCGTTGACGAAGCCTATTATGAATTTAGCGGCGAGACAGTTATGGATCTGCTGGGAAAATATGATAACCTGATTATTTTAAGAACACTCTCCAAGGCTTTCGGTCTGGCCGGTCTTAGAGTAGGCTACCTGCTTTCTCCACCGGCTGTTTACCAGAAACTAGAAGAACTCCGTTCCCCCTATAATATCAGCCGTTACAGTGCCGGTGCTGCCAGTATTCTGCTGGAAGCCCGGGAATATTATCAAAGCTGCTGGGAAAAGATTAAGTGCGGCAGAGAATTTCTTTACCGGGAGTTAAGCAGACTGCAGGGACTAACTGTCTATCCCTCCCGGGGCAATTATCTACTTTTTCAAACTGAAGATAAGCCTGAAATCGAGGTTTATCAAAGTCTGCTGGAGCGGGAGGTTAAAATCAGATGCTGGGATGATTTAGCTTTCTTCGGCCAGGCTCTCAGGGTCAGTGCCGGCCGCAGGGAAGAGAATGAACTTTTTCTGTCAGAGCTGACAGAGGTGTTAAAGGAGGGTTAAGATAATGGTTGAGCTTAGCAGAAAGACAGGAGAAACAGAGATAAGCCTAAAGCTTGAACTTTACGGACAGGGCGAGTATCAAATCTCAACAGGAATTGGATTTTTTGATCATATGCTGGAACTTTTCTGCCGGCATGGTTTTTTTGATCTCGAGCTTAAGGCAAAGGGAGATCTGGATGTTGATAAACATCACACAGTAGAGGATACGGGTATTCTGCTGGGAGAAGCCCTGAACCGCGCCCTGGGAGATAGAGCTGGAATTACCCGCTATGCTGATATAACACTGCCGATGGATGAGGTGCTGGTAGAGGCAGCTGTTGATCTGGGGGGGCGTTCCTATTATCACGGGAAAATAGAGTGCCAGCGTCAGGAGATAAATGGTTTTCCGGTTGAGCTGGTTGAAGAATTCTTCCGGGCTCTGACTGCAAATGCCGGTTTGAATCTCCACTTTGTAGTGCTAAAGAAAGGCAATGCTCATCATCTGCTGGAAGCTCTCTTTAAAGCCTTTGCCCGGGCTCTGGATGCTGCCCTTAAACCCGAGGAGAGACTTAAAGGCAGCCCCCTCTCGACCAAAGGTCAGCTCGGGGAAAGTGGCCGGCATTGATCGGGGTTATAGATTACGGAGCAGGCAATCTTGGCAATGTGGTGAGAGCTTTAAATTATTTAAACTGCCGGACCAGGATAATTACCGGCCCGGAGGATTTGACCGGAATAACAGCTCTGGTTCTCCCCGGGGTAGGTGCATTTGCCAGCGGGGTGGAAGGCCTTAAGAGTAGAGAGCTTTTTCATCCGCTCAAAGATTTTATTTCTTCAGGGAGGCCCTTTCTCGGTATCTGTCTGGGAATGCAGCTTTTATTTCAAGAGAGCAGTGAAAATCCCGGGCTGGAGGGGCTGGCCATCTTTCCGGGCAGCTGCGAGAGGTTTTGCCCGGCTGAGGCCGGTAAGGTGCCTCATATGGGCTGGAATAATCTTAGAGTGAAAAAAAATAATAATCTGCTGCTGCAGGAGGATCTTTATCTTTATTTTGTCCACAGCTACTATCTGCCTGTTAATCCCGAGATTTTACTGGCCAGCACGACCTACGGAGGTCAGAGATTTATGTCAGCTGTAAACCGGGAGATGGTCTGGGGACTTCAGCCTCATCCTGAAAAGAGCGGCAGGAGAGGACTTAAAATACTGAGAAACTTTGTTGAGGTGGTTAATGGTGATAGTAATTCCCGCAATAGATCTTAAAGATGGCCGGGTGGTCCGTCTGACTCAGGGAGATTTTGATCGGCAGGAGATTATGAATGAAGAACCTCTGCAGACTGCCCGGTACTTTAAAGATCAGGGAGCCAGTGAACTCCATCTGGTGGATTTAGATGGAGCCCGCTCAGGTCGACCGGGCAATCTTGAGATTATCCAGGAAATCTTGAAAATTGAAAATCTTAAAGTGCAGATTGGCGGAGGTATCAGGAGCAGCACTGCTGCAGAAAGATATCTTGGTTCAGGAGCTGCAGCAGTGGTTCTGGGAACGGCTGCAGTTACCAGACCCGAACTTATCAGAGAGCTGATTGAGAGCTATGGTCCTGGCAGGGTGGTGGTTTCTCTTGATACCCGTAGGGGTGAGCTGGCCATAGCCGGCTGGGAAGAGGAGTCCGGCCGCTCTCTGGAGAAAGCACTGAGAGAGTTAAAGGGATTTGGTGTCCGGCGATTTGTCTATACTGATATAACCAGAGATGGGATGCTGAGCGGTCCGGACCTTGAAACCCTGGAAGCTCTTTTAAAAGAGAATATAGAGGTAACGGCTTCTGGAGGCATATCATCGGAGAAGGACCTTCAATACCTTCAGGAGATCGGGATTGAAAGGGCGATTGTAGGCAAAGCTCTCTATCGCCGGGAAATAAACCCTGAGACTCTCTGGCAGGTGAAGCAGGATGCTGACTAAGAGGCTAATTCCCTGTCTTGATGTTAAGGATGGCAGGGTGGTTAAAGGCCAGCAATTTATTAACTTGAAAGATCAGGGCGATCCGGTGGAGATGGCCCGGGCTTACAATCAGGCCGGTGCTGATGAGCTGGTTTTTCTCGATATAACCGCCACCCGGGAAAAACGGGAAATTATGAGGGAGATGGTTTTACAGGTGGCAGCATGTCTTTTTATCCCCTTTACCGTGGGGGGAGGAATAACCAGCATTGAGGATTTTCGCAGCCTGATAGCAGCCGGGGCTGACAAGATTTCGATTAATTCGGCAGCTGTTTGTACTCCCGGACTTATTTCCCGGGCAGCAGCAAAATTTGGCAGCCAGGCGGTGGTTGTGGCAATCGATGGCCGGCGTCGGGGTTCTGGAAGCTGGGAGGTTCTGATTTCCGGCGGTACTGAGGAGACCGGATTGGAGCTGGTGGACTGGGCCAGGGAAGCCCAGGATAGAGGAGCCGGGGAGCTGCTGCTGACCAGTATGGACCGGGACGGCAGCCGGGATGGTTACGATCTTGAGATGCTTAAAGCTGTCAATCAGGCTGTCAGCATACCTGTAATTGCCTCTGGCGGGGCAGGCAGTCCCGAGCATCTTTATCAGGCTTTTACTGAAGGAGAGGCCGATGCTGCCCTGGCGGCTTCTATCTGGCATCAGGACAGCTACAGTATCAAGGAGTGTAAGGAATATCTGGCTGAAAGGGGTATCCCTGTCAGGCCGGTCGATGAAGAACTGCTGGAGGAAGATAATGATGGAAGGAAATGAGGACAGAGTGAAAGTTGATAAGAGCAGAACTGAAGCTGGCGATATATTATTGAATCGAGATGAACTGCTGGAAAAGGTCAGCTTCGATGACAGAGGTCTGATTCCAGCAGTTCTGCAGGATGCTTCCAGTGGTCAGGTGATGATGCTGGCCTATATGAACCGAGAGTCGCTGGAGAGAACTCTTGCTGAGGGCCGGGCCTGTTTTTATTCCCGTTCCCGCCAGGAAATCTGGCTTAAGGGTGAGACATCCGGGAATTATCAGCAGTTGGAGGAGATCTGGCTGGACTGTGACGGCGATACCCTGCTGCTCCAGGTCAGACCTGAGGGACCAACCTGTCATACCGGAAAGGAGAGCTGTTTTTACCGCCGCCTGGATGCCGGAAGAGCCAGCGTGGGATCTGAGCTGAGGGGTCCCGTACTCCATCAGGTAATTCCCGAGCTGGAGAAAATAATCCAGGAAAGAAAGTCCAGGATGCCGGAAAACTCCTACACCGCAGATCTCTTTCAGGCCGGCCCGGAGAAGATTGCTCGCAAGCTGGGAGAAGAGGCCCTGGAGGTGATGCTGGCAGCTCTGAAGGAGTCGCAGGAAAGACTGGAATCGGAATCTGCCGATCTGCTCTATCACCTGCTGGTTTTGCTGGTAGAAAAGGAGACCAGCTTCTCTCAGGTTCAACAGGAACTGAGAAAAAGATTTGCTAACTAGTAGCAGCATGTTATAATAAAAGAGGTCAGTCATGAATCGTCCGCAGGACTGCGGACGGTTTTCTTTTGCCTGTGATACAGGAAGGAAATAAAGAAAAGGTCGAGAAATATTTTAGGTAAGGGAGCAATTTATAATGTAAACTCCCATAACCCTGTAATCGACAAAGGGCAGGAAAATATTTCGCTGTTTTTTTTGATATAATCCAGGAAACTGGAGGGGAGTATATCTTGGAAAAATTTTCTTTTGATTCAGGGATATATCTGCTGGAGCTTTTTCTCTACAAACCCTATCGGATTGAAATAGGGGCGCTTGGCAAGATCATCTTTCCTCCCGGTTATTATTATTACGCCGGGACAGCCCAGAAAAATCTCAATGCCAGGCTTGAACGCTACCAGCAGGGACCAGAAAACAAACACTGGCACATTGATTATTTTCTGGAAGAAGCTCTTATCAAGCGGATTTTTGCCAGTGAGCTTGACCGGGAGGCAGAGTGTCAGCTGGCCCGGAATTTAAGGGAACTGCCCGAGACAGAAATAATTGCCAGGGAGCTGGGTTCCAGCGACTGCAGCTGTGAGAGCCATCTGATTTATTCTCCTGAGCCCCTGAGCGAGGAAGAGATAGAGGATGTGATGCCGGAGTGAGTGAAGAAATGGATATTTTACAGGATCTAAACGCTGATCAGCGCCGGGCTGTCAGCCTGGTCCGGGGTCCGGCTCTGGTGCTGGCCGGAGCCGGCAGCGGCAAGACCCGGGTCTTAACCCGGAGAATCGCCTATCTGATTGCCGAAGGTCATGCCCGTGATACCGGGATTTTAGCGGTGACCTTTACCAATAAGGCTGCCGATGAGATGCAGGAGAGGGTAAAAAAGCTCCTGGGCTCCTCTTTCCGGGGCTGGCTCGGCACCTTCCATTCCTTTGGAGCCCGGCTTCTCCGGCGGGAGGCTGAAAAAGTTGACCGCAGAAGCAGCTTTACCATTTATGACAGCGAGGATCAGAAAAAGCTGATCAAAGATATTCTGGCAGAGCTGAATCTCGATACCGATAAATATCAGCCGGCGGCGGTGGCCGCTCAGATCAGCCGGGCCAAAAGCCGGCTGGTTGAGCCCGGGGAGTTTGAGATCGGCAACAGCATTTATCGCAAAAGGGTGGCAGAAATCTATTCTCTTTATGAAAAGAAACTTATTCAGAGCAATGCTCTGGATTTTGACGATCTGATTAAGAAGGCCTGTCAGCTCCTGAAAGAGTATCCCCTGGTTAAGGAGCACTACCACAGCCGTTACCGCTTTCTCCTGGTTGATGAATATCAGGATGTCAATAATGCCCAGTATGAGCTCAGCAGGCTTTTAACCGGACCTGAGAAAAATCTTTTCGTGGTGGGAGACCCCGATCAGTCAATTTACGGCTTTCGGGGCGCCAACATCGAGAATATCCTGAATTTTACCTCGGATTATCCCGGGGCAGAGGTTATCCGGCTGGAGAAAAATTACCGCTCCCGGGCCCTGATTCTTAAAGCCGCCCAGAGCGTGATTGAAAATAACAGTTCCCGGCTGGAGAAGAATCTTAAGCCGGCCCGGACCGGCCAGGGTGAGATGGAGCTTTTTGAAGCCGACAGCGACCGGCAGGAGGCCCTTTACCTGACCCGGAAAATCCGGGAGCTGGTTGACCGGGGAGCATACAATTACAGCGATATAGCCATTCTCTACCGGACCAACGCCCAGTCCCGGGTAATTGAAGATCTGCTGCTGAGAGAAAATTACCCCTATCAGGTAATCGGAGGCCTGAAATTCTATGAAAGACGGGAAATCAGGGATCTGATGGCCTATCTCAAGCTGATCAACAACCCTGCCGATACCGCCAGTTTCTTAAGGGTGGTCAATGTGCCCCGCCGGGGGATCGGCAAGAAGACCCTTTCTGCCCTGCAGAAGGAGGCAGCAGCCCGTGAGATCAGCCTGACAGAAGCCTGCCGCCAGGCCGGTGAGATTCAGCAGCTCTCCAGCGCCTATCAGAGCCGGGCCCGGGATTTTGCCGCCCTGCTCGACCGTCTCCGGGAAAAGGCCGATAAAATGACTCTGGATCAACTGCTGGAAAGTATTATGGAAGAGACAGACTATCAGGAACACCTGAAAAAGATTGACAGCAATCATGAGGAGAGGCTTGCCAACATCGGCCAGCTTAAGAGCGTGATGCTGGAATATCTTCAGGAAAAGGAAGAACCCGGCCTGGAGGGTTTTCTGGAAGAAGTCGCCCTGATCACCGCAGTTGACACCTGGGAGGATGAGAAAAATTATCTTAATTTGATGACCCTCCATGCCGCCAAAGGCCTGGAATTTCCGGTGGTATTTTTAACCGGACTGGATGAGGGCCTCTTTCCCCACGAAAACTGCCTCATTGATCCCGGCGATATTGAGGAGGAAAGAAGGTTATGCTACGTTGGCATGACCAGAGCCCAGGACAAATTGTTCCTGGTCCGGGCCCGAAACCGCAGCATGTTCGGCCGGAGCAGAACCTATCAGCCCTCCAGATTCCTGGAGGAGATCCCGGCAGAACTCCTGACAGACCGGGAAGCAGAGGACCCGGCCGCAGCCCCCTCTTTCCGGCAGAGCGAGATCGCCAGAACAGCAGAAGACCGGCAAAGCCGGCAGCCCAACCAGCAGCACCACCGGCAACAGCACCGGGATCCACACCAGCAGCAAACCCCAGACCGGTCCGAGAAAGGCCGCACCCCGGGCTACCAGGTAGGCCAGCAGGTTATCCACCCCAAATGGGGTAAGGGTCAGATTATCGACTGCCAGCAGGAAAACAAACGCACCAAATTGACGGTAAAGTTTTTAAAAGACGGCAGGGAGAGAGACCTGCTGGCGGAATACGCCCCCCTGCAGAAGGTAACGGGGTGAGAGAATAATGTCAAAGAGCTTTGAAAGAACACCAGATAGGTCGCGAATCAGGCGAAGCAAAGGCGAGAGAGGTGAGGAAAATGCCCGAGAAAATACCGGAAAAGGTTCAAAAGCGCGCAGCTGATCTCAGAGAAGAGCTGAGAAAGCATGAGCACCAGTATTATGTTAAGGATGACCCTCTGATCTCCGATGCAGAATATGACAGCCTGCTGCAGGAGCTTAAGGAGCTGGAAGAGGAATATCCCGCCCTTAAAGACCCCAACTCCCCCACCGTCAGGGTGGGAGGTGAGCCCCTGGATCAGTTTAACAAGGTGGAGCACAGCCAGGAAATGCTGAGTCTGGGCAATGCCTTTTCTCCAGAAGACCTGAGAGCTTTTGCCGATCGGATTAAGCGTAAACTCGGGAAGGATGAGAGATTTAATTACGTGGTGGAGCACAAAATCGACGGCCTGGCGCTGATTTTAAGGTATCAGGCCGGAGAGCTAATCCTGGGAGCAACCCGGGGAGACGGCCACACCGGTGAGGATGTTACCTCCAATGTCAGGACCATTCCCGCCATCCCGTTAAAACTCAAAAAGGAAGTCGATATTGAAATCCGGGGGGAAGCCTTTATGCCCCGGGAGAAATTTACCCGCCTCAATCAGCGCCGCCTCTCCCGGGGGGAGGAGCCCTTTGCCAATCCCCGAAACGCCGCCGCCGGCTCCATCCGGCAGCTGGATCCCGGGATAGCCGCCCGCCGGCCCCTCTCCTTTCTAGCCTATGACATTATCCAGGCGCAGGAATACTCCTGCACCAGCCATCTCGAGGCCCTGAACCTCCTGGCAGAGCTGGGCTTTAAGGTCAACTGGCACAGACAGACCGGCGATATTGCAGCTGTCATCGAACTCTGCCAGGACTGGGTTCAGCGCCAGCAGGAGCTCGACCATGATATTGACGGCATGGTGGTCAAGGTCAATCAGCTCAATCTCAGGTCCCGCCTTGGCGCCACCAGCAAAAGCCCCCGCTGGGCAGTGGCCTTTAAATTCCCGGCCCAGCAGAAGACCACCCGGGTTAAGGATATTAAAATTTCCCTGGGAAGAACCGGAGCCCTGACCCCCACTGCCGAGCTTGAGCCGGTAGAGGTCGACGGCTCCACCGTCAGCCGGGCCACCCTGCACAATGAGGATGAAATCAACCGCAAGGATATCAGAATCGGCGATAAGGTTTTAATCCAGAAAGCCGGAGACATAATCCCGGAAGTGGTCAAAGTGATCAGGGAAGCCAGGACCGGTCAGGAGCAGAAGTTCAGGTTTCCCGAAAACTGCCCGGCCTGCAATGAGCCGGTTTTTCGCGACCCCGAGGAGGCTGTCTACCGCTGCCTGAACAGCACCTGCCCGGCCGTAGTCAGAGAAAGCATTCTCCATTTTGTTTCCCGGGATGCCATGAACATCGAAGGCCTGGGTCCGGCCCTGATTGACCGGCTTCTGGAAAAGGATTTAATCAAAAATCAGGCCGATCTCTATTTCCTGAAAAAACCGGAGCTGATTCAGCTGGAAAGAATGGCCGAGAAATCAGCCCGGAATGTCCTGAACGCCATTGAGGAGAGCAAATCCCGACCCCTGCCCCGGCTAATTTTTGCCCTGGGAATCCGGCACGTCGGCCTGAGAACCGCCCGGCTTTTGGCCGACAAATTTGGCTCACTGGAAAAGATCAAAGAGGCCAAAAGAGATCAGCTCGAGGAGACAGCAGAGATCGGTCCGGTGATAGCCGAAAGCATAGTAAATTACTTTGCCACCCCCCGGAACAACAGACTCCTGGCCCGCCTGAAAAAAGCAGGCCTTACCCTGGAGAGCAAAAGCCAGCAGCAGTCCCGGAACCTGGAAGGACAAAAATTCGTTCTGACCGGCCGGCTGGAAAATTTCACCCGCCAGGAAGCCACAGCCGCAATCGAAAAGCAGGGAGGCCGGGTAACTTCCAGCCTCAGCAGTCAGACCGATTACCTGGTTCAGGGAGAAAACCCCGGCTCCAAGCTGCAGCAGGCCAGAGAAGAGGGAACAAAAATTTTACAGGAAGAAGAATTTATCCAGCTTTTATCAAAGGAGGACTGAAAATGATTTCCCGAGACGAGATTGCCCATATTGCCAGACTGGCCAGTTTAAAATTAACCGAGGAAGAAAAGGACAAGTTCAGCGAACAGTTAAGCGATGTCCTGGATTACATCAACCAGATTTGCGAAGTCGATACCTCAGGAGTAGAGCCGACCTATTATCCCCTGCCCAGCAGCAATATCCTCCGGGAGGATGAGGTAACCAATCAGGACCGGCGCCAGGAAATGCTGGAGCAGGCCCCCGATAAAGAGGATGATCAGTTTAAGGTGCCGGGAATCGAACAGAAAGAGTAAGGCAAGATCAGGCAAAAAAAAGCAGGATGGCATCAAACAAAAAAATCAAGATGACATCAATTATAAATAGCATGAGGACATCAATCAAAAATAGCAAGATGCCATCAAACAAAAAAGCAAGACAGCATCGAACAGAAAGAGCGAGGTGAGATCAAGCAATGAAGATATATGAAATGACCCTGGCCCAATTGATTGAGGCCCGGGAGAGCAAAAAAGTTAAACCGGAAGAGATCCTGGCCGCCTATCAGGCCAGAACCGAGGAGGTAGAAGAGAAAGTCCGCTCCTTTCTGGACAGACCCCGGGATCTAACCGCCGAATATCAGAACTCCCAGCTCAACAGGAACTCTCATAGCTCCCAGAACAACCAGAACGACAAAAGCACTAAGAGCTCCAACAGCGGTCAAAGCAATCACAGCAATCAAAACAATCAGCCCAACAAAAAAACCACCCTCACCGGGATCCCGGTAGCCCTGAAAGCCAACATGGCCACCTGCAGACTGACCACCTCCTGCGGCTCACGGATCCTGGAAAATTACCGGACCCCCTATCAGAGCACCGTCGCCAACAAAATCACCGGCAGCGGGGGAGTCATCGCCGGCAAAACCAACATGGATGAATTCGCCATGGGCTCAACCACCGAGCACTCCGCCTTCCAGGTCACCAGAAACCCCTGGAATCTCAACCATGTCCCCGGGGGCTCCAGCGGCGGTTCCGCAGCAGCAGTGGCAGCCGGAGAAGTCCCCTGCGCCTTAGGCTCCGATACCGGAGGCTCAATCCGCCAGCCGGCCGCCTTTTGCGGAGTGGTGGGCTTAAAACCCACCTACGGAGTCGTTTCCCGCTATGGCCTGGCAGCCTTCGCCTCTTCGCTGGACCAGATCGGCCCCCTGACCCGCAGGGTGGAAGATGCCGCCATCATGCTGAACATAATCTCCGGCGCCGATCCCCTGGACTCCACCTCAGCCCGGATCGATTATCCCGACTACACCGCCAGGCTGGAACAGGATATTTCTGGAATGACCTTCGGCCTGCCGGCCTCCTACCTGGAGATGGACATAGACGGGGAAATCAAGGATCAGGTCCTTCAGGTTGCCGAAAAATTAAAGGAAGCCGGAGCAGAAGTCCGGGAAATCACCTTACCCCCGGCAGATCTGGCCCTGGCCGCCTATTACATCATAGCCACCGCCGAAGCCAGCTCAAACCTGGCCCGCTACGATGGAGTTCAATACGGGGTCCGTCAGTCAGGAAAAAATGTTCTGGAGATGTTTGTCAATACCAGGAGTTCCAGCTTCGGCCCCGAGGTAAAAAGACGCATCATGCTGGGTACCTTCGCCTTAAGCTCCGGCTATCAGGATGAGCTCTACAAGCAGGCCCTCAAGGTAAGAACCCTGATCAAGGAAAAGTACGAAAAGGTTTTTACCGAAGTCGATATAATCCTGGGACCCAATTCCCCCACCCCGGCCTTTAAAATTGGAGAGGACATGGACCCCCTGGATGTTTATTATACCGACATCTTTACCGTACCGGTAAACATCAGCGGATTCCCCGCCCTTTCACTGCCATCCGGCTTTTCAACAGAGGGTCTGCCCTTAAGCGTTCAGCTCATCGGGCCGGCCTTTGGAGAAGTGGAACTATTACAGGCTGCCAGCGGTCTGGAAAAAAGGCTGGATGTCCCCACCCTGGCCGCTCTTGAAGGAGGAAGGTGATTGACAATGCCCGAAAACAAATACCAAACCGTAATCGGCTTAGAAGTTCACGTTCAGCTCCAGACCGAATCCAAGCTTTTCTGCGGCTGCAGCGCAGCCTACGGAGCTGAACCCAACTCCAACACCTGTCCGATCTGCCTCGGGCTTCCCGGAACCCTGCCGATGCTTAACAGGAGGGCGCTGCGCTTTGCCCTTGAGGCCTCCCGGGCAGCCGACTGCCAGATCAATCAGTTCAGCAAATTCGACCGGAAGAACTACTTTTATCCCGACCTGCCCAAGGGATATCAGATCTCCCAGTACGACCTGCCGCTGGGCTATGATGGCAAAGTTACAATTGAAACTGAAGACGGAGGAACCAGAGAAATCGGCCTGACCCGGATCCACCTGGAGGAAGACGCCGGCAAGCTGATCCACGCCGGCACCATCGGCGATTCAACCCACAGCTACGTCGATTACAACAGGGGCGGAGTCCCCCTGATCGAAATCGTCTCAGAACCGGACATACGCAGTCCCGAGGAAGCCAGGGCCTATCTCAACGCCCTCAAACAGATGATCCTTTATCTGGGAATATCAGACTGCAACATGGAAGAGGGCTCCCTGCGCTGTGACGCCAACGTCTCCCTCCGTCCCCGGGGAGACAGCGAGTTTGGCATCAAGACAGAGGTGAAAAACATGAACAGCTTCCGGGCCGTAGAAAGAGCCCTGACCTACGAAGTCAAGAGACAGAAAAAGCTCCTGGAATCCGGCCGGAAGGTGGTTCAGGAAACCCGCACCTGGGATGAGAGCAGCCAGGAGACCGTCTCCATGCGAGGTAAGGAGGAAGCCGAAGATTACCGCTATTTCCCCGAGCCCGATCTCATGCCGCTGGAAATATCCGATGAATTTATCGCCGAGATAGATCAAAGTCTGCCGGAACTGCCGCTGGAGAAGAAGGAGAGATTTCAGGAGCAGTACAACCTTCCAGCCTACGATGCCGGGGTTCTGACCCAGAGCCTGGAGCTGGCCAGACTCTTTGAAGAAACAGCCAAAAAGCACGATGATGCCAAGGAGGTCAGCAACTGGCTGATGGGCGAATACCTGCGCCTCCTTAAGGAGAATGAGCTGGAGCCCGGCCAGGATGAGCTCAGCGGAGAGAAGCTGGCCGAGCTGCTGGAGCTGATTGAGGACGGCACCATCAGCTCTAAAATCGCCAAGGAAGTCTTCGCAGAAACCTTTCTCAGCGGAAAGTCCCCCGGGAAAGTAGTGGAAGAACGGGGCCTGAAGCAGATCAGCGATGAAGATAAGCTGGCCCGGATCGTGGCCGGCATAGTAGCCGAACATCCCGATGTGGTGGAAGACATCAAAGGCGGCAAGGACAAAGCCATCGGTTTTCTGGTGGGACAGGTCATGCAGGAGACTAAAGGCAAGGCCAATCCCCAGCTGGCCAACCAGCTGATCCGGGAGGAGATCGAAAAACACTAGCATTAGACTGACAAGAATAAGACTGACAAAAAACAAACTGATAAAAAACAGACTGACAGTTAAGCCAGGCAAAAAGGCAGAGAAAACCAGCCAGAGCCAGAGACCGCCAACCAGCTCAGCCTGAATTAAGCTGATAAAGAGCAAAAAAGGTGTTAGAAAATGAAACAGAACGCAACAACCACAGTCGAAATAGTTGACCTGGCCTACGGAGCCGAAGGTGTGGCCCGGCCCCCGGGCAAACCGGTGGTCTTTGTGGCCGGAGCCCTGCCGGGAGAGAGGGTCAGAATTCAAATAACCGACATCCGGGATAACTACAGTCGGGCCAGCCTTAAGGAGATTCTCCGGCCTTCACCGGAGAGAGTTACGCCACCCTGCCCGGTTTATCAGCGCTGCGGGGGCTGTCAGCTCCAGCATCTGATGTACACCGCTCAGCTTCGGGCCAAACGCGGCATGATATTAGATGCCCTGGAGCGGATCGCCAGAATATCTCAACTCCCGGATTTCAGCGTTCAGGGGATGGATTTCCCCTGGTATTACCGCAACAAGGGACAGTTCCCCCTGGGTCTGGTCAATGATGAAATTGAGGCCGGTTTCTACCGCTCCGGCAGCCATGAGCTCGTTATTTTTCCGGAATGCCGGATTCAGGACCAGCCGATTAACCGCCTGCTGGACCGGACAGTAAAGCTCCTCAAGCAGCAAAAGGTCAAGCCCTACCGGGAAGAGGAACACCGGGGAGATCTCCGCCATCTCCTCATCCGTTCGGCCCGCTGTACCGGACAGCAGCAGCTTACCTTTATTACCCGGAAAAAGAACCAAAGCCCCTGGAAGGAGCTGGCAGAACAGCTCATTCAGGAAAATATCGAGCTCAAGGGTGTCCATCAGAATATCAATCCCGGCCGCAGCAACGTAATCCTGGGAGAGAAAACCAGACTGCTGGCCGGTGAGCCCTATATCACTGAATACCTGGGACTTTTTAAATTCATTATCTACCCCGACTCCTTTTTTCAGGTAAACCAGCAGATGGCCGAAAAGCTCTACGATACCGTCAGGGAGATGGCCGGCAAAATCAAGAGCGAGGAGCTGGTCGACGCCTACTGTGGAACCGGCTCAATCGGGATCTATCTCTCAGAGCAGAGCTCCCGGCTGGTCGGTATCGACAGCAGCCAGTCCGCAATAGCAGCCGCCAGGTTCAATGCCCGGCTCAACGGACTTAAGGACAGGGTAGAATTTCACCAGGCCGACGCTGAGGAGGCTCTGACCGAGGTGCTCAACCCGGAAAGTCTCTTGATTTTAGACCCACCCCGCAGCGGCCTGGAATCTCAAGCCAGGAAGGATATCTTAAAGATAGGCCCGGCGGGAGTAATTTATGTTTCCTGCAACCCCGCAACCCTGGCCCGGGACCTCAAGGAGCTTAAGGATAAATACCGGATCCTCGAAATTTCTGGAGTTGACATGTTTCCCCAGACCTATCATATTGAGACAGCTGTTCTCCTGGAAAGGAAGGGAGGATAAATTTGTGCATAAGGTGTTAGCTTTGTTTTTCGCCCTGCTGGCGGCTGCCGGTTTGTATTTTAACAGTGAAGTAGGGGTTTTTGTGGGACTGGCCCTGCTACCCTGGCAGCTGGGCAGGATAAACTTTCCCTCCAGACCCTATCTGGCGGTGCTGGCAGCAGCGGCTCTGCTCGGTATTGTTTACTTCTTTCTGATTGGCTGGTATACTCTTATGCTGGCTTTTATTTTTGTGATGCTCTATAATTACTGGGGTTACCGCCGCTTTACCGGAATGGATGCTGATGGCAGAAATAAATAGACTGAGAAATAAAGGGATTATTTAATTGGAAATCCTGGGTAGCCAGCTTTTTTGAATCAGCTGATTCTAGTAAACTTGTAATAATTAATAAATCAAATAATTATCTATAAATTAATTAAAAAGTATGCCCGGTAGTAAAATTTCTTGACAAAATTACTGAAATATAATATAAATAAATTTAGGGTTAGTGATATTCAGGATTGAACATACTGCTGAAGAAATAAGAGGCAGAGCTTTTCTGCTTCTTCAGCTAATTTTTCAGCAGAAATCCAGGCAGATGATAAAATCGAATAGGAGGAGTGAGCAAGATGCCAACCTATCTCTATGAATGCGATGAATGTGGACGTTTTGAAAAGATGCAGAGCATCAAAGCTAAGCCACTGCAAAGATGCCCGGAATGCGGCTCTGAGGTCAGAAGAATAATAGGCTCTCCAGGAGTTATCTTCAAAGGTTCCGGATTTTACTGCACTGATACAAGAAATAAAGGGGCTACTCCCGGGTCTGCTGACAGCAAAAAGGCTACTGAGAGCAGCGGGGACAGCAGCAAAGAGGCCAGCGAAAAAGCCTCATAAAAATTGATATTTTATCTGTAAATGACCCGGATTCATGCTTTTTAGCAGGTCCGGGTTTATGATTTCTAAACTGGTCAACTTTTCTGATTTATCAAGGCAGAAGAGAAAGGAATATTCAAGGAAGACTTTTTTTGAAAAAACATCAGGAATGAACTGTTATGGGTCATAAAGAAAACTGGCAGTGATAAGCTTCAGCCAGCAGGGAGAGATTTGAGTGCAGCAGTATCTGACAGATAACCTTTATATTCTGGAAACAGAAAATTACGGAGAACAGCTTTTAGCAAAAAATATCAAGAAAATTTTTGCTGAATTTAAAGTGAGTGAAAAAATTTCAGCCGGTGACAGGGTGCTGATGAAGGTTAATCTGCTGATGGGCAAGGACCCTTCCCGGGCTGTCAGCACCCATCCAGCAGTGATCAGGGCTGTTGCCGGGGAAAGTAAAATCGCTGGGGGCCAGGCCTGTACTGGCTGACAGCCCCGGCGGCCCCTTTAACAGAACAGCGCTGAAGCTGGCATACAGCAAGAGCGGTTATACCGCAGATGCAGAGCAGGGGCTTTATGAGCTGAATTACAATACTGAAAGTTTCTACGATAAACTGGAGGCTGGCCAGCGGGGCAAATCCTTTGAGCTCTGCAGTTATCTTAAAATGCAGACTTTATTATTAATCTGCCCAAACTTAAGACTCACGGACTGACTCTCTATACCGGAGCGGTTAAAAATCTCTTTGGGGTGGTTCCGGGTACAGTAAAAGCCGAATATCATTTTAAAATGCCGAAGGTCAGGGATTTCTGTCAGCTTTTACTGGATATAGCCGAGCTGGCTGCCCCGGATCTTACCATAATGGATGCTGTAACCGGTATGGAGGGAGATGGGCCTTCCAGCGGCAGTCCCCGCGATTTCGAGCTTATGCTGGCTACCGGAGATATTTTTGAGCTAGATCTGCTGGTTTCCTGGCTTTTACGAGGGGATCTTTCTTATTTAAAAGATCCCCTGCCGGAAGCTATTATAAGTCGTTTCAATCATCCAGGAGGATTAAGTGCTTACGAGCAATACAGGAAAGAGAATTTTTTCAAAGAAGAAATCCCCGACTGGCTGACCGAGAGGTTCAAAGAAGTAAGTCTTCCGGATATCGACAGGACAGCAAATCTCCTGGATAAAAAGCTGCCGGATTTTTTAAACCGGTTTGTTACCAGGCTGCTGCGTCCCAGACCGATTTTCACTTTAAAATGCATTGGCTGCGGTATCTGTGAAGAAAACTGCCCGCCCCAGGTAATAACTATAGAACAGAGACAGGCCCGGGCTGAGCTGAAAGGATGTATTCGCTGTTTCTGCTGTCAGGAACTCTGTCCTCATGAAGCAGTTGAGATAGAAAAACCTCTGCTGGGCAGGTTATTTTTTTAAAATCAGGCAGGAATCTTGCAAATTAGCTGAGAATACTAATTATAACACCAAATTATCACAGCAAAGTACGAGAAAAGTGGATTGGTGGTTGATGGTGGAAAAGTTATTCTAAAATTTCCAGGAAGAGAGGCAGATAACCTAATGAAGCTGGGTATTGTATCAGACACCCATATCCCTGATATAATTGGAGAAATTCCTAGCTGGGTGATTTCCGGTCTGGTGGACTGTGATCTTATAATTCATGCCGGGGATATAACCGGCTCAGAGGTGCTGGCTGAGCTGAGAGAGATTGCTCCGGTGAAAGCTGTTCAGGGCAACTGTGATGGGTCAGATTTGACAGAGGAGCTTGAGCTCAGCTGGCAGTTTGAGATTGAAGGAATAAATATTGCTCTCACTCACGGCCATATCATCCAGGGAGATTTAATCACCGGTCTGACTTACAGTTTTACTGAAGCAGATCTGATTATTTTTGGCCATACCCATAATGCTTTTTATCAGGAGCTTGAGAATCAGGTACTTTTGAATCCAGGCTCACCTACAGTGAGAAAAAGGAAGAAATATTACAGCTTTGCCAGGGTTGAGCTTAAGGCAGGTCAAATTTCTGATATAGGATTTATCAAGCAGAACCAGACATAATAGTAAATTAACTGGATACGGAAAATTAGCTGGAGATCAGGATATCATTTTCTGAATTATCTGTTACAGGATTTGCTGTATTTTTTATTTCCAGAACTTCACAGGAAGCTTATTAGTCAGTAAAGGTTTTCTCAAAACCTGCTAGATAAATTATTTACTTCGAGGAGGGATAACATGTCTGTTTACGGAACAGCTCATAAACTTGCCAGAGCAATTAAAGAGTCTGAGGAATATCAGTCTTTTCAGGAGGCTCGCAAAAAAATCAAAGAAGATTCAACCAGGATTGAGCTTCTGCAGGATTTTCAGCAGCAGATAATTAAAGTTCGAAGAAGGGAAATGAGAGGAGAAGAAGTTTCTGAAGAGGAAAAGCAGCGGCTGAATGAACTGCAGAATCTGGTAGATATGAATCAACCGGTGAAAAAATTTCTTCAGGCTCAGTCCAGGTTCTCAACGATGATAAATGACATTGAGGAAATTTTATTCGGAGATCTTGAACTAAGGCTGCTGGATGAAGAAAAGAAAGAGGCTGATTCAGGCAGACCTGAAGCAGACGGGCCGGCAGGTGATGATCTTAAAGGAGATAAGGCTGAAAGCAGTTAAGTAAAAAATAAAAACAGGGATAGTCTGCTGCTAGATTGCGGCCATCCCTGTTTATAACCATATTAACATTTTTATCTGAGCAAAGTATTTATTTTTACTAATAAATTGCACTATTGATTTTCGAATAAGCTTTAATTTACATTAATTACTTCTTTTACTTCAGAAAGATTTTCTTTAAGAACCCGCTCAATCCCGGATTTTAAGGTCATGGTTGACATCGGGCAGCCGGCGCAGGCTCCGGTTAATCGAACTTTTACTGTTCCGTCATCTTCAACATCGACAAGTTCTACATCACCACCATCAGCCTGCAGGCCGGGGCGGATCTGATTCAGGACATCTTCGACTTTTTCTCTATCCATAAAGCTTCACCTCCTGAAACCTGTTTATAAATAAAAGTGTTATGCTCAATATATCTGGAGTTATTATAACATAATGGCCTAAAAAAACAAAGTAAAGTAATTACTTTTTAAAATCTTTCATTGATTTTTTTCCAGTAATATCATTACTTTTTTTAACCAAAAGGTTTGTGGGAGTTAGTGTTTTTGCTTCTTTATATTTTTGGAATAAACAGTTAAATTTTCAATTTCTTATTATTGTTTTTTCAATTATTAATCTTTAAGGTTCAAGTAAGCATTGCTTTGAATAGCTGCTGTTTAAAACAAGCTCAAAGAGCTGGTTGCCAGAGGGAAAGGGGATATTTATGGCTGATTTTGTCCACCTTCATAATCATACCGAATACAGTTTGCTGGATGGGGCTATCAGGCTGACAGAGCTGATAGAGCAGGCCAGGGAATTTGGCCAGCCGGCAGTGGCTCTGACCGATCATGGTTCTCTCTACGGTATGATCAGGTTCTACCGTCAGGCAAAAAGAGCCGGGATCAAACCGATCCTGGGCTGTGAGGTTTACCTTACCCCTGGCAGCAGGCTAGAGAAGAAGGATCAGACCAGGTATCATCTGATTCTGCTGGCAGAAAATAACCGGGGCTATCACAATCTGATTCAGCTGGTTTCCCGGGGGCATCTTGAGGGTTTCTACTATAAGCCTCGGGTGGATAAGGAGCTTCTGGCCCGACATGCCGAAGGGCTGATTGCCACCTCTGCCTGTCTGCAGGGGGAACTGGCTCTACTGCTGACCGAGGAGCGCCGGGATGAGGCGGAGGAGGCTCTTCAGGAGTACCTTGATATTTTTGGCAGAAACAACTTTTTTATCGAACTTCAGGATCACGGGCTGGAGGAGCAGAAGAGTATCAATCCGGCGTTGATTGAGATGGCTGATGAGTTTGAGGTGGGTCTGATTGCGAGCAATGACTGTCACTATCTCAAGCGGGAGGATGCCGAGCTGCATGACTTGCTGCTGGCCCTGCAGACCGGCACCACCATTCAGGATGAAGATAGAATGCAGTTTCGCGGTGATCAGTTTTACTTTAAATCGACTGCTGAGATGCAGGAGCTCTTTGGAGCTGTTCCGGAGGCTCTGGAAAACACGGTGAAAATCGCCGAGCGCTGCAAGGTTGAGCTGGAATTTGATCAATTTCATCTGCCGGAATATCCGGATATTGAGAGTGATGGGGGAGAGCATGGGAATGGTAAGGCGAAAGAAAAGGGCAGTGAAAATGAAGTAAAGAGGGGTGAAAGCAGGGGGAGAAGGAAGGATGAAGGATATAAGAGCTCTGGTCCCGAGGAGCTGCTGCGGTATTACTGTGACAGGGCGCTGGGGGAGAAGCTGCCGGGGGATGATGAGGCAAGGCGGAGGATGGAGGAGGAGCTTGATATAATTATCGAGATGGGCTATGCCTCTTACTTTTTAATCGTCCGGGATTTTGTGGTGGAAGCCGAGCGGAGGGGAATCAGGGTCGGGCCGGGCAGGGGATCGGCGGCGGGAAGTCTGGTTTCCTACCTACTGGGTATAACCAAGATCAATCCTCTGGATTACGGGCTTCTTTTTGAAAGATTTCTCAATCCGGAGAGACTGAACCTGCCGGATATCGATATTGACTTTGATGACCGCCGGGATGAGATAATTGAATATGTCAGTGAGCGTTACGGACAGGAGAGAGTGGCGCAGATTGGCACCTTCGGTACCATGGCGGCCCGGGGGGCAGTCCGGGATGTGGGACGGGGCCTGGGAATGGATTATGACAAAGTTGACCGGGTGGCCAAAAAAATTCCAGCCCGGCCCGGGATTACCCTTGATGAGGCTCTAAAGGAGAGTTCTGAGCTTGAGGCTCTGGCCGAGGAGGACAGGCAGGTTGGTGAGCTTCTGGAGAAGGCTTCCCGGCTGGAGGGGATGCCCCGGCATATTTCCACCCATGCTGCCGGAGTGATTATCGGGCCGAAGCCGCTGGTGGAGCTGGTTCCCCTGCAGCTTTCCGATGGCACCCGGATAACCCAGCTGCCGATGGAGGAGATTGAGGAGCTGGGGCTTTTAAAGATGGACTTTCTGGGTTTGAGGAATCTGACGGTGATTGAGGACAGTTTGAAGCGGATTGCAGAGAATCACGGGGAAGAGATTGAGATCGATAACCTTGAGCTGGATAACCAGGAGGTTTACCGGATGCTGGGCAGGGGGCAGACTGCCGGGGTTTTTCAGATGGAGTCTCAGCTTTTTCAGGATCTCAACCGGAGGCTTAAGCCGGATCGTTTCGAGGATCTGATTGCTCTGCTGGCTCTGGGAAGGCCCGGGCCGCTGGGCAGCAACATGGTTGAGGATTATATTGAGTGCCGCCACGGGGAGAAGGAGCCGGAGTATCTTCATCCTTTGCTGGAGCCGATCTTAAAGGACACCTTTGGCCTGATTCTTTATCAGGAGCAGGTGATGGAGATTGCCAGTGAGCTGGGGGGTTTCAGCCTGGGGGAGGCCGATATTCTTCGCCGGGGAATGGGCAAAAAGAAAGAGGAGCTGGTGGCCCGGGAAAGGGAGCGATTTGTGACAGGAGCCCGGGAGAAAGGGATTGCTGAGGAGACAGCCCATGAGATTTACGATCAGATGGCTTATTTTTCCGGCTATGGTTTTAACAAATCTCACAGCGCAGCCTATGCTATGATTGCCTATCAGACTGCCTTTTTGAAATCGCAGTATCCCGGTGAGTTTATGGCTGCTCTTTTGAGCAGTGTGATGAATAATCTTGACAAGGTGGCGGATTATATTTCTGCTGCCCGGGAAATGGGGCTTAAGGTGCTGCCGCCGGATATCAACGAGAGCGGTCATGATTTTGTCAATACCGGGAGGGGTGAGATCCGTTTTGGATTGAAGGCGGTTAAAAACCTGGGGGGAGGAGCGATTGAGGCTATTATTGCCGGCCGGGAGCAGGGGCATTATCAGGATATCCTGGATTTTCTCGAGAGGGTGGATCTTTCGGCCTTTAACAGGACTTCGCTGGAATCGTTGATGCTGGCGGGGGCTTTTGACAGTCTGCCCCGGAAAAGATCCCAGCTGGTCAGCAGCTGCGATGAGCTCTATTCCAGATTTAACAGTTCCAGGGCGGCTCAGGTTCAGGGGCAGACTTCCTTTTTTGATCTGGTTGAGGATAAGGAGGAGTTTTACAGCGGAGAGTTTGATTTTCCTGAGATGGAGGAGTATACGCATCAGGAGAAGCTGGAACTGGAGAGGGAGTATCTGGGTGTATATGTATCCGGACATCCTCTGGCGCCCTATTATCAGCTTTTTGCTTATCTGGGCTGTCTTAAGGAAGCTGACAGCAAAAAAGCCCGGCTTTTGCGGGGGGGCTTTATTAAGAATATCAGGGAGCATATTACCAAAAACGGCAGGAGAATGGCTTTTATTGCTATCGAGGATATCAGTGCTGAGCTGGATGTGGTGGTTTTTCCTGATATTTATCGGAGATACAGCGGGAGGCTGACCGAGGGGGATGTGGTCCTGATTTCGGGCAGGAGGGATGAGGATAATCTGATTGCGGAGGAGCTGGTTGTGCTGGAGGCGATGCCGGTGGTGGTTGAGTTTGCGGGGATGGGTGATGCCGGTATGGAAGGTGCGGGGATTGAAGGTGCCGGTGAGATAAGTGTCGGGAAGAAGGGTGCAGGAAAGAGTGGTAAGGAGAAAAAGGGGGCGGAGCTAAAGAAGATTAAGGCTGTGGTTCAGGAGGCTCAGGGCGGTGATGTTCCCCTGATACTGGCCGGGGAAACTGGAGAAGGCGGGAGGCAGATTCTCCTGCTGCCGAGAGAGCTCTGGCCAGCTGAGGAGAAGAGAGATTATTTTGTTGAGGAGTTTGATAGGAAGGGGTTCATGGTTAGGGATTTTTCTTGAAATTCCGGGTGATACAATCACCGGGTGATAATGCTGGATTTATGCTGGAGAACAGCGCTGGAGAAGAAGATTGAGTAACAATGCTGTGAAAATACTGGATAATGTGGGGAATAAGAAAGCCGGGCAATATTATGGATAATAATACTGGATTATAATAATATAATGGATAATATTACTGGGGGTTGGCGGAGATGAAAACCAGAGAAGAAGCTGATTCAATAGGAAAAAAGATGGTTCCGGCCACAGCCTATTACGGGATTCAGTCTCTGCGGGCGGCGGAAAATTTTAAGATTACTAACCTGAAGATTCATCCCCGGCTGGTCAGGGCGCTGGCTCTGGTGAAGAAGGCGGCGGCTATCAGCAACCGGGATATTGGTCTGCTGGTGGAGAGGAAGGCCCGGGCTATTATTCAGGCCTGTGATGAGGTGGCCGGGGGCTCTCTCCAGGAGCAGTTTATTGTCGATGCTGTTCAGGGCGGGGCCGGGACTTCGATCAATATGAATATGAATGAGGTGCTGGCCAACCGGGCTATTGAAATACTGGGCGGGAGCAAGGGGGATTATCAGCTTGTTCATCCCAATAATCATGTTAATATGAGTCAGTCGACCAATGATGTGCTGCCGACTGCGATCAGGATTGCCACCATCAGAATGCTGGAGGAGGTGGTGGATGAGGTGGGCAGGCTGGAGGAGGCTCTCAGGGATAAGTCCCGGGAGTTTGATGATGTGATTAAGATGGGGCGGACGCAGCTGCAGGATGCGGTGCCTATCAGGCTGGGTCAGGAATTTTCGGCCTATGCTTCAGCAGTGAGCCGGGACAGGGAAAGGATTGCTGCTTCCATTGATGATCTGGCGGTTATTAATCTGGGGGCTACGGCGGTTGGTACCGGGCTTAATGCTGATCTGGAATATGTCAACAGCGTTACCGAGGTTTTAAAGGAGATTACCGGTTTGAGTTTGCAGCAGTCGGAGAACATGGTTGATGCCACCCAGAATGTTGATGCCCTGGTGGGTGTTTCTTCGGTGCTGAAGACGGCGGCTGTTAACCTTTCAAAGATTGCCAGCGATCTGAGGCTGATGTCCTCGGGGCCAAGGGCGGGATTTAATGAGATTGATCTGCCTGCCGTGCAGCCCGGGTCTTCTATTATGCCGGGTAAGGTTAATCCTGTGATTCCTGAAGTGGTAAACCAGGTTGCCTTTCAGATAATTGGCAACGATCAGGTTATCAGCATGGCTGCTGAAGCCGGTCAGCTGGAGCTGAATGTCATGCAGCCGGTGCTGGTTTACAACCTCTTTCAATCGATTGAGATGCTGGAGAATGCCCTTGAGACCTTTATTGATAACTGTATTGTCGGCATTAAGGCCAACAGGGAGCGCTGCCGGGAGCTGGTGGATAGAAGTGTGGGGATTATTACTGCCATCAATCCCCATGTGGGCTATGAGACTGCTGCCCGGATTGTGAAAAGGGCGCTGGAGGAGGAGAGATCGGTTAAGGATATCATTCTGGAGGAGGGCATTTTAAGCGCCGAGGAGCTTAAGAAAATTTTGAACCCCTTTGAGATGACCGAGCCCGGGATTGCCGGGAAGGATCTGCTTGATATCTAGTGAGTTTTAGCCGGGAAGAGAGGTGTTTAAGTTAGCAGTTGTGTCAATTTAGTGAGGGTGAAAATTTTGGGGATTAAGTTTAGGTAATTCAATTTAATGAATATATTTTGAGGATTCGATTTTGAAAAGTCTTTTTGCAAGTTCAAATTAGCTGATTTGTTTTGATATAGGGATGCAACAGTAAAGGTTGCAGCAGGGGTAAGGGTAAAGGAAAAAGCAAAGGAAAAAGCAAACAGCTTACATACTGCAAGCGGGGAGGAAAGAATCATGTGGCAGATTGTTTATGTGGTGCACAGCCAGGATGAGGCTGAAAGGATTAAAGAGGAGTTAACTGCCGAGGGGTATTTGATTAAAATTGAAGGCATGGGGGAAGGGGATTTTCAGATTAAAACTCCCCGGGGAGAGGCTGAAGAGGTCTATGAGATTTTGAATCGAAGGTTTAATGTATAATTTTTGGGAAAAAATGAGCTGGCAGAGCAAAACCCCCGGCCAAGAGACACGGGGGTTTTGCTGGATTGATGGTTCATTTTTCAATATTGCAGTGATCAGGTTAAAGGGATACAGCAATCGGCTGTCTATCGAAAATGTTTTTTTGCTCTTAAGCCGGTTGTTTGCTTTGAACAAGCTTTTTGCTTATTAAAGTCTTTTAGTCTTGAATAAGTCTTCAGTTTTAAATTATTTTAGCCGAAGAAAATCTCCGCTTTTTCCAGAAGATCCAGCGGTACGGTTTTTGTTTCAGCTACTGCATCGGCCAGATCGACTATTTCTATCTCCTGACCTTTGAGGGCTGCCATTTTACCAAAATCGCCTCTCTCAACACAGTCAATGGCGGCCAGGCCATATCTGCTGGAAAGAATTCTGTCATAGGCAGTAGGTGTTCCGCCTCTGACTATATGACGGGGCTGGATATAGCGAGTCTGCCAGTCCATTCTCTCTTCGATCTCCTCTGCGAGATATTCGCCGATGCCTCCTAAAACGACATGGCCGAACTCATCGGTCTCTTCATCCTGGGCGATCATCTCATCCATCTCTGTGGTGGTGGCGCCTTCAGCCACCACGACCAGGGCATAATCCTTGCCTCGCTGCCGGCGCTGTTCCAGGAAGCTGCAGATATCCTCAATGCTGTAGGTTTTTTCCGGCATCAGTATTACATCGGCATCCCCGGCCCAGCCGGCATAGAGGGCAGTCCAGCCGGAATAGCGGCCGAAGACCTCGTAGACAATCACCCGGTGATGGGAGCGGGCAGTTGTTTTAAGGCGATCGAGATGGTCGGTAGCGGCCTGAACTGCGCTCATAAAACCGAAGGTCATGTCGGTGCATTCCAGGTCGTTATCCATTGTTTTGGGCACTCCTACCACCTTGACTCCCTGCTGATAGAGTTTGTGGGCAGCTCCCAGGGTGTCATCTCCGCCGATGGCTATCAGGGCATCGATCTCCTCCTGCTCCATGGTCCTGGAGACATCCTCAGGGTCATTGCCGGCGCTGAAGGGATTGGTTCTGCTGCTGCCCAGCATGGTGCCGCCCTCAGGGAGAATATCAATCACATCATCCAGGGTTAATTCCTGCCAGTCATTTTCCAGGACGCCCTTCCAGCCATCCCGGAAACCAACAAACTCATGACCGTATTCCTTGATTCCCTTCCAGACAATGGATTTAATGACAGCATTCAAGCCACCACAATCTCCTCCACCGGTTAAGATTCCTACCTTCATAATATCACTCTCCTGAATTAATAATTTTTAGTTGAGTTTTTAAAATAAACTTTGTTAAAATAAGTACGAAGGATAAAAAAACTACCCTGCAGGAATAAATTTTACCACTTTAACCGACAAGATGCAAGTGGTTTTGCCCAGCTGTATGCAAAATCAACATTTTCAACACTAATTTTATATGGACATGGAATTAATTTTTAATTCAAAGCAAATATTTGCTCGTGGAAAACTGCCTTGACAAGCCAGAAAGTCCGGTGATATGATGTATTTACGATTTCAAGTATTCTGCTTGTGATTTGTCTGTGATTTACATATAATTATATTGCCTGACCGGAATAAACCTGAGGAGGCAAAAGCCATGGAAAGAATAGGAGTCCTGACAAGCGGAGGAGATGCCCCGGGGATGAATGCTGCTGTCCGGGCAGTTACCCGGCAGGCTTTGCATCTGGATCTAGAAATAATGGGGATAAGCAGAGGATATTCCGGTATGATTAAGGGAGAGATCTCTGAATTAAAGGATAAGGATGTTTCCGGAAAAATTAACCGAGGGGGTACCTTTCTCTTTACCGCCCGGAGTGAGTCTTTCAGAACAGCTGAGGGTCAGGAAGAGGCCATCTCCCAGCTTAAGAGATTTGGAATAGAGGCCCTGGTTGTAATTGGAGGAGATGGATCCCTGCAGGGCGCTATGGCTCTGGAAAGACAGGGCATACCAACAGTGGGGGTGCCAGCCTCGATTGATAATGATCTGGCAGGAACAGACTATTCGATTGGCTTTGATACCGCAGTTAATACTGTGGTTGATGCAGTTGACAAAATAAGAGATACTGCCACCTCTCATGAGAGAGTTTTTGTGATAGAAACCATGGGTCGCAATAACGGCCTTTTAACTCTGGAGTCAGGTTTGGCGGTGGGAGCTGAAGCGATTTTAATTCCTGAGATTAAATTTGATATAGATGAGGTCTGCAGTATAGTCCAGAGAGGATATAAAAGTGGAAAATCTCACAATCTTATCCTGGTAGCAGAAGGAATCAAAGACTGCTGTCTTGATCAGACAAAAAGACAGGAAAAGCAGTACAGTGCAGCTTTTCAAATCGGTGAAACCATTACAAAAAATACCGGATTTGAAGTCAGGATCATTGTGCTGGGCCATGTGCAGAGAGGAGGCTCACCCTCAGCCCTGGACAGGGTTACTGCCAGCAAACTGGGCTCAAAAGCAGTTCAGGTATTAAAATCAGGAGGCCGGGGAGTAATGGTGGGAATCAACCAGGATAATATGGTAACCATAGATTATGATATTATACTTGAGCAGGAAAAGAAGATTGATGAATCACTTTATAATCTAGCAAAAATTTTGGGATGATTTTTTAATAACTTTTGTAAATCAGCAATAAAAAATCCCGGGCTTGAGAACGGCATCAGCCCTGGAAGCATTAGCAGTAGAAGCGGTAGAGACTGCCAGGGTTAAGGACCTGAGTAATGGTATTTTATAAAACAAGCAAAATCAGGCTGACAAGGTTAACTGATTGGCCTATAAATTTTTATCAGGAAGGGGATTAAATATGCGTAAAACTAAAATTGTTTGTACTCTGGGGCCGGCCAGCAACGATAAAGAAACTCTTCTGGAGATGGCTGAAAAGGGAATGGATGTAGCCCGCTTCAATTTTTCTCATGGTGATCATCAGGAGCATAAACATAGGATGGATTTAATTAAGGAGATTGAACAGGAATTAGGCCGCCCCCTGGGAATTATGCTGGACACTAAAGGTCCTGAGATCCGCACCGGAGAGCTGGCTGCAGATGAAGTGGAATTAAAGCAGGATGACAGGATAATTCTCACCACTGAAAAAGTGGAGGGAACAGCAGATAAAGTCACAGTCCAGTATGATAAGCTCCCTGAAGATGTCAAGCAGGGCAACATGATTCTTGTCGATGATGGCCTGATTGAGCTGGAGGTCGAAAAGGTTGAGGGTGCTGAAGTTTTTTGCAGGATTGTGAATGGAGGTACACTTGGTTCCCGCAAAGGAGTAAACCTGCCCGGGGTCAATGTCCAGCTGCCGGCTTTAACTGAAAAGGATCGGAAAGACATTCGTTTTGGGGTGGATCAGGGAATTCATTTTGTGGCAGCTTCCTTTGTCCGCAAGGCCAGTGATGTGATTGAAATTCGCAAACTGCTGGAGGAAGCTGGAGCAGAAGATACCAAGATTATTCCCAAGATTGAAAATGAAGAGGGCGTTGAAAACATTGATGATATTATTGAAGTCTCTGACGGCATCATGGTAGCCCGGGGAGATCTGGGGGTAGAGATACCGGCGGAAAGAGTTCCGGTAATCCAGAAACAGCTTATCAGAAAATGCAATGAAGCGGCCATTCCGGTCATTACCGCCACCCAGATGCTGGATTCTATGATCAGAAATCCCCGACCGACCAGAGCCGAGGCCTCTGATGTAGCCAATGCTATCTTTGATGGAACTGATGCCATCATGCTTTCGGGAGAGTCAGCTGCCGGTAAATATCCGGTTCGCTCGGTGGAAACCATGGCCAGAATTGCCCGGGAAACCGAGGATTCTATTTCCTATACCAGGAAGATTGCCGGTATTAAAGAACCACACAGTAATACCGCCACCGAGGCTATCAGCTATGCCTCCTGTGAAACGGCTGTGAATCTTGAGGCCCAGGCAATAATTACTGCGACCGGTTCGGGGCTTACAGCCCGCAAGGTCGCCAAGTACCGTCCGCCAATCAAAATTGTAGCGGTTACCCCTAATGCCAGGGTACAGCATTTTCTGACACTGAGCTGGGGTGTTTATCCCCTGGTTTCGGCAGTTACAGAATCCACTGACGAAATGATTGAGAATGCCACTCAGGTTGCTCTGGAGAAGGGGCTGGTACAGGATGGAGATATGGTGATAATTACTGCCGGAGCCCCGGTGGGTATACCAGGAACCACCAATTTGATTAAAGTTGATGTTGTTGGCAAACCGGTAATTGAAGGCATGGGAGTCGGCAAGAAGATTGTGGTGGGTACTGTGGTCAGGGCAGAGACGGCCAGGGAAGCCAACGCCAAGGTAAATAAGGGAGATATACTGGTTACCAGAATGACCGATAAAGAATATATGCCGGCGATGAAAAAGGCCACTGCTGTTATTACAGCAGAAGGAGGGCTGACCTCACATCCGGCGGTGGTAGGTTTGAATTTAGGCAAGCCGGTTGTTGTGGGAGCTGGAAATAAAATTGAGGAGCTTAAGGATGGAGAGGAGATTACCCTAGATGGTGCCCGGGGGCTGGTGTATCGAGGTAAGGCTCACCTCCGGTAAGGGGAAAATCACAACAAGAGTGAGAGCACAATAAGAGCAAAACAAGAAAAAAGAGCGGGGCTTTTAAAACCCCGCTCTTTTATAATTCAGAAGCAGAAAAAATTCGCGGCTATCCGGGATGGTCCTGGTGAAACCCGTTCGGCACTGTTTCCATCAAAGAGAATAAATTAACCACTTAATCAGTTAATCATTTTCCTGCTACCAACCTGCTAAACAACTCAGGTGCTACTCATTCTACTTGCAAACAATTAATCGCTTAAATGCTCAAAATCTTCCAATCCTCGAAACAGATGATGGTTATTGCTCCCGGATAGTTTATTTTCTACTTCCAATTAAATTATAGCAGGAATATGTCGAAATGTCAAGAAACTTTTTTAATATTATTAATAATCCTCCAAATATCTGTCTAAATCTTTATCCAAACTTCTGTGAAGGATGAAATTTATAAAAACGAAATTTCCGGGCCAGCAAAATTTGGCTATTTAAAGCAGCAAAAATATGGTATAATGGTTAACAAGAAAAGGGAAGGAGAGGATGGATATGGGGGAGAATAAAACCAGAGACAATTTAAAACTTGAAGAAGAGCTTGAAGAAAAGAAAATAGACAAACAGGTTGAGGAGATAGAGAAGCGAGTAACTTCTATTAGAGTTTTACAGGGTCTCTGGAAAAAAGTTGCTCTGATATTGGCACTTGCTGTTTCATCTTTTCATTTTTATACCAGCGGTGCCGGATTGCTGGTAACCTTTCAGCAGCGTTCTCTGCACCTGGCTTTTTTGATGACCCTGGCTTTTATAATGTATCCCCTGAAAGTCAGCCAGCGGGAGAGCGTAAAGGTCTGGGATATTCTCCTGGCAGCAGCAGGAATTGTTACTACTATTTATATTTTTGTAAATCATTATGAGCTGGCTATGCGGGCCGGGATAGCCAATCAGCTGGATTTAATAATGGGAGGAATTTTAATCCTGCTGGTCCTGGAAGCAACCAGAAGGTCTATCGGAATTGCTCTACCAGTGATAGCGGTTACATTTTTGGTATATGCCTATTTCGGGCCCTATATGCCAGGTATTCTGGCTCACCGTGGTTTTTCTATTCGCAGAATAATTTCTCACCTTTATCTGACAACTGAAGGTATTTTTGGAGTTCCTTTAGGGGTTTCAGCCACCTTTGTTTTCATGTTTGTTCTCTTCGGAGCAGTCATGGAACAGAGCGGTATAGGCGATTATCTGATCAAGGTTGTTTTTTCTGCCCTGGGCCACCAGAAAGGTGGTCCGGCCAAGGCAGCTGTGGTAGTAAGCGGACTTATGGGCATGATTTCCGGGAGCTCGATAGCCAATACTGTAACCACCGGTTCCTTTACCATCCCGATAATGAAAAAGATGGGTTTTTCCGCTGATGTTGCCGGGGGAGTTGAGGTGGCGGCTTCCACCAACGGGCAGTTTCTGCCGCCGATAATGGGGGCGGCGGCCTTTATCATGATAGAATTTACCGGCCTGCCCTATGTGGAAATTATTCGGGCAGCCTTTATCCCGGCAGTTTTAAGTTACATTGCCATCTTTGGCATTGTTCACCTGCAGGCCGAAAAAACCGGTCTGCAGGGTATGCCCCGGGAGGAGCTGTCACCCTTTCTGCCGACCTTGATTAAAGGGTTTTATTTTATTATTCCTATTATTGGTCTTGTTTATATCCTGGTTGTTTTGAGGTTTTCAGCTTTAAGATCGGCCTACCTGGCAATGATCATGGCCTTGATAGTTATCTGGCAATGATCATGGCTTTGATAGTTAGCCTGCTGGCCAAACTATTTATTCTGGGCTGGTGTAAATTTAAGGGGTTTTCCCGGGGTGAGGTTAAAAGAAGGGATATTCCCATTGACCCTACCAAGGAGAGCCAGGAGGGTCTATTCACTCTGGGAGAAACCGGCCTGGCACTGGTAAAAGAGGTGCTTCAGGCCTTTGAAGCCGGAGCTAAGAACATGATCGGAATTGCCATGGCCTGTGCCTGTGCCGGTATTATTATCGGAGTTGTAACTCTGAGCGGGCTGGGTTTGAGAATGACCAGTTTAATTCTAACAGTATCGAGAGGTAACCTGTTTTTCACTCTGGTTTTAACCATGTTTGCTTCCTTAATTTTAGGATTGGGGCTGCCCACCACCGCCAAGTATATCATTGTTGCCACTCTGACCGCTCCAGCTCTGGCCAGGCTGGGAATTCCGGTTATAGCCGCCCATCTTTTTATTCTTTATTTCGGGGTGCTGGCCGATGATACCCCGCCGGTGGGTCTGGCAGCCTATGCTGCAGCTGCAGTGGCAAATTCTGATCCGGTGAAGACAGGTTTGCTTGGTTTTAAGTTTGATCTGGCGGCCTTTATTCTGCCTTTCATCTTTGTTTATTCCCCCATGATGCTGATGATAGATGTAAACTGGTATCATCTAATCTGGATAATTATAACAGCTGTTATCGGGATGTATGCCTGGTCCTGTGGTATTCAGAATTACTTTTTTACCAGGACTGCCTGGTGGGAAAGGATTGCTTTACTGGGGTTTGCAGTGCTGGCGACGGTTCCAAATGTCTGGATGGACCTGATCGGGCTTGGNGGAATACTGCTGATTTATATNTCACAGCGGAAAAAGGCCAGTCTCCCCTTAATTCCGGCTATAATTAGCAGGAGGGTAACATCGCATGAGTAAAAAAAGGNCAGCAAAATTTTTTCTGCTGCTGGCAGCACTTTTAATGCTGCTGGCTATCAGCTTTATTCCGGTGGTGACAATCANCAGNGGNGAAGAAACNNTCTACCGGCCNGTTTGGCCNGGNNCTGNAATGAANTATCATTATATACACTCAGTAGAGCAGACGCCGGTAGAGGAGCATTTTGCAGTTANAAGGGATGGATTTAAACTTAAAAAGACTGTATACAGTTCCTATGGAGCCGGACTGCCACTGGAAGGAGGGGATTTCAGCAGGGAGAATGGCAGATTTGTTATATCCAACCAGAATCAGCTCTTTCCCCGGCTTGACTACCGGGTGAGCAGCCTGCCGGATCAGTATCTTAAAATTGGCAGCAGCCAGTATAATTTTCTGGAGATGGCGGAACCGGGTCAGCAAATTATTGTTGAAACTTACTTGCTGCCAGGTTTACTAGGAAAATAAAAATTTTTACATGAACCCTGCTCAGGGCTTTTTCCGCTGACTGCCGTAGGGGGAGTAATTAATATAATCAGCAAAGCGGGGGCCGATAATCGGGGTTAAGATTATTAGAGAAGCTAACAGGCCAGGTTTCCCGGAGCCATCATCTAAGGCCAGCAGCAGAACAAATTGATGGAATATTCCATAGAGGAGAATCCCTAAAAAGAAACCAAGAACAAATAGGGGAATTCTCAAAAGATACCAGAGCGGTTCCGGCATCCGGAAGCGATATTTACGGAACCAGCGATTTAAATTATATATACCCCAAAAGGAGGTCATGCCAATATAAAAACCAAAGAGAGAAAAAAAGAAGATTCCGGCAGCCGGGAAATTTAAGTATAATCCCAGCACCACTGAGGCCAGCAATGCCAGCAGTCCTATCCCGGTGGCTGTTCGGCCTAAATGCAAAAGATGGTCGTCCTGATTGCGGTGAGAATACATTATTTGTCCTCCTAAAAAACATTTAATTTCAGTAATAATTATAACATACATCCTGCTGGCTGGCTAATTAAGAAAATTTTGCATTTTATTCAGCTGAGAAGAAGTATAGTGAATAATCAAATGCGGTTGATTAAGCAAAATTATGATAATAAATTACAAAATTTAAATCGAAATTTAAGCAATAGTGGTTGCATGAGAGGGTGATAAATGATATATTTATATTGATAAAAAATATTTTCTTCAGAGTAATTTTCATCAATTTAAAAGGGGGTAATATTATTGCGCACTAAAGTTATTAGTTTAATAGTTGTTTTCAGTTTTTTAGTTGTGGGTGCTCTAGCAGGATTTGCTCAGCCGGTTGAGGCTGATACCTTCAGGGTTGGAATAGTATATTCTGAAGGTGGGCTGGGCGACCTCTCCTTTAACGATCTGGCTCAGGCGGGTTTGATGAGAGCGGTGGATGAACTGGGTATTGAATATGGAGCTATTGAGCCTGACAGCCCGGCTGATTTTAATCCGGCTCTTCGCAGGTTTGCCGAAAGAGGTTTTGACATGGTAATAGCAGTAGGTTTCCTGCAGGCAGAGGAAGTAATTGAGATTGCTCCCGAATATCCCAATGTTCAGTTTGCTCATATTGACCAGGCTCACGAGGATCTGGACAATGTGACCGGTTTGATTTTTGCTGAACATGAGGGCAGTTTTCTGGTAGGAGCTCTGGCTGCCCTGGTTTCTGAAACCGGCACGGTGGGTTTTGTTGGTGGAATTGACAGCCCACTGATTAACCGCTTTGAAGGTGGATTTGTTCAGGGAGCAAGATATATTGATGAAGATATTCAGATTGAAAGCGCCTATGCTGATTCCTTTAATGACCCCTCCCGGGGTAGAGAAATTGCTTTAAGCCACATGGATAATGGTGCCGATGTGATTTATCATGCTGCCGGTGCCACCGGAACCGGAGTTTTTGAGGCTGTTGAAGAAGAGGATCAGCTGGCTATTGGGGTTGACACCAACCAGAATCATCTTTATCCCGGCCATATTATTGCCAGTATGCTGAAGGTAGTTGATGTGGCAGTCTTTACTGCCATTGAAGATGCCATGGCAGGTGAACTTCCCCTGGGTGAGAATGTCGTCTACGGACTGGCTGATGGAGGCACCGGAATTACCAGTCTGACCGATGTAGATGAAGAGCAACTGGCCTATGAGGAAGGTTTGATCGATGAAGATGAGCTGGAGAAGATAAGAGAGCTTAAAGATAGAGTAACAGCTCCTCATGCTGAGAGAATTGAGGAGATTAAGCAGATGATCATTGATGGAGAAATTGAAATTGATGACTGGTCTGAAACAGGACGTCAGCTTTAATAATCAGGGATAGATGCTTTTGATGGTATTTATTCTCAGATTAATCTGCTAAAATATTCAGGACCCCACCTGCAGCAGGTGGGGTCCTGCTTTAAAATCAGTAAAATGCCCTAATTTTTTATCTTATATTTTTAAGAGAGTTTTGGGAGGATTATTCCATGGCCGAAGAAAATAATTATCTGCTGGAAATGAGAGGTATCACTAAAATATTTCCAGGGGTGAAAGCAAACGACAATATAGATTTACTGGTTAAAAAGGGTGAGATTCATGCTCTGGTAGGTGAAAATGGAGCAGGCAAAACAACCCTGATGAAGATTCTCTATGGACTTTATGACAGCGATCAGGGTGAAATATATTTTGCTGGAAATAAGATCAGGATGGCAGATCCTCAGCAGGCCATCAACCTGGGTATAGGTATGGTTCATCAGCATTTTAAGTTGATTGATACCCTGACTGTAACTGAAAATATTATTCTGGGGTCCGAACCCCGGCAGGGAGTGGCTATTAATTACAGGGAGGCCCGCCGGCAGGTTGAAGAAATCTCAGATAAATACAATCTCAAGGTTGACCCTGATGCCAAGATTCAGGACATTTCTGTGGGAATGCAGCAGCGGGTAGAGATTATTAAGATCCTCTACCGGGGTGCTGATTTATTGATATTTGATGAGCCTACTGCAGTATTAACTCCCCAGGAAATAGATGAACTCTTTGAGATATTTAATTCCCTGCAGGAACAGGGCAAAACAATTATTTTTATTACCCACAAACTTCGTGAGGTTAAAGCTATCTCTGATCGAATTACAGTTCTCAGGGATGGTAAAAGTGTGGATTCAGTTAATACAGAAGAGGTAACAGAGAAAGATGTGGCCGAGTTAATGGTGGGTCGGGAAGTGCTCTTCCGGGTAGATAAAGGTGAAGCTAAACCGGGAGAATCTGTTTTTCAGGTAGAAAATCTTCAGGTTAAAGATAATCGGGGGATAATGACAGTTAATGGTATTTCCTTTGAAATTTCTAAGGGAGAAATTTTTGGTATTGCCGGGGTTGAAGGTAATGGCCAGACTGAACTGGTAGAAGCCCTGACCGGCCTGCGTCAGATTGCAGGCGGCCGGGTATATTATAAAGGTGAAGATATCACTGAACTTTCGGCCCGGGAGATTAAAGACCGTCATATAGGTCATATTCCTGAAGATAGACTCCGGCGGGGTCTGGTTACTCAGTTTTCTCTAAGCGAGAATTTTATTTTAGGTTTCCATCATCAGGAACCTTACTCTAAAAATATTTTTATGAATTATAAGGCTATAGACCAGCATGCTCAAAGTCTGATCCAGGACTTTGATGTCAGAACCAGCAGCCATCAAATTCTGGCCAGCAAGCTATCGGGAGGCAATCAGCAGAAGCTTATCATAGCCCGGGAGTTCAGACAAGATCCTGAGCTTTTAATTGCTGCCCAGCCTACCCGGGGTGTTGATGTAGGTTCAATTGAGTTTATTCACAGTCAGCTAATTAAGAAAAGGGACGAAGGAACTGCTATTTTGCTGGTATCAGCTGAATTGAGTGAGGTTATGTCTCTCAGTGATAGNCTGGGNGTTATATATGAAGGAGAAATTGTTAAAACCTTTGCAGCTGATGAGGCTGATGAAAGAGAAATTGGCCGACTCATGACCGGCAGCGGCAAGGAGGTTAAGACAGGTGAGTGAACTGCAGACAACCAAGACTGATGCAGGTGGAAGATTGATCAATATTTTAATTGAACTGGGCTTTGCCCTGTTCTCAATAGTTATTGCTCTGCTGGTGGGGATAGCCTTTATACTGCTGGCCGGGGAATCACCGCTGGATGCCTATCATGCTCTCTATATTGGTTCTATCGGGAGCTGGAGAGAATTTCTTAATACTCTCTGGAGGGCAACCCCGCTGATTTTTACCGGCTTTGCCCTGGCCCTGCCCTTTAAAGCCGGACTTTTTAATATCGGTGGTGAAGGACAGCTTCTGGTAGGTGGCTTTGCTGCTGGCTTTGTTGGCTTTTACTTCACGGGAATTCCTGGTGGACTTCATGTGGCTCTGGCAATTATTGCTGCTATCGCAGCGGGAGCTCTCTGGGGCTTAATCCCCGGAATCTTGAAGGCCTATAAAGGAGCTCATGAAGTAATTACCACAATTATGCTCAATTATATAGCCATTCAGCTGACCATAAGATATGGTATAGAACGCTATCGGATCGGGGGTCGTCAGGCTCTACCAACGATCCAAGATTCAGCCAAGCTTTTAAGGTTCAATGACCTGGCTGAGCTCCCTGTTGTGGGAAGTCTGCCCTTTATAGAAGCCTTTGCCCTTCCCGGTTTGAGGCTGCATTTTAACTTTATTCTGGCCCTGTTAGCTGCTCTCTTTCTCTGGTATCTGCTCTGGAAAACCACCACAGGTTATGAGCTGAGAGCAGTGGGTTTCAATGCTTCAGCAGCTGAGTATGGAGGCATAAGTTCCAAGAAAACAATTATTCTTTCTATGGTGATAGCCGGGGCGCTGGCTGGACTGGCCGGGGCAGGAGAAGCGCTGGGCACCCACCATACTTTCATGTCGGGGATGGATGCCGGGCTGGGCTTTACCGGGATTGCAGTTGCTCTGCTGGGTCGGAATCATCCCTTCGGTATAGTGGCAGCAGGAATACTATTTGGAGCACTTTCTCAGGGAGGCCTGGAAATGCAGTTTGTTGGCATACCTTCCGAGATTGTAACCATTATCCAGGCCCTGGTCATCTTCTTTGTGGCCGGTCTGCAGATGTTGAAATGGTTTCTGCTGAAACAGAGAGAGAAGGGGGAGGCTGAATGATGGAAACTATAGCTCAGATGTTCACCCTGCCGCTGCTGTTGATCAGCTTCAGGTATGCAACCCCATTAATTCTGGCTGCTCTGGGCGGGGTATTTAATGAAAGATCAGGAGTTATTAATATTGCTCTGGAAGGTATGATGCTCTTTGGTGCCTTTGCCGCTGTTTACGGCTCGGGAGTAACCGGAAATCCCTGGATTGGAGTTCTTTATTCTATCGGGGCCGGGCTGGCCTTTGCCCTCATTCTAGCGATTGTTTGTGTGACCTTTAAAGCAGATCAAATTGTTGTTGCTACCGGCATCAATATTTTTGCCAGCGGTTTAACAATTTATTTTTTGCAGGTGCTCTATGGAGTGGCAGGAACTTCCCCCCGGGCTCCCCGACTGCCGTCGATCAGAATCCTGGGGATGAGATACAATCCGATAACTCTGATTGCGGTAGCTCTGGTTCCAATAGTCTGGTTTATTCTTTTTAAAACTCCCTGGGGTCTCAGGATAAGATCTATCGGCGAGCACCCCAGCGCTGCTGATACTTTAGGTATAAATGTAAATAGATATCGCTTTATCTGTGTGCTGATCAGCGGCGCCCTGGCCGGGCTGGCCGGTGCCCATCTTTCCATCGGGGAATTCAGTGCCTTTGTACGAGAAATGTCTCAGGGGCGGGGTTTTATTGCTCTGGCGGCCATGATCTTTGGCAAATGGCATCCGGTGGGAGCCTTTGGAGCAGCACTGCTCTTTGGTTACGCCGAGGCGATTTCAATCAGGGTGGATTTTGCCTTTATTCCTTCGGAATTAATCCGGGCCATTCCCTATGTGCTGACAATAATTGTGCTGGCAGGTTTTATCGGGAAAGCCATACCACCCAAGGCTATCGGTAAACCCTATTTTAAAGGTGAGGATTAATTTTTAGACTAAGAACTCGAGGGCATATTTATCTTGAAAATATGCTGTTGTATTTTCATCTATTGTTGTGTCCCAGAGGGGCATGGCGGTTTATCTTATATTAAGAGAGTTTTAGATCCGTAGGACCAGGGGGCTGGATTTTCCGGTTTCCTGGTTTTTTATTTGAAAATATAGCAATGATAGGATAAAATAACTTTAGAGTTTTGAAATTGCCGGTCCGTTTATGATAAATGAGTATTTAATAAAAGATCTTTTCAAAAACACAGTTGAAATTTGGATTTATTTGGAATACAGGAGGAGACTAATGATATCAATAACTGGAACTTTAGCTGCATTTTTTTTAGTAATATATCTGCTTTCCCGAAATAAATCGCTGGCCACCGCCATGCTGGCAGGCTCCCTGCTGGTTGGAATAACTGCTTCCGATAGCCTGACAGCAAATTTAGCAGCCTTCTTTCCAACGCTCTATCAGGCTCTGATTGATCCCATTACGATTCAACTTGTCTCACTGGTTGCTCTGGTTACTGTTTTTGCCTACATTATGAAAGAAATCTCTCTCCTGCAGGAACTGATTGAAATTACCCGCTATTTCATCAGCAATCTTTATCTGACGATTACAGCAATTCCCTCGGTAATAGGGATGCTGCCCATACCTGGAGGGGCAATATTTTCTGCACCTATAATTGCTCCTCTTGGGGAGAAGATGGAAATGTCTGGAGCCAGGATGACCTCAATAAACATCTATTATCGCCATCTCTGGTATTTTTGTTTCCCCTATATTCCAAGCCTAATCATCGCTGCCTCACTTTCCGGTCTGAATGTTTATACCATAGCCGCTATGCATCTGCCGATTGTGGCGATTATGATTGTGGTGGGCTGGTTATATTATACCCGAACAGAGAGCAAAGTCGTGGAAAATGCCTCCCGGTCAGCTTCCCGGAAAAGCAGACAGCAGCGGCAGGATAAAGAAATTAAGTATCAGGTCAGACCCTCCTGGAAAAAAATACTGGAAGTGATCATGCCCTTTATAATAGTACTCTTTCCGCCCATATTTTTACCAATTGAGTTCACCTTCTCCCTCCTGCTGGGTATTATTTATGTCATTTTGATTAAGCGGGAAAGTTTCCAGCTTAAGATGATCTCCCGGGGTTTTGATGGCAAACTGACTCTTGGTGTCCTGGGAATAATGATCTTTCGGACCTTTATTGAGAATTCCGAAGGTGTTTTTAATCTGACGGAGATTTTTATGGAGGCCGGTATACCGCTGCTGCTGCTGGCCCTGATAATACCCTTTTTAGCCGGGCTTTTAACCGGCAATCATGTGGGAGCGATTGGAATTGCCTACCCGATCTTACTGGTGCTCTTTACAGATTCCAACCTGTACAGCCTCTGGCACATGATAATTTTCAGCAGCAGTTACTTTGGATATGTTCTTTCCCCCTTCCACCTCTGCAATCTGATGACGATAGAGTACTTTGATACCACCCTGAAAAAATACTATCGAGATATGGTTATCCCCTTTACCGGGACAGCCGCAGGCATCATGGTTCTCTCAATCATCTATTATTATTTTCTAAATGGTTAAGGATGGAGGAATATAATGGATTTATTCAGCCTGGCCGCACCTTTTTATGACGGCCTGATGAAAGCAGTCGGTCATCACAAAATGATTAAAAAAGCTCTGGGACAGGTGAGAATTAAGCCCGATGATGTCATCTGCGATATCGGGGCTGGAACCGGCCAGCTTTCCCGGCTGCTGCCGGCCGATAACAAATTAATAATGGTTGATTCTTCAGCTGAAATGCTGAAAAAAGCCCGGAAGAAGGTCCCAAGTCAAACTGTTAAGATAGTGACCTCCCGGGCTCAAAATTTACCCCTGGAAGATAACAGCTGCGATCTTGTTTTCTGCATTGACGCCCTGCATCATTTTGAACGCACCGGCTCAGCCCTGGCTGAAATGAAAAGGATCCTCAGAAATAAAGGGGCAATTGTGATTCTGGAATTTGATCCTGTCGATCGCAAAACCAGGATCATGCAGTGGCTGGAGGAGCTGGCTGGAGAGCCGGGCTGTTTTTATTCGCCGGATAAGCTGGCTGCTTTTTTTGAAAAATTTGGCTGCAGCACTGCAGTTGTTGAACTCTCCAGCTGGCAGTATGTTTTACTGGCCAGTGATGATCTGAAAGAAAGGCGGGATGCTGGTGGATTTTAATTTTTCTCGAAGCATCGAGCTGACCTCTGGAGAAATTGATCTGCTGGCGGTTGGCGAGACTGTGGTGGATCTAATTTCTGTGAAAGAATCAGGAAGCTTTGCCGGCGCAGAAGATTTTCGCCGTTACTTTGGAGGCTCACCGGCCAACATAACTATGAACCTGGCCAGTCTGGGCAGGAAAACTGCCCTGATCAGCCGGGTGGGGAGCGATGGACTGGGAGAATATCTCCTCAGCAGATTGCAGGAAAGAGGAGTGGATATCAGCGGCATCAGCAGGGATGAGAAAAGCAACACCACAGTAATTCTGGTAACCCGAAGTCAGGAATCGCCGGAGTTTCTGGCATATCGAGGAGCAGATAGCAATCTAAGCCCGGAGCAGGTATCTGCTGAAAGGGTTTCAGAGGCCAGAATTATTCATATTTCAAGCTTTGCTCTAACAGTTCCCCGGGGCAGAAGGACAATTGAGAAGGTGATAGAATTAGCTCAGGGTCAGAATAAAATTATAGCGCTGGACCCAAATTATCGCCCCCAGCTCTGGCGGGGAGGAGAAATTGGTCAGAAGTATATCAAGCACCTGCTGGCTGAGATTGATATAGTCAAGCCTTCTCTGGATGATGCCAGATTTCTTTTCGGTGAGAGAAGCAGAGAAGCTTACATAAAGGAGTTTCATGAGGCCGGAGCCGGCCTGGTGATTTTGACTCTGGGTGCAGATGGTCTCCTGGCATCAACCGGCAAGAATCGTCAGCACCTTTCCTCCCTGGCCAGAGAAGTAGTCGATACCACCGGAGCTGGAGATGCTTTCTGGTCCGGTTTTTATTCCGGAACTTTGCAGCAGAAAAATTTATTAACTGCCTTAAAACTCGGCAGCGCTGCAGCAGCAGAGGTCTTAAAACAGCCCGGCGCTCTGGTCAATCTGCCTCAAACTGGTGAACTCCTTACCAAATATAACATTAATTAAGGGGGTTAAATTTATGCCTATCCCGGAGTTAATAACATTTTTCAATCCCCAGGGAAATTTTGATCCTGAGGACAGTTACTGGACTGAACATCCGGATTTTGGGGGTCAGCTGGTCTATGTCAAAGAAATTGCCATTGCCCTGGCAAAAGAATTTTCCCTGGATGTTGATATCATAACCAGAGAGATTAGGGATCCGGACTGGCCGGAATTTTCTGGCAGGATTGACAGCTATCCCGTCAGTGACAGGGTTCGAATCATCAGGATACCCTTTGGAGGCAGCAGATTTCTGGCGAAGGAACAGCTCTGGCCTCATCTCAAGGAATATGTAGAGGGGATTGAGGAATTTTACCAGGAGGAGGACCGCAGACCGGATTTTGTCACCACCCACTATGCTGATGGAGGCCTGACTGGAGCTCTCTACCGGGAGAAAACCGGAATTCCCTTCAGCTTTACCGGCCATTCTCTGGGAGCTCAGAAAATGGATAAATTGAACGTTAATCCTGATAATCTGGATGCCATGCTGGAAAGATTTAAGTTTCACTGCCGGCTGGCAGCTGAAAGGGTCAGCATGGCCAACTCCTCGACAATATTTGTTTCCACCAGCCAGGAGAGGGATGAACAGTACAACCACAGAGCTTACCGGCAGGCAATTCTGGATGATTTTGAGACTAAATTTGCCCTGGCTCCCCCGGGGGTTAATACCGATATCTTTAATCCTGACAGAGGTCCAGCAGATAAAAAAATTCAGGAGAAAATAAGGGAGATGTTTACCAGGGACCTGACAGCAGAAAGACAGGATCTGCCTGCTATTATTGCAGCCAGCCGGCTGGACAGCAAAAAAAATCATAGAGGTCTGGTTAAGGCTTTTGCCTATAACCGCAAGCTGCAGGAAAAAGCCAATCTGGTGATTACCCTGCGGGGAATAGAGAATCCCTTTGAAGATTACAGCCAGGCCGGTCCCGAAGAGCAGGAGATACTGGATGAGATTATGGAGATTATTTCTGAACACAATCTAAAGGGAAAGGTGAGTCTCTTCTCGCTGGCCAGTCAGCAGGAGCTGGCTTCCTGCTATCGAATTCTGGCCGAGCGCAGGTCAGCCTTTGCCCTGACAGCTTTTTATGAGCCCTTCGGACTGGCGCCCATTGAAGCAATGGCTTCCGGACTGCCGGTAGCAGCTACCTGCAATGGAGGTCCGGCTGAGATTCTCAGGGAGCAGAATGAAAAATATGGAGTGCTGATAGATCCTGAGGACCCTGGAGATATCGCCCGGGGGCTGCTGGAAATTTTTTCTCAGAAGGGAAACTGGGAGAAATACCACCAGGCCGGTCTTAAGCGGGTTAGAACGAGCTATACCTGGGAGGCCACAGCCGGCAGGTATTGGGAAAGGATTGCTGATATTCTGGAAGATCCCTCCAGATTTGCCCCTACCGCCCCCCGGGGAATACCGGAGTATTTCCTTTCCGGTAGGAAAGAGGAAGAGCTGAGGGAGAGGCTGGAAGAACTATATCTCAAAGATTGAAGTAATAGCTATAAATTCTTTAACGGCAGTTAGGTTTTAGACAGTGAGCAGTTTACATTAATTATGGTCAGAATAAATGTTCAAAAGGAAGATAGTTTGTGCCTGGAGAACAGGGCTTAATATCTGAAAGCTTTTTACTTAGAGAGATTTAACTGAGGTTATATGCTGGAGGGGATGAGTGAGAGCAGGAGATTAACTTAAGGTAAACTATCGTGCTCCTTCGGAGCACAACAATAGAAGAAAATATCACGACATATTTTCATGATAAACAGCCATGCCCCTCTGGGGCACAACAATAAATGAAAATTTTTTTGCAAATTTTCAAGGTAAATTATATAAGCAAGAAATAATTATAAACAGATAAGGAGAGATAGAAATTTATGCAGGAAATTGCTGAGAAAACCCTGGTTCTGTTAAAACCTGAAGCTGTGAGAAGAAAATTAATCGGCCGGATTCTTTCCCGCTTTGAAGATGCTAATTTAACTAT
>SL_5KL_010_SEDDRAFT_10000111_pt1 | contig 46029 bp, 38 predicted proteins | sample SodLakKL_010_SED_FD_9118 | JGI IMG/M metagenome (IMG submission 9118)
TCTTAAATCCGGCGCGAAGGTGATTGGCATTAATAACCGCAATCTCTCTGATTTCAGCATCGATCTCGATACCACCCTGAAATTATCCCGGCAAATTCCCCTGGACAGGTTGATCATCGCTGAAAGCGGCATCAGCACCGCTCGAGATATTAATTATCTCAAGGATCGGGTATCCGGTTTTCTTATTGGAGAAGCTCTGATGAAGTCAGCTGATAAATCCCGAAAAATTAAAGAGCTTTTCGGGAGCACTGGTTTAACTCAGTAATGTCAGAAGATCAATTAAGGAATGTAAAAATCTATTGACAATAGGCATCGAGAGTCATCGAGTGGCATCGAAAGCTCGGGTGGGGGGAATAATGATGGAAGTTAAAATCTGCGGACTTACCAATCTTGAGGATGCCCGGCTGGCAGCCCTTACCGGTGCTGATTATCTGGGGTTTATTCTGGCTGAAAGCCCCCGTCAGCTCAGCCCTGATATGCTTTTTGAGCTGACTTCCGGGATAAGAAGGGAGTTTTCTTCCCGAGAGTCCCCGGAACTTGTAGGGGTATTTCTTAATCAGTCCCTGGCACTGATCAACAGGATAGCCCGAGACTGCGAGCTTGACTATATTCAGCTCCACGGCCGGGAATCTCCAGAATTTTGCCGCCAGGTTAACCTTCCTGTAATCAAAACAATCTCCGTAAAGAACCGAAAATCACTTGATTTGCTCAAGGACTATCAATCTGATGAGAAAGGTCATCTCTCTGACCCGAATTCCTTTTCCGGCAAAATTTCACAGCCTGACGGGACCGAAGATAGGAGATTCACTCTGACCGATAATATTGTCGGATATCTGCTGGATACCCATTATCCGGATAAAGGTGGCGGAGGAGGAGAAAGCTTTAACTGGCAGTTTCTCAGAGACAGAAGACTGCAGAAACTTTCCTCAAGCAAAAAGATTTTCCTGGCAGGAGGGTTAAATCCTGAGAACATTCAAAGAGCCAGCCAGCAGCCCAATATTACCGGCCTTGATGTCAGCAGCGGCCTGGAAAAATCCCCCGGAAGGAAGGACCACAAAAAAATCGAAAATTTTTTCAAGCAGTTATCAGCAGAAGGTTAACAATTAAATAGCAGGTGGTCAGCAAANAGTTATCAGCAGAANNTTAACAATTAATTGGCAGGTAATCAGCAAANAGTTATCAACAGTAAGGTTAATAATTAATTGGCAGGTGATCAGAAAATAGTTATCGAGTAGTTAGTAAATAGTTAACAGGCAGTTAACAGTTAGTTAACAGGTAATTAACTAGTAGTTAACAGGTAGTTAGCAAGCAGTTAACAGGCAGTTAAATAGAAAACCCAAAATCAAAGAGGAGAGTGATGAAAATGTCAGCAAAAACCAGAACCATGAGAACAGAACAGGAAAGAGGAAAATTTGGAGAATTTGGCGGGCGCTATGTCCCGGAGCTTTTAGTCCCGGTGCTGGAAGAACTGGAAGAGGCCTTTTATCAGTATCAGGATGATTCTGAATTTAAGCAGGAATTTAATTATTATCTTAAGGAATTTGTCGGTCGGCCCAGCCCTCTCTATTTTGCTGAACGGCTGACCAAAAAGCTGGGAGGAGCAAAAATTTATTTAAAGAGAGAAGATTTAAACCATATGGGGGCCCACAAAATTAATAATACCCTGGGACAGATTCTGCTGGCCAGGAGGATGGGCAAGGAGAAGGTTATTGCTGAAACAGGAGCAGGTCAGCATGGAGTGGCAACAGCCACGGTGGCAGCCATGTTCGGTATGGAATGTGAAATTTTTATGGGAGCTGAAGATGTGAAGAGACAGGCCTTAAATGTCTTCCGGATGAGGCTTTTAGGTTCCAGAGTGAATGAGGTTACCCGGGGAACGAAAACCCTGACCGATGCTGTCGATGCTGCCATCCAGCACTGGGTAGAACACTCTGCTGATACTTTTTATCTGCTGGGTTCCGCTGTCGGACCCCATCCCTATCCTGTTATGGTCCGCGAGTTTCAGTCGGTGATCGGCCATGAAGCCCGGGAACAGATTTTAGCTGCTGAAGGTCGTCTGCCGGATTATCTTCTGGCCTGTGTCGGCGGGGGAAGTAATGCCATTGGGCTTTTTCACCCCTTCCTGGATGATGAGGAAGTAAAGATGATTGGGGTGGAGGCTGCCGGCCTCGGTCTTGATACTGATAAGCATGCCGCCACCTTCTCCCGGGGTTGCCCCGGCATAATCCATGGCTATAAAAGTTATGTCCTCCAGGATGAAAACGGCCAGATAACTCCGGTTCATTCAATTTCTGCCGGACTTGATTATCCCGGAGTAGGGCCGGAGCACAGCTTTCTTAAGGCCAGTGGACGGGCCAGTTACGAATCAGCCACTGACAGGGAAGCAGTGGAAGCCTTTCAGCTGCTCTCAGAGATTGAAGGAATTATTCCGGCTCTGGAAAGTTCTCATGCCCTGGCCTATCTCCCCAGATTAGCTCGGGAACTTGATCAGGACAGGATAATCATTGTTAATCTTTCCGGACGGGGCGATAAGGATGTCTACACCGTAGCAGAAGAGATGGGAACCGAATTGAAATGAGTCTGATAACCAGCACCCTTGAAATATTAAAAGAAAAAAACAAAACTGCCTTTATTCCCTTTTTAATGGCAGGTGACCCCGATTATGAGCTCAGCCTGGAAATCATTAAAACCGTCGACCGGGCCGGGACTGATCTGCTCGAGATAGGGCTGCCCTATAGTGCACCACTGGCTGATGGACCTACTATCCAGCAGTCTGCCAGGCGGGCTCTGGAGAGCGGTTTTCAGCCCCGGGATGTTTTTCAACTGGTAGAGGATTTTAGAAAGGAATCCAGTACTCCGGTAATCATAATGAGCTATCTTAATCTGATTCATAAATTCGGTGGGAAAAATTTTATTGACCGCTGCCAGCAGAGCGGAGTTAACGGGATAATTGTACCTGATCTCCCGCCGGAAGAGGGACAGGAACTGAAAAATTTAAGCAGCCAGATCGATCTCATCTGGCTGCTTTCCTCTAACAGCCCCGCCGATCGGATTGAAAAGGTCACCCGGTCAGCTGAAGGCTTTATTTATGCTGTCTCCACCCCGGGAACTACCGGAAGCAGAGAGAAAATTTCTCTGGAGATTAAAAATACAATAAGTAAAATTAAAGAAATTAGAGATATTCCCGTCTGCGTTGGTTTTGGAATATCACGGCCAGAACAGGTTAAATCCCTGGCAGAATTTGCTGATGGAGTGATTGTCGGCAGTGCAATTATTGAAGTCATTGAAAAGTCGGAAAATTATTTCAGTGGCAGTCCTGATATTGAAAACAGCAGTCTTAAAAAAAGCACAATCGGGCCTGAAAATAATAACGACAGGTCAAAAATTAGCAACAGCAGGTCTGCAAATTGCAAAGGGAACCAGAATTTAGCTAACCGGGAAAAACTGCTGACCCGGCTGGAAAAATTTATTAAAAATCTGACCGAGCCTCTCTAATTGTAACTTTATTCGTCAGCTGACTTCTCTTCTTTATCATTCTCATTCTGCCTGTCCGCTTCTTCAGTTTCATCAGTTTCTGGCTCTGCTTCTAGTTCCTCCGGGGCAGCCTCAGCCATTTCAGGCATCTCAATGCCCAGCACATTTACATTGACAGCTTGAACTTCTGCTCCGGTGACAGTTTCCAGGGCTTCTTTAACATTTTCTTGCACCTTAAGTGTTACTTCAGGTATTTTTACCTTGTACTTAACAATTAAATTCAAATCAACGGTAATTCCTTCTTCAGTTTCTTCAATTTTGACTCCCTTGGTGATATTTTTCCGGCCCAGAATTTTGGCTATTCCTCCGGCCAGACCACCGCTCATAGCTGCAACGCCTTCAACATCCAGAGTGGCATTACCAGCAGTTATGGCATACACTTCCTCGGCAATATTCATCTCTCCCAGCCCGTCATCATCCTTTTTTTTCTGCTCATTTTCGTTATTATCAGGCATATTATTTTCTGGCATTCCAATCCCTCCCGCACTAAAATTTACTTTCATTAATCATTTCTGATATTATTAAATCATATTTTCCCCGTTATATCAACAAAATTGAATAATTAATGCTTCCATTTGAAGGGCTTCTAGAAAATATCTAGAAATATATAGATATGCAGGAAATAAATCGACTGGATTGAAGTCTTTTATAAGGTCAATATTTTTGTATTAAAGTCAGGATTAAAGTCAGGTTTAAAGTCAGTATTTTAGCATTAAAGTCAGGTTTAAAGTCAATATTTTTGCATTAAAATAAGGGTTAAAGTCTGTATTTCTGTATTAAAGTAAGGGTTAAAGTCTGTATGAAAGTCTAGATCTCTTTTATAAAGCCTTTATTTAATTTTCTTGAAAACCCGGACCTCTTTATAATATCCTTATAATATCCTTCATATCAAATAGCCTGAAAATCAAATTGCCAGTAAAAGGATTTTCTGCAGCTAAACCAAAATATAAAATTCATGTAAACAATTATTTAAGTCAATAACAAAAAATTTAATAAGATCTTTTAATCAAATATCCTGGCATTAATATCTTAAAGACAAAATTTTACTGGAGGGATTTAAAGAAATGAAAAGCATACTTAAAAAAATTGTTATTCTTCTTTTTGTGCTGGTGATTGCAGGTTCTATTACCGGGCTGATTTATCTGGCCTTCATGGAGGAAGAACCGGTAGAAGATGGGGTGGCCCGCCTGACCCTGCAGGGCCCGATCCAGGAAGGAAGAGCAGGCTTTACCGCTGCTGTAATTTCACCTGACCAGGTTGACCGCAAACTTAGGCAGGCAGAGCGCTACCCCGGTGTGGAAGCTCTGGTTATCAGGCTGGAAAGCCCTGGAGGCGCAATAGCAGCCTCCCAGGAAATTTACAGCCTTATTGCTGATTTTGACCTGCCGGTTGTTATCTCCCTAGGAGACATGGCAGCCTCAGGAGGCTATTATGTCTCATCAGCTGCTGATGCCATAGTTGCCCAGCCCGGATCTATTACTGGCTCCATCGGGGTTATCTCTACTTTCATTGACCCGGAAGGGTTATTTGAGATGATCGGGCTGGAAAGGGAAATCATTACCTCCGGGGAGCACAAGGATATGTTCTCCCGCATGCTGACCGAAGAGGAGAGAGAGAAGATGCAAACTTTCTCTGATGAGGCCTACAATCAATTTATTGCCGATGTGGCTGCCGGCCGGGGCATGGAGGAAGAGGAAGTTCAGGAACTGGCTACCGGCGAAATTTTCCTGGGAAGCCAGGCCCTGGAATACGGTCTGGTTGATGAACTTGGGGGCAGGATAGAGGCCCTTGGGCTGGCTGGAGAGCTGGCAGATATTGAAGACCCACAGTATGTAGAGCTGCCGGAACCATCACTCTTTCAGCAGCTGATGGGTACAGCAATCCGTCTGCCGCAGCTGATCACCCGCTCCCTGGCCGAACCTGAGCTGGTAATACTTGAAAAAATCCAGGAGGGCTTAAGCCCCGTGGTTGAGTACCGGGTCCCTGGTTATTAGGGTTATTGCCAGTGAAAACATATGTTCAAAAGATTTTATAGGGGTTACAAAGCATCTTAATGTGATTACAGGGCATTTAAAGAGATTATATGATGCCTTTAAGGGATTACAAGGTTAAAAATGTGATTTATAGTGGTTACAAGGAAACTTAAACTGGTTATAAACTAATTTAAGGTGGTTACAAATCAACTTAAACTGGTTATAAAGTAACTTAAGGTGGTTACAAAGCAAAAAAAGGCGGTTACAAAAAAACTTAAAGTTGTTACAAAGTAACTAAAGTGGTTACAGGGTAACTGAATTTGAATAAAAGACAACTTAAGTTGATTACAAGACAGGATAAGTTAAGGTAGCACACTGTTATTTAAGATGGATGTAATGAGATTTAAGGTGGCTACAATGTGATTTAAAAAGGTTAAATAATCGATGGTTAATTGAGAAACTGGTCTGGTAAAATAATAGCCTGGCTAAAGATATTCTAACCCAATTATGAAATTAAAATGATCTAAACCCAATATGGAGATAAGATGTTTTTAAACCAATATGAGAATAAGATGATTTTACCCCTATATGAGAATAATGTTTATAAACCAATATGAAGATAAGGTGTTTTTAAACCAATATGAGAATAATGTTTCTAATGCCAATATGAAGATAAGGTGTTTTTAAACCAATATGAGAATAATGTTTCTAAGCCAATATAAGAATAAGGTGATTTTACCCCAATATAAGATTGAAATGAGGATGGTGCAATATGAAGGCTGATACCGGTTTTAAAACTGTAGATTCCAGCAACCTGGCTGGCAGTTCAAACGAAAGGGCTGGCTTTGAAAGTCTTGGACTCTTTGAGGCACTGTATGGTGTTCTTTTTCAGCCTGTGCTGACAATCAAAAAACTGGCAGCAGCCGAGCCTGTCAGTCTGGCGGTTTTTATCTCTTTCCTGGTCTCCCTGGCAGCCTTTGCCCCGAGGATAGCTGACAGAGCTGTGGTCTCTCCGAATCTGGCCCCGATCTTCCTACTGGCTTTGCTAACAGCTCTGATCAATTTGCTGCTGCTCTTTACCGGAGTCCTCTTTTTCACCCTCTTTGCCAGATTTTTAGGAGGGGACAGCAATTATTTTGGTTTCTTTTCCGCTGCCGGGGTATCGCAGTTTGTCCTGCTTCTCTACCCGGTGGTAGTTTTTATTTCCAGGATTGCTGGCCTGCCCGATTACCTGGGGCTTTTTCTGAGGATTCTGCTGCTGGTCTGGTACTACCTGCTTTTTCTTATTTCTTTAAGGGAAAGCCAGAAAATTTCCAGCATCAGGGCGGCCCTGACGGTAGGGGTTACCGTGGCTGCCTTTGCTGTCCTGATCTTCCTGCTGGGAGCCGGGACCCTGGCTTTGATGTTTTCCCTCTAATAATTGCCTAATTGCCGGAAGGATTTTTCTTCTGCAGCAAGAATAAAATAATGGAGATTAATTTCCTGATCTGAGATGATTGGCTAAAACAGAAATGCTGTAACAGAATCATAAGAACTTTAACAGAATCATATGAACTTTAACAGAATCATATGAACAGGAATATAAACAGAAGAGCAGGAACAACTGATTAAGAAGCAAAAACGGCTGGCTAATTTGGAGCCCTTTCCTCAAAGTTTTTGCCAGCTGCCTGTCTCTGGTTTAAAAATCAGTGTTAACATTCACATCAAAATATTTTCCATCAGCGGAACAAGATAAGAATTATATTATAAACAAGTGAATTTTTTAGACAAATCACCCTGCTTTTCCTGCAGATAAAGAAAAATAACCATAATGAAAATAGAAAAATTTCGCAAAAGCAGCGAAAAATCTGCTTTACGTGCCAGAACCTTTGTGTGTCCTGTCTCTCTACTGCGAATTTTCTGTTAACTGCTGGCTGCCACTTAACTGCTGGCTGTCTGATAACTGCTGGATTTCTTTTAATTGCTGTCTGCCCGTTAGACACTTGCTGACCTGGAAAAAGTCAGATTATCCTGCAAACCTTTAAAAAACTACAAACCTTTGCAAAACCCTGCAAACCTTTAAAAAACTGCAAACCTTTGCAAAACCCAGTAAACCTTTCCGGAACCCTGTAAACCTTTGCAAAATTCCGCACCTTTTCAAAATATTTCAGAGGAATTAAAAATGCTCTGCATTGAAATAACAACAAACTAAGCAGAATTTCAATCCAAAATAGTTTTTAAGCTAATCGAACTTTAAATATAAAGGGAAAAACTGGCAGAAAAGGGGAAGTGTCGCATGAAAAATGAAAGCAGGATTACTATCCGCAAATTTGAACTGGAAAAGGATTTTCAGTCAGCCCTCAATATCTGGCAGGAAATCGGTTGGCTGGAAAGTTCCAAGCCGGAAGATAATAAAGGGATTAAGTATATGTTTGAGGCCTCAGATTTCCTGGTGGGGGAGGTTGATTCCCGGCTGGAGGCCACCACCGGTTTTATTCCGGCCAGTCTCAATTACCAGGGCCGGGAGCTGAGCCTCCATGCCCTGACAGGGGTGGTGGTGAGCCCCCTGGCCAGGAAGCAGGGGCTGGCAGGACGCCTGGTTGCCAGATCCCTGCAGCAGGGCGCCCTCAGGGGCGATGCCCTTTCAGCACTGCTGATGTTTGAGCAGGGCTATTACAACCATTTAGGCTACGGGACAGGGAGCTATGAGCATATCTTCACCTTTGACCCTGCCCAGCTTAAGGTCAACAGGGAGCCGGCTATTCCGGAGCGGATTACAGCAGAGAACTGGGAAGCCATCCATCAATCCTGGCTCAAACGCAGAAAGCTCCACGGCTTTGCCACTCCTAATCCCCCGGAAGTTATCCGGGACATGGTTTCCTGGAAGAAGGAGAAGAGCTTTGGACTGGGTTACCGAAACGCTCAAAACGAAATAACCCATATGATGTGGCTGGTCAGGGAGAAGGGTTCTCACGGACCTCTGGAAGTTGCCTTTTTAACCTGCCGGAATCATGATCAGTTTCTGGAACTTCTGGCCCTGCTAAAAAACCTGGCTGACCAGGTCTTCGCCGTCACTCTGCTGGAGCCGGCCGATATTCAGCTTAGAGACCTGATCAAGCTCCCCCACAAACAGTCCGAGATAACCAGGGGCAGCGATTATAATTACCGGTCTCGAGTAGAAGCTTACTGGCAGGTCAGGGTTTTAAATCTAAAGAAATGCCTTAAAGCTGTCTCCCTCCCCGGGCCGGAAATAAACTTTAACCTGGAGCTTTCAGACCCGGTGGAAAAATACCTGAAACCATCAGATGAGTGGCAGGGCCTGGCAGGCAAATATTCAGTTACCCTGGGCCCAGATTCCAGCATTGCCGAGGGGTTTAAAGAGGGGCTCCCGCTTATGGAAGCCAGCATCAACGCTTTCTCCCGGCTCTGGCTGGGGGTGGTGCGTCCCACCTCCTTGAGCAGGACCGATGAGCTCAAAGCCCCTGAGGAGCTGCTGCAGAGCCTGGACCGCCTGCTGGCCATTCTGCCCCGCCCTCAGCTGGACTGGGAATTTTAAAATGAAGCAGGAGATACCATGAAAAAAATCAAACTGGTTTACAACCCCAGGTCCGGTGACAGCACATTTCCCGGGCGGCTCAACGAATTTGTCCGGGTCTTTCAGCAGGGCTATGAGGTCAGCCTGCTTAACATAACCGGGGCCAGCCTGGCAAAAAGGTTCAGCCGTATTAATTTTGCCGAATATTCCTGCCTGGTGGTGGCAGGAGGCGATGGCACCATAAACTCTGTTGTCAATGCCCTCCTGGGTAACGACATTGAGATCCCCCTGGCCATACTGCCAACCGGGACCTCCAATGATTTTGCCGACTATTTAAACCTCCCCGGAGGCTTTGAAGATTACTACGAGCTAATCAGCCGGGGCCATATCAGAAGGGTTGATGCCGGCAGGATCAATTCCCGCTATTTTGTCAATGTCTGTGCCGGCGGCTTTTTAACCGGGGTACCTCACAAAACCGATACCGCCCTGAAAAACCGCCTGGGCAGGATTGCCTATTACCTTAAGGGCCTGCAGGAGTTCCCCAGCTTTAAGCCCTTAGCCCTGGAGATTACCACCACCGACCAGGAATTTTCCAGCGAGCTCTTTATGTTTCTGGTCTTAAACAGCAGCCGGGCAGGGGGCTTTGACACCCTGACCCCGGAGAGCAGCATCGATGACGGTCTCTTTGAGTTTTTAGCCATCAGGTACGGCGGCATCTATGAGATGTTTAATTCCCTGATCGAGGTCTTTATCAATAAAAATCCCGGGCAGGATAATGTTATCCTGCTTAAGGACAGCTATTTCAAGCTGAAGCCCTCACAGGGTAATTCCCCTGGCAACACCGATATTGACGGTGAAAAGGGACCTGCCTACCCGGTGGAGATAGAAGTTCTTCCCGGGGCTTTGCCCCTTATTATCCCGGGGTAAAGCTGGCCTACAGCTTTTGGCAGTCCGCAGTGCAGGCTTTTAATTGAAGGGTGGTTTTAATGCCAGAGAAAAATTTTAACATATTCAAAATCAAGGATTACCAGGTAATTATTTTTACAGCAATTGTTTTATTTGTTTTTTATCTCTTAAGCTACCTGGTTGACATTCACAATATTTACGGAATCCGGGACTGGATGGTTGAGCATCAGGACTTCAATGTCCCCTTTCTCTGGAATTACCTCTTTGCGGAAGGGGCTCCGGTGGAAATACTGCAGTGGCTCTTTATCGGCCTTATGACAATGTCCTCGGCCTATATTGCCGGGATCCAGGCAGGCCGGGGCAGCAGTAATAGCTCGATAAAAAGGTTCTGGCTTTTGTTCAGCATTCTGGGGGTTTTAATGATAATGGAAGATGCAGGCAATGTCAGGCATTTTTTGACTGTTCGCGGAGTCCTGCTTTTTCGCGATGAGATGATCTACCGCAGCATTACTGAATTGAGCTACTTCGGGCTGATGGCCCTGCTGCCGGTAATTGCCCTGCTCAAGTACCGCCACCAGGTTTTTAAGAGCCGGAGGACAGCGGTGATTTTGCTGGCTGGCTGCTGTTTTTATGCCCTGGCTGTTGGTATGTCAGGCACTCGAGATATCAGGTTCTGGTACCAGACTGCCGGAACCATCTTCTACGACTGGACAGTTGAGCTGGGCGGGGAGGAGCTGGCCCTGATCTACGAAGAAGTTGACAGCTTTTTGGCTGAGGGAGGCCATATCTCCATACGCTATCGCTTTATGGACTTTCTGGTGGAAGAGAGCCTGGAGTTGCTGGGCGCGGCTTTTCTCTGGGCTTCTACACTTGCTTTTCTGGAGGATCAATCAATTCATGCTAAAGAATAAATTCTATTACCTTTTTGTGATTACAGCCCTGTTGCTGGCTATCCTGGCAGTTGCCCTTCACTACAACCTGCTCTTCCCCGGGGAGCCTGCTGGCTACCAGGGGAGGCTTGAAGATTTCCAGGCAGAACCTGAAGCCGGTTACCAGGAATGGCTGGCAGGGCTGGACGAGGATTTTACCAAAACCTATGATGTGATTGTTGCCGGAACTGATCCGGAAGGTATTGCTGCTGCTCTATCCAGCGCCAGGAACGGACTTGATACTCTGCTGATTGATGAACGGGAGAGACCCGGTGGCCTGATGGTCAAGGGGATGCTGAATACTATCGACATGAATTACAACCCGGAAGGTAAGATTGTCACCCGGGGCATCTTTGCCGAATTTTATCAGCAGCTAGAAGGGACTTCCTTCAATACCGGGACAGCAGAAGCTGTTTTTCGGGAGATGATAGCTGCCGAAGCTAACCTGGACTGGGTTGATTCTGCTGAAATAGAGGGTGTAATCATCGACGGCAGCAGGGTTGCCGGGATTGAGGTAATCCGGGAAGAGAAGAGTTTGAGCTTTGGAGCTTATAAAACTATAGATGCTACCGTGAATGCCGAACTGGCAGCTGATGCCGGAGCCCCTTACTATACCGGCATGGAAGATATCAACCTGGAGAATAAATTCCAGGTTGCCACCCTGGTCTTTGAACTCGATAATATTGACTGGGTCGAGGCCAGGCGGCATTTGAACAGGGATGGCGACCCCAATACCGGGGGAGATGACAGGTCCCTCTGGGGGTTTTCGGCTGAGATGCAGAAATACCAGAGTTCTGACCCTGATATTATGGTGCGGGGACTGAATATCGGGCGCCAGGAAGGGGCACGCGCCCTGGTTAATTCCATTCATATTTTTGATGTTGACCCCCTGGATGAAGATTCGATTGCCAGAGGGAGAGCTAAAGCTAAAGAAGAACTCCCTGGCATTGTTGAGCATATCAGGGAGGAAATACCCGGATTTGCCGAAGTTGAAATTTCTCAGGTTGCCCCCGAACTTTACCTGCGCCAGGGTCGGAACATCAAGACCGAGAAAACCTTAACCATCAACCATGTCAGGGAACATACCAGCTTCTCTGACAGGATTGCCCTGGCCTCTTACCCGGTAGATATCCAGCGTACTTCCAGGGATAACCAGGGTTTCGTTCTCTTTAACCCTGCCAAATACAGTATACCTTATCGCTCCCTTATCCCGCTCAAAGTAGACAACCTCCTGGTTGTGGGGCGGGCTGCCGGCTTCGATTCTTTAGCCCACGGCTCAGCCCGGGTAATCCCTGTCGGCATGGCAACAGGCCAGGCTGCCGGGACTGCCAGCCGCCTGGCCCTGGAAAATGATATCAGCTTCCGGGAACTGGCAGCTTCAGGGGAGAAAATCAGCACCCTGCAGAAGCGGCTTGCGGACCAGGGGGCCTACCTCGTTGATTTTCACTACCCCTTTGCCGGGGAAGATAGCCCGGCTCTGGAAGGCATCAGGTTTGTCAACCAGCTGGGGCTGATAGTTGCCGGGTATGACAATGATTTTGATTTTGAGGGCAGGGCTACCGGCGAAAGCTTTGCCAACCAGTTAAATCAGGCACACCGGCGCCATTTTGGCAGCGGGCTTGAACTGCCATCTGGCATTTACCCGGGTTATCTGACATTAAAGAGTGCCGGGGAGATTCTGCAGGAAACCGCAGAGGAGAATTACCAGCTGGAGGAGGGAGAGGCTCTGCTTCCTGATATGCTTGCCAGCTGCACCATAGAAAGGCTGGCAGAACAGGAATACCTCTCCAGAGAAGAAAGCTACCAGCTGATTTATGAGTTTACCCTTTTTCTCGAGGGTCTGGCAGAGAACGAAAGAGGTGATAATTAAGTGGAATGGAGCAGTGAATCACTGGAAAAATTTAATGATATTCTGGGATCTAACAGCCCCACCCCCGGCGGCGGGGCAGCAGCGGCAGCCGCTGCCAGCATCAGCACTGCCCTGCTGGCCATGGTAACCGCCCTGACCGAGAATGGGGGCGAGATTGCCGAAGCTGGCAGGGAGCTGAAAGAGTACCTCAAGCAGTCCTACCGGCTGATTGACGAGGATTGCCGGGGCTTTGAAAAGGTCATGGAGGCCTACAGTCTCCCTGCCGGGGGGCAGGATGAAAAAGAGCAGCGCCATGAGAAGATAGAAGAGGCTCTCAAGGCTGCCAGCCGGCCCCCGCAGGAATTGATGGAGCTGGCCCTTAAGATCCTGAAAACCGCCAATGCAGTCGTTAAAAAGGGAAACCGCAATGCCTGGACAGAAACAGGGATTGCTGCCGAGCTTGCATTTACCTCCCTTAAGGCTTCCTATTATAATGTCATGATCAACACCTGCTCAATCAGCGATGAGAGCTTTAACCGGAGTATTGTCCTTGAATCCCGGGAAAAGCTGGAACAGGGAAAGGAGTTAAAAGCCAGCCTGGAAAATTACCTGGAAGAGGAAATTATTAACTGCCCCTATCTCTAACTTGCAAGTTTTTCAGCGCTGTGGTAAAATTATTAAGGAATATGTTTTATATCTGGTCTGGAATGAAGGAGTGGGTCTGCTGCCCACTCCTTAATTTAATAGAAATAAAAAATATTTCATGCTGCTGGAGGTAATAGAGATGAGTATAGTCAAAAGAGTGGAAAAAAAAGTTGAAAATTTGCTGACAGAGGGTGATTATGATCTGGTAGCAGTGGAATATGTCAAGGAAGGCTCGGAAAGAGTACTCAGGGTTTTTATAGAAAATAAAGAGGGAGAGCTGGATCTGGATGATTGTGCCCGACTGAGCCATCGGCTCTCTGACTGGCTGGATGAAGAAGATTTTATCTCTGAAAGCTATATCCTGGAAATTTCCTCACCGGGTGTGGAGAGGCCCCTGAGGGGCAGGGATGATTTTCAGAGGTTTTCCGGTGAGTCTGTTTATATCAAGACCTATGCCCCCATCAGGGGAGAAAAAGAATTTACCGGTAAACTTCTGGGGCTGGAAAAGGATCTGGTCCGGCTGGAACTGGCAGAGGATGAAGTTGTCGAGCTTCCTTTCAAGAGCATTGCGGCGGCCAGATTAAATTTGGATATCTAGATCTAGATTATTAGGAGGAATTTGCTTATGAATATAGAATTTTTACATGCGCTGGATGACATTGAGAACGAAAAGGATATTCCCAAGGAAATACTGCTGGAAGCCATTGAAACTGCTCTGGTTTCAGCCTATAAGAAGGATTTTGGTTCCAAGGAGAATGTTAGGGTCGAAATTGATCCCTCTTCCGGCGATGTCACTGTCTTCTCCCGGAGAAAAGTCGTTGCCGAGGTGGAAAATAAAAACTTTGAGATAACTCTGGATGAGGCCCGTGAGATAGATAGTTCAGCAGAAATTGGTGATGCCGTGGAGGTTGAGGTTACCCCGGCTAATTTTGGCCGGATTGCCGCTCAGACAGCCAAACAGGTTGTCATGCAGAGAATTAGAGAAGCTGAAAGAGATGTGATTTACGAGCACTATAAGCAGAAAGAAGGGGAGTTTATTACCGGGACCATTCAGCGATTTCATAATGATTATATATTGATTGATATGGGCAAAACTGAAGCTCTTTTACCGCCTTCCGAGCAAATTCCTACTGAAAATTATAAGGTTGGTGACCGTATCAAGCTCTATATTGTTGAAGTCAGCTCCACCAACAAGGGGCCCAGGATTTTGGTCTCCCGTACCCATCCCGGCCTGCTCTTGAGGTTGTTTGAAATTGAAATTCCGGAAATTTTCGATGGAACAGTGGAGATTAAAGCTGTAGCCCGGGAAGCCGGGAAAAGGTCAAAGGTAGCAGTTTATTCCGAAAATGAAGATGTCGATCCTGTAGGGGCCTGTGTTGGTCCCCGGGGCAGCAGAGTTCAGGCCGTGGTTGATCAGTTAAATGGCGAGAAGATAGATATCATAGCCTGGCGGGAGGAACCGGCAGAATTAATCGCTAATGCTCTAAATCCAGCTGAAGTTAATGAAGTTATTTTAAATGAAGAGGATAAAATAGCAGAAGTTGTGGTCCCTGATTTTCAATTATCTCTGGCCATCGGCAAGGAGGGCCAGAATGCCAGACTGGCAGCCAAATTAACCGGCTGGAAGGTGGATATTAAAAAACAGTCTGAATATGAAGATGAGGAAACTGAAGAAGAAACTGAAGATGGAGAAAAGGAAGAGACTGAAGAAGTAGAGACCGCAGAAGCCGATTCTAATGAAGCTGATGATGAGAAAACCGCTGAACCGGATGAGGCTGAACCTGATGAGGCCGAACCTGATGAGGCCGAACCGGCTGATGAAACTGCTGTAACTGATGAAACTGGAAACAAAAATTAAAGGAGGGTATAACTTGCCAGGAGTTGAGAGTCTTAAGCAGTGTCTAGGTTGTGGGGATCGCAGGCCAGAAATTGAGTTAATGAGAATAGTCAATAACAAGGGTGACCTCAAGGTAGATCCGGGAGGTCGGTTATCGGGAAGAGATGTTTATCTCTGTCCCCAGGTCAGCTGCTTTCAGGCAGCCCGCAAAGATAACCAGCTGAGCCAGGAGCTCCACCTTGAAATAACCGAGGAGCTCTTCAATCAACTGCTGGAGGAGATAAATCATGGTTGATCAGTAATTCTGGAGGTGTTAGGAGATGGGCAAAATTAGAGTTTATAAATTAGCAAGAGAGCTGGATATGGCCAGCTCTGAACTGGTTGATATTCTGCAGGATCTGGATATAGATGTTACCAGTCATATGAGTACAATTGAAGATGATACAGCAGAACTGGTTCGCGGTATGTATGATGAGTCTGAAGAATCCGCGGAAGAGATTGGTGAAGAAACCGATACCGAGATGGTTTCTCCGGAGGAAAGTGATTCCGGTGAAACTGCTGAATCCCGGGTCACTGCTGAAACCAAAACTGTTGAAGAACCAGCCGAAGCTATAGAGGTGGATGAAAGAGAATCGGTCTTTCCTCCACTTTCTGTCAAAGAACTGGCGGAAAAGGCGGGCATTGCTGCCAACAGAATGCTTAAAGAACTGATGAATCTGGGAATTATGGGCAATATCAATTATTCCCTGGATGAAGAGACAGTAAACAAATTAATTGACAAAATGAAACTCCCGGTTAAAGTTTCCAGTGCTGAAGAACAGGAACAGGAGGTCTGCAGCACCCAGCGGGTAAAAACAGAATTTGAGGATGATCCTGCCGACTACCGGCTCAGACCGCCTATTGTTACGGTCATGGGCCATGTAGACCACGGCAAAACCACCCTGCTGGATGTTATCCGGCAGACCAAAGTAACTGAAACTGAAGCTGGAGGCATTACCCAGCATATAGGAGCCTATCAGGTTGCTGTTGACGACAAAAAAATAACCTTTATTGATACCCCCGGCCATGAAGCCTTTACCGCTATGCGTGCCCGGGGCGCTCAGATTACCGATATTGCTATCCTGGTGGTGGCAGCCGATGATGGGATCATGCCGCAGACTGTTGAAGCTATTAACCACGCTCAGGCTGCTGAAATTCCCCTGCTGGTTGCCATCAATAAAATAGACAGGCCCAATGCTCAGCCTGACAGGGTTAAGCAGGAAATGACCGAACACGGCCTGGTCCCTGAGGAATGGGGCGGCAGTACCATCTGTGTGGAGATTTCAGCTCTTAAAGGAGAAAATATTGATGAGCTGCTGGAAATGGTCCTGCTGGTGGCCGAAATGGAAGAAATTATGGCCAATCCCAATCGACCGGCAGAGGGCGTTATTATTGAAGCTGAACTTGATAAAGGCCGGGGACCTGTTGCAACAGTCCTGATTAAAAACGGAACTCTTGAAATTGGAGATGCTATTCTGGCAGGTGCCAGCTGCGGCCGGGTTAAGGCTCTAATAGATGAACACGGCCAGCGGATTGATAGGGCCGGCCCTGCTACTCCCGTTGAAATCCTGGGTTTCTCCGATGTTCCCGCAGCCGGGGATCTGCTCCAGGTTCTGGAAGATGAGCGGAGAGTCAGGGATATTTCAGCTGAACGCAAGGAAGAGCAGCATGCCGCTCAGCTGCAATCAGAAAGCTCAGTCAGCCTGGAGGACTTTTATGACAGAGTCCAGGAGGGCGAGATTAAAGAGCTAAATATTATAATTAAGGCAGATGTTCAGGGTTCAATTGAAGCTTTAAGAGAATCACTTCTAAGACTCGGTACCGAGGAAGTGACTGTCAATATAATTCACACCGGAGTCGGCTCCATCAATGAAACCGATGTCAATCTGGCCAGTGCCTCTCAGGCCATAATTATCGGTTTTAATGTCCGTCCAGGGCTAAATGCCCAGCAGCTGGCGGAAAAAGAGGGTGTTGACATCCGGACCTACCGGATTATCTATAAAGCTCTGGAGGATATAAAAGATGCCATGGCCGGATTGCTGGATCCCGAATTGAAGGAAGTTGTTAAGGGCCATGCTGAAGTCAGAGAACTTTTCAAAGTTCCCGATGTGGGCATTGTTGCCGGAGTTTATATTAGAGATGGAATAATTAATCGCAACCATAAAATTAGAGTAATCCGCAATGGTGTTGTCCAGCATGAAGGTGAAATAGGTTCTTTGAAGCGCTTTGAAGATGATGTTCGAGAAGTCAAAGAGGGTTATGAATGTGGTGTAGGAATTGAAAATTACAACGATATAAAAACAGGAGATATCCTGGAAACCTACGATTTCAAGGAGATTAAGAGAAGTCTGTAAACTTAATCACCCGGATTAGAGGTGATAAATATGTCTAACAACAGGAGCAGAAGACTGGCTGAACTTCTTAAAGAGGAGATCAGCGAAATAATTTTACGGGAGGTCAAGGACCCCAGAATCGGATTTGTTTCTCTCACAGATGTTGAGGTAAGCGGAGATTTAAGACATGCCAAGGTTTTTGTCAGTGTTATTGGCAGCGACAGGGAACGTCAGGATACCATGGCAGGTCTGGAACAGGCAACCGGTTTTATCAGAAAGCTGGTAGGAGAAAGAATTACCGTCTATCACACTCCTGAAATTATCTTTCGCTATGATGATTCCATTGAACATGGAATCCACATCACCCAGTTGATCAAAGAAGTTCGTGCCGAAGATAAAAAGAAAAATAATCAGAAAGCTGAAGGGGCAGATAGTAAAAATGCAGGAGACCAGACTCAATAATAAGATAGCAGAGATAGCAGATTTTATCGCCGCAGAGGAGGAGTTTTTACTGCTGGGGCACGAGGATGCCGATGGTGACTGTATTGGTTCTCTGGCCGGCCTGGCCTACCTCCTTAAAGGTCTGGGCAAGAATCCTGTGATTGCAATCTATCAGCCCGTTCCGGAGATGTTTCAACTGGCAATTGCAGATGAGCTTCAGCTGCTTGATGCTTCAGAACAGCTTCCTGAGATTGCCAGTGTCATTGTACTGGACAGCAGCGGGCAGGATCGACTTGGTCCCGCTGCTGATATACTTGAAAGTCGGACTGTTTTAAATATAGACCACCACGAAGACAATGATTTTTTCGGGGATTTAAATTACGTCAGACCGGAAGCTGCAGCTGCCGGCCTGATTATCTATGACCTGGCTGTCAGTCTGGGCTGGAAGATAAATGAAAAAGCTGCCCGGGCTCTGGCCCTGGCAATACTTTCCGATACCGGTTTTTTCCGCTACAGCAATACCGATACACAGACGCTGGCGGCAGTTCAGGAGCTTATGGATCTGGGAGCAGATATACATAGGATCAATCGAGCCCTTTACGGGCAGAACAAACCGGAGGCTATGAGATTATTGGGGAGGGGCTTGAGCCGGATTGAAGTCTGCGGTCAGGGTAAAGTTGCTTATTTCTATCTCGATAGAGAAGATTATCGAACTACCGGGACAACTTCCCGGGACAATGAAGGTTTTGTCAATTTTGCCCGTAATATTTCCGGGGTAGAGGTGGGAATTTTTTTCAGCGAAGAATCTGATTGCATAAAGGTCAGTTTTCGTTCCAATGATTATCTCAGGGTCAATGACATCGCTGCCAGCTTTGGAGGTGGAGGTCATCCCCGGGCTGCTGGCTGTAAGGTTGCCGGTGACCTTGAGAGGGTAATTAATGAGGTAATTAATGAGGTAGAGAAACATGTCTGAGCTTAACGGCATTTTAAATATTTTAAAACCACCGGGATTAACCTCCTTTCAGGTAGTCCAGAAATTGCGCAGGATACTGGATCAAAAGAAGATTGGGCATACCGGCACTTTAGATCCCCTGGCGGTGGGAGTGCTGCCGATCTGTCTGGGAAAAGCTACAAAAATAATTCGCTTTCTGCCCGAGGAAAGAAAGCAGTATGTTTTTGAGATGGAGCTGGGAATTACCACCGATACCCTGGATCGGGAAGGCAGAATTATCTCCCAGGATAAGAGCTGGCAGGCTATTCCCCCTGCTGAAATCAAGAGGGTTATCGCTGAGTTTTCCGGCAGACTGGCTCAGGTCCCCCCGATGTATTCTGCTGTCAAAAAAGATGGCCAGCCTCTCTATCAGCTGGCCAGAGAGGGCAAAGAAGTAAACCGGGAGGCCAGAGAGGTAGAGATCTATTCCCGGGTAATATATACCATCAAACCACCCGGAATCCGTCTCCAGCTGGAGTGCTCCCGGGGAACCTATATCCGTTCTCTGGTCAGGGATATTGGCGAAAAGCTGGGCTGTGGGGCTGTTTTGAATTTCCTGATCCGGACCAAATCCGGCCCCTTTCAGCTGGATTCCAGCCTGCCCCTGCAGCTGATTGCAGATAATCCGCTAAAGACAGCCGATCTGCTGNTGCCTCTCTCAGCTCCACTCAGGCTGCCGGTTTTAAAAATNAGAGAGGAAGCCTTTAAATATGCCGTCAATGGAGCCACTCTCTATGCCCATAACTTTGCTGAGTTTGATATAACAGCAGCCGATCTCGATAAAAAATATATTGTTAATAGCTCTGATGGCGAATTTATTGCCATCAGCAGGGTGATTAAAGATGATAATGACAGAATCTGTCTCCACCCTGAGAAGGTTTTCTACCAGCAGAACTGATCTAATATTTTCGGTCTTGCAGCGGTTTATCTTTCTCTTGTTTATCTATATAGCTATTTAGATAGCCTTTCATTTTTAAGATAAAAGACTCTGCCGGAGGTTTTAGTGGCGATGGATGTAATTTACAGCAGACAATTTCAAAAATTTAGTGGTCCGCCTGCGGTTCTGGCTATTGGCTCCTTCGATGGCATTCATCTGGGACATCAAAAGATCATTGATAAAACCACCTCGCTGGCCAGAGATAAGAAACTAATCTCCGGACTGCTATCCTTTCAACCTCATCCCCGTCAGGTGCTGCAACCTGATAAGGTTCAGGGTGTTTTGATATCTCAGGAGCAGAAGATAGAGATTCTGGAAAGTTTAAATATTGATTATTTTTTCTGTCAGGAATTTACCAGGGAGTTTGCCAGACAAAATTTTGCCGACTTCGTAGAATCAGTTCTATACTCCCGACTCAATGCTGCTCATATTGTAGTGGGAGAGGATTTCAGCTTTGGTCGCGGAGGTACTGGTGATGTCAGGGATCTCAAATCTCTGGGAAAAAAATATGATTTTGGTGTGACAATCCATCCTGCTGTAAAAAATGGCGGGGAGAAAATTTCCAGCACCCGCATCCGAAAACTGATTTCTCAGGGCAGAGTGGAAAAGGTTCAGAACCTGCTGGGGCGATTTTATGAAATTCGGGGAAAGGTTGTCCATGGTCAGGGCAGAGGTAAAAAACTCGGGTTTCCCACCGCCAATTTATCTCTAAAAACCGACTATGTCTTGCCCCAAAACGGTGTCTATGCCGGTTTTGTTAGATACCGGGACCGCAGATTTGCCGGGGCGGCTAATTTTGGGGAAAATCCCACCTTCTCCAGTAAGGGTTACAGCATAGAGATTTATATTTTAGATCTGGATGAAGAGCTTTATAATGAAAAAATTTCTTTCAGCCCGGTTAAGTTTATCCGTCCGGAAGAGAAATTCAGCAGGAAAGAAGAGCTGGTGGAAAGAATTAAACAGGATATTCTTTACACCAGAAAGGTTTTATGTTAAAATTACAGGAGTAAAGATTTCCTCAGCTCGGATATTCGCATCCTCCAGCGGTGTCCTGGCTGCAGGAGTACTATATTTGACAGGAGGTGTTTCTGTGCTTTCTCAGGAAAAGAAGCAGGAGATTATCGAAGAATTTCAGCGGGATGAAAATGATACCGGCTCACCCGAGGTTCAAATAGCTATCTTAACTGCCAGAATCGATGAACTGACCGATCACCTTAAAGAACATAAAGGTGATAATCATTCCCGCCGGGGTCTCTTAAAAATGGTTGGAAAACGCAAAAGTCTGCTTAAATATCTTAGCAACAGCGATGTAGAAAGGTATAGAGAGCTGATCGAGAAACTTGGAATCAGGGGTTAGCATATATTCAGGAGCGGGATATTGACCCGCTCCTCTCTTTATAAATTTACAGAACTTTTTTTAAAATATTTGAGACAGAGGAAAAGAGAAAAATGTTTGACATCAGCAGTTTTAGATTTATCAGCAATTTAGGAGGTTGATTTATGGAAAAGATCTGGACTAAAGAAATTAATGGTCGGGAATTAAGTCTGGAAACAGGAAGGCTGGCCAGACAGGCAAACGGTTCGATCCTCGCCAAATATGGAGATACCACAATTCTGGTAACTGCTACCATGTCAGAGCCCAGGGAAGGCGTTGATTTTCTTCCCCTGATGGTTAATTATGAAGAAAGAGTTTATGCCATCGGGAAAATTCCTGGCAGTGTAACCAGGAGGGAAGGCCGTCCCCGGGATCGGGCCACACTCTTTGCCCGTCTGATCGATCGTCCCCTGAGGCCCCTCTTCCCGGAAGGTTTTCGTCATGACATTCAGGTAATTGCCACCGTATTATCGGTCGATGACGACTGCGACCCCGAAATGGTTGCCATGAACGGAGCTTCTGCAGCTTTAACTATATCCGATATTCCCTTTGCCGGCCCAATTGCCGGAGTTAAAGTTGGTCTCGTCGATGATGAACTGGTGATTAATCCCTCAGAAGAAGACTGTGAAGAATCCCGGCTGGATCTGATGGTGGCCGGTTCAAAAGATGCCGTTCTGATGGTAGAGGCAGGTGCTGATCAGGTTTCCGAGGAAATTATGCTGGATGCCATTGAGCTTGCCCACGAAAAAATCAAGGAACTTGTTGAACTCCAGGAAGAGATGAGGGCAGAGATTGGTCTTGAAAAAATGGAATACACTCCCGAAGAGCTTCCTCAGGATAAAAAGCAACTTGTCAGGGACAAATGCTATGATAGCATGCAGCAGGCTGTTTTTGTTAAGGAGAAACTGGCCAGAGAAGAGGCCATGGATCGGGTTAAGGATGAAGTGCTGGCTGAACTGGAGGCTGAACTTTCTGAAGATGAATTTGCTGAACTGGCAGGTCTGCTGAAAAAGGAGATTGACAGCGTCAGTAAAGAAATTATCAGAACAGAAATTATTGAAAATAACCGCCGCCCTGACGGACGGAAAACAGATGAAATTAGAGATATTACCAGTGAGGTTTCTTCAATACCAAGAGTGCACGGTTCCGGACTCTTTACCAGAGGAGAAACCCAGACTATGACCATTCTAACTCTTGGTGCCACCAGCGATGAGCAGACGCTCTTCGGCCTGGGAGAAGATGAAAAGAAATCCTTTATGCATCATTATAACTTTACCCCCTACAGTGTGGGAGATACCTGGCCCCTGCGGGGACCGGGTCGCCGGGAGATCGGTCATGGCCATCTGGGTGAAAGGGCTCTCAGTCAGGTGCTTCCCCCAGAAGAGGAGTTTCCCTATACCATCAGATTGGTCTCTGAAGTCCTGGAGTCCAACGGTTCAACTTCTCAGGCCAGCATCTGCAGCAGCAGTCTGGCTTTGATGGACGGAGGAGTGCCGATTAAAAAGCCGGTAGCCGGGATTGCTATGGGACTGATTAAAGAGCAGGATAAAATCGCTGTTCTTTCTGATATCCAGGGCATTGAAGATCATAATGGGGATATGGACTTCAAGGTTGCCGGGACAGAGGACGGTATAACAGCTCTTCAGATGGATATTAAGGTCAGCGGCATTTCCAAAAGAGTTATGGCCCGGGCCTTAGAGCAGGCCAGAAAGGGCAGGCTGCATATTCTGAAGGAGATGAGCAAGACTATCGCTGAGCCCCGTCCTGAACTCTCTCCCAATGCCCCCTCCATGCAGACCATGAAGATCGATACTGAAAAAATTCGCTATGTCATTGGCCCGGGAGGCAAGATGATCAACAAGATCATCGATGAAACCGGAGCTCAGATAGACATTGAAGATGATGGCACCATTTATATACTTTCTGAAGATCAGGAGGGCGGAGAGAGAGCCCGGGAAATGATAGAAGAGCTGACCAAGGATGTTGAGGTCGGTGAAATCTATAATGCCACTGTTAAGAAGATCATGAATTTTGGGGCCTTTGCTGAGATTGTTCCGGGTAAAGAAGGTCTGATTCACATCTCTGAACTGGCTGATTACCATGTAAACAAGGTTGAAGATATTGTCAGTGTGGGAGATAAGGTTCCGGTCAAGCTGATTGAAATTGACAATCAGGACAGACTCAATCTTTCCCGGATTAAAGCAATTAAAGAACTGGAAAAAAAAGAGAAATCACAGAAAGAGAACAGAGATAATTAATTAAATATTATTAACCGGCTGATTAAAATCTCTGCGTAAGTAATGATAGATGATTATAAGCATAAACTGGCTGGAATGCCGGTTTATGCTTTTNCTATTAAATATATCCTGGAAGTTAAGGATGTGAACATAATGAGACTGGGAAAGCATGTTTCTATAGCAGGTGGAATTGATAAAGCNCTGGACAGGGCTTTAAAAATCGGCTGCAATGCCGTCCAGATCTTTGTCAGCAATCCCCGGAGCTGGAAAGCTAANCCTCTGGATGATTCNCTGGTAAAGAAATTTATCACCAGCCGGGAGCAGCTTGAGCTTGACCCTGTGGTTGTCCACGCAATTTATTTGATCAACATCGCNTCTCCCANAGAAGAGTTGAGAGAAAAATCTCTGGAAGCTTTGAAAACTGATTACCGGAGATCGGTAGANATCGATGCTGATTATCTGGTATTTCATCCCGGNAGTCATACAGGCTCCGGGGTTCAAAATGGCATTGNAANAATAGCAGCTGGTATTAATGAGGTGCTTGCTGAAATTCAGGGCAGCACCTGGCTTCTGCTGGAAAATGTTGCTGGAGCCGGCACCCAGCTCGGTGCCAGCTTTGCCGAACTTAATACTATTATTAACAGGCTGGAAGAACCGGAACGGGTTGGAGTTTGCCTTGATACCTGCCACAGCTACTCCGCCGGTTACAATCTTGCCCGTCAGGAAGGGCTGGACAGGCTGCTGGCTGAATTTGCTGATGCAGGTCCCGGACTGGATAAACTTAAAATACTCCATATCAATGACTCCCTCTATGAACTGGGAAGCAATAAAGATGAGCATGCCCATATTGGTGAAGGAAAAATTGGCCGGCAGGGTTTTTCTTTGATTGTCAACCGGGAAGAGTTTAAAAATATTCCTTTAATTTTAGAAACCCCCTGGTTTGACGACAGGGAAGATGATCCCGATGTTGATCTGATTAAAGCCCTGCGGCAGGAGGAATAATTTTAAATTGAACTCCAGACAGGATCTTTTTACTCCGGAAATAAGAGAATATCTCCAGGAACATATTTCCCGGGCTCAGGGCCAGGAGGTTTTTTTCAGAGCCAGCTATGATTTTGCCGATCAAGAGCTCAATAGTATTAAAGTTGCAGCCCGGGGAAATGAAACGATGGCGCCTGCCATTGTCAATAACTTAAAACCGGGGGATTGTGTTATTCACAATCATCCCTCAGGTGACCTCAGGCCTTCCGCTGCCGACATCCGCCTGGCTTCCCGGCTGGGGAATAGAGGTATTGGCTTTATTATCATTGATAACACCGCTTCAGAAAGTTATACCGTGGTAGAGCCTGAAGAGGCCAACTCCTTTAAACCTCTGCCTGAGGATGAGATTGTCAAGATCTTAAGTTCCGGAGGCAGTCTTTCCCGGATTATGGATAATTTTACCGAAAGAGAGGAGCAGCTTCAGGTCCTGAGGCGGATAATTGCTGCCTTCGATAAAAATGATACTGTCTTCATTGAAGCCGGCACAGGAACAGGAAAATCCTTTGCCTATCTTCTCCCTGCTCTCTACTGGAGTAAGATTAATTCCGGCCCGGTGGTTATATCTACCAACACTATTAATCTGCAGCAGCAGCTGATAGAAAAGGATCTGCTCACCCTTAAAAGGGCTCTCACCTTTGATTTTACCGCCACCCTGGTAAGGGGGAGAAATAATTATCTCTGTCGCAGAAAACTGAAAAATGTTCTCGCCCAGCAGGATAAACTTAAAAAAGAGAAAAAAGATTTTCTCCGGGTGGCAGAGTACCTTCAGGATCAGGTTAATTCTGAAAATTTTACCGGAGTCAAAAGTGATATCTCCTTTACCATTAACTCCGATTACTGGCAGGAAGTCTCTTCAGAAAGTGATCTCTGTCTTAACAGTTTCTGCCCCTATTTTTCCGACTGTTACTTTCACCGGGAAAGAAAAGAGATTCACCAGAGCGACATTCTGATAGTCAATCATCATCTTCTGCTGGCTGATGCGGTCCTGAAAAATAACCGCTATAGTGTGCTGCCGGATTACCGGAAGCTGATCATTGATGAATCCCATAATTTACCTGATGTGGCAACCCAGATCAGCGGTCTGGATTTTTATCCCCCAGCTTTAATAAAAACAATTGAAAGGCTGAAGACTTCTCCCAACTCCCCGCTGGTTAGGTTAAGAAATAACAGCTATGAAATTGATTTTCCTCACCGCTCTCAGATTTTAGAGCTGCTGGATCAGAAAATCTGGCCCCTGCTGCAGCAGCTCATCGAGGCCGGTAAAAATTATCAGCAGGAACTGGAGGAATTACTGCAGCAGAATCAGGATACCAAAATCCGGCTGGAGGAGGATACCTTCAGCCAGCAGGAGCTGCTTGACTGGCAGAATAGCGGAGAAAATCTTCTCAGCCTGCTGGCTTCCCTGGAAATCTATCTGAAAGATATCGCTGAACTGCTGCAGGATGGTGAAGAGGACGCCCTTCAAAACGAAGGAGAAGAGCCTTACTTTGAAATAAGAGGATTGCTTTCCCGGATTTCGGAGTTTGGCGAAGCTCTGAACTTAAATCTTAATTTTAGAGATCATCAAAGCAATTATGTTTTCTGGCTGGAAAGTTTAAAAAACTATAATAATGTCAGTCAGAAAAACGGGATGCTTGAGATAAACGATTTTCTTCAGGAGATCCTTTTTTCCCGAATGTCTACCACTGTGCTGACCTCAGCCACGCTGGCAATTGACGGCAGTTTTTCCTATTACCGCAAGAGACTGGGGCTTTCGCAGGCTGACAGCCTGCTGGTAAAATCACCCTTTGACTATGCCTCCCAGGTGAAGATATATGCTCCCCGGGAAATTCCTGTGACAGCAGCCCGGGACTTTATTCCTGAAGTTGAGGGTAAGATAGCAAAATATCTGGCCGGCAGAGGAGGATCTGCTCTGGTATTATTTACCTCCTATGCAATGCTGAGGGAGCTGAAAGCAGAAATTCAGTCCGGACTGCAGAGCAGAGGTTACCAGATTTTAGCCCAGGGAGAGGAGCCCCGCACCAGAATTTTGAACAAACTACGCCGGCAGCAGGGAACCATACTGCTGGGAACCAGCAGCTTTTGGGAGGGAATAGATGTGCCAGGTGAAGCTCTTTCCAGCCTCATTATTATGAAGCTGCCCTTTGCTGTGCCCTCTGACCCTCTGGTTGCAGCCCGTTCTGAACTGCTGGCTGACAGGGGGCAGAATCCCTTCTGGGAGGAATCCCTGCCGCAGGCTGTGATAAAATTCAAGCAGGGTTTTGGCAGACTGATAAGAGACAAAAACGACCGGGGAGAGGTTTTAATTCTGGATAAAAGATTATGGACAAAATCCTACGGCAGAATATTTATAAACTCCTTACCTGAGGGTTGTGAGATCCTTAAAAGCTGGCCTGATCTTAATTAAAATTCAGCATAATGAAGGAATTTAGTTCTTGATGAAGAATTTAAACAACAGAAATTTAGCCTGCACCTATCTTAGTCAACATGTTTAACTCTCCCAATTAAAATGTTGATATTCCTTATTATATCCTTTAAGGGGAACTTTCTGGTAACATTGATTCGAACCGATTGGAACCTGGTATTACTGGCAGGAAGATATTTAAGAACTTTTTGTTGCTTTTTTTAGGAGGTATTTTCTCTCTATGAGATCGAAGAAGATAATAAAATTGAATACAGCCATCCTGCTTGCCCTGCTTTTCCTATTTTCTCTGGCTGCGACAGCTCTAACTGCAGATTTCCAGCTGGTATATGTTGTTCAGCGGGGAGATTCTCTTTCTGAAATAGCTTCCAGCTATAATATTTCAACTGATAAACTCAGAGAAATTAATGATATTACCAGCTCCCAAAACATAAGAGCAGGAGAGGAGCTGATAATACCAGATCCTGAAGGCCAGGACCCCGGGAGAAATTTTAATCAGAGACTCTTCAGCCGGGAGGAAGATTTTAGTCTTAATTTTACACAGCAGTATGCTGTTAGAATCAATCCTGAGGGGGAGGCCCCTGAAATAGATGATATTGCCAATGATGAACTAATCAGCTATCATGTTTCTCCCGGGGATACCCTCTATGATATTGCCCGGGAGTTTAACACCTCTATTGGAGTTCTGGAAGCTTTAAATAATCTTAATAACGGTGCGCTGCGGGCTGGGGAGACCATTACCGTACCTGTTCGCAATTTAAGTCAGCGTCAGGCTCTATCACGCTCTCTCAGCTCTGAAGAACTTGATCTCCTGGCCAGAGCTATTTACGGAGAAGCCCGGGGAGAGCCCTATACCGGTCAGGTAGCAGTGGGAGCTGTTATAATCAATCGCGTTCTTTCTCCTGATTTTCCTGACAGTATTGAAGGGGTAATCTATCAGTCGGGACAGTTTACTCCGGTTCAGGACGGCTCGATCTATCTAGAGGCCGACAGCAGTGCCAGAAATGCTGCCCGGGATGCCCTCAATGGAAAGGACCCTACCGGTGGAGCTCTGTTTTTCTATAATCCTGATAAGGCCACCGATCGGGAATGGACCTCCCGCAGGGAGGTTCTGGTGACAATAGGAAATCATGTTTTTATGAAATAAACCACTGGATTAAATTCCCGGATTATTTAACTGTTCTGGATTTATCAATTGCTGAAGGGAGTGGAACTTTTGCTTGAAATCAAAATTACCAGGAAGGATAAATCCATCCCTCTTCCGGAATATCAGCACGGAGAAGAGGATGCCGGTCTCGATCTTTTTTCAGCAGAGGCTGAAACTCTTCACTCCGGAGAATATAAGCTGATAAAAACCGGAATTTCTCTTGCCATTCCTCCTGGCTATGCCGGTTTTGTCTATCCCCGCAGCGGTCTGGCCTTAAAGCACGGGGTGACTGTTTTAAATGCTGATGGGGTGATCGATCCCGGTTATCGCGGAGAGATAGGTGTTATTCTCATCAACCACGGCAGCAGTGCCTTTGAAATTCAGCAGGGTGATAGAATAGCTCAGCTGATTATTCAGCAGGTGGCAAGAGTCCGCTGGCAGGAGGTTAAGGATCTTAAAGAGACAGCAAGAGGAGATGGAGGTTTTGGACATACCGGAAAATAGCAAATTATTAAAGCAGGGAGGTCTGTTTAATGAAATATAAAACTATGGAGTTTGAAGAAGATGCCTTAATACTTTTAGATCAGCGCAAGCTGCCGGAAAGAGTTGAATATTACCGGGCTGAAAATTATGAACAGATTATTGAGGCGATCTCAAAAATGGTAGTCAGGGGCGCCCCTGCTATCGGAGCAACCGGAGCCTATGGAGTTTATCTGGCTGCCCTGGAGTTTCAGGATCTCAGTTCCAGCGAATTAATGGCTCAGGTAGAATCGGCAGTTAAGGAAATTAATCAGGCCCGCCCTACAGCTGTAAATTTAACCTGGGCAACCGGCAGAATGCTGAAACTTTTAAGGTCCAGCAGATATAAAGACCGCAAATCCCTGTTAAGAATTTTAGAAAAGGAAGCAAATAATATTGCCCGCCAGGATATTGAAACCAACAAAGAACTGGCTTCCTACGGCGAAAAAATAATCCCCCAGAATGCCAATATCTTAACCCACTGCAACACAGGCGCCCTGGCAACTGTAGATTATGGAACTGCTCTGGGGGTTATCAGAGAGGCTGTCCGCAGGAATAAAAACATCCATGTCTATGCCACCGAAACCCGCCCCCGTCTGCAGGGTGCCCGGCTGACAGCCTTTGAGCTGGTTGAGGAAAATATTTCTGCTACTCTGATTGCTGACAGCACGGCGGGATTTCTCATGCAGCAGGATAAAATTGATGTAGTGGTGGTAGGCGCTGATAGAATAGCAGCAAACGGAGATACCGCCAACAAGATTGGCACCTATACTCTCTCTGAACTTGCCCGGATTCATAATATTCCCTTCTACATTGCTGCTCCCCGCTCAACCATTGATTATCAGATACAGATGGGTTCGGCCATAGCTATTGAAGAGAGAGGTCCGGAAGAAATTAAAGTTATTGGCCGGGAAAGGATTGCCCCTGAAGGAATTAATGTTTACAATCCAGCCTTTGATATAACCCCGGCTGAAAATATCACCGGAATTATCACAGAGGCTGGCATTGTAGATCCCCCCTTCAGTCTGGGGCTGGCAGAAATCCGCAAAAAATAAAAATATTTAATAAAATTTGACCCTGGCCTGCTTTAGCAGGGAGATTTATTTTTAAAGTAAAATACTTTACCATTTAAGGAGGTAATGCTAATGGCTGTTAGAAAAGAAGGTGAAGTTTATCGCTGTGGTGTCTGTGGTAATCTGGTTAAGGTTCTCGAGGTTGGAGGAGGAGAGCTGGTCTGCTGTAATCAGCCCATGAATCTGGAAGAGGAATAGCATTTTGCCTGCCGCTCTGTCCCCTAAAGGGGCAGAGCCAATTTTATGACCTTATATAGACATATGAACTCATTTTTATTTTTTCTCCAGCATGCCTGAAGATAGCCTGCTAAAATTTTACATAGCAGAGAAATATAATACCTGCAGGTGGATTAATAATTTAGATTAATAAAGTTTACAATTGAGGAGGATAAAGATGAAGGATTTACTGGGGGACTCAGAACAGCTGATTGAACTTTATAACGAACACTCCCATACTGTCCGCTCCTGTCTGAAGAGCTATGTTAAAGCCATGAAACTTTATATTGCTCAGGGTTATACCGAAGAAGTTTCTGCCATGAGAGATGAAGTCCAGAAACTGGAGACAGAAGCCGATGAAGTCAGACGAAAGATCGTCAGGCTTTTAATTGAAAAACGGTTTCTAATCCCCAACACCAGACGGGATTTTTTAAATCTGTTGAAGTTTACCGACAAAGTTGCCGATTATTCTGAAAGCTCTCTGGACTATGTTGTGCTGCAGTCCATGGATATTACCGAGGTGGGCCAGCAAAAACTGCTGGAGATTCTGGAGATCACTGAAAGGCAGTTTGAAATGCTGGAGAAGGCTATCGGCTATGTTTTTGATGATAATCAAAGGGCCTTTGAGCTGGTCAATGAGATTGGCTCGCTGGAATCTCAGATTGATAATCTGGAAAGAGAGTTAATTGATAGACTGTCCCGGAGAGAGGATTTAAGCTTCGGCCTGAAGTCTCTCTACCGTGATTTTCTTACCATGATGGCCAATATCTCAGATATAATTGAAGATGCTGCTGATGAGATTGAGCTTATTATCGCCCTGAAAAGATTATAAATAATGGAGTGATTCTTCATGGCTAAAGATTATATTCTGGCAATAGATCAGGGAACCACCAGCACCAGAGCCATGATCTTCAACCGGGAAGGTCAGGTTGTGGGAAAGTCGCAGCAGGAATTTCGCCAGATTTATCCCCGCTCGGGCTGGGTGGAACACAATCCCGAAGATATCTGGAATTCCACCAGAGAGGTTATAGCTTCTGCCATCAAAGAAGCCAAAATTGAAATTGAACAGATAGCTGGAATAGGCATAACCAACCAGCGGGAAACCGCTGTCATCTGGGATAAGAAGACCTCAAAGCCCATTCATAATGCCATTGTCTGGCAGTGCCGCCGGACGGCAGATATCTGTCAGGAGTTAAAAGAGCAGGGTTATCAGGAAACCTTTCAGGAGAAAACCGGGCTTGTTCTCGACCCCTATTTTTCAGGAACCAAGATCAAATGGCTGCTGGATAATGTTCCGGAAGCCCGGGAGCGGGCCCGGAGAGGAGAGCTGTTATTTGGCACAATCGACAGCTGGTTGATCTGGAAGCTCAGTGGAGGCAGCTGTCATGTTACTGATTATACCAATGCATCCCGGACTCTGCTATTTAATATCCATGAGCTTAAATGGGATCAGGAGCTGCTTGAAATTCTGGAAGTGCCCCGTAAATTGCTCCCGGAGGTGCGTTCCAGCAGTGAAGTCTACACCACCACCGCTGACAGCCTTTTTCAGGGAGAGAAGATTCCCGTAGCCGGGATTGCCGGTGACCAGCAGGCTGCCACCTTTGCCCAGGCCTGTTTCCGAAAGGGTCTGACCAAGACTACCTATGGTACCGGGGCCTTTATGCTGATGAATACCGGTCAGCAGCCCTATATTTCAAATAATGGTCTCCTGACCACCATCGCCTGGGGGATTGGTGATGAAATAACCTATGCCCTGGAGGGAAGTATTTTTAATGCCGGCTCGGCGATTCAATGGCTCAGGGATGAACTTAACCTGATTGAAGATGCCGCCGACTCCGACTATTTTGCCCGTAAAGTTGAAGACACCAATGGAGTTTATGTTGTACCGGCCTTTACCGGCCTGGGAGCACCTCACTGGAATCCTGAAGCCCGGGGAACTATTGTCGGAATCACCCGGGCCACCACCAAAAATCACATCATCAGGGCTACTCTGGAAGCCATTGCCTATCAGAGCTATGACCTTTTTCAGGCCATGAGTGATGATGCCGGGATTGAGCTCAAGGAAGTCCGGGCCGATGGAGGAGCTGCCAACAATAATTTTCTGCTGCAGTTTCTGGCCGGTATAAGCGGCAGCAGGGTTCAGCGGCCGGTCAACACTGAAACAACAGCAGCCGGCTCAGCCTTTCTGGCCGGACTGGCAGTTAACTTCTGGGAGAGCAAGGTAGAGATTGAGAAGATTCGCCGGGTTGATGTGGTTTTTCAGCCTGCCATGGAAGATAAAACCCGCCAGAAGCTCTGCCGGGGCTGGAAGAGAGCAGTAAAAACCGTCTTGAACTGGACCAACTCTGATGGGTAAAATTTTGCAAAAATATGCTTGATTAAATCCGTCCCTTGCTATATAATATAATTAAGTTGAATATTTGATGGTTGAGAAATAAGAGAGAACCATTTCCTGCCGGGGGTTAACTATGTCCGAAGCAGGTGTGGTTCTCTTTTTTTGTATTTTCAAGGAGGGATTAGATGTCAGCAGAATATGATGTGATAATAATAGGCGGAGGAGTGGTCGGGACAGCAATTGCCAGGGAGTTAAGCCGTTATCAGCTGAAAATCTGTCTTCTGGAAAAGGATGCCGATGTAGCCTCCGGCACCTCCAAAGCCAATTCCGGTATCATTCACGCCGGTTATAATGCCGCCAAAGAAACTTTAAAAAGCCGGCTCAATATTGAATCCAATCCTCAGTTTGACAGGATAGCCAGGAACCTTAAGGTGCCCTTTAAGCGCATCGGTTCCCTGGTGGTTGCCTTTGCCGAAGAGGATATCAGCAAACTGAAAAAAGAAAAAGAGGCTGGCCAGGAGAAGGGCATTACCGGCCTGGAAATTCTCAGCAGGGAGGAGCTCCACCGGAAGGAGCCGGAAATTCACCCTGAAGCCCGGGCTGCTCTCTATGCGCCTACCGCCGGAATCATCTCGCCCTATCTTCTGACCATTGCCCAGGCTGAAAATGCTGTAAAAAACGGAGCAGAGGTCAGGCTTATGTCCGAGGTTGTCGATATTAAATGTGATTCCGGGGCGGTTTCAGCTGTTGTCCTGAAGGACGGCAGCGAGCTGAGCTCTCGGGTGGTGATCAATGCCGCCGGCTTATATGCCGATGAAATAGCGGCCCTGGTGGGAGAGAGCTATGAAATTATACCCCGCAAGGGAGAATATAATCTCTTTGATAAGGAATACGGTGATCTGGTCAAGCATGTCATCTTTCCCATGCCCAGCGAGGAGTCCAAAGGAATTTTAATCACCCCCACCGTTGAGGGCAATCTGCTTTTGGGGCCCAACTCCAATCCCGTTGAAGATAAGGAGGATCTGGCCGTAACCCGGGAAGGGCTGGCTGAGATCTGGGAGGGAGGCAGAGCGCTCTACCCCGATCTCCCACCTCAGGGAGTAATAGCCTCCTTTGCCGGCTTAAGAGCAGCACTCCCCGGAGATGACTTTAAAATTGAGGCCCTGGAGGAGCCGGTTGGTTTTATCGATGTGGCTGGAATTCAGTCCCCCGGGCTTTCCTCAGCCCCGGCAATTGCCACCATGGTTAGAAATATACTGGCTGACATTGCTTCTGAGCTGCCGGAAAAATTAACCCTGAAGGAGGGAGATTTTGATCCGAAGCTTAAAAAATTGCCCAGCTTTCAGGATTATCAGGAGAAACTGGATAAGTGGCAGGATATCTTTCTCCAGAACCCCGACTACGGCGAGATTATCTGCCGCTGCGAGCATGTTACCCGGGGGGAGATAGTGGCCGAACTTAAAAAAGAATTCACCTCTCCGACCTTAAACGGCATCAAGCGCAGGACCAGGGCGGGAGGCGGCAGATGTCAGGGAGGCTTTTGCGGTCCCCGGATAGCCGAGATAATTGCCGAAGAGCTGGGGATTTCCCCTCTGGAAGTTACCAAAAGCGGCCCGGGATCTGAAATACTCTGGGCCCGGGTCAAGGATGTCAAACCGGATCGAGATCTTGTCTATGGATTGGGTGATAAAAAATGATAAGAGAACATCAGCTGGTAATCATAGGAGCCGGACCGGCCGGACTGGCCGCCGCTCTGGAAGCCGAGAAGGCAGGAGTTGAAGATATTCTGCTGCTGGAGCGAGATGAATACCTGGGAGGTATTCTGCAGCAGTGCATTCACAATGGTTTTGGCCTGGATTATTTCGGAGAAGAATTAACCGGCCCGGAATATGCCGAAAGATTTATCGATGATGTCCGGGAAAGCAGCGTTAAAATCAGGCTGAAAACCATGGTGCTCAATATCTCTCCGGACAAGAAAATCACCGCCATCAATGAAGAGGAAGGCATGATTTTTATTAAAGCCCGGGCCATCATTTTAGCCATGGGCTGCCGGGAGAGGACCAGGGAAGCCATTAAAATACCGGGAACCCGTCCTGCCGGGATTTTGACCGCCGGCACCGCCCAGCGCTTTATCAATATTGAGGGCTATCTTCCAGGCAGAGAGGTGGTCATACTGGGCTCCGGCGATATTGGCCTGATAATGGCCCGGAGAATGGCCCTGGAGGGAGCAGAGGTCAAGGGAGTGCTGGAGATAATGCCCTATTCCTCCGGACTGGTGAGAAACAAAGTTCAGTGTCTCGATGATTTCGGGATCCCCCTCAAACTGCAGCATACTGTTGATTATATCTACGGAAAACAGAGGCTTGAGGCAGTTGATGTGGTCCAGGTCGATGATAATTTCAACCCCCTTCCCGAGACCAGAGAGAAAGTTGAATGCGATACCCTGCTTCTCTCGGTTGGTTTGATACCTGAAAATGAACTCAGCAGGGGGATGGGCCTTAAGCTGGCCTCCGGTTCTCAGGGGCCTCCTGTCAATGAGCTGAGAGAAACCGAAATACCAGGTGTTTATGCCTGCGGCAATGTGCTTCAGGTCCATGACCTGGTTGACTATGTCAGTGAGGAGGCTGAGGTTGCCGCCCGGGCTGCTGCCGGTTATCTCGCTGATAATCTCAATAAACGAGAGAGGGAAATCACCATAGAAGCCGGTAAAGGGATCAATTTTGTCATTCCCCATAAGATCAGCTATCGGGATGAAAGCCGCAAGCTTATCAGGCACTTTCTCCGGGTTGATGAACCCCGGGAAAACATCAAAATTGTTATCAGCGATGAAACCGGCAGCCAGATTGCCAGATTTGGCAGAGAGATAGTGACGCCGGGAGAGATGGAAACGGTAAAACTCCCAGAGTCTTTAATTCCTGAGGGGACCGGCAAACTGGAATTTTCAATTGCAGCAGAAGGAGCTGAAAAAGATGGAAAACAATGATACCCACGAGAATACCATCGTCTGTGTCAACTGTCCCCGGGGCTGCCGGGTTAGAGTGCAGTCTCAGAACGGAGAGATCACCAATATAACCGGCTATCAGTGTGACCTGGGAATAGATTATGCCAGGGAAGAATTTAAAAACCCCACCCGGATTCTGCCTACCACCGTCCGGGTCAAGGGTGGCGAACTAGAGCTGGTTCCGGTCAAAACCGCCAGGCCTATCCCCAAAGCCAGCATCGGCGAAGCGATGCAGGAGCTTGCCAGGGTCAGAGTTCAGGCTCCTGTTAAGAGAGGCCAGGTGGTTGTCGAAGATATAGCCGGCACCGGTATTGAGGTGGTTGCCACCAGGTCGATTGCTCTTTCACAAGAACAACAGGATAAAACCAGTGACAAAAAAGAAACCGGCTGAAACAGGTAGAGCAATACCTGATTTATCAGTTTTATTATCTGAAAACTTTCTTTGTCTGTCCTGTGATACTATCAAACTAGAGATTTAACCAGATAATTGCAGATAATTGCTTTACATTCCTGCCATAATATCAGCGGAAAAAAATCGAGTGAATTTTTCACTCGATTTTTTCTTTATAATTTGATAAAATTAATGTTAATGAAGAGACGGAAACAAATTACAGCAGGAGGGGTAAATAAGATGAACTATTTTGAGCGGACCAGAATAGCAGATATAGTTTACGATAATATTGAAAATTACCAGGATGTCCTGGTCATGGGCTGGGTGAGAACCAAGCGGGTTACCAAAAATATTGCCTTTATTGAGATGAATGATGGCAGTACCGTACATAATCTCCAGATTGTAGTTTTAAATCCTGATGAGTTCCCCCTGGATAATATAAATAATGGAGCCAGCATCAAGGTTAGGGGCTACCTGGAGAAGGTGGAGGGCCGGGAACAGTCTATCGAAATGAAGGCTGAGAAGATAGAGGTTGTGGGAGAAGCCCCTTCGGATTACGTTCTCCAGAAAAAACGCCATACCTTTGAATTTTTACGGGAGATAGCCCATCTCCGCCCCAGGACCAGCACTCTGGGAGTGGTCAATAGATTTCGCAGCAAGATGTCCTATGCCGTTCATAAGTTTTTCCAGGAAAGAGACTTCCACTATATCCATGCTCCCATAATTACCACGGGAGATGCTGAAGGTGCCGGGGAGATGTTTCGGGTTACCACCATTGATCCCGCTGATCCTCCCCGCCAGAACTCCGGTGAAGTTGATTATTCCCGGGATTTTTTCGGCCAGGAGACCGGATTGACGGTCAGCGGTCAGCTTCAGGCTGAACTTTTAGCCTGTGCTCTGGGGGATGTCTATACCTTTGGCCCCACCTTCCGGGCCGAAAATTCCAACACCTCCCGCCATGCCTCGGAGTTCTGGATGATCGAGCCCGAGATGGCCTTCTGTGACCTTGATGAGATGAATGTTTTAATTGAAGATTTTATTAAATATCTTTTTCAGTTTGCTCTGGAGGAAGCAGAAGAGGAGATGAAGTTTTTTGATGACAGGATAGATGATAACAGGATGGAGATTCTGAAGAGTATCATCCGGTCAGAATTTGCCCGTGTCAGTTACACTGAGGCTGTTGATATCCTTAAAAAAAGTGGCAGGGATTTTGAGTTCCCCGTGGAATGGGGGGCAGATCTTCAGTCCGAACATGAGAGGTATTTAACCGAAGAGCATTTTAACAGGCCGGTGCTGGTGACCGATTATCCCAAGAAAATCAAAGCCTTTTACATGCGGGTAAACGATGATGAAAAGACTGTCCGGGCCGTTGACTGTCTGGTGCCGGAAGTGGGTGAAATTGTGGGAGGCAGCCAGCGGGAAGAGCGGTTTGAAGTTCTGAAAAGAAGAATGCAGGAAGAGAATATGGACCTGGAAAAGTATGACTGGTTTCTTGATATCAGGAGATACGGTACCGTTCCCCATTCCGGATTTGGACTGGGCTTTGAAAGAATTTTGATGTATCTTTCCGGGATGGGCAATATCAGAGATGTTATTCCCTTCCCCCGCACTCCCGGGAATGCCAGGTTTTAACCCGGAACCTTTTTAACTGACAAAGAGAGCACTTTGTTAAATGGTTAATAGCTGCCTCTCAATCTGATTTTTCAGAACCGGGCTCCCGGACTGCCTGATTCCGGGGCCCGATTTTTTTTAATTTCTTTTAATCTCCGGCAATATTATTCTCCGGGGATAATTCTTTAATTCTCTCCAGGTAATCTTTCATCTTAAACTTCCTCTCAAGTCCCCTGCGGTTCATGTACCTGACCTTACCGTAGATCGGCCTCTCCTGCCAGGCTCTGTCATGTTTGCCAAAGCACCAGGCAACCCCGGCATAACTGTTGGGATCCCTGCCATCCAGAGCATATTTGTTATTCAAGTATAAGGCAGTGGAAAAAGCTGATCCCGGCTCAGCTGACCATTCCAGAATTTTTTTACCCCAGTACATCCTCATATAGTTCTGCATTTTTCCGGTATAGGTAAGTTCCAGCTGGGCAGCATTCCAGTATTTATCATGGGTTTCAGCCTGCTCAAATTCTTCAGGTGAATAGAGGTAATTCCTCCTGTCCTGGCTTTGTGCTTTTAAGGTTTTTGCCGCCCAATCCGGCAAGCAGTCAGGAAATTTATCATAGTTTTTATTATAATAAACAAAATTATGGCTGAGCTCCCGACGGACAATAAGCTCCTCCAGAAACTCCTCAATAATATTCTGCCGGCAGCTGCTGTCCATCACTCTCAGGGCAATCTCCCGGGGAGAGATATTGCCAAAGTGAAGATAGGGGCCGAGACCGGATTGAATATTGAGGTCCGGATCATTGCGCTGCTCATACTGTGACAGCTTTCCGGCAATAAAATTCTCCAGCATCCTATCAGCAGCAGCGGGACCTCCCTTTATTCCGGTTTTCAATTTCGGTGTCTCTGCCGGTATACCTAAGGATGCCAGAAATTTATCTTCATTTGAAAAATTATCAGGAATCCGGGAATATTTTCCTCCACGCTGATTCAACTCTGGCAGTTCCCAGATCTCCAGATACCTATCTCTGACATCATTAATCTTCTTCCGGATAGTATAGGCGGCATATTCCTCTTTTTGGGATGCCGCTGCCACCGGGACTACAGTATTGCTGGCAGCTTCTATTACTGCTATACTGGCAGTTTCAGCCAGGTCCTTTCTCCAGCCTCTGGCTGCTCTTAAGAATCCCTGGTCGGCAATTATCAGGGCAGCATTTTTTGAAATTTCTCTAAAAAAATTATTTCTGCCGTTGACCTCAACCCTGAGACCGGCTCCTGCAGCCTGAATTTTCTCAAAAGTTTCCCTGATTCCCTGATACATAAAGTTAAAATGCCTGAGGTTTGATTCCGGATAATCGGTCATAAAAAGAAAGGCTGCCACCAGAGGTTTTTCCAGTCTGTTGGCCAGTTTTCCGGCCAGCGATAAAGCCCTGTTATCACTAAATCTCTGAGAGCTCTGCAGCCAGTAAAGCACATAATCCCTGTTGCAGTTAACCGGGCAGTCATTAAGGGGATTATAAAATTGAGCGGGAATATCAAGCTCCTCCAGTAAGTCTCCAGCTGAAATCTTTTTGTCGGCTGACATCTGCTGATTTTCCTCCTTCACTCATTATAGCAAACCTTCTCTTTAATTTTAAAAATTTAAGAGCCAGTATCTGATAATAAGAAGTTAAAATTTTACTTGCTGTTAAGAGAATTACATTATATAATAAATTTGTACATTGAAGTTCAAATTCCTTTATTTTCAACTTTACTCACTGAAAGGAGGTTGTGTTAACTATGTTACAGGAAGAAATTCTGGAAAAATTAAACCAGCAGATCAATAACGAATTATATGCCGCCTATATCTATCAGGCTATGGGTGCTCAGTTTGAGGCCGAGGGTCTGGAGGGTTTCGCCAGCTGGATGGATCTGCAGACCCAGGAAGAGCTGGAACATGCCCGAAAAATTTATGACTATGTCAATGAACGGGGCGGAAGGGTTGAGCTGAGGGCTGTTGATAAGCCGCCTAAAGATTTTGGCACCCCTCTTGAGGCCTTTCAGGCTGCTCTGGAACATGAAGAAATGGTAACCGGTAAAATCAATGAATTGATGAGCCTGGCCAGAAAGCATCAGGATTATGCCACCGAATCCTTCCTGCAGTGGTTTGTCGATGAACAGGTAGAAGAAGAGGAATCGGTCAATGCCATAATTGACAAGTTAGAGATGATTGGAGATGCCAGCTCGGGAATATACATTCTGAATAACGAACTGGGTAGAAGGCAGTGATTTAATTGATAAATCATCAGGCTAATCAAGGCGGGCTTTTAGCCCGCCCTTTTTGCCTGAGCCGGCAGTGAATAAGTTGATTATTGCTTGAAGTATAAACAATAATCAGGTATAATTATTATAAGAGTAAAGTCAGAAATTATTATATTTATTTAATCTGGAAAAAGAATACACCCTGAAAACACACGTATTATTTTCATTTATTGCTGCGCCCCGGAGGACATGGCTCTTTACCTTGAAAATTTGCAGCAAAATTTTCATATATTGTTGTGTCCCAGAGGGGCATGGCAGTTTAACTTGAAATTCTTTGTTTTTCAGCTATTTCTATTATTTCAGGTGACAAAATAGGTGATAATATGCTGTTAATAGATAATATCAAGGAGATCTACACCGGCAGCAGTGCAGAGCCGTCATACACTGAGGGCTATATCCTGATTGATGAAGATACCATTACAGCTGTCGGCAGCACTGAGAGTGAAGAATATCTTGAATTACAGAAGGATGACAGACTCAGCAGGTACAGAGCAGATAACCTGATTGCTCTGCCCGGTCTTATTAATACCCACTGTCATGCCGGCATGAGTATCCTGAGAGGTTATGCCGATGATATGGAGCTGATGAGCTGGCTTCAGGATAAAATCTGGCCCTTTGAAAAAAGAATGGATGCCGATGACATTTACTGGGGAACGATGCTGGCGATAGCTGAAATGCTTCGGAATGGTATTACCACCTATCATGATATGTATTTTGCTGTAGAGCAGATCGCCCGGGCAGTGAAAGAAACAGGTATCAGAGCTGTTATCGGTCTGGGATTGATAGAAGCCAACGATGGAGAAGAGGGACTCAGGCAGACAAGAGACTTTATTAATGAATATCAAAATACCGCTGGCGGCAGGATTACCACCAATATAGCACCCCATTCTCCCTATACCTGCAGCCAGGAATATCTTTCCAGCATTATTGAACTGACTGAAGAATTAAATTCTTTCATTCACATCCATCTGGCAGAAACTATCCAGGAAGTTGAGAATATGAAGGCTGAAGCAGGCAGATCCCCGGTGGCCTACCTCGATGAAGTGGGACTCTTTAAAGTACCGGTCCTGGCTGCTCACTGTGTTCATCTGGAGCAGTCTGAGATAGCCCTTCTGGCTGAGAAGGGGGTCTCGGTATCTCACAATCCAGCCAGCAACCTGAAGCTTGGCAGTGGAATTGCTCCGATAAGCACAATGCTGGATAACGGGGTTAATGTCAGTCTGGGAACTGATGGAGCAGCCAGCAACAATTCCCTGGATCTGATTGAGGATGCCAGGATGGCATCCTATCTGCAGAAAGGGATAAATTATGACCCCCGTCGGCTTAGCCTTAAAGATGTATTGCAGCTGGCAACTGTAAATGGAGCCCGGGCCCTGCTGCTTGAAGAGACAGGGGAGTTGAAAGAGGGTTATCAGGCCGATATAATTTTAGCAGATAGCAGTTCCAGTCCTCATTTTCATCCTGACTTTAATCAGCTATCAAATTTATTTTATGCCGGTAACGGTAAAGATGTCAAAACAGTCTTTGTTGCCGGGAAAAAGCTGGTGGAAGATAATAGGCTTATAACAATTGATCTGGAACGGGTTTATCATGAAGTTGAAAAGAGAGCTGCCAGGCTCTCCTGACTTCATAAATAAATTAGCTACTTTTTTTTAATTTATTTCTCCCGTAATAATTGTATTTTCCGGAAGGGAGATGAATATCATGAAAAACATTGAATGCTGGCAGTGCGGCAAAGAAATCAAAAATGATAATATACTGGGAGTTGGAACCTTTAATAAAAACGTAGGCAGGCTCTATGGTAAAGGATTCATCGCCTTTAAATGTGATTGCTGTGATAAAATCCGCTATCAAATCCTGAATAAGGATAATCCCATTCTGGAGGGCCGGGAAATTTTTAACCGCAATATACCTGCTGACATGATTAATGGAGAGAAGATTGATATCAATCAGGTTATTGACTTTCATGGAAAACTAAAATCCATTGAAAATATCGGAAGTTTTCTTCGCAAATGCGGTACAGCTGAAACTGATGATGACAGTTTTCTCAACAAACCTTTCCATCAAAATAATGATATAATTGAACTCTTTGAATTTCTCAATCAGGACAATAAACAGCGGGCTATGATAGTGACTCTCGATCAGGAGCGTTTCCTCCGCAGCTGGAAAATGATGGGGGTAGGAACCGGAGAGAGAATAAACTTTGAGCCAAGGGTAGTTTTTGGCCCGGCCATGCAGCTTAAATGTAAAGCCCAGGTGTATCTCATCGATAATTTTATGCGAGAACAGGAAAAAAAACCCAACCATCAGGATATTGTCCATGTTAAGCGTTTGATCAAGGCTGCTAAAATTCTGGGAATTGAGTTTAAGGACCGCCTGGTAGTAGAGGGTGACGATTTTTATAGTTTCAAAAAACTAAATTTAATTTAGCGGGAATGGTGATTTTAAATGTTAAAAAAAAGCCGAACAATTCCTCTAATAGCCGGGGGAATTGTTCTTTTATTGTTGATAATTATGGCTGCCGGCAGCAGGTTTTTTACTGATCTTTACTGGTTTTCCGAACTTGGCTTTAGAAATGCCTACCTGATAAGAGTTTTTGCCCAGATTATTATACGGGTAGCTGTTGGTCTGATAATCTTTGTTTTCTTTTATTTCAATTTACGTTATACCCGCCAGGAACTTCTCTATTTAATTAATCTCAGCGAGGATCAGCAGGTAAGTTCGATTTTTCAGAATCGCAGACCTCCACTGCTGGACTGGCTCAATGCCCGCCGTTTAAACTATATATTCGTTGTGGTCAGTGTCTTTCTGGGATTGGTTTTTTCAACAGTTGGTGCCGCTAACTGGGAAACCATCCTGAAGTTTATCAATCAGGTACCGGCCGGTGAGGTCGATCCCATATTCGGCAATGATATTTCGTTTTATTTATTTACCCTGCCGGTCTGGGAGATTATCAGAGAAATAGCGGTGGTAATTATCATCTTTGCCCTGCTGCTGGTCGGTGTTATCTATCTTCTGGGTTCGGGCATCAACTCCCTGAATGATTTAAAATTTAAGCTTTCCCGCAAGGTTAAAAATCATTTAAGCCTGCTGCTGTTACTTTATCTTTTGACCAAAATCTTTGATTATCGCCTGCAGATGTATCAGCTGCTTTATTCTCAGAGAGGTGTGGCCCTGGGAGCCAGTTTTACCGATATTAATGCCACCCTGCCGGGTTTGAGAATTTTAATGGTGGTGGTGGCAGCGGTAATTGCTCTGGTTATTTACAGTCTCTACAGCCGAAAATATCAGCTGGTTCTGGGAGCTGTGGGTATCTGGGTTATTGCTTCCCTGCTGTTAACCGGAGTTTATCCTCAATTCGTCCAGCGTTTTCGGGTTGAGCCCAATGAACTGGCCCGGGAGTCAGAATATATTGCTTACAATATTGACATGACCCAGAAGGCCTACGGCCTGGATCAGATTGAGCACATTGATTTTCCCTTGAGACTGGATCTGACCTGGGAAGATATTGATAATAATCGGGATACTTTTGATAATGTCAGGCTCTGGGATCATCGTCCCCTGCAGGCCACCTACAGCCAGATGCAGGAATTGAGGCAGTATTACAGCTTTGCCGATGTTGATGTTGACAGATATCATATTAATGGCAATTATCAGCAGGTCTATCTTTCCCTGCGGGAGGTTGACCAGAACAGACTGCCCTCTCAGGCTCAGACCTGGGTTAACCGGGTGTTAAAATATACTCATGGTTTCGGAGCGGTTATGTCTTCAGCCAGTGATATTACTGGAGATGGTCTGCCCACCTATATCTTCAGTGATATTCCGCCCATAACTAACTCAGATCTTAAGCTGGACAACCCCTCAATCTACTATGGTGAGAAAACCGATCAGTATGTAGTGGTCAATAATGCCGAGCAGGAATTTCATTATCCTGACGGAGGAGACAATGTTTTTACCGATTATACCGGTGATGGCGGCATTCAGCTTACTAATTACTTCCGCCGGGCTCTCTTTGCCCTGCGCTTTCAGGATATGCGTCTGGTGCTGGCCGATGATATCACCCCGGAATCCCGGATGAAGTTTGACCGCAATATTCATGACCGAGCCCGGAAGGTAGCTCCTTTCTTGAAGTTTGATGGTGACCCCTATCCGGTGCTGGCTGATGGCCAGTTTTACTGGATCTATGATGCCTACACTTTTTCCAACCGCTATCCCTATTCCGAGCCCTATTCAGCCGATATGAATTATATCAGGAATTCGGTAAAAATGGTTATTGATGCCTATACCGGAGAGACAACTCTCTATATAACCGAAGAGGATGATCCGGTGGTTCAAACCTATGCCAGTATTTTTCCGGAAATGTTTGCTCCTCTGGAAGATATGCCGGAAAGCCTCAGGCCTCACATCAGATATCCTGAAGATCTCTTTACCATCCAATCCCGAATCTATTCAGTTTATCACATGGATAATCCCCGGGTTTTCTATAACCGGGAAGATGTCTGGAATATTCCCAATGAAAATTATGCCGGCACCACAATCCAGATGGAGCCCTATTACATTATAACCAGGCTGCCCGGTGAGGATGAACCGGAGTATATCTTAATGCTGCCCTTTACCCCGGCTGAAAGAAATAATATGGTGGCCTGGATGGCTGCCCGATCCGATGGGGAAAATTATGGCGGCCTTAAACTCTATGATCTTCCTCGGACCGAACTGGCCTTTGGACCCTCTCAGATTGAATCCCGGATCGATCAAAGCGCCTATATTTCTCAGCTATTAAGTCTCTGGGATCAGCAGGGCTCCAGTGTCATCAGGGGTAACCTGCTGGTGCTTCCCGTGGAAAACTCCATGGTTTATATTGAACCAATTTTCCTCCAGGCAGATAGAGGAGCACTGCCGGAGCTGCGTCAGGTAATCGTGGCCTACGGCAATATGGTTGTCATGGAAGATGACCTGGAAACAGCTCTGGAGGTAATCTTCGGAGAGCGGGATCCCACCAGAGATATTGATCCCGAAGAACTGGAGATTGATGAGCCCCTGGATCCCGAAGAGGATCCCGATGTTATGATGCCGGAAGAACCGGAGGAACCGGTTGATGTTGAAGAAGAACCTCTTCCGGAAGAGGTTCCTGAACCTGAAATGCCTGAGGCTGAACTGCCTGAAGAGGACCCGGTGGAAGTAGATCTTGAGATTCCAGACGATTATTCTGAGCTGGTTGATAGAACAGTCCAGGTATATGAAGAAGCTCAGACAGCCATCAGTGAAGGAGACTGGCAGACCTACGGAGAAAGAATGGCAGAGCTGCAGGAACTTCTCTCCCGGTTGAAAGAGCGGCAGAATTAAAATGCAGAGTCCGGTTTTAATAAAAATCTTACAATCTGCCCGGGAATTTGGTTTTCTTGCAGCCGGGTTGATTAAAATAGAGATTATTCCGGCTGCAGCCAGAGATAGAGCTGATCTCCCGCAGGATACTCGCTCTCTGCTGGTGCTGGCCTATCCCTATCCCGATAGGTCGCTAAAGGATATCTTTACTACTGAACTCGACATCTACCTTTCCCGTTATGCCCGGGGGCAGGATTATCACCTGGTCCTGGGAGAAAAATTAAAAAGTCTTTCAAAAGAGCTCTCTGGATTAACCGGCAAAAACCACAGCTGGACCGGGGTAGATAACCATCCCCTGGATGAAAAAAGAATTGCCGCCAGAGCCGGACTGGGCTTTATCGGCCGAAACAGCCTGGTGATAATCCCCGGCATCGGTTCACTGGTTTTTCTTGGCCTGATTGCCAGCCCGGTTGATTTTAAAGGAGATACCCGGGCTGTCAGTTTAAAACCTGATGCTGATTTTTCCCTTCTTGAGCCTGAAAAAAGCAGCAGGTGCAGGAACTGCCACAGGTGTGTCAGGACCTGTCCCGGAGGAGCCCTCAGCAGCCAGGGAAAACTTACTGGAGAAAAATGCATAAGTCAGCTGACCCAGCAGCCAGGCTACCTTGATATATCTCAGCTTGAGCTGATAGATAATCATTTCTGGGGCTGCGATGACTGCCAGCTGGTCTGCCCTTATAATTCTCAGCATATTTCCCGACCGGACTGGAGATTGCCGGGGAAGATATTTCCCCGGGACTTTTTCTGTCCGGATTACAGCAGTTTTCCCGAATACCTTTCTCGCTATCCCTTCAGCTGGAGGGGAAACAGGATCTTACAGAGGAATATGCTGATAGCGATCTCTAACCTTAAAGCCAGGAATTATAAAACTGAGAAATATAATTCTGATGATTGTACTGCTGAAAATTATACTGCAGGAAATCAAAAAGCTGAGAAATATAATGCTGATAATTATATTACTAAGAATAATAAAAATGAGATATATAATGCCGATAATTATATTTCTGGGAATCATAAAAATGAGATATATAATGCTGATAATAATATTTCTGG
>SL_5KL_010_SEDDRAFT_10000112_pt1 | contig 46020 bp, 30 predicted proteins | sample SodLakKL_010_SED_FD_9118 | JGI IMG/M metagenome (IMG submission 9118)
GGGATCAAAAACGTTAACGGTAATTACATTGGATTCGGCTGTACCACAATCATTAGTGGCTAGCCTTCGATAGTCTGTTGTTTCCGTGAGCGGGTCGGTAACGCTATATTCGAGTTCATTGGCTCCTGCAATATCATTCCAATCACCACCATCAACCCTGTATTGCCATTGATAAATCCATTCACCGTCTCCACCCGAAGGTGATGTTACATTAGTAAAAGGATCGGGTATATCTTCATAACAAATTGTTTGGTCCTCTGCAATTTCGCCACCGTCAACGGGCTCAAAAACTGTAACCGTGATTACGTTAGATTCGGCTGTACCGCATTCATTAGTGGCGAGTCTTCTATAGTGTGTTGTTTCGGTGAGTGGATCGGTTACACTATATTCGAGTTCATTGGCTCCTGCAATATCACTCCAATCACCACCTTCAACCCTGTATTGCCATTGATATACCCAGTCACCGTCTCCACCTGAGGGGGATGTAACGTTAGTGAACGGATCGGGTATATCTTCATAACATATTTCCTGGCTTTCGGCAATTTCACCACCGTCAACTGGGTCAAAGACGGTAACTGTGATTACATTAGATTCGGCTGTACCACATTCATTAATAGCAAGCCTTCGATAGTCTGTTGTTTCCGTGAGCGGGTCGGTAATGCTATATTCGAGTTCATTGGCTCCTGCAATATCATTCCAATCACCACCATCAACCCTGTATTGCCATTGATATGACCAATCACCATGTCCACCCGAAGGTGATGTAACATTAGTAAACGGATCGGGTATATCTTCATAGCAAATTGTTTGGTCTTCTGCAATTTCACCTCCATCTATTTCGCCATAAACGGTAACCGTAATAACATTAGATTCGGTTGTACCGCAATCATTTGTGGCTAATCTTCGATAGTCTGTCGTTTCCGTGAGCGGGTCGGTTACGGCATATTCGAGATCATTGGCTTCTGCAATATCATTCCAATCACCACCATCAACCCTGTATTGCCATTGATATATCCATTCACCGTCTCCACCCGAAGGTGATGTAACATTAGTGAACGGATCAGGTATATCTTCATAGCATATTTCCTGGCTTTCGGCAATTTCGCCACCGTCAAGGGGGTCAAAAACGGTAACCGTGATTACATTAGATTCGGCTGTACCGCATTCATTAGTAGCTAGCCTTCGATAGTCTGTTGTTTCCGTAAGCGGGTCTGTCACACTATATTCGAGTTCATCAGCTCCTGCGATATCATTCCAATCACCACCTTCAACCCTGTATTGCCATTGGTATGACCAATCACCATGTCCACCCGAAGGAGATGTAACATTAGTGAACGGATCGGGTATATCTTCATAGCATATTTCCTGGCTTTCGGCAATTTCGCCCCCGTCAAGGGGGTCAAAAACTGTAACCGTGATTACATTTGACTCGGCTGTACCACATTCATTAGTAGCGAGCCTTCTATAGTCTGTTGTTTCAGTAAGCGGGTCTGTCACACTATATTCGAGTTCATCAGCTCCTGCAATATCACTCCAATCACCACCTTCAACCCTGTATTGCCATTGATATACCCAGTCGCCGTCGCCACCTGAGGGAGATGTAACGTTAGTGAAAGGATCGGGTATATCTTCATAGCATATTTCCTGGCTTTCGGCAATTTCGCCACCGTCCAAATGCTCATAAACAGTAATAGTAATATTGCCACTGGTCATACAATCATTAGCATCTAATACGGTATAGGTTAAGTTATAATCTCCGGGGATATCTGAAGTAAAAACAGGATCTTGAATTTCATTGTCATCAAGGAAAGGGTCAGTATCGCCTGTCCATAAATGACTATAAGGTGTTATACCACCCTCTGGATTACCATCCAGTTGCAAGGGAGAGCCTGGACATACCGCCGCAGGGTCGGGTGTAATATCTATAATGAGTTCATCTGGTTCATGAACCCCGGGGATAAACATTTTTGCATCTTCATTACCATCTTCATCTATGACTGCTACCCAATAATTATTCGCAGGTTCCAGGTTTTCAAAAGTGTAGTTAACTTCAGGTGTCCAGTCACTCATTTCAATTAATACCGGATCGGCTAAACCTTTACGAAGTGAATATCTGTATTCCGGTGTACCACCCGAAATATAAACAGTAATTTCTCCATCATCGTAGCCAAAACATGAAATATCTTTAACTTTAACACTGTCAATTTTGAGGTCGGCGATTGATGTTGCAGTAAAAAAAATTAAAGATGTAATTATCAGTAACAGCCTGTATACAATACCCATGATTTAAATATATTTGGTTGATTTTTATTTTTCTATTTAGTTTATTTTTATGTTAAGCTTTTTCGTTTCTTCGCCTTTTTCATCTTTAACAACAATCCAATAATCATCACCAGGTTTTATGTCAGTAAAAGTATATGTCAAATTTGTTGTTAAGGGGCTTTTCATAATAGTTTCGACGTAAAAAAAACCTTTATTCAAAACATATTTATAAGGTGCATTTCCTCCTGAAACATTTATGGTTATTTTACCTTTATTGTTGTTATGACTATTTGCATTTTCAGTTGTGATAGAATCAATTTTCAATTGAGAGTATATATTTGAATGTGCTGCAAACATTAGCAATGCAAGAGTAACCACAAAGATTATTTTTTTATTCATAAGTTTGTTTTTTATTAATTATTTAATAATTATCAAAAAATATCTAAAACTTATTACGAGTAAACTAAAAAAACGTAATAATCATACGCCAAAATACAAACATTTGTTTCCTGTTTTTTAAGTATTAATACTGAAAAAACATAAAAACATCTTATTGTTTGGTTATAAGTGTTCTACGTTCAAAAAACAAATAGGTTATAATTTATTTGATTAACTGACAAATCAAAACAAGGAAAGTATTATTTACCCGGCGGTATTTTAATATGTAGTGGTTTACAATATTGATTAAATAAAAAAATTTACTGGTATGCGGTTAAAATTATTAAAATTATTTGTTTTCCTTACCCATCTGGTTGGCAAAAATTTATCCAACACTGCAGGGGTTCTAAGCTTGTATTGAACGAAGTGGAATAACTAAAAGACTATAATTTTTGAATGTTACTCTTTGTGATTCTTTGTGTTTTTGTGTCACTTCGATAAGCTCAGTGCATGCTTGGTGGTAAGATTTATTTTAACCGGCCATTAGTGAAAAAAATTACCAAATAAATTCAATCTTATTATTTTAAAAACTTAATACAATTTTCTTCTATTCGTTTAGTTATGTCTTCTGATTTTATTTTTTTGAACTTTTCACCGGTAATTAACTCATATAGTTCAATATATCTGTCGGAGACTTTTTTTATAAATTCATCACTCATTTCAGGCACATTTTGTCCTTTTTCACCCTTAAATCCTTTTTCAATAAGCCATTCTCTTACAAATTCTTTTGAAAGTTGTTTTTGTGGGAGGTTATTATTTAGTCTGTATTCATATTGGTCAGCGTAGAAGTATCTGGATGAATCCGGTGTATGAATTTCGTCGATAAGGTAAATTTTATCTTCTGATTTTCCAAATTCATATTTGGTGTCTACCAGGATAAGTCCTTTCTCCCGGGCAATTTTTTGTCCTCTTTCAAAAAGTTTTTTTGTGTAATTTTCGATTTCGTCATAATCTTTTTCATTAACCAGTCCGGTTTCAATTATATCTTTTTTTGAAATATCTACATCGTGTCCGGAAGTGGCTTTTGTGGTGGGCGTAATAATAGGTTTTGGGAATTTTTCGTTTTCTTTCATTCCTTCGGGCAGAGTTTCACCGCATAGTTGTCGTTTACCTTTTTTGTATTCGCGCCAGGCATGACCGGAAAGGTAACCTCTGATGACCATTTCTACCATTATTGGTTCACAAAGTCTTCCTGCTGTGACCATTGGGTCGGGCATTGAGATTTTCCAGTTAGGTAAAATGTCGGCTGTATCATCAAGAGCTTTGCTTGCAATTTGGTTCAGAACCTGTCCTTTATATGGTATTCCTTTTGGAAGCACTATATCGAAAGCAGAAATTCTATCTGTAACTATCATTAATATAAGCCGGTCTTCTATGGTATATACATCACGAACTTTTCCTTTATAGTAGTTTGACTGGCCGGGAAAATTAAAATTTGTTTTTATAATTGCATCATTCATTTGATTTAATTTTTTAAGGTTTATTGAGACATATAGAATTATTTACCAAGAGATTAACAATACTTTTTAGATAAAGTTTATTAATGATAGATATTTTATTTAAGTTGTTTTACATTTATTATTTTTTAAGTTTAATTGCTTAGAGTTTCCTTGTTTTTCCAATTTTTTATTTTTTAAGTTTATTTGATTCTTCTTCGTAGGCATCAATAATTTTGTTTACCAAGGGATGTCTTATAACGTCTTTTTCATTCAGGAAAATGAAGTCTATACCTTTTATGTTTTTTAATAGTTTTGTTGATGATATCAAGCCTGATGATTGATTTTTGGGGAGGTCAATTTGGGTAATATCTCCCGTAATTATAAATCTGGCTGATTTTCCCATTCTTGTGAGGAACATTTTCAGCTGGTTTTGGGTTGCGTTTTGTGCCTCGTCGAGTATAGCAAAGGCATTATCAAGAGTTCGTCCTCTCATAAAAGCTAATGGTGCAATTTCTATTGTGCCGTCTTCCAGGTATGTTGCTAGTTTAGCCATAGGTATCATATCCCTGAGGGCATCATAAAGTGGTTGCAGGTAAGGTTCAAGTTTGTCTTTAAGATCGCCTGGCAAAAAACCCAAATTTTCTCCGGCTTCCACAGCCGGTCTTGTAAGTATGATTCTTTTTACTTCTTTGTTTTTTAGCGCATTTACAGCAATGGCAACAGCAGTATATGTTTTTCCTGTACCTGCCGGACCTATGGCAAAAATCATGTCATTTTTTTTAAAACTGTTTACCATTCGTTTTTGATTAGGTGTACGAGCTTTTATAAGCATGCCATTGCGTCCGTGAACCAAAACATCTGATAAGTCATCACCTGCTACTTCCGGCTTAATATTACCGGTTTCATCGGCAAGAATCTCCTGAATATTTTCTTCGGTGATTTTGTTATAGCGATTGTAGTGTTGAAAAATTCGATTTATCTTTTGTTCAAAGCGTTCAATTTCATCTTCTTTGCCCGCTATGATAAGCTTGTCTCCGCGAAGCACTATCTTAATTTTAGGAAAAGCTTTACGTAATAATTTTAACTTGTCCTCCTTTAATCCAAAAAGGTCAACGGGATGTATTTGTTCAAGATTGATTGTTTTTTCTCCCATAATGCCGGGTTTGAGTATTGTATTATTTTTAAGTAAGAATGCAAAAAAAGTTATTAAATAAAATCTGCTAATTCAATTATATGAAATGCTATTTGAATAGCCGTTACCCCATTTGAATAAATTATAGTTATTAAACTGGTTTATAATGACTTACATATAAACGCTTAGATATTTAAATTTTTAGTAACAGGTAATCCTGAAAATACGGGATTTCGCTGCTTCTTAAGACAGGTAACGCTTAATTTTCTAAACAAATCAACATATACAAATTACTTTATCATTCATCACTCAAAACTCACTGACCTGACCCTGATCTGACCTGACTCTGACCTGACCTGACCCTGACCCGTCCTAAATTTTCTTTACCCGTTACCCGTTACTCGTTACTCGTTACTCGTTACCCGTTACTCGTTACCCGTTACCATTATGTCGTGAAATCGCCGGTGATAATTTCATTATCTTTTTTTCCGAATTTAGTTGATAAGGTTGCATATTTGTTTTTATCACAGAGTCATTTGATTAATAACTCCTTAATGCTGCAAAATTAAATATTTTTCAAAGCATAGAGGGAAAATATTTTTATAATTGGTTATAATTTTAAATTATTTTATTAAAAATATGCGATTATTTTACAATTATGCCTTACAAAAAAAGTATTTTTGTTAATCATATATAACTATCATAATTCATGCAATAATTTCAAGAATTTAATTTCTGATTTTTCTTATTAGTTCAGCTATTATATGCTGAGTTTCGTTTATTGATATTAAAATAATAAGGATATATTTGTAATTAATAATTTGTTATTTCTATTTTTGTTTTGTTTTTTACCAATATTTAAATAAATAACTATAATAATTTGAGCAACAAACATATAATTACATTAATAAGCGATTGGGGAATTAGGAGCCACTATGTTGGTGCTGTAAAGGGAGCCATCTTGTCAAGTATTCCTGAAGCAAAAATTGTTGATATTTCACATCAGGTAAATCCTTTTGATATAATGCAGGCCAGTTTCATACTGAAAAATGCCTGTGTGAGTTTCCCGGCCAATACCATACACCTTATAGGAGTTAATACTGAAGCTTCTATTGAAAGCCCACACATTGTGGTACTTAAAAACGATCAGTATTTTATTGGTGCTGATAATGGTATTTTTTCGCTTCTGTTTGACCAACCCATTGAAGATGCCGTAGAGTTAAATATAATGCAAAACAGCTCATATTTTACTTTTTCCACACGCGATGTTTTTGTTAAAGCTGCAGAGATGATCATTTCTGGAACTTCTTTGAAAAACTTAGGTACTCCATATGATAAACTGAATCAGTTGATTGCTTTTAAACCTGTTATTTATGATTCAAGAATTATAGGTAAGGTTATTTATATTGATGATTATGAAAATGTTTATGCAAATATTGATTATGATATTTTTCGTAAGGTAGGAAAAAACAGGGGGTTTTTTATAAGTTACCGGTCAAACGACGAAGGTATCAGTCGTATATCAACATCTTATTCGGATGTGTTGCCCGGCGAAAAGCTTGCCCTTTTTGGTACCACAGGATTTCTTGAGATTGCTGTAAATCAGGGTAATGCTTCCAGTTTATTGGGCATAAGTACAGAAGATACTATTACAATAGAATTTTTTGAATAATTGATTAGACATATAAGTAGTTATAATAATTAAACGGGGTGGTCGTTTAAATAAAGATTAAAATTTAAATAGTGATAGCAAGGATATTAATTAAAAAATCAGATTTTGTTTTCAAGAAGCAATTCTTATTATTATTAGTTAAGTGATTTAATAAATATGTATACACTTTTAAAGAAAGAATTGAATAGTTTTTTTAACAGTTTAATAGGTTATATTGCCATAGTTGTTTTTTTGGTTATTAACAGTTTGTTTTTATGGATTTTCCCGATAGACTACAATATATTTGAATCCGGTTATGCTGACCTTGACGGTTTGTTTCTTTTAGGCCCGTTTGTTTTTTTGTTTTTGATTCCTGCCATAACAATGCGTTTTTTTGCTGATGAAAGGCGAACCGGAACCATAGAACTTTTACTAACTAAACCTTTAACTGATTTACAGATAATTTTATCCAAGTATTTTGCCGGTTTAATATTGGTGGTATTTTCATTATTACCCACACTGGTTTATTTTTTCACGGTTTATGAATATGGCATGCCCCCTGGCAATATTGATACAGCGGCCACCTGGGGTTCATATATCGGCTTGTTTTTACTTGGTGCATGTTTTGTATCAATCGGAGTGTTTTCATCGGCTATTACTGACAATCAAATTGTTTCATTTATAGTATCTTTATTTATTTGTGCTTTTGCTTACATTGGATTTGAGCTAATATATTCACTCGATTTTTTCGGGCAGTTTGATCTTTTTATCCGAAATCTCGGTATTTATTCTCATTATAATTCAATAAGCCGGGGAGTTATAGATTCACGTGATGTAATTTATTTTTTAAGTTTGATTACCTTGTTTTTGCTGTTTACCAGGATATCGCTTGCGAGTCGAAAGTGGTAATCTAAAATATAATTGTTGCTCGATAATAATTTATTTTTAGTTTGATATTTAGATATGGAAAAACAAAAATATATACAACGGTTAAGTGCAAAGAAAAAAAGTATTAATCAACTTCTTATTGGTATAATATTGATAGTTGTTGTTAATTTGCTTGGGTCATCTCATTTTTATCGTTTTGATATGACTGCCGAAAACCGTTATTCGCTGACATCTGCAACCAAAGATTTAATTAAAGATTTGGACGATATAGTTTATTTCAAGGTATATCTTGATGGAAATTTTCCTTCAGAATTCAGGCGATTGCGTAACGAAACGCGTGAAATGCTTGATGAATTTAGTGCTTATTCCGATAATATTCAATATGATTTTATTAATCCCTCAGAGGGTGATGATCGTGAGAAGATAGAGGCTAAGTACAGGTCGCTCTGGGAGAAAGGGTTGCGCCCAACGCAGCTGGATGTGAGAGAAGTTGATGGTGCCTCACAACGTGTAATTTTTCCTGGAGCTATAGTAAGTTACCGCGGGAGGGAAGTCCCAATGCATATTTTGCATCAAAAAATTAATGTTCCGGATCAGGAAATGATTAATAGTTCTGTTCAAGCTCTAGAGTATAACCTGGCATCAACAATTAGAAAGCTCACCGTTGAAGATAAGCCGAAAATTGCTTTTCTCGACAGGCACGATGAGCTTTCACCAAGATATGTTTCAGATATTACCAATGAACTCTCTGATTTCTATGAAGTTGATATAATTAACCTGGATAGAGATTATGACAGGCTCAATGAAGTCAAAACAATAATAGTTGCTGATCCTGTTGAACCCTTTACTGATGAAGAGAAATTTCTTTTGGATCAGTATATTATGCATGGAGGTTCGGCGTTATGGTTGGTAAATCCGGTTTTTGCCGATATGGATAGTTTAAATTATGCTCCTGAGACAATTGGAATGCCATCGGATATTAACATAGATGATATGCTTTTCCGTTATGGTGCAAGGTTGAATTTAAATTTGATTCAGGATTTAAATGCCGCAAAAATCCCGATTACCACAGGATATATTGGTAACAGGCCGCAAATCAGTATGTTGCCATGGGTTTTTTATCCAATGGTATCGAATGCTAGTGACCATCCGATAGTAAAAAATATAAATGCCGTCCGCACTGAGTTTGTAAGTAGTATTGATATTATTGATGTTGATGGGGTTGAGAAAAGTGAATTGCTCGAAACGTCCAAATATTCAAGAGTCTTAAGGACACCGGTGAATATCAGTCTTGATATTATGCAAAATCCTTTACCTGAAGAACTCTATAATGAAAAACCTCAGACCGTCAGTGTTCTGCTTGAAGGCGAATTTGAATCTGTTTATAGAAACCGTCCGCATCCTAATGTTAATTTACCAGGTAATATAACTTTTCGCGAAAATAGTAAACCAACAGCTCAGATTATTGTTTCTGATGGTAGTATAATACATAACCAGCTTGACCGACGCGGAGAACCAATTCCTCTTGGATATGACAGGTATACAGGCCAGCTATACGGAAACAGCGATTTTATTCTTAATTCAGTGAATTATCTTGCCGACGATACCGGTATTATGGAAGCCAGAGCCAAAGAAGTTAGCCTTAGAATGCTCGACAAAAGAAGAATAGAAGAAAACAAACTTGCAGTACAGGTTTTTAATGTTATTATTCCACTGGCTTTGATAATAATTTTCGGAATTATTAAAAGATTTTTCAGAAGTATGAAATATTCCCGGACAAAGTAATGATTCTTCTGAAAAATAATAGCTGTAATCTGCTAATTTGTTGATATTATTAGAATAAATTTTTGTTTTACTGTTTTATATTATACATTAATCAATTATTAAAGCGATGAACAAAAAAAAGTGGAGCTTAATTACAGTAAGTATCATTGCGTTGTTTTTTATTTCATCTTATGTATATGGTTTGATAATTTTCAGAGTAGGTGATCGTGACTTTTCGTTGCCAAAGGATGCTGAAGTTACTTCTGTGCAAATTGTGCCGCCTGACAATGAAGATATTATATTAACTAAGGATATACAGGGTCAATGGTGGGTTGGTGAAAATTATCATGCCAATGAGTATGCTATAAATGATTTATTAAGTATCTTAAGACATTTTACTGTAAGGCAACCGGTTTCGAAAACCGAACGGAAAGAAATTAATAATAAACTTGAACGTGACGGTATTTTGATAAATGTTTTTTTTGAGACCTACTTGTTTAATTTTTTTGATGTTTTTGGATTTATTGAAACTGAAAGAAAATATAATTCCTTTTTGGTTGGAGATAACGTAAAAAAAATTGACGGCACATATATGCGAATGTCGGGTAGCGAAACCCCACATATTCTATATTTACCCGGTTATTCAGGAGGTATAGCAAGTGTGTTTACACCTGAAAAACATGTTTGGTTTGATCCAATAGTAGTTGACCTGAGTGCCAAAGAAATTGATTGGGTAAAAATAGTTTCCAATGAAAATCCTGAAGAATCATTTATTCTTAAAACAGATAAAGGATTGGAATTTTATGATCTGGACTCTAACTTGATTTCAAACGGCTTTCAATTTGATACTGCAAAAGTGGTAAGATTTTTATCTTCATTTAGTGATTTATATTTTGAAACTTTTCTCAAGGATGATGCATATATTGAATCGGAAGAGTTGATTTTTCCTGAATATGCTTACAGGGTTGTAGTAGCTGACTTGGAACAAAATGAGTACAGTTTTGATGTTTACAGGCGGTATAGAAAGGTTGATTTTGCTGAACAATACGAGTTAAGCCCTGTTTTTGACCCTGACAGGTTTTATCTTGAACTGGAAAACGGGTATCGTGCTGTGGCTCAATATTATGTTTTTGGAAGAATTTTAAGATCTTTATCTTTTTTTGAAGCCTAAATTAAATATCGGTGATTAATAAAAACATAAGAGCTTATATTTTTTTGGCTGTAATTTTGCCCATAATTGACCAGTAAAGGGATTCTAGTATTCATATAAATTATGTATTATACCGTGAATAATTTATTCTGATAAATAAACAGTGTTGAATTAGCAAAAAATTAATTAAAAAACATACTTAAATTAAATTTGTTATTAATAAAGACTTATTTTTGCATATCAATTTAAAACAAATAAAAGTATGAAATTTATTATTTCCAGTTCATTGTTGCTAAAACAATTGCAGGCAATTGGGGGAGTTCTCACCACCAATAATACTTTGCCTATTCTTGACAATTTCTTATTTGAGTTGAAAGAAAAGGAGCTAAGTATAACTGCTTCAGATCTTGAGACAACTATGACTGCAAGGATTAATCTCGATATGGCAGAAGAAAATGGAAGTGTTGCAATTCCTGCAAAAATATTGTTGGACACTCTGAAAACTTTTTCGGATGTACCCGTAAGTTTCACTGTTGACATGTCGGATTACAGTGTTTTGATGACAATAGGCGAGGGTAAATATCGTCTTGCAGGACAAAATGGTGATGAATATCCCAGGGCTGTTCCTATTGAAGAACCTTCAAAGATAAATATAAGTTCAGAAATATTGGGTGATGCTATTTCAAAAACAATTTTTGCGGCCAGTACTGATGATCTCAGGCCTGTAATGTCTGGCATATATTGTGAGCTGAATAAGGATAATATTACATTTGTTGCAACTGATGCACATAAACTGGTACGTTATAGGCGGCATGATATAAAAGCTGAGGAGGAGGCTGCTTTTATACTTCCTAAAAAACCTCTAAATCAGATAAAAAACATTATAGTTCAGGATGATGAAATGGTTACTATCGAATATAGTAATACCAATGCACGGTTTAGTTTTAAGAATATAACTATGACATGCCGTTTGATAGAAGGTAAATACCCCAATTATATGGCAGTTATTCCTGAGGTAAATCCCAATAAAATGATTATTGACAGGGTTCAATTTGCTAATTCTATTCGAAGGATTTCCTTGTTTTCAAATCAGTCAACTTACCAGGTTAAATTTAAAATAGCAGGCAGTGAACTTTTACTTTCGGCCGAAGACGTTGATTACTCAAATGAAGCCCAGGAAAGGCTTACCTGCCATTATGAAGGTTCAGACCTCGAAATTGGTTTTAACAGTAAGTTTGTTATAGAAATGCTCAACAATATTGATTCCGACCAGGTGAAAGTGGAAATGTCAGAACCCAATAAGGCAGGACTTATTGTTCCGGTTGATACAGAATCGAAAGGAGAAGATATTTTGATGCTTGTCATGCCGGTGATGCTTAACAATTAATAGTTATATTACTGGATTATAAATAATCTGATAGTTCAATCCATCGTTCGGTTTTTTGCTCAATTTCTTCTTCAAGTTTTTGATATTCTTCAGAAAGATCTAACAAATCTTTACCGGTTAATTCTCCGGAATTCATTTTTTGTAAGAGTTTTTCTTTATGTTTTTCAAGCTCTTCTATTTCCTTATTAAGAGCTTCAAATTCTTTATTTTCCTTATAAGTAAGTTTTGTTTTTGGTTTTTTGCTGGCTTTTTCGTTTTTTGTTTTGGTTTTTGTTTCGCTTTTTGTTTGATTACAGGATTTAAAATCTTTTTTTTGTTTGAAAAGACTAAGGGTATAATCTGTATAATTGCCCGGGAAATTTTTTATAAAGCCGCTTTTGCTATCAAATACAAAAAGATGATCAACTAATTTATCCAAAAAGAAGCGATCGTGAGAAACAATTATTAAACAACCCTGAAAGTGTTCTAAAAAATCTTCAATAACATTGAGTGTTTCTATATCGAGGTCATTAGTGGGCTCATCCATAATTAAAAAGTTTGGTCTTTTCATCAAAACGGTCATTAGGTATAATCTTCTTTTTTCGCCGCCGCTAAGCTTATTTACATAATCATGTTGAGCTCTGTAAGAAAAATTAAAATAATGAAGAAACTGTGATGCTGATAATGATTTTTTTTTATCTATAGTTATGTTTTCAGATATTTGATTGATTATATCAATAACTTTTTTGTCATCCTCCGGCTTATCGATGCCTTCTTGTTTATAATGTCCAAATGTAATTGTTTCACCTTTGGTTACCGATCCACTGTCGGGTTTTATTTTACCTGTTATAATGTTTAATAATGTAGTTTTGCCAGATCCATTAGGGCCGATTATTCCTACACGATCCCTTTTTTTAAAAGTATAAGAGAAATCTTTAATTACTTCTTTACCGTTGAATTTTTTGGAAACTTGAGAAACTTCCAATACTTTTTTGCCCATCCTTGACATATTCATGGAAATCTCTATTTGCTCATCAGTTGCTTTACTTTGAGCCATTTCTGTTAGGTTATGGAACTGGGCTATCCTTGATTTTGATTTTGTTGTTCGTGCTTTTGGTTGGCGCCTCATCCATTCAGTTTCTTTATTTAGCAAGTTTTTGGCTTTTTCACTACGGGCTGTTTCAGCACTTACCCTTTCTTGCTTTTTTTTAAGAAAATAACTATAATTACCCCTGTATGTATATAGCTGCTTATTGTCTAATTCAAATATAACATCACATAATTTATCAATAAAATACCTGTCATGAGTAACCAAAAGCAATGTTTTGCCTGATTTTGACAAATAACTCTCAAGCCATTCAATAATATCGACATCAAGATGATTGGTAGGTTCATCCAGTATTAAAAGTTCGGGATCATCAATAAGAATTTTAGCCAGCGCTACTCTCTTTTTTTGTCCACCAGAAAGTTCTTTTGCAGGTTTGTTGAAATTGTCTATTCGAAGCCTGGTTATAATCTGTTTTATTTTTGATTCGTAATTCCATGCATTGCAACTATCCATTTTTTCAACGAGTTGTTGATATTTTTGCCGGTTTTTTTCAATATTCATATTGGGATTCTTTTGCATAAACTCTTCATATACTCTTACAGTTTTCATAATTTTACTATCCGACATAAAAATTGATTCTCCAATAGTTTTTTCAGGGGCAAAATCGGGGTTTTGTTCAAGATATGAGACTCTGATGTTTTTACGAAAAGTAACTTTTCCTTCATCAGGTTGTAAGAAGCCGGCAATAATATTAAGCATTGTTGACTTTCCTGCACCGTTGCGTGCTAACAGGGCAACTTTTTGCCCTTGATCAATAACAAAATCAATTCCTGAAAACAGTGTTTTATCACCTACCGATATACTTAATTGTTCAACTTGGAGGTAGTTCATTTAATTAATATTGTATTTAAAATTAAGCATTATATTATTTATATAAATATATTAGAATTTAAGTTTTAAAAATAATGGCATGTAAATAAAAAAACTTTACAATGTGTTGTTTTATAACATTATTATGCATAACAAATTTACATAAATATCTGAATCAATTTCCTGGCAATTAATTTAACGATAATCAATGTCATGCTATTTTATTAGCTGTTTTATAATGTTTTAGTATATTATCACAAGTTTGGGTTTATCTTTTTTTATTATTTTTTTGATATTTGCCTTTTTTATTTTTTATGGAAAAAATACAATATATTTTTATTTTTTTTGTATATTGCAGAAATGAAAGAAATTTTAATAGTAATTCAATGGCTGAGTTGGAAAAATTTACCTTGGAGTATTCAGTGAAGGCTTCTCCAAAAGTTTTGTATACACTTATCAGTACTGCTGAGGGTTTGTCACGTTGGTTTGCTGATAATGTAGATATTGAAGGGAGAGATGTTTTTAATTTTAAGTGGGAGGATTCTGAACAAAGTGCAAGAATGGTTCAATCAAAAGAGAATGAATATGTTCGTTTTCAATGGCTTGATGGATTATATAAGGATTGTTATTTCGAATTGGAAATTATAACAGAGCCTGTATCATCAGAGGTGGCGTTGTTGGTTACTGATTATAGTGATCCAGATGATATTGACTTTGCAAAGCTTTTATGGAATACCCAGGTAGGGCTGCTACAGCGTATGTTTAACAACGCATAGGCAAATAATTATTTTTTATAGACCTGTTTTTGAATGTAAATAATTTAAATTTCAAACCATTTTTTCACTTTTTCCGCGAGGTCTGAAGGGTCAGAGATGTGTTTGAATTCGTTGCATTTAGGATTATAATCATAATCATTACTCCATTTTTCATGGTTTTTTTCTATTTCTTTTATTGCGTTGCATATATAGTTAATTTCTTGTTTTGTCATTGTTGGATGTAGTGAAAGTCTTATCCATCCTGGTTTTTCTGATAGATCGCCGCTGTTAATCATCCGGGTTATCTTTTTTGAGTTATCATAACTTACATTAAGCAGGTAGTGGCCATAAGTTCCTGCACATGCACACCCACCTCTTACCTGGATGCCAAATCTGTCACTTAATAATTTAACTACAAGATTGTAATGTATGTTTTTAAAATAAAATGATATTACGCCAAGTCTTTCTCTGACATTATTGGCCAGTATTTTTAGGTTGGGTATATTGTCTAATTCATCAAAAGCCAGTTTTAATAAGTAGTCTTCCTGTTGTTTTATCAGTGATGTTTTCATTTGGTCTTTAAGTTTTATACAAAGTGCCGCTCTTATTGTTTGTAAAAAACCGGGAGTACCACCATCTTCTCGCATTTCTATGTTATCTATATATTTGTATTCACCCCATGGGTTTGTCCAGTCAACTGTTCCACCTCCTGGATTATCAGGCACCTTGCTTTTGTAAAATGATGAATCAAAAACCAAAACGCCACAGCTGCCCGGTCCACCAAGGAATTTATGTGGGGAGAAAACAATAGCATCAAGCTTTTCCATAGGATCTTCAGGATGCATATTAATATCAACATAAGGTGCTGATGCTGCATAATCAACAATACAAACTCCTTCATATTCGTGCATAATTCTTGCCATCTGATTTATAGGTGTTGAAATGCCTGTTACATTAGAACATGCTGTGAATGCACCAATCTTTAGCTTACGATCACTATATTTTTTCAATTCATCTCTCAATTTGTCTAAATCAACCAATAAATCTTTACCTGGTTGAATTACAACCACATCAGCAACTGTTTCAAGCCAGGAGGTTTGATTGGAATGGTGCTCCATGTGAGTAATAAAAACAACAGGTTTATCACCATCTTGCAAACAGCTATGACGATTTATTTTACCACATGTCTTCAACCCCAAAATACGCTGAAACTTATTTATCATGGAGGTCATACCATTACCCCCGGTTATGATTACATCATCTTTGCCGGCATTAACATGTTCTTTAATTATTTTTTGAGCATGATGATAAGAATTAGTCATTAGAGTTGCCGTTTCGTTTGATTCGGTATGAGTATTTGCTACATAAGGCCCGATTTTTTTACTCATTACTTCTTCTATGGGTTGGTACAAGCGACCGCTTGCTATCCAATCACCGTAAACAATTTGTTGCAACCCATAAGGTGAATTGTACTTTTTGTCAATCCCTATTATGTTATTTCTAAAATTGCTGAAATGCTTTTGTAAATCGTTCATCTTTTTTTTTTAACAAATTTCAAAAAATATTTTGTATATTTATTAAATAATTTAATAGTTTAAGGTTTATTAGTATTAAATAGCATGCACTTTTAGCATATACTTAATATACTATTTATCAAATAGATAGTTTTTTATTTAGTAGATTTTTAAGTTGTTTGATTTAAGCTGCAAAAAATTTTTTCAGAGAAAGCAATATTAATAAATATTATTTTAAAAAGGAATTTCGTTTTATTTATAAAAATTACTAAATTATTAGATAATTCTTTTTTTTGCTATTAATTTTGTTATAATATAAACATTTATATATTTTTTTTGAAAAAAAGTGTTATGATTTTTTCTCTTCACAAATACATTAAATATTATCATCTTTTAAAGATTTTTGCAAGCCTTCTGTTTTTATTTTTAATGGGTAACGGGGATTGCTTTTCACAATATTTTGGCAGGAATAAACCGAGCTACACAACTTTTGATTATGAATTATATCAATCACCTCATTTTAATATTTATCATTATTTTGAGGATGAATCTGTAGTTAATGAAATAGCAAATACTTATGAGAAGTGGTATTTGCGACACCAGAGTCTTTTCAAAGACACTATTCGTGAGCAAAGCCCTATACTTATGTACAAAAACCACCCTGATTTCCAGCAAACTACGGCTGTGGGCAGTATGATTGGTGTTGGGACACATGGTGTAACGGAAGCACTTAGAAAAAGGGTTGCAATGCCTGTACTACATACCAATGCACAAACTGATCATGTTATTGGTCACGAATTAGTGCATGTATTTCAATTCCGGTCCATGTTTGATGAGGAATCACTTGGCTTAAGCTCTATGCGAAACCTGCCTTTATGGCTTGTAGAAGGGATGGCCGAATATTTTTCAATTGGCAGTGTAGATAGTCATACGGCAATGATTATGCGTGATGCAATACACCGGGATGATTTCCCTTCACTTAAGCAAATGACTCGTGATTACCAATATAACCCATACAGATTCGGACACAGTTTTACCGCATTTTTCGGCAGGACATGGGGTGATTCTTTAATTGCACCACTTTTTAGAGAAACAGCCAAATATGGATACCAAAGGGCTATTTCACGTGTTGTAGGTTTAAATGCTGAAACTGTATCAAATCTATGGAAAAGCTCATTGGAAAACCACTATGAGCAATACCTTAAAGATAGTGCCAGGCATGAAGCCATAGGTAAAGCTATTATTACTGATGATAATGGAGGCCATATCAATATGGCTCCCTCATTGAGCCCTGATGGTAAATATATTGCTTTTTTTTCAGAACGGGATTTGTTTTCGCTGGATCTGTTTTTAGCTGATGCCAAATCAGGTGATATTATTCATAAATTGACCAGCAGTACACGTAATGCTGATATTGACGGGTTTAATTTTTTTGAATCCAAGGCTACATGGTCGCCCGATAGTGAAAAAATCGCTTACGTTATTGTTAAAAGAGGTCGCAATAAAATCGTAATAGCTGATGTTGACCGGCCCAGGCGGACAAAGGAGATTTCCATTGACGGAGTGCCTGCCCTTAATAATCCGTCATGGTCGCCTGATGGAGAAAATATTGTTTTTTCAGGATTGGCTCAGGGCAGATCAAATCTCTACAAGTATAATCTTGAAACTGAAGAATTGGTGCAACTAACCAATGATCATTATTCCTATGTACATGCAAGTTGGTCATCAGATGGCGAGCATTTGGTGTTTTCAACGGATAGACCACAATCTGCGCAACCCAGGGGGAATCCAAAATTTCATTTTAACCTTGGTATAATGGATATGACAAATGACAATAATGCCATCAGTGTATTGGATATTTTTCCTGATGCTGAAAACTTGAATCCATTGTTTGACGCTAATGATGAGGGCTTGTATTTTTTATCAAACAGCAATGGATTTAGAGATCTTTATTATTATTGCTTTGAAGAAGATAAAGTTTTCAGAATGACAGATTTTTATACCGGCATCAGCGGCATGACTGAGCTTACTCCTGCTATTTGTTTTGAGCGTGAAACCGGCAAATTAGCTTATTCTCATTATCAAAATGATAAATATTTTATATACACAGCCAAAAATCCCTCTGATTTTGAATTGATCGAGGTTGATCCAATGAAGGTTGATTTTACGGCATCAACATTACCTCCTTTTGTTCGTGCCGGAGATGACATTGTTGATAAACAACTTAGAAGCGAACCGGATAGAAAAATTTTGCCTGCTGATTCTTTTGCTGTCAAGCCCTATAAACGTGAATTTGAACTTACTTATATAGGAAATACAGGTGTTGGAGTAGCAACAAACCGCTATGGAACCGGTATGGCAGGAGCTGTAGCCATGCAGTTTAGTGATATTTCGGGCGAAAATCAATTATTTGGTGCTTTTGCCATAGATGGTGAGATATATGATTTTGGTGGCCAGATTGGGTATCTTAACCAGGAGCGAAGATTTAACTGGGGTGCTATGGTTTCTCATATACCTTATCCATATGCATACGGGCGCTGGAAAGAAGATTCAATAAAAATTGACGGAGAGATGCAGCGGGTAGATAACCTCCAGTTTATAATGGAAAGGCTTTTTGAAGATCAGGTTACATTGTTTTCTTACTATCCTTTTTCAGTTTCTCGCAGGCTTGAAGTAGGAGGAACCATGGCATGGTACTATTACCGAAGGGATATTATAAATAATTATTATATAGGCAACATGAAAGTAGGTGAAGATCGTGAGCGTGGAGATACTCCCGATGGTTTTAGTTTACAACGCCTTAACATTGCCTTTGTTGAAGATAATTCTTATTTTGGGATGGCATCTCCTTTAGCCGGTCAAAGATATCGGGTTGGAGCAGAGAAAATTTTCGGTGAAGTTGATATGTATTCGTTAACCCTTGATTATAGGCGATACTTTAACATAAGACCGTTTACACTGGCTTTTAGAGCAATACACCGCGGCAGGTACGGAAGAGAGCCTGAAAGGCTTTTCCAACCACAATTCCTCGGATATATGGGATATGTTAGGGGATATGACTATAGTTCGCTTTATCGTACCCAGGAAGCTATGCCCGAAAATTTTGATTATGAACAGCTTATGGGAAGCAGGGTTATATTAAGCGGCTTAGAACTCAGGTTCCCGTTTACAGGACCTGAAAGACTAGCTTTAATTGGAAGCCGAATATTTTTTACTGAATTAAATCTTTTTTTAGATGCCGGCATTGCCTGGAATGACCGAAACAGTTTAACCCTTGATCCCGATAAATTAAGTGAAACTGCTATAGGTAAAGATGGTGAAGAGTATTTCAAATACCGGCATCCAGTATTTAGTGTAGGGGCCTCAGTAAGAGTTAATCTATTCGGGGCATTAATTCTTGAGCCTTTTTATGCATTTCCGTTTCAAACCGAAGGGATAACTACAGGCGTTGCCGGGCTGAACTTTTTGCCGGGATGGTAAAAATTATATTGAACCTTTTGGTTGATAAACAAACTCTTTTCACTGAGCTCATAAAAACTTGATTTGCTAATCGCTGGCATAATATTATGAGCACATTTTAATTATTGTTAGTATTACAATAACTCCTCCAGGTATTTATTCAGTTTACGATAATCGACATCCTTGGCTACTATTTTGCCTTCCTGATCTATAAGGATGGCATATGGTATTTTTTGAATATTATAAAGGTTTGCTACAGGCGAATTGAAGTATCTTAGATCACTGACCTGGGTCCAGTTGATATTGTTTTCTTCTATAGCCTTTTGCCATTTTTCCGATGATCTGTCTAGTGAAACACCATAGATTTCAAAGCCTTGATTTTTATATTTATTATATATTTCGGCCAGTTTTTTAGTTACTTCATAACATGGATTATGCCATGAAGCCCAAAAATCAATTAAAACTACTTTTCCTCTAAATGAGGATAATGAAATAGCATTTCCCTCAGGGTCAGGAAGTACTATTTCAGGTGCTTTATTTCCTATGGCAAGTTTTTCATCTGCCATTTTTCTTTGCATTCTTTGGCGTTTAATCTCACTAACCCGTTTTTTGAGGTCCACGACATGTTTATTGGTAGGATATACATTGGCAAGTGATTCACTTAGGCTTTCAAAATATTCAAAATTTTCATTTTCCTGTAAAACAGATTTATTGCCAAAGTATTGATACAAAGCTATAAGCGATGCAAGGGATTTTGGATTGTTTTCAATAAACTGTTTAACATAATTTTTGTGTTCCTCAAAAATTTTTGTATAATCTATATTCAGCTCATGCTTTATCTGTTCAAAGTTTGGTTCATATACGCTTTCCCTGTAAAGGTCAGCTAAAGAATCAACTTTAGCCATGTTGGTGTGAAGGCGCTGATTAAGGTCGGCTAATAATGCAGAACCCTCCGAACCTTTAACCTGATATGATGTAGGTAAATAATCAGCTTTACCAGTTAAATGAATTTTTTCGCCGGGTTCAACAAGTAAGGTTATAAAATTGTCTCTGCTAATTCGAAGAATATAGAACCCGGCCTCATCTATTTCTTTTTTGATGTTAAAATTGCCGTAGTTATCTGTGGTGATACTGTCGAGAACTATCAAATCTGAAGTTGTAAGTTCTTCAATTGTAAGAGTGATTTTCTCTTCAGTATCCAGGTTTCCACGCAGTGTAAACTCATTACAATCATCTTTATCATCAATTTTACAGCTGAAAAATAACAATAACAAGAAAGTAATTATAAAATACCTTTGCATGATTTGTATAGTATGTATGATTTTTGTTTTTGTAATTGCTATTTATACAAAAATAAAAGATTTTAATATTCTTGATTTCCATTTAAGATTTTTTAACCTATATTGCAATTGGCAGGCTGTATAAGTAAATTTATAAATTTATTACATCCTGATTTAGTTATTATAGCTTTAGGTAACATAAATTATTGGGAGCTTATTATCTTTTTTGAGGCCTGCTTTCCAGCATAAAACCTATGAAAACAAGAGAAAAAGTAACCAAACTGCTTAACAGACTACGCCATATTGTGCTTAAAAATTCATTAAAACTGAATACTTCCAGGAAAAATAGAAGTGTATGATGGCAAAAAATCATGATAATACTATATGTTGCAATCCATGAAGCATCCATATTGTGAAAACCCGGAAAGGTTTTGGGTTCAAACTCTTTTTTAATAGATGTTAAATAGATAACACCCGGACGCAAAAATGCCATAAAAACCGTAGCTGATGCATGCATGCCGGCTGTATTAGAAAACATGTCTATAGTTATTCCTAACAGGAATGCAACAACAAGTAAAAGATATTTGGGAATATTAAATGGAAGAATTAGAATCAAGAATACATAAAAAAATGGATTTATATACCCGCTAATTTGGATATTATTTAAAACAAAAATTTGTATTATTACAATAATAAAAAACCTGCCAATATAATTTAATGTGCTTTTTTGCATTTGATTAAATATAAAATTACCAAAATACGGGCTGGGTAGTTGATCTAACTTCAAGTTCTTTTTGTTCTTGTCTGTATATGTTATTTACTACATGAACATTTCTCACCTTATTAAAATCTTCAAACAATTCAACTTTAATTGTCAAAAAGTTTTCACCGCGTCTTATTTTATAATCGGAAATAGTTCCGATATTAATGCCTTCCGGAAATATTTTGCTATAGCCACTTGTTATTATAGTGTCTCCTGTTTGTACTTCTACGTGTAGAGGTATATGTTTCATTGTGACTTTCCGATAATTTGGTGCATCCCATAAAATAGTGCCAAGATGGCCGTTTTTTTTGATTTTTGCACTAATTCGAGTATCCATATGCAGCAGAGATATTACAGAGCTGAAATTTGGCGAAACATCTTTTACAATTCCTATTACACCCATTGGAGTTATTACTCCCATATCACGCTCAACTCCATGAAGACTTCCTTTGTTTATTGTAATATAATTATTTCTACGGTTTACGGAATTATTTATTATATCAGCATTTATATAAGTGTATTGTCTTTTGTAAATTGTATCATTAATATGAAATGTTTGTTGATCAGTCTTCAGGAAAGAATATGGTGTTTGTTCTATAAGAGCTTTGTTTTCCTGTATTAATTTTTTATTAATATTTTTTAAATAAAAATACTCTTCAATATTTGCGTAATTTTTATATAGCTGCCCTGTTAATTTATTTGCCGAATTGACCCAGATCGAACGGTGATAATGGTTGCTTTGCACCATCATAATAAAAGCAATAGTTTGTAGCGCAAGAAAAATAAAAAAAAAGTGATGTTTTTTTATAAAATTAATCAGGTTACGCATAAATAATTGAGATATTTCTTACAAAGAAAAATGCTGTTTTGTTGTTTTTTATTTTATTAAAAACGGGAATTTGTCAAAATTTTTCAGTGCTATACTAGTACCTCTAACGATAGCTCTTAGTGGATCTTCAGCGAGATGAACCGGTAATTTGGTTTTGATTGAAATTCTTTTATCCAATCCTCTAAGCAGAGCACCTCCACCTGCCATATATATACCTGTTTGGTATATATCTGCTGCAAGTTCGGGAGGGGTCAATTCCAGGGCATTAAGTACTGCTGCTTCAATTTTTGAGATTGACTTATCTAGTGCTTGTGCTACTTCTACGTAATTGACTGTTATCTCTCTGGGTATTCCAGTCATCATATCTCTGCCATGAACTTCCAGATCATTAGGCGGATTATCTAGCTCGGTCATTGCAGCACCCACAGTATTTTTTATTTTTTCGGCTGTTCTTTCTCCTATAAGAATATTATGTTGTTTTCGCATATATTCTTCAATATCATTATTGAATTCATCGCCGGCAATTCTTATAGATTTATTCGAAACTATTCCCCCCATTGAAATTACGGCAATTTCGCTTGTTCCCCCTCCAATATCAATTACAATATTGCCTGTAGGTTCAAGAACATCAATGCCAATGCCAATTGCAGCTGCCATAGGTTCATGTATCAGTCTTACATCCTTTGCACCGGCTTGTTCGCAACTGTCTCTTACAGCCCTTTCTTCTACTTCAGTAATTCCTGACGGAATACATATTACCATTTTTAATGATGGCGGGAAAATAGGCTTTTTTTTGTCTATCATTTTTATCATTGCCCTTATCATTGCTTCAGCAACCTGAAAGTCGGCAATTACTCCATCGCGTAATGGACGAATTGTTTTAATATTTTCATGTGTTTTGCCATGCATCATCATGGCTTCTTTGCCCACTGCCAAAATTTTGCCGGTAGAATTTTCTAAAGCTACTATTGAAGGTTCTTCAACAACAACTTTATCATTATGAATAATTAATGTGTTTGATGTACCCAGATCAACTGCAATTTCCCTGGTTAAAAATGAAAATAGCCCCATGTTTTACTATAAGTTACAGATTAAAAAATAAAATAATTAATGTTTAAAATGTCTGATTCCGGTAAATACCATAGATATTTTGTTATTATCGCAAAATTCGATGCTTTCCTTGTCTCTTATAGATCCACCCGGTTGTATTACCGAATTTATTCCAGCCTTATTAGCTAATTCGATACTGTCGGGAAATGGAAAAAAAGCATCGGAAGCCATTACAGCTCCATTAATATCTAAATCAAATTCTTTTGCTTTATCAATAGCTTGCTTCAAAGCATCAATCCTTGAGGTTTGCCCTGTTCCGCTACCAAGCAAATGATTATTTTTTGCCAGCACTATGGCGTTTGATTTAGTATGTTTAACAATTTTATTCGCAAAAATTAGATCTTCAACTTCTTTTGAAGTGGGTTTTTCTTGAGTAACAATCTCCCAGTTTTCCGAATCACTCATTATTGAATCCGAATCCTGTACTAAAACTCCATTAATAACCGAGCGATATTGTTTCTTTTGAAAATGCTTCTTTTTTAGCTTTAAAATAATCCTGTTTTTTTTGCTGCTCAACTTTTCTATAGCTTCGCTGTCATAAGACGGTGCAATAATAACTTCAAAGAACAAGTTATTAATAAGATACGCAGATTCTTCGGTAATGTTATAGTTTGAAATCAAAATACCTCCAAATGCTGATATTGGATTAGAGGAAAAAGCTTTTTTATATGCATCAGTAATGTTATCTGCTGATCCAACTCCACAAGCGTTATTATGTTTTATGATTGCAAAAGTGGGTTTGCTGAATTCGTTTATCAGGTTTAATGCTGCTTCGATATCTAACAAATTATTGTAAGATAATGGCTTGCCTTGCAACTTATGAAAAACATCATCCAGATTGCCGTAAAAAACTCCTTTTTGATGAGGGTTTTCTCCGTAGCGTAAAATATTTGCCACAGATATACTGGCTTTAAATGATTCCGGCATGCCTTCATTAAAGAATTCATAAATCTTTGTATCATAATGAGATGAAACATCAAAAGCCTTTAATGCAAATTCTTTCCGCTGCTCAAGAGTTACATAGCCATTCTGTTTTTTTAGAATTTCTGCACATATGTTGTAATGTGAAGCTTCAGGTACAACCAAAACATTGTTAAAGTTCTTGGCTGCTGCCCTGATTAATGATATGCCGCCTATGTCTATTTTTTCAATAATTTCTTGAGACGAAGCTCCACTTTGTAAAGTTTCTTCAAAAGGGTAAAGATCAACTATTACCATATCAATAAAAGGTATGTCATATTTTTTTGCCTCAGAGAAGTGAGATTCTTCATCCCTTTTTGATAAAATAGCTCCGAAAATTTTTGGGTGAAGTGTTTTAACCCGGCCATCAAAGATTGAAGGATAAGAAGTTACCGATTCTATCGAAGTAGCATCAATGTTATGTTTTTGCATAAACTCTAATGTGCCGCCTGTTGAGTAAAAATTTACACTAAGGCTTTTGAGTTCCTTAAGTAAGGGCAAAACAGGGTCTTTATTAAAAGTTGTTACTAATACATTTTTGATTAATAACCTGCCTTCATTTTTTTGGGTCATTATTATTTTTTTATACTTATTAAATTAATGAACAATAGTGATCTTATCGGGTATAAATTTACAAATAGCAACAAAAAGTTAAAAAATAAAGATATTTTTGCATCTCAATAGCAATATATTTTAGTTAAATAACAAAAAAATAAAAACAAACCAACTGCAAGTTGGTTGTACAGTGCATTGTATAATTACAAGGCGAAATTAACTTAAAAATCCAATAAAATAACAACTCTTTCTAAAGAAAATTTTTATTAAAGCAGGTTAATCTTTTTTCTAATATTAATTAGTTGTTTTATTGTTGTTTAGCTTCTATTACATAATATGCAACCGACAATATGTTTTAATTTTTTGTTAAGATAAAAAACAGAATTAAAAAACCCGGAAATCGTTTTGTTTAAATTATTAAAATAAGTATATTTGCACCCTCATAAACTGAGGGTTCCAACATGAACACATTTTTGTGTTATGGTTTATGTTATGTATGGTTGAATAATAATTAAAAAAATAAATAAAAATATAGTATCCAGATATGAAAAAAGATGTTCATCCAAAAAATTACCGTTTTGTAGTTTTTAAGGACATGTCAAATGATTACGCATTTTTAACAAGATCAACTGCAACCACTAAGGAAAAGATCAAATGGGAGGATGGTAACGAATATCCGCTTGTTAAACTTGAAATTTCACACACTTCACATCCGTTTTTTACCGGTAAACAGAAGTTGGTTGATACTGCAGGGCGTGTTGATAAGTTCAGGAGTAAATACAAAAAGCATCTGAAAGACAATAAGAGTTAAAATATAACTTAGTTTACTTTTTATTTTTTAGTTCCCGGGGCTCTGTTATACTTAATAATTGATCAAAACCTGTATCGTTGATTAACAACATTAAACATATTGTTTTTAATGTTTGGTTTTTTATTTATTTGGTGAGCTAATAAAAAAATACTTATATAAAAAAGCTTCGTATTTATTTTTTGTCTGTTTTATTTTTAAACCCTTTCAGAAGTAATTTATCTCAAACTCCTAAAAACCGGTACAATGAATTACATTTTATTTGGTGATCAAACGAGAAACAATCTTTTACCTTTTACTTTTACAAGACCTGTACCTGACATAAGAGTCGGGATTCTTACCATACGTGAGAAATGGGAACAATACCTTAATGCAAAAACTTTTTCACTTACTGAAGATTATTTAAGCAGTAAATATCCACTTGTTAAGGAAAGTGATAATATTTTGATCAATGGAAGCATTTTGCCAAATAAGCAAATTATTAAGGAGATTGGAAAACTTAAGCCGAATCAGACCTTAGTTGTTGGAGAAACAATAATAGCACTTCGATTAAAAGCAAAAGATATTGATAGTTTTGACCTTGATTTGATAGAAGGGGTTTCGCCAATGATCACATCTTCTGAACCTGTTAAGATTTCGAATCTTTGGGACATTTTTATACTTAATAAAAAAGCTATTCACGACGACTATGAATTGCTTACAAGGAAGAAGCGATCCAAAAAAATTTCCTCTTCAAACCGTATTGTTCAGAAACGAAATGTTTTTGTAGAAAAAGGTGCCAAGGTTGAAAATTCTATTATCGATGCTTCCGAAGGGGTTGTTTATATAGGAAAAGATGCACATATAATGAATGGTAGTATAGTGCGAGGGCCAATTGCATTGTGTGATGGAGCCATAATTAAAATGGGGGCTAAAATATACGGCAACACAACCATCGGGCCTTATTGCAAGGTTGGGGGTGAAGTTACTGATACGGTGTTTTTTGGGTATTCCAATAAAGTTCATGATGGATTTGTAGGACACAGTGTCATAGGAGAGTGGTGCAATCTCGGAGCTAATACCACAACATCAAATCTTAAAAACAATTACGAGCCTGTAAAACTGTGGAATTATTTTGAGAACAGTTTTGTTAATACGGGGCTTCAATTTTGTGGTACATTTATGGGTGACCATTCAAAGTGTGGAATAAATACAATGTTTAATACAGGCACAGTTGTTGGTGTTAATGCTAATGTTTTTGGCACAGGATTTATGCGCAATTTTATACCTTCTTTTTCATGGGGAGGTCAATCGGGATTTTCTGTTTTTGAAATCGAAAAAGCTGTAAAAATTGCTAAAACTGTTTTTCAAAGAAGAGGTAAAGAGTTTGATGAGCAGGAAGAGTCTATTTTGCGAAGTGTATATGATAAAACTTTTAGTTATAGAAAAGCATATTAGTTAAGCAGTGCAATTAACGCCATTATGATAAAACAATAATTGAGTTTATAATTGACAGAAAGTCTATATTTTTTATTGTTGTTTAAGTTAATTTTAGTTGATAATATTATTAAATAATATCTTACCAAACAACGGTTTGATAATACATGTTTTGCCTAAGACATTAAAAACAAGCCCCCCTCTTTTATCATTATTAAAAGTTTTGGCACATCTATTGTTTATTATTAGAGAGAATATCAAAATAGTTTTAAAAAAACTTAGCAAGTTTTTATTTATAAGGGTTTTAGGTTATTGTATTAAATAATAATAATTTTTAATGAAATTTATTAACGCTAATACTGACATATTGGCATTAAGAAAGAGAGGTTATAAAATATATGGATGATTTTTTAAATAGAGAAGGGTTTAAATTTTCGGAGTTGATGAATGGTGAAACAGATTTCGTTCCTTTACTTTCACTTAAGGAGGAAGAACAAATGGAAGCAGAAACCATCCCTGAAACACTTCCTATATTACCGTTAAAAAACACGGTATTATTTCCGGGAGTTGTTTTTCCAATTACCGTTAATCGTGACAAATCCATCAAGCTGGTAAGAGAAATATATAAAAAGGATAAGATAATAGGTGTTTTGGCTCAGAAAGAGTCTGATACTGAAGACCCTGAGATAAAGGATCTTTATGAGGTCGGGACTGTAGCAAGTATTGTTAAGATATTACAGATGCCTGATGGAAGTACTACTGTTATTATTCAGGGTAAGAAGAGGTTTAAGGTGGAAGAGCTGACACAAAAAGAGCCTTATCATTTGGCCAAAATATCTTCTTATGAAGATCCTCAAAAGAAGGCAAAAATTGATCAAAAATTCAAAGCGCTTATTTCAAATATAAAAGAACTAGCTATAAAGATCATTAAGCTATCGCCTAATATTCCAAGTGAAGCGGAGTTTGCGTTAAAGAACATTGAAAGTTATTCATTTCTTGTTAACTTCATAGCATCCAATCTTAACATTGAAGTTGCTGAAAAACAGGAATTGCTTGAAATTAAAGACCTAAAGACAAGGGCAAATATAGTATTGGGTTTTCTTACTCGGGAGTTGCAGGTTGTTGAATTGAAGAACCAGATACAGTCGAAAGTAAAGGTTGATATAGATAAGCAACAGCGCGACTATATTCTGAACCAGCAATTAAAGACCATACAGGAAGAACTGGGTGGCTCTCCACAGGAACAACAGCTTAATGAACTCAGGAAAAAAGCTGATAAGAAAAAATGGAGTAAACGGGTTAAAGATGTTTTTGAAAAAGAGTTCAGTAAATTGCAAAGAATGAATCCATCTGCAATGGAGTATTCTATGCAATTAAATTATCTTGATACTTTGGTTGAACTTCCATGGGATTCTTATACAGCTGATAATTTTGACCTTAAGCGTGCTGCCAATATTCTTAATAGAGACCATTACGGCCTTGAAAAGATAAAAGATCGTATTTTGGAGTATTTGGCTGTTCTGAAGTTGAAAGGTGATATGAAATCACCTATTCTATGCTTCGTTGGCCCGCCCGGAGTTGGCAAAACCTCACTGGGAGAATCTATTGCTAAGGCGGTTAATCGTAATTATATCCGAATGTCGTTGGGAGGTCTTCGTGATGAAGCTGAAATTCGCGGGCATCGCCGCACATATGTGGGTGCAATGCCTGGAAGGATAATTCAAAACATCAAAAAAGCAAAATCATCAAATCCCGTGTTTGTTCTTGATGAAGTGGATAAAGTGGGTCATCATAATTTCAGTGGAGATCCATCTTCTGCTTTACTTGAAGTACTGGATCCTGAACAAAATATTGCCTTCCATGATAATTATTTGGAGCTCGACTATGATCTTTCGCGGGTGATGTTTATAGCTACTGCAAACTCAGTGCTTCATCTCCACCCCGCACTAAAAGACAGAATGGAGATAATTGATCTTAGCGGTTATATATTGGAAGAAAAAGTTGAAATTGCAAAACGGCATCTTATTCCGAAACAAATGAAAGAACACGGGCTCAAAAAAAATCAGCTCACTTTTACCAAACGCTTATTAGAAAAGGTCATTCAAGACTATACCCGTGAATCAGGTGTGCGTATGCTTGACAAAAATATTGCTAATATAATCAGGTATAAAGCAAAATCAATTGTTTTAGGTGATAGTATTGATAAAACCATTAAAGTAGATGAGTTGCAAAAGATACTTGGTGTACCACCATATTACCGTGATAGTTATTCAAAACATGATATTCCGGGTGTGGTTAAAGGATTGGCATGGACATGGGCCGGTGGTGAAGTATTGTATGTAGAAGTTAGTATAAGCAAAGGTAAAGGCGAATTATCAATGACCGGTAGTTTGGGTGATGTGATGAAAGAATCGGCAACTCTTGCTTATGAATATCTAAAATCATACGCACATATATTGGATATTGACCCTGAAATATTTTCAAAATGTAAAGTGCATATTCATGTACCTGAAGGCGCAACTCCAAAAGATGGTCCGTCAGCAGGAATTACAATTTTTTCAGCTCTGGCATCGGCGTTCACTCAACGCAAATCAAAAGAAAATGTTGCTATGACTGGTGAAATTACACTTAGAGGAAAAGTTTTGCCTGTGGGTGGAATAAAAGAAAAAATACTGGCTGCTAAACGAGCAAAAGTAACTGAAATTATATTGTCAGAGCATAACAAAAAGGACGTTGAAGAAATAAATCCATTGTATGTCAAAGGTCTAAAGTTTCATTATATTGATGAAATGATCGAATTGATAGATCTTTCTTTACATAAGTCAAAAACTCAAAAAAACAACCTGGTTCTAAAAAATAATGTAAAGGAGAAAGCTTAGTTTTATATTTTCTGTGGATATAAAAATTGTTTTCCTTAAAAAAACAATGCTTTGTTTAGCTTGTTCCAATTTACTACCTTTGTGTATTATTAACAGGGCTTTTATTTATTGCAAGTTTAAGAATACCAGTCTAAGCATATTATTTGTTGCATGAAATTACTTTTAAAAAGTATTTATAAAAATACTAATATCCAAATAAATTTGGTTTTGCTAATAAAAGCAGCCTCGTTCATGTTATTGTTTACCGGTTGCCAGGAAGAATTGTGTGAAGAGCTTACTGAAAATCCCTTACGTGTTGGATTTTACATAGAAGAAAACGGTGAAAATATTCCGGTGGAAATTGACAGTATGAGCGTTGTAGGTATAGGTAAAGAAGAGCTTTTATATGATGACACTAATGTGGGTATGCTCGAGTTGCCTCTGGATGTATCAAGAGACAGTTGTGGTTTTAAATTTTATTTTCCCCAAAAAACCGACACCCTTAAAGTTTATTATGAACGTAATTTGTCTTTGGTTTCGATAGAGTGCGGTTTTGTAACTTTTTTTGAGATCTTGGATTTGGAAATGACCAACAATGTCATAAAATCATATTCTATTGAAGAGCCTAATATCACAAATGTAAATGAAGAACATATATTTCTTACAGTTTACCCTGATTTTGATTAAGGTTTTAATAGCCATGGGAGAGGGTTTTGCTGAAGATCAAGGTAATAATGATACCATTTTCCGTCCTTCTGCACGAATAGGGTTTGAAATGTCGTATCCGGCAAGAATTTTGTTTGAGCCTGAAACAGAGCAATTTGAAACATCAATAGATATTGAGTTTAGCAAGAACTGGTTTGGTGTTCTGGAAGCAGGTATTCTGGGAGTTGATGTTGAACGTGATGATTTTAATTATTATTCTGATGGATATTTTTTCAGAACCGGTTTGGATTTTAACATACTGGGCAGAGAAACACTTAAAGAGAACGATGTTGTATATTTTGGCCTGCGTTATGGCTATGGTAAGCAGAAACATGGTGCTGACAATATAATTGTTTATGATGAGTATTGGGATACTTCTTATACAACATCAGTTGATGGGTCGGATTTTGAATCACACTGGGGAGAAATTGTTGGTGGTGTTAAGACAGAGTTGTTTGCCAATTTATTTATAGGTTGGTCTTTGAGGCTAAGGTTAATTTTACACGAGACAGAAGAAACCCTTATGAAGCCCTACAGAATTGCCGGCTTTGGCAGTGGCGGTGAGAATACAGCAATAGATTTTAATTATTCAATTTTTTATCGCATACCATTTTAATAACAATATTAGTTTTTCTGCTTTAGTATTTAGTAAAATTGGTAATTATTGCAAATAATATGGCAATTTGTTAAAATCGTGCAATAAGTTTAACATTTAACAGTCGCCTGGTTAGATAGTTTGGTACTGCATATTGCCTGTTTTGCACATCTTTTATCCACATGTATGAAATAGTATTATTTATTTGTAAAAGATTAAAAATTTCGGCGGTGATCCACATGGATTCGATATGTCTTAGCGGGTTTTCGAGTGAAAAATTAGAGTTTTCACCAATCAACTGTTTTGAAAAACCTATATCAACTCTCCTGTATGGAGGCATTCGGAGTGTGTCGCCCTGGCGGTCGGTGCTTGGTGGCCCAAAAGGCAAACCGGATCCGTAAAACATCCCTAAGTGAACCTGATAACTTGGATTTCTCGGCAAAAAGTCTTGAAAATAGAGGCTGAAATTTATTAGCTGATCAGTTGGTCTTGGGGTATAGTCAAATTCCGGCCGATTGTTTTGAGCATCTTTATATTGATTATCAAATGTTCTCTTTTCTTCTGTTTTCATAAGCGACAGGCTTGCCCATGAATCAATGTTAGGAACAAACTCCCCATGTATTCTTAGATCTAGCCCTGTTGCATATCCTTTGGCTTTATTTTCTGCATGATAACGGATTCTTACATTATCAAAATCATAAGGTATTAAGTTATCAAAATGTTTGTAATATATTTCACTTGTGAACTTAAATGGGCGGTTCCAGGCGACAAAATCATATTCACCTCCCAAAACAAAGTGCATAGATTCTTGTGCCTTTATGTTTTTATTCAGATTTCCGTCCATATCACGCAATTCCCGGTAGAATGGTGGTTGGTAATAAAGTCCTGCCGATGCTCTTAATGAGAGATTGGGGTTATTTTTGGGAATATACAACAGTGTTGTTCTTGGGCTGATTAAGAGCTGATTATTGAAATCCCAGTAGTTAGCCCTTATTCCTCCAATAAACTCAAACTTACCATAATCATTTAAAAATTCATAATTATTTTGGATATATCCGCTGAATCTGTTTGATGTTAAATTAATATTAGCATCTACAAAATCATTTAATATTATTTTATCTTCGGGGTGTGTGGGTATTGAATAGCCTGCCGAATCAATTAGCGTCCATTCTCTGAGCCTGTCATAAATATCTTCGTGCTGGTATTTTATCCCCCATCTAAGCAGGTTGTTCTCCTGTTCCCACATACCTTTATGTTCGATATTCCAAACAATTGCATTGAGATAATTGCGGGCATGGTTCAAAAAAGTTCCGGCAGCCAAAGGTCTGCCTACAGGTTCACCAAAATCATCTTCACCAAAATCGGTGCCTACTTCATACATACGATACTGACCCAGTATATCAAATGTTTCGTTTTCATCACTTTGAAATGCTGAGCTAATTAGTTGAAGACTTAAATCATTACTATAGTCATAATTTAGCGATAGTGCTCCCAGGGTGGTTTCAAAACGATCAACTTCCTGTCCGTCAAAATAAATTGTCAATTGTCTTGGGTCATCAAAATGGCCAAAACTGGTTTCCTGTACTTCAGGTTCAAAATAGTAGTTGTTTAGCGAATAATTACCCAGAAAATCCAGTGACAACCTGTTGTTTAATTTATATGTAAAAAAAGCTTGAACATCGGTAAAAGATGGGTTATAGTCACCCTCAACATCAAGCGTGCTCAGCAAATATTGATTGGATTTATGTCTTACACCAATAAGGTATCCGAGGTTTTCACTGTTAAAAGCTTTTCCTTCGAGATGCATAGAACCTTCGAGAAGGCTCATGGTTACTGATCCGCCAAATTCCTGTGGAGTTTTATAATTAATATCAAGCACTGACGCCATTTTATCGCCATATTGAGCGTCGAATCCACCGGCTGAAAAATTGATGGATGAGACAAGGTCTGAATTTACAAAACTAAGCCCTTCCTGTTCACCGGAGCGAATCAAAAAAGGCCGGTAAATTTCAATACCATTAACATAGACTAAATTTTCATCAAAGCTTCCACCTCTTACCGAATATTGGGTAGTCAGTTCACTTGCCGATGATACCCCGGGAAAAGTTCTTAACAAACCTTCTACACCTGATGCAGGGCCGGGTAATTTTTGAACGTGCTTAGGATCTATACGGGTTATATGCGTTGAAAATGTTTTATCATCTCTTATTTCAACATCAGGAAGGAAAGTTGCCCGGTATTCAAGAGTTATATCCTTTTTCTTTCTTTGACCCGGTGACAGCTTAACCTGTTTTTCTTTCCTTTTATAACCCATGTATGAGTATGCAATAGTATGTTCTTTACCGGGTTCTATTTTGAGTTCGTAATATCCTGTTTCATCAGTTGTAGTTCCTATGGAAGTGTTTAAAACGGCTACAGTAACCATCTCAAGCGGGTCACCATAATCATTATAGACATAACCATATACAACAGGTTCATCTGCATTAAGGTTTATGCCATATACAAGGGTTGAAAAAAAGATTAAAATGAGTAATAAGTTCTTCACCCTGAAAAAATATTAAAAAATTAATTGATGTTTTTTATTTGTAAAGTTAATCATCGAATTAGTTATTATAACTAATGGTTGTAGAAAATATTGTATTTATAATGCATAGATTTTGTATTTGCATATTATTAAAATACAATATTAAATTATAATTACTTTCTAACTTTTTGGATAAACTCTTCAACTTCGTCCAGTCCACCCTGGTAGACAAGATAACCGTTATAGGGTTCGCGGTCTGTAATATCGTCATTTATTGGTGTAAGCATTATATTTTTAACTTCTTCAGGGTCATTGCTTTGTCCCAGAGCCCATCCAAGTTTAATGTAAGCTACTTCGGGAAGCATATTTTCTGCGGGTACTATACCTTTGGCCATCAAATCACGTCCTGTATCATATACAAACATATGCACGTATCCCCATAGTGTTTGTACTGTCATATATATATGCACTCCTTTTTTAGCAGCTCTTTCAATAGCCGGGTATAGCGGTTTGTTAACATGCCCCAGCCCTGTACCTGCTATTACTATACCTTTGTAACCATTTTCAACAAGGCTGTCGATAATATCGGGCTGCATATTGGGGTAATAATAAACTATGCTCACCTTTTCTTCAAAATAAGGTAATATTTCAACATTATTGTCATTTCTCCTGGGGTTAAAGTTGTTTTTCAGTGGTTTTACACCCTTTTTGGTAGCTTTTGCCAAAGGTATATCGCCAAGTGTTCGGAATGTACTTCTATATGATGAATGCATTTTTCTGACTCTTGTTCCTCTGTGCAAAAGAGCATAATCGTCGGAAGTAGGGCCAAACATACAAACCATTACTTCAGCAATATGGCCGTGTGCTGCAGTATAATTTGCATGCATAAGGTTAAGAGCAGCATCAGATGATGGCCTGTCGCTTGAGCGCTGCGAGCCAACCATAACAATAGGAACCGGCGGGTTTTTTATCATATAGGTTAGTGCTGCAGCGGTATGATGCAGAGTGTCGGTGCCATGACCGATCACTATCCCGTCAATGCCATTTTCTATTTCTTTTCCAATGGATATTGCAAGTTTTTTGTATTGTTCGGGGCCCATATTTTCGCTGAAAACAGCAAAAAGTTTTTCGGTTGTCAGATTGCAAATATCTGCAAGTTCAGGGACAGCACCATACAATTCTCCGGGTGTAAAAGCTGGTATTACTGCTCCGGTCCGGTAATCAAGCCGCGAAGCTATTGTACCTCCTGTGCCAAAAAGTTTTACATTTGGTAAACCCTCTGTATAAGGAAACTCTTTTTCGGGTATCTTATAATTAGCCTTTTTATAACCCGTTTCGGTCATACTTATGATAGTATGTACATCAATGCCGACATTATAGCCTGTAGGTATCTTAAGTACCAGATGGAAATCATCGTCACTTTCGGATCGTGGTAGTATTGTTCCAGTGAAACTACCCCGGTTAGTTTCAATATCAACCTGCCCCCATACCCTAACATTATAATCTTTAAGAACCTTTAACGCATCTCCTTTATAACCCTGAAAAGAATCTTCACTCATTTTTTATTTATTTATTTATTTATTTAAGCCTTTTGTATATTATTTTACCATTTCTTTGAGTTTTGTAAGCGGGAAATTACCAATTGCAATAAAACGCAACTGTCCCATTAACCAATTGCTGCGAGCTCCATTATTGTTTGAATAACCAATATTTTCATATTGTTTTTGCAAAAATGCTAAGTTTTCTGCCAGTTCCTTTTCACTAATTTCTTTGTAATTAATCGATGAAAGTATTGATTCAAAATCCTTTTCAGGATCCTCATAAACAACAGGAAGCATTTTGAATATTATTTCTTTCTCTAATTTTCTTTTTTTTATGTTTTCAAGTAAGTTGTAAATATGGTCATATTGAAAGTTAATGGACCTGTTATATTTTTTTTCTATGTATTTCATTTTGTGGCCAAATAATGTACCAACAAATTTAGGTTCATATTTTAGGTTTTCGACAATTTTCTTTAAAACAGGATATATATTGTTTCGCAGAATATAGGTATAGGTATCTTCGGGTATATCCCATTTTTTCATTTGTCTGTATGCATTTATTGCTTCGTCAGGCAGCCGTTTTCTCAGTTTTTCAATATATTCGTCTTTTAGTGGTATTGGCGGAGAATCGGTGTCGGGGTACATTCTATCTGCACCCGGCAGTACTCTTTCAAAGATAGTTGTGCCGTCAGAGAATGATTTTCGTGTTTCGTTTGGTACGCCTTCAAATGCCCATTGGCACCTTTCTTCTATTGTTTCTAAGGCAGTTTCAATATCATCATCAGGCCCCCAGAAAATAACAACTCCGTCATCAGTTTTGGTGTTCATGGTATTTTTGACATAAGCCATAGATTTATCATCTATCAATGGTTCTGATGCTTCCGAATGTGTCATATTAGGCTGCTCAATACATGCGATAACCTTCAATCTTTCGCTTATTTCATCGGCAAAAACTTTGCCTGGTTGAGTAAAATGTGATAAAATACCCTTAAACCGAGGGAGATTCACTGCATAAAATTTATAACCTTTTTCTTTAAAGTCGTCCGAAACTTTTTTATTGAAGTGCAAATTATTGCCGTCAAGTTCCATATAGTTCATTTTCCATTGGCCGGGATTTTTAACTTTTTTCAGCAATTTTTCGCGTATATGCAGTAAAGACCATTGTCTGAAAGCTTCATTATGGGTGAGTTCGGGAATCCATTTAATATGAGAAACGCCTTTTATTTCAACTCTTGTGCCACCTCTACAACTTACATTTACATCCTGGCGTGCGCTGCCAATTCCGGTTTTTACTTTTCCCGTGCTGCGATTCAAAAACCTTATAAACTGGCAGGCTTCAGCAACCTCATCCGGGTTAACCATGTCAGGATAAGTTACGGTTTCAATCAAAGGCATGCCAAGGCGGTCTGTTCTGTAAATTCTGTTATGGCCAATATCAGAGACTTCACGACACGAATCTTCTTCAAGGCTTAATTGAATAAGTCTTATTTTTTTGTTGGTTAAAGAGATCTCCCCCTCAACACCTATAATCGCCGTGCGTTGAAAGCCTGTTGGTATGCTGCCATCAAGGTATTGTTTTCTGGTAATATGAACTTCACCTACTATGTTTAATTTTTTGAGCAGAGATATTTCCAGGGCTATCTCAAGAGCATCAAGGTTAACAGAAAAAGGTGGAGTATCATCAACATCATAGGTGCATGCCGTAATATTTTTTAGCCGGTAAGTTATATTTTTGCGCGTTTTAAATTCCATCAGGGCTGTTCCATCGTATTCACCCAACTCGCTTAAAGTGGGGCGCATATGCCTAATAATCTCAGCATCATAATCGTCTGCCTTTTGATATATGCCTGCAGGACAACGACAAAAAAGCTTTTTGTCAGTATCAAGCTGCTGATGAACCTCCAGCCCTGACATAAATCCTATTCGATCATAAGTCTTTTGAGTTGATTCTTTTCTTGGCACATAACCTATCTCCATCTTAGTTTTACGGTAATTTTCTAAAGGGTATGATTTACTTTTCATATATATGTATAATGATTTTTAATTTTTCAACTTTTTATTTTGAATCCATACTAAGAGTTACTTTCACTTAATTTATAATCAATGTTTTTATTTTTCTGATAGTTCATAATATAATTGAAACACTCATTTTCTGCTCCGATAAATTCGAGTGGGAATACCCCACTATCATTGAATATACCTTCAAGTATCATTTTAGCATTGGCAGTAGCTGTAAATCCTATGGTCTCAATATTGTAGCAGGATGATAAATAGTCAAGCGGTTTTTTATCAATATCTACAGAAGTGACTCTATGATGCTTTGACAAATCAATAGCTATTGCTTTACCCACAAGGCCGGCACCAAATACGACAACTTTATTTCCCACGCAAATAGAATTATATTTGTTAGTCTGTTATATTTATTGAGCAGATAATTTTTTTTTACAAAAATAAGTTTTAAATTAAGAGTTATTAAAGTTTTTTTTTAAAAAACAATGTTTAATCAGCCATATTATCTATTTTTGCATTATGCTGATAAATCAACAAACCAATTCTTATCTTAACAGGAAATTTGTTATTATAACAATCTTTGTGGTTATTGGCTTGGTTTTTATAGTAAGGTTATTTTCGCTGCAGGTATTAGATACTTCTTATAAACTGTCGGCCAGTAGAAACATTTTACGGCACATAACAGATTATCCTGCCAGGGGGTTGATATATGACCGTAACGGAGAATTGCTTGTGCATAATGAGCCGTTTTATGATTTAATGGTTATTCCGGGTCAGGTCGGTGAAATTGATACTGTTTCCTTCTGTAATTTGACAGGTATTACTATTGAATCATTTGAAAGACGAATGCAAAACGCAAAACAATTTTCTTATCACCGTGGGTCTATTTTTATAGGCCAGATAGAAAAAGATTCTTATGCTTATATACAAGAGCATCTTCACAAGTTTCCGGGTTTTTATGTTCAATCGCGGACTTTGCGAAATTATGTTTATCCTGTTGCAGCTCATATTTTTGGTTATGTCGGTGAAGCCAGTCAGCGCATAATTGATAATAATCCTTATTATCAACCCGGAGATTATGTGGGCATAAGTGGTATTGAGAAATATTATGAGGAGTTTTTAAGGGGCGAAAAGGGGGTAAAAATAAAAGTAGTTGATGCTTTGGGCAGGGAAATAGGCCCTTACCAGGATGAAAGGTATGATACAATAGCTATTGCCGGTGAGGATCTTTATACTACACTCGATATTGACCTGCAAATATATGGTGAGAAGCTGATGCAGAACAAAATAGGCAGTATAGTTGCAATAGAACCTTCATCAGGAGAAATATTATCAATGGTTTCGACACCGAATTATGATCCGAATCTTTTGGTTGGAAGGGTTAGGACTCAAAATTTTCTCAGTTTGTATAGCGATACTTTGAAACCAATTTTCAACAGGGCACTAATGGCTGAATATCCTCCCGGAAGTGTGTTTAAAGTTATTAGTACTTTGATAGGTTTGCAAGAGGGTGTTGTTCAGCCAAATACCAGGCTTTATTGTCCGGGGTATTATCAAAGTCGTGGCATTACAGTACGTTGCCGCGAGCATAAAAATCCTGTTGATCTCACAGGCAGTATAAAATATAGTTGCAATACATATGCTGCAAATCTTTTCAGGAATGTGATAGACCAGGATAAATATAAAAATATACAGGAATCTTTTACAACCTGGCGGGATCACGTTACAAGTTTCGGTTTAGGTAATGTTTTCAATAATGATCTTCCGTATGAATTAAGTGGAATAGTTGCCAATTCAGATTATTATGACAATATTTATGGTTCTAATGGGTGGAGCTCATTAACTATTCTGTCGCTTGGTATAGGTCAGGGAGAATTAGGAACTACTCCAATGCAGCTGGCTAATGTTGCTGCTACTATTGGAAACAGGGGGTTTTATAAGACGCCTCATATAGTAAGAGCTATAGATGATCCTGAAAATAAAAATTCAAAATTTAATAATAAAAAATATAGTACTATAGATGAAGAGCACTTTGATTTTATTGCAGAATCTATGTTTCAGGTAGTAGATGAAGGAACAGGCCGTTTTTCGCGTATTGAAGATATAGAAATGGCAGGCAAAACCGGAACAGTTCAAAATCCTCATGGTGAAAATCATTCTGTTTTCATCGCATTTGCCCCAAAAGATGATCCGGAAATAGCCATTTCGGTGGTTATTGAAAACTCAGGTTATGGAGCAACCTGGGCAGCCCCGGTTGCCAGCCTTATGATTGAAAAATATTTAACAAGACAGGTTGAAAGAAAATGGTTTGAACAAAGAATACTTGATGCTAACTTTATAAACCCTGAAAAACACCCGGATAAACAATGAGGCCTCAACAATTTAATATCTTAAAAGATGTTGATAAACCACTACTGATAATATATCTGATATTAGTATTTATTGGAGTGGCTAACGTTTATGCCGCCGAAATTGATGGTAGCCATAAAGCCATATTAGATTTTTCACATAACCATGGTAAACAAATCCTTTTTGCAGCCATTTCATTATTAATTGCTTCAATAATTCTTTCAGTTGATATAAAAATATTTACTTCCTTCAGTTATGCTATATATTGGTTTTTTATTTTAGTTTTAATAAGCGTATTGATCTTCGGAACTGAAATAAAAGCTACAAAAGCCTGGTTTCAGATAGGCGGATTTGCCATTCAACCATCCGAATTTGCCAAGTTTGCAACAGCAATGGTTATTGCCAAATATATCAGTTCAGTTAAAGGCACAACCATAAAATTTAAAAACAGACTTAAAGCTTTTATTCTAATTGCTATTCCTACTGCATTAGTATTAATGCAAAATGATACCGGAACAACCCTGGTATTTGGTGCATTTGTCTTTGTGCTCTATCGTGAAGGGTATGTTTCGGGTATTATATTAGCTTTTATCGCTATGGCAATATTTTTGTTTGTGCTTACATTACTGATAAACGAAATATATATAATTGCCGGTATTGTTAGCCTTACAATAATAATTTCAATTATTATAAGAAAAAAGAAAACTGAGATATTGCAGTTGATTGGAGTATGCATTTTATTATCGGCATATGTTTATTCGGTAGATTATTGTTTTGAGAATATTCTTCAGCACCATCAAAAAGAGCGTATTACGGTGCTAATAGATGATGAAATTGATATGAGGGGGCCGGGTTATAACCTCAACCAGTCTAAAATAGCAATAGGCTCAGGAGGTCTTTGGGGTAAAGGATACCTTGAAGGTACTCAAACTAAGTTTGATTTTGTTCCTGAACAAGGCACAGATTTTATTTTCTGCACTATCGGCGAAGAATGGGGGTTTGCCGGGAGTACCACTTTGATATTAATTTATATGATATTCTTAATAAGAATAGTTTTACTTGCCGAAAAACAACGTTCAATATTTAGCCGTATATATGGCTACTCGGTTGCTTCTATATTATTTTTTCATTTTGCTATTAATATAGGTATGACTATAGGATTGGTTCCCGTTATAGGAATACCTTTGCCTTTTTTAAGTTATGGAGGTTCGTCTATGGTTGGGTTTACAATATTATTGTTTATTTTTCTTAAGCTCGATGCCAAAAAACTTGAAAGATAATGAAAGCTCAAATCAAATGTAAAATAATTATATGTTGTATAATAGAATGTTATATATATACCATACTATTACAAAAAACAGAGTATATTAATTCCATAATTATGAGATTATTATGAAAATTACTCTTTTTGGCCATCAATTTAATACAGTTTATTTAAAGAAGATAATTCGATTCATCTCGCTGCTTAAAGATAAAGGGGCTGATTTACAAATACATAAAAACCTGTATTATATTATTGCTCCACATATTAGTTTTGAACCCTCAACTTTTGAAAAGCATGATGAGATAGATTATACCAGTAATTTAATAATAAGTCTGGGTGGAGATGGAACATTATTGGATGCTGTTACAGTAGTTAGAGATTCAGACATTCCTATTTTAGGTGTTAATATTGGAAAACTGGGGTTTTTATCTTCTGTGTCTATAGATGAAGCCGAAGAAGCTATTAACAGTATATTCAATCAGAAATATGAGCTCGATAAACGTTCATTAATAAAACTTGAAACTCCTCCGGGTTTGTTTGGTAGTTTGAATTACGGTCTTAATGAAGTATCTGTTGTAAAACGTGATACTTCAACAATGATAACGATAAGTGCTTATGTAAATGATTGTTTTTTAAATACATATTGGGCAGATGGACTGATAATTGCAACTCCAACCGGATCTACCGGTTATTCACTTAGTTGTGGCGGGCCAATTTTATCACCGGATTCAAATAATTTTGTCATAACCCCGATAGCAAATCATAATCTAACGGTGCGACCAATTGTTATACCCGATAGTTGCCGGATAAAGTTAAAAGTACATAGACATCATAAAGATTTTCTTTGTGTAATTGATTCGCGTTCAAGAGCATTAAATTCTCCCTCTGAGCTTATTATTAGCAAGCTTGATTTTTACATTAACCTTGTAAGGCTGGAAGAAAAAGATTTCTTTAAAACAATCCAGAACAAATTAGCCTGGGGCCTTGACAAAAGGAATTAATAAAAAACGAAACACCATAAAGCCTTCCAGGCTTGTAATATAGTTATACATTTGTCTTTTAAGGCTTGTAGGTATTAAAGCCTAAAAACCCATGGTATAACGATCGTAGTAATTACTAAATACTCTTTCCGCTTTTTCTGCTAATTCATTCTGTTGATAATTGCGGGCTATATGTTCTATTCTTTGTATTATTCCAAGAGCCTGGCCTTTCTCTCTTTCGATCAGATTAGCATTTCTGCCTGTAAATGAGAAGTAATAATTCAAATTCTGATCATTCAAATCAAGTAATCTTTCTAAAATAGCATTTCCTTTTTCAAATTCTTCATTGCCCTGATCAGTGTATACACCTGCTTGCTTCGCATTATCTTTTAATAGTTCACCTGCAGCATAATATACTTCTCCGATAAATAAATTAGATAATTCATACGGTACATTTTCTTCGGGCAACTTCTCTACAACTCTGTCGAGTACTGCAACAGCAGAGTCAGGTTTATTTTCTTCAATAAGCTGATCTGCCAGGCTGGTAAAGATATTACGGTAGTTAAGTGTTATTCTTCTGTGGTCTTCGTTAAGATATAAATCCGGATCGGCAATATTACCCCATTCAAATTTATTCATTAGGTTATCATAAAGTATAGAAGTGTTAACTCTTCCCTGTATAAAATCTTCCTCAGGGGTGTAAATAGGTACCAATCGATAAACCATTCCCTCAAGCTGGAAGTAATCTTCAAGTCCCATATAAGCTTCGCTTCCGGTAGTAATTGCAAAGTATACGGGTCGCTCCCAATTATTTTGAGATAAGAAATCCATTAGCATCAGTTGATTTTTTTGTATACCCGGCTTTTCAAATTTCCATTTAACCGCATCAACTATTTGATCTGCGTCTTCGGGCTGTACAGTATTATTTTCGACAACTTTTGCCGAATCTACAGGGATTTTAAATTTATTTGTAGGGATATAGTTTTCGTGACCTCTTTGTGTTCTGATCATTGCCTGTGGGTTATCTAAAGTGGCAAATTCAACTAATTTGCCTATATCCCAGTATCCTTCAATATTTGGGTTTTCAACAATATGCAGATAATCACGTGTCCCTTCCACGTATTGTTCGGGTTTGAGAGAAAGGGGTAGTGGCTTGGCGTCATAAAACTTACGACGTGCCATATAATCAATGTACCAGTCGGTATTGAAAAGGCTAAGGTTAATAATTTTTATGTCTGTTCTTATTCCTTCTACCTCCTGGGCATACCATAATGGGAATGTGTCGTTATCACCCATTGTAAACAATACTGCATTGGGTTCGCAAGCTTTAAGATAATTTTTAGCTACATCAAGCGTGCTTGTCCTGTTAGAACGGTCATGATTACTCCATCCCTCTTTGGCCATTATTCCCGGAACAAGTAATAAACAAATTGTTGTAACTGTTGCAATGGCAACTTTAATATTTATTTTTCTGGATAATACATCTATTAAACCAAGGGTTCCGATGCCAATCCATATTGAAAATGCGAAGAATGAGCCTGCATATGAATAATCACGCTCTCTGGGTTGAAAAGGGGTCTGGTTTAGATACAGAATAATTGCAATACCCGTCATAAAGAATAGCAGGGCTATTACCAGGGTATCTTTTTTGTGCATTTTCCAATGGTATATCAATCCTATAAGCCCCAGTATAAGTGGTAACATATAAAATTTATTATGAGCAGGGTTTGAAGTTATGCTTTCAGGCAATATGCTTTGATCTCCGAGCCTTATCTCGTCAATAAATGGTATCCCTGACATCCAGTTACCTTTCAGAGGGCTGCCATGGCTTTGCACGTCGTTTTGCCTCCCGGCAAAATTCCACATAAAATACCTTCCATACATATGTCCTAACTGGTAATTTAAAAAGAACCTCAGGTTTTCGGTAAATGTTGGTTTATTAATAACATCGGTTGAACCGTCTCGGCGAGTTACATTTACCGGCCTTCCTTCAACTTGCCCCCATTGCTCGTATCCATGAATATGCCTTTGCTGGTTGCTCCACATCCGGGGAAATACTGTCATAAAGTCGGGGTCGTATACAGGCTCAGTGGCAGTACGCGGATTGGTAACCGTATATTTACCTGCTTCCTCATCTTTGCCGTACTTGGGCCTTCCATCTTCCAGGTCAACAATAGGTGCATTGTAATATTGGCCATAAACCTTAGGCCAATCGCCATATTGTTCGCGCCCGAGGTATGATTTTAGCTCTACGGCATTAACAGGCGCATTTTCATTTATCGGAGGTTTGGCATTACTCCTTATTACAAGCATCAAAAATGAAGAGTAACCTATTACAATAAAAGTAAAACATAAAATCACCGTGTTCCAAAGAACTCTATTCTTTTTATGAGTATAATATAAGCCGTAAGCTATTAAAGAAATTAAAACAATAAAGAAAATAAGAGTACCTGAATGAAACGGAAGCCCTATAGTATTTACAAAGAAAAACTCAAACCACCAGTCGACTGTAAGTATACCGGGTATAAGCACTCCCTGGATAAAACCCAGTAATAAAAACGCCAGAATAGCAGTTATTGCAATTCCTTTCCTGGTAGGCTTGTATTTTTTGAAATAATAAACAAAGACAATAGCCGGAATTGTTAGTAAACTAAGCAGGTGTACCCCGATAGAAAGACCTACAATATAAGCTATAAATACCATCCATTTCTGATTGTCGGCCTTATCGGCACGTGCTTCCCACTTTAAAATGGCCCAGAAAGCCAGTGCGGTGAAAAATATCGAAGTAGCATAAGCTTCGGCCTCAGTAGCATTAAACCAAAATGTGTCTGAAAATGTTAACGCCAAAGCTCCAACTATGCCGCTTGCAAAAACTGCCCACATGCGAGAATTATTAAACTCATAGTTAAGAGTCATTATTCTTTTGCCTATCCCGGTGATAATCCAGAAAAGCAACATTACTGTCGCTGCACTCACAACAGCCGACATGGTATTAATCCAGAAAGCTACAATTGTAACATCCCCAAATGACAACAATGAAAAAATACGCTGCATCATCTGAAGTAAAGGTGCACCGGGTGGATGTGGTATCTGAAGCTTATAAGCCGTTGCAATACGCTCGCTTGCATCCCAAAAACTAGCGGTGGGTTCAATGGTAAGCATATAAACCAAAAGAGCAATTCCGAATAATATCCAACCGATAATGTTGTTGTATTTCTTGTAATAATCCATTTTGTGAGTACTTTAAATATTTTAACTGAAGTCGTTTATTGTTAATTTGTAATATTTTATACTATTTATCAGTAAATATAAAAACCTAACGCCGGGTATTTTAATGCTGAATACATTGCTTATGTTAGTATAGCAATTAAATTGTCAACTTATAAACAACGCATTTTTTTGAAAATCATTATAGCAACTGCGAATATATAAAAAAACATAATTAACTATCTTATAAAAATATAAAAAAGTATTATTTGTTTTATGCAGCAGTTATTGGTTATTGATTGATGTGAAATTTTTTTTATAACATCCTTTAAACAAAAATCAAAAAAAGTATTGGAGTGATAAAAAATTATTTTTAAATTTGCCGATCAAAATAAGGTTACAAGAAAAAAATGTCCGATGGTGTAACGGCAGCACTGCAGATTTTGGTTCTGTAAGTCCAGGTTCGAATCCTGGTCGGACAACGGAGCAAACGCAACTATCAGTTATTTAGATGGTTGCGTTTTTTTTTT
>SL_5KL_010_SEDDRAFT_10000113_pt1 | contig 45954 bp, 37 predicted proteins | sample SodLakKL_010_SED_FD_9118 | JGI IMG/M metagenome (IMG submission 9118)
TTGTCAACTGAGGCCTGCAGGATACTTTGCAGCGATAATTGAACTCGATCAATAGTGTTAAATTTTGGGCTGACACGGCATATTAAAATCAACTCGGGCTTTACCGTCAGGTTAGATTGGGGCTCCAACATATTCATATCACCTGTTTAATCATTCGTTTTTCATTAACCGGCTATCTTATCGGGCAAGTACCTTTTCCTGTAAGCACAATGATCAATAATCTTTTCCCTGCCTCTAGAATCAACTTCTATTATCAACTTCCTAACATGCAGTTTGGAAGAACCATTATCATTAGCAGATATATATATTGAACGTTATTGTAATTTTAACTTTTCCCATTAGTGTAGTCAACATAAAGCATTGATAAAGAGTTCATTCAAAAGAATTAGCCCTGATTTCACTCTTTTTAACCTTGAATCCATGCTTTTAAGGGATTTTTTTATTAGCTGTCATTGTTTAAGATTTAAATATAGTGGGAGAGTTTAAAAAAATTTAACATCTAATCCAAATACAAAAACTTCAGGATATAATGCCGCCTGAAACAGGGGACGATGATCTTGATGAGATATATCAGAACTGTGAGGGGACTGGATCGCCATTCGTTTGATTGGCAAAGATATATTGTAGAAAAAGTCTTTGGCCCCGGTAATATAGAAGTAGTAATGCTAAAACATATTCTTAACCGTTATCCGGTTAAATCTGCGCTCGATATTACCTGTGGAAACGGCAATATCGCGATCATGATTGCTAAAATGGGCAAGGATGTTACAGTATTGGACCATGATTTGGCAAACATACAAAGGGTTAAGCAAAAAAGCATTTTGGCCGGTGTTCAAATAGAACTGAAGCATGCAGATATGCGAGACCTTTCCAGCATCTATAAGCATAAATGTAACCTGATCACTTGTTTGAACAATTCTCTATCTTTACTTTTAGACAAAGCTGATATTTGGGGATCCCTGGTGCAGATGTATCTGGCACTTGAACCCGGCGGGCTCTTAGTAATACAAAATTTTAACTATGATCGTCTTATTCGTGATAATATAAGTAAAATAACTGATATTAATGTTGACGGTTGCGACATGGCTGTTAAGGTTTTTTTTGAGCATGGAAATGAAAAAAAAAGATCCAGGTTCGTATTTGAGACTTTATATCCAAGTAAGCGGACAGGAGAAACAGAAAAGCTTGTAATTCCTGTTAAACCGGTTTTTAAAAAAGAAATGGACGTATGGCTGGCAGAACTGGGTTTCGTAAAAAGTAACTGAAGAAATGTATGTTGATTGTATGCCAAAAGAAACCTGGCATACAGTAACAACGGTTTTTAGGCCGGGATCACTAAACTAAAAATAAAGGGGGCGATTTCATGCGCTTACAGGGTAAGGTTGCCATCATAACCGGAGCCAGCAAAGGAATAGGCGGTGCAGTATCTTTAGCCCTGGCCCGCGAAGGAGCTGATCTGGTTTTAGTCAGCCGAAGCATTACAGAAAATGACGAGGTTGTTCAGGATGCAAAAAAAACAGGCCGCAGAGTGTTAATCAAGCAGGTTGATGTGGGAGACAGTAACCAGGTGACAGAAATGGTTAAGGAAACAATTGATACTTACGGCCGAATTGATGCTCTTTTTAACAATGCCGGGATCAGTAAGCCAGGGATGCTTTGGAAAATTAGCCCTGAACAGTGGGACGAAGTACTGAGGATAAACCTCAGCGGTACTTTTTATTGTATGCAGGCAGTGGCAAAAACGATGATGGAACAGCAGTCGGGTTCGATCATTAACGTAACTTCCTCTGCCGGGCTGATGGGAACTATCGGACAGGTTAACTATACTGCAGCAAAAGGTGGGGTCTATGCCATGACCAAATCAGCCGCCAAGGAGCTGGCCCGTTTTAAAATCAGGGTAAATACCATTGCACCGATGGCTGAAACTGATATGACCAGGGTTATTGCCAATGATCCCAAGTTTAAAGAGAAATACCTGGAAAGGATTCCACTGGGACGCTTTGGGCTTCCAGAAGAAGTCGGGCCGGCAGTCGTATTCCTGGTCTCAGATGATTCAAGTTATATAACCGGGCAAACAATTTGCATTGATGGTGGTATGGTAATGCTATAAACCAGGCAACCAGTTGAAAAAAGTCCGGAAATAATAAATTGTAAGCTTAAGAACAACTCTTAAAATACAGGGTATTATTTTTTATTTTCGAGGAGGTTTAATTATGCCTGAAGATGTGGCCATTATCGGAGTGGGACAAAGTGCTTTTGTCAGAGGCTACGAAGGATCGATCAGAGAACTAGCCTTTGAGGCATACCGGGAAGCCATGCAGGATGCTGGTATTAATGCTGATGAATTAGATGCCTCAATTGTTGGTTCTGCTCCAGAGTACGACAAGCAGCGCAGCCCTGCCGGGTTAATTGCAGAGTATCTCGGTCTGAATCCACAACCTACTTTTACCATCGAAAGTATCTGTTCATCCAGTACAACCGGCCTGAGAACTGCTTACGCATTAATTAAAAGTGGGCTTCACGATACCGTAGTGGTAATTGGTTTTCAAAAAATGTCGGAGATTAGCTCTGCTGACTCACAGGAACGTATGGGACGCGGCGCCGATATTATGTGGGAATCGCCTTTCGGCACGACAATGCCGGCCTATTATGCTATGCATGCAAGATCACATTTCGATACCTACGGCAGCACAGAAAAAGATCTTGCTCTTATCAGGGTTAAAGCAGCAAAATACGGACAGTTAAATGATAAGGCTGTTTACCGAAAAGAACTTGACCTGGACAAGGTGTTGGAAAGTGACTTTGTAGCCAGCCCCTTAAAAAGATTTGATTGCTGCGCCAATGCCGACGGTTCTTCATGTGTTATCTTAGCTTCAGCAAGAAAAGTAAAAGAGCTTGCGGTCAGGCCGGTTTGGATCCTGGGACTTGGGTCAGCCACTGCTTCTTTCAGTATGACCGGGAGAGAAAATTACAGCGGCCTGGAAAGTGTCCGCCAGGCAGCTCGCCAGGCTTATGAAATGGCTTCACTTAAACCCGGGGATATAGATGTAGCCGAGGTTCACGACTGCTTCACTATTGCCGAGTTGATGGCCTATGAAAACCTTGGTTTTGCTGAACCGGGCCGTGGTGTTGAACTCATCCGGAACGGTGAAACTTATCTGGAAGGAAGGATCCCTGTAAATGTAGACGGCGGCCTCTTATCAAAAGGACATCCGATCGGTGCAACCGGGGGCTCTCAAGTGCGAACGATAGTCCAGCAGCTCCGTGGTGAAGCAGGTGAAATTCAGGTGCCTGAAGCCAAAATAGGTCTTGTTCACAATGTCGGCGGTGTCGGCATCTATGGAAATGTGATCATCATGGGAGCATAAATTTATTAGAAATTACCCTGGATAATTTGCCTAAAGACATATGCCAATTCAATTTGAACATGATTAGGAAAGAACATAAATCAAAATAATGAAAACAGCGGAAAGGAGCAATTCCTGGTTGCATTCACCTGTTATCGATTTCCATACTCACCCAATATTCTACGATAAGTTTTATGTCGAAAGTGCCTTGAACTGGATTAAAGAAATGCATGCGGACAAGGACTGGGAAAATTTTTACGAGTCCTTTTCCGATCCGGATTATTTCATAAATTACCTGCATGAAAGCGGTGTTGATTATGCAGTGGTAATGGCCGACTTGTGCCCCGCAGTAACGGGTGTATGCACGAATGAATACGTACGGGAATTCTGCAAAAACAAAAATGAACTGATTCCCTTTGCCAGCATTAACCCTTATTTGACTGTACACACCGGAAAAGAGTTACGGAAGCTGGTCATGGAAGGTTTTCGGGGTGTAAAACTCTACCCAACCTACCAACATTTTTTCCCAAGTGATCGCACCCTTTATCCCCTTTATCAACAGGCTGAAGAACTGCAGGTACCATTAATGGTTCATACCGGTTCTTCAGTGTTTAAAGGATCTAAATTAAAATATGGAGATCCGCTTTACCTGGATGAGGTGGCTGTGGATTTCCCCGCATTGAAAATTGTCCTGGTTCACAGCGGCAGAGGTTTCTGGTACGACCGAGCCTTTTTATTGACCAGACTGCATGAAAATGTATACATGGAAATAGCCGGATTACCGCCGCAAAAATTACAAGAATATTTTCCAGAACTAGAAAGGATAACTAATAAAGTTATTTTTGGTTCCGACTGGCCGGGGATAACTGATTTAAAGGGTAATATAGCTGCCATTAGAAATCTCTCTTTAACTGAAGAAGCAAAAAATAATATTTTAGGCAATAATGCAGCCAAACTGATCGCCCTTGGAAATCATTAAATAGTTANAAGTTGCTTAACAAATGAATGATGAATTTAAATATAAACAAAAGAAGGAAATTTTTTTCCTGTGTGGAATTATGAATATTGAAATTTTTGTTTGGAGGTGGTAGGGAAAAGCACAGGCAATAGAGCTTAATAGGTGTAGGTTGGTGAATTTTTTGTTAACTTTAATCCCAAGCATATGAAACAGAAGTACTCATTTTTTAGATCATGATCATTTACCGCATGGCAATAAGGCAGCATGGGCAATTTTTATTTTTAGCTTTGATTGAAGCCTGACATGGCCGGCCGGTTTGTTTGCCTGTTTAAATAAATTAAGGCCATGATGTATAAATATTGTGGAGGTGTCATCACGGTGGTTAGTTTTAATCCCTTAAATATACTTGTCGCTTTGCAACCCGGACTGGGCAGTCCGGTTGAGTACGAGGATTTGATCAAGGAAAGATTTCCAGAGAAAGTATCCAAAGGAGAAATTAAGGTTCGCTTGATCCAGGATGGTTCAGCTGAATCCATTCCAGATGAATATCTTGATACTCACATTGTCGGTTCCGGGGTAATTGTGGAAAGAGTTCCGGAGATGAAGAATCTTCAGTGGATCATGTCTTTCAGTGCAGGGATCGATCACTGGCAAAAGTGGGGTAAGATTCCTTCTCATGTGCCTTTAACCAACCTGCCGGGAGGATCCGGTATCCCGATTTCTGAATTTGTAATCGGCCTGATGCTCAATATGGCTAAAAAGTTTAATCAACTGTGGGATCAGCAAAAAGAAAGAAAGTTTATTCGTGTCCGTGGAGAAGAGTTATACGGGAAAACCCTGGGAATTATCGGGCTTGGTGGTATAGGACGACAGATCGCCAAACGGGCCCATGCTTTTGATATGCGAGTAATCGGCACTGATATTCAAATTATGGATATTCCCTATGTAGACGAAATGTTTTTAAATGATCAAGTTGATGAAGTGATCAGCCAGAGTGATTACCTGGTTCTATCCTGTCCGGAGACTGATGACACCCGGGAAATGATGAATGAAAGAACTTTTAAGTTGATGAAAAAAACAGCCTACCTGATTAACTGTGCCCGCGGCTCTTTGATTGTAAAAGATGACTTAATAAAAGCTTTAAATGAAGGATGGATTGCCGGAGCAGCCAATGATACTCACTGGATTAAAAATCCGCTTCCTTCTTACCTTCCTCCCGAAGATGAACTTTGGGGATGTAAAAATATCATAATAAGTCCGCATATTTCCAGCTGGACCGAACTATATGCTCCCAGGTTCGGTGGTGTCTTTGTCGATAATATTGAGCGCTTTTTAAACGGACAACCACTTGAGCATGTTGCGCCGGGCTTCGAGGGTAATCCGCAGTGGTTGAAGAACAAATAAGTCCTGGTTAAAAAGGAGTAGTAATTTGAACAAACCCGAACTGATAGAACCTTTTGAAAATGCTCTTATAAATCCTGCAGAACAGGTCAGACAATGGAAAAAAGAAAACGGCAGCAAAGTAGTTGGTTTTCTTATGACCGATGTTCCCGAAGAGTTGGCTCATGCAGCCGGATTTTTCCCATATGGAATTATAAATGGAAAAGCAGATCTGGAAAAAGCAGATACACATTTACAAACCTGGGTCTGTTCTCATGCCCGCAGCAGCCTGGCTCTTGCTTTAGGTAACAAGCTTGACTTTTTAGATGGGCTGATTATTCCTCAAACCTGCGATACCACCCGGATGTTGTTGGACTTATGGAAGCAAGTCCAGCCTTTACCATACATGGATGATTTTCGTTTGCCCAGGCAGGTCGACCGCCCGAGCGCTAAGAATTATCTTGTTAGCGAACTGAAAAGGCTCAGGCACGGACTGGAGCAATTCAGCGGCTGTACCATTGATCCGGAATCCTTGAAACAGAGTGTAAATTTATATAATCAAAACCGGAAGCTGATGCGTAAAATTGTTGATCTGCATGCCCAGGATCCGGCTTTAATCAGCAGCCGGGAAATCTATACCATCATTAATGGGGCCATGGTCATGCCCAGAGAAAAAGTCAGTGAACTCCTGGACGGGATTGTTAAAGCATTGGAAGAACAGCCATATACCGAAAAAGACAGAGAACCTGTACGTATATTTTTATCAGGCACCCTGTTGGAACCACTGGAAATCCTCGATTATATAGAAGAATTTGGTGGAACAGTAATTGGAGACGATTTTCAAAATGGCTACCGTTATATTGAATCTGATGTAGTCCTCAAAGATAATCTAATCGAAGCTCTTGCTGAACGCCAGTTGAATCGAATTCCATCAGCTGCATTTGACATTGAACATAAGCCAAGGAGAATCTTCCTATCAAACCTGGCTAAAGAAAAAAAGGCCCGGGGAGCAATTTTATTCCACATTAAGTTTTGCGAACCGGAAAATTTTGATAGTTATGACAACCTGCAGGCCATGCAAAAAAATGGCATTCCGGCAATGCGTATTGAAACCCAGTTTGGACGAACCGGCCTTGGGCAGCTGCGCACCAGGATCCATGCTTTTATGGAGATGGTTGGAGGTGGAAGCAAATGAGTGCTAAAAACATCTTTAAAACTGCCACCTTGATGAAGGAAATTATGGCTCGCTATAATAATGCCGGTAAGGAGGCAAAGAAAAATGGTATCCCGGTAGCCTGGGTAACGGCTGTATTCCCGGTGGAGATTATATATGCAGCCGGACTGTTTCCCTATTATCCGGAAAATTATGGAGCCGTTGCTGCCGCCAAAAAAATTGCCGATAAACTATCATCCGCTGCTGAAGCCAGGGGCTATGCCCAGGATCTCTGCGGCTATGCCCGCTGCGGCATAGGTGATGCTTACGCTGACGAACACCCGATCGGCGAAATACTGGAGCCCGATCTGTTATTTTGCTGTAACACCCAGTGCGGCAGCCTGCCAAAATGGTTCGAAGTAGCCGGCCGTTTTTACAACGCCCCTTATTTTTTACTTGATACACCAAGAGTAGGCCTTGAAACAGATGAGCTTTGCAAAGATTATTTTATTGAACAGCTTCATGAAATGATCGCTTTTATCGAAAATTTTTCAGGAAATACTTTTGATTTTAAGAAACTCTCTGAAGTGCTGGCCCTTTCCAATGAAGCCTGCCGTCTCTGGAATGAGATACTCGATACCGCAGCTTTGAAACCGGCTCCCTTTGGTTTTTTTGACGCCTGTTTTCACATGGCTCCAATTGTAACCTTAAGGGGCACCCAGGAAGCTGTAGATTACTACCGGGCTTTAAAGGAAGAAATTGATGAACGGATTGAAAAAGGTATTACCGCCATACCGGAAGAACGCTACAAGATCTATTTTGACCATATTCCCTGCTGGCCCAGGCTGCGCTGGTTTTCCGAGTTATTTGCTTCCCGGGGTGCACTGGTAGTAGCTTCACAGTATACACATTCCTGGGCATATTCTTTTGACCTGGAACGTCCGCTGGAAAGCCTGGCTGAAAATTACACCCATGAATTTGTTAATCGCTGCTTTGACTACCGGGTCCAAAGAAAGATTAATTTTATGACCAGGTACGGGGTTGATGGTTTCGTCTTCTTTTCCAACCGCAGCTGCAAACCTAATGCTATCGGCCTTTATGCCAAGAACAAGCTGATCAGGGAACAAACCGGCCTTCCCGGGGTAGTTTTTGAAGCGGACATGTCGGACCTGCGTTTCTTTTCCGAAGCACAGGTGCTGTCTGAGCTGGAACCTTTTTTTGAGCAGTTGACTTAAGATTGAATTAGATTGTATCACAAAGGAGGGTAAATATTGAAAAAATTAATGACAGGAAATGAGGCCTTCGCTTACGGGGCATACCTGGCCGGAGTCCGGGTTGGAGCAGCATATCCCGGCACGCCCAGTTCAGAAATCATGGACAACTTTTCCAGGTATCCCGGTGTGTTTGCCGAATGGTCTCCCAACGAAAAAGTATCACTGGACGTAGCTATCGGAGCAGCATATGCGGGCACCAGGGCTATGTCCTCGATGAAACATGTCGGCTTAAACGTAGCTTCTGATTCACTTTTTTATGCAGTCTATACCGGGGTAAAAGGTGGATTAGTGATTATTTGCGCCGACGACCCCCATATGCACAGCTCGCAAAATGAACAGGATAATCGTAATTACGCCAAGTTTGCCAAGTGTCCCATGCTTGAACCTTCAGACAGTGAGGAGGCAAAACAGTTTGTCGGTATCGCCCTTGATCTGAGCGAAAAATTTGAAACACCGGTAATCGTTCGCAGTGTAACCCGCTTGTCTCATTCTTCTACACCGGTGGAACATTCAGATGCAACCCCGCCCCCTCCCCCGGAAGAACCACCTCTATATGAACGTAATGCGCAGAGGTACGTTATGGTTCCTGCCAATGCCCGTCGGCGCCACCCGATAGTCGAGGATCGGCTTAAAAAAATTGCCGAATATGCCGAAACCATGCCCATTAATTTTATTGAACCGGGAGATGATCAGCTGGGCATAATCAGTGCCGGGGTTAACTATCATTATGCCAAAGAGGTCTTTCCAAACGCTACCTTTTTAAAACTCGGTATGGTCTATCCCCTGCCGGAAAAATTAATCCGTGAATTTGCCGACCGGGTGAAAACCATAGTAATCGTGGAAGAACTTGATCCTTTCCTGGAAGAACAACTAAAACTAATGGGTATAGAAGCAAGAGGGAAAGATATTTTCCCCATGCTTGGTGAATTTAGCCCCACCCTGGTTCGCAATTGTGCTGTTAAAGCCGGTTTAATTCCAACCCCAGAAGCACCTCCGGAAATCAAAACAGACCTTGAGCGTCCAATACGTCCGCCCATGCTTTGTCCCGGCTGCGGCCACCGTGCCCTTTTTCACGTCCTCAGGGAAAACGGTGTCCTGGTAACAGGCGATATCGGCTGTTACACCCTTGGAGCGGCTCCTCCATTGGCTGCCATGCACACTACCGGCTGCATGGGGGCCAGTATAGGTGTGGCTCATGGTATTGACAAAGGTAATGTAAAAGATGATGTGGTTGCTGTTCTGGGAGATTCCACTTTTCTGCATTCCGGGATTCATCCTTTAATCGATGTTCTCTACAACCAGGGCACCTCTACCACTATTATTTCCGATAATAGTGCTACGGCAATGACCGGTTTCCAGGAACACCCGGGAACAGGTAAAACTATCAAAAAAGATGAGACTGCGCTTGTTGATCCTGAGAAACTGGTTAGAGGTATCGGTTTTGAAAAAGTTGATGTCTGTGACCCTTACGATATAGACCAAATGGAAAAAATACTCAAAGATCATCTTCAGAGTGATATGCCGTCGGTAATTATAGCCCGGCACCCCTGTGTGCTCAATGCAAAAGAAAAGCACACCCCTCCGGAAGTTGATCCGGAACTATGTATTAACTGCGGCATCTGCCTTGATATCGGATGTTCTCCCCTGATCCAGGAAGAAGAGCATGTCCGTGTCGATGCCCTGTTATGTAACGGCTGCGGTCTTTGTGTCAAGGTTTGTCCCCAGGAAGCCATTATCGAAAAGTAAGCCGGTGGAAACATAGAAGTAAATATACGAGAGGGAGGCATATATATGAATAACTTAGACTTTTTAATGGCCGGGGTCGGGGGCCAGGGAACAATACTGGCCAGCAATATCCTGGCAGAAGTAGGTCTGCAGCTTGGTTACGATGTAAAAAAAGCCGAGGTGCACGGTATGGCACAACGTGGCGGCGAAGTAGACAGCCATGTACGCTGGGGAAGCAAAGTCTACTCACCCCTGGTAGAAGAGAATAACGTTGATTACCTGGTTGGTTTTGAAATGTTGGAGGCTGCTCGCTTCCCCCAATACCTAAAAGAAGGCGCTGTAAGCCTGGTTAACGATTACCGCATAAACCCACCCCTGGTTAACCTGGGCAAAGCACAATACCCATCTAAAAAAGAGATTGAATCACTGCTGCTGAGCAGGGCCGATAAAGTGATATGGGTTGAAGGTACAGGGATTGCCAAGGAACTGGGCAACCCTGCCATGGTTGGTGTTGTAATGCTTGGCGCTCTCTCCAACCTGGTTGGAGGAGATAAAGAAGCCTGGCTTGAAGTGATCGGGCAAATGGTTCCGCCGAAATTTGTGGACCTGAACAAGGAAGCCTTTTTGGAAGGCAGAAAGGTTACCGGTTAATAGACCATAATCATTAATAAAAGGAGTGAGAATGGTGAATTTTGCTTCCTATGGCATTGTTAACGCAAATAAATATCCGGCAAAAGAGTTTTTAATTGAATGCAGCCCATCACAGGATAAACGACGTGTGCTTACATGGAAGGAATTCAATGAGCAGACCAACCGAGTTGCCAATTATTTACATAAAGAGCTGGATATTAAAAAAGGTGATTTTGTGCTGCACCTGCAGATGAACAGCCTGGAATGGTTCATTACCTTTCATGCTATTATCAGGCTGGGAGCTGTGGCGGTTCCGCTTAATTTCCGCTTTGCCAGTTCAGATATCAAGTATGCGGCAGATGCCAGCAATCCTAAAGCTTTCATTTTGGGAGATGGCTTCTTAGACAAGGTAGGACCGATTCGTGAAGAGATGAAAACAATTCAGTCTTACATCTGCATCGGCAATAACGTCCCTGAAGATATGATTGACTACGCAGATGTCATGAGCTATTCCGACGCTTCTAATATCCTGGTAGAGGTAGATGAAGAAGACCCGGCAGAATTGATGTTTACCTCAGGCACTACCGGTCCCCCCAAGCCCGTCTGTCAGGCTCATAAAACCCTTTATGAAATCGGTATTGGCAATGCACTTTCTTATGCAGAAGGTCACGAAACGATATACCTGGCTGCCCATCCGCTTTACCACAGCGGCAGCTTCTTTTTATCTTTCCCTTCTTACCTGGCCGGAGGCAAAATTGTAATGCTCCTGGATCTTAGTGATCCAAAGTACCTGATCGAAATCATTGCTAATGAAAGAATTAATAACGGCTGGGTTACTGTTCCAACCATGTCTGATTCTATTAATGCGATCAAAAAAGGAGCTATTGATATCAATCAATATGACCTTTCACATGTCACCGGCAATATTGTCATCGGTGCCCAACCGGTCCCTCCCGCATTATTTGAAGATATGAAAAAACTGCTGCCTTTTAGAACCGGAAATATTTACGGGATTACAGAAGGCGGCGGGGGTGGAACACTTAATCTCTATGATGAAGATGTATTAAGCCGCCCGGGATCTATCGGAAAACCAACTTTTAATGTTGCTGCACGGGTAGTTGATGAAAACAGTAAAGATGTTGAAGTTGGTGAAGTTGGTGAATTGTTGTTGAAAGGCTCCCGAAATATGAAAGAATACTTCAAGAATCCGGAGATGACCGCCAGGACAATTCGGGATGGCTGGCTGTATACCGGGGACCTGGTCAAACAGGATGAAGATGGTTTTATTTATATCGCTGACCGTAAGAAAGACCTGATCATCAGGGGAGGAGAAAACATCTTCCCGGTGGAAATAGAAAATACCTTACGCAGCAACCCAAAAATTGCCGATGTAGCTGTTATCGGTTATCCCCATGAGCGTTATGTGGAAATTGCAATGGCTGTAGTGCAGCTCTACCCTGAGGAATCGATGACGGAACAGGAAGTTATCGATTTTTGCAAAGAAAAAGGTTTGGCCAGGTACAAATGGCCGGAAAAGGTAGTATTTGATCAAGTAATGCGCAATGTTACCGGCAAGATTGACAAACCAAACCTGCGTAAAAAGTATATCGGTGATAATTAGTTCAGAAGAGTTGATCGGGACAGGGGGATGCGAGAACCGCATCCCCCTTTTAATTTTTACTCTGACAAATTCATTTTATTCAATCAAGTAAAGGTAAAAACCTCTAATGGNCTACCTGAAACTTACCTAAAGCTTACACTACCTGAAATTTTAAAGGCAAATAGCACAGCATACAAGACATTGAAAACTTAGCAGTCTTACTTAATTCTCACTTTGCCAGCTATCATACTTATCTCGCAAAACCCGGTGTAATATTTTACCGGTTGCCGTTACCGGCATTTCTTCTTCGGTAATGAAATCTATCGACTTGGGCCGCTTGTAACCGGCAATTTTGCCCTTGCAAAACTCGATTATTTCTCCGGCCAATTCTTCACTACCCTGATAATCTTTATTTAGTACAATAACGGCTTTGACAGCTTCTCCCCACTTTTCATCGGCAACTCCAATCACTGCAATATTTTTAACAGCCGGATGAGCACCAACCACATTTTCGACTTCAGATGGATATACGTTCTCTCCACCGGTAATGATCATATTTTGTTTCCGATCCACAAGGTAATAATATCCCTCTTCATCCCTGCGGGCCATGTCTCCGGCAGAACACCATTCTCCGTGAAAAGCTGATGCAGTTTTCTCCTTATCTTTCCAGTATTCTTTAAATATTATGGGCGAGCGGCTGTATAGTTCACCTACCTCACCTTCCCGAACCTCATTTTTATCCACATCTAACAACTTGATTCGGTCACTTCCAAATATTTCCCTGCCAATGGAACCCAGCTTGGTAAACTGTTCTTCAGGCCGCAGGTAGGTAACCAAACCAGCCTCTGTTGAGCCGTAAGCCTCCCACAGCTCTGCTGATTTGAAATAATCCATAATCGCAAGCTTTAGATCTTTTCTGGCTGGAGCAGAAGAGATCAGGAGCTGCCTGATGCTTTTTACATCGTATTTGTTCTTTACCTCTTCGGGTAAGCTAAGGATTGTAATATAGTGGGTTGGAACCAGGGAAGTATATGTAATATTATATTCTGAAATAGTTTTTAAAAGATCCTCCGGATCAAAGGTAACCATGTTATATACCATAACCGGCGCAGCCAGTAGTGTATAGGCAAAGGAATAGTAGATCGAGTTAACATGGCACATGGGCATAACCATTAATACTTTATCATCCGATCTTACCCCCATATTTACGTTGCTAAGCATATATTGGGCAATATAGCTTTCATGGGTCCTTACTGCACCCTTCGGTTTTCCGGTTGTGCCGGAGGTATACATAATTGTCCATGTATCCGCAGCGTCAACCATTACATCCGGTTCCCCGGCCGGGCTTTGTTCGATAAATGATTCATAGTCGATAAACCCTTCCGTTTCATCATTATCTCCAATTAAAATATAATTATCACGGGGTATGGTTTTTAATTTCTCACGTATAGAGTTAACATCTTTGGCAAAAGGCGCTTCCACAATAAAAGCCTTACATTCTGCATGATTAATTATATACTCATACTCCGGCGGAGCAAGACGAAACATGATCGGGACTGCTACCTGGCCCCCTTTGGCTAAAGCGGCATAAATCTCCATCCATTCAACCCGGTTGTAAGCAATAACAGCAACCCTGTCTCCGTAACCCACTCCTTTTTCCTGAAGTCCGTTGGCAATGCGACAGGCCCGGTCATTCCACTGTTTAAAAGTAAAGCTCCTGGTTTTATCCTGGCAGCCCAGGTGGTCAGGATAACTAAATGCATTATTTTTTAAAACGGTTCCAGCATTAATCCACTTACTTACGGTCATAATCAATCCAACTCCTAATATATAATATTATCAAGCCTGATCGTGAGAATAATCTCTATCGTAACTCAATATTAATTATTCTTCATTATTTTAAATTCACCTTCAATAAAATCGTCGCAAACACGGAGGTAACCCATTTATCACCCCTTTAATATAAAAATCCCTCTTTTAGGTGATAGCAAAATTTAGACATATTTTATAATATTAAGTTTATAAGAAGAATTTTTTATCTTCCTTGCAAGAACAACCAGAAATAGATCAAGGGGGTAATTTATATTTGGCCATTTGGTTGGATCATCAGACTTCCGCTTAAAAAGGCTGCAAAATTCATGACATTTTGAGATTATGCTGTTTTGCCCATAAGGAGGAAAAGGAATAATATGGTTTATTACGATCAAAAATGGGAAACAATGCCCCTGGACGATTTACGTGATCTTCAATTAAAAAAACTTAAAAAACAAGCCCACCATGTTTATCAAAACCAATTTATAAAAAAACGCTTCGATGATTCAGGCTTACACCCCGATGATATAAAAAACTGGGAAGATACTAAGAAAGTACCTTTTATGACCAAAGATGATTTACGTGATAATTACCCCACCGGACTTGTTTCCGGAAATTGGGATGATGTCGTTCGTGTGCACATGACTTCGGGAACTACAGGCGTTCCAACCCCTATGGTTTACAGTAAAAATGACCTGGATGTTTGGACCCGCTGTATGGCCCGAAATTTTGTGGCCGGCGGCTTGAAAAAGAGTGATATCATCCAGCAAACCCACGGCTATGGACTTTTTACCGGTGGGTTCGGCTTTCATTACGCTCTTGAAACAATTGGAGCAAAAGTTATCCCTACCGGAGCAGGCGGTTCCGAGAGGCAGCTGCGTTTAATGCAGGAATGGGGAACAACAGTTTTTACGGGAACTCCTTCTTATGCCGCCTACATTGCAGAATTTGCTATAGAAAAAGGAATCGATCCGGAAAAAGATTTAAAATTGCGGCTTGGCTTTCACGGTGGAGAACCCTGTTCTGATGAATTAAGAGATAGAATTAATACCCGCCTTGGTTATAGCGCTCATGGTGGAGGGATGAGGCGCTGTTACGGCCTTACTGAAATGGGCGGACCGATTACTATGGACTGTGAATATGAAAATGGTATCCATCTTTGGGCTGATCACTACCTGGTAGAAATACTCGATCCCGTAACACATGAAAACGTAGCAGATGGACAACCGGGGGAACTGGTAATCAGCAATCTCAGTTTTGAAATAATGCCGCTGCTGCGTTACCGCACAGGAGATAATGTAGTTGTCAGTCATGATACCTGCCAATGCGGCCGCACCCATCCGCGTATAACCAAATTTGTCGGCCGATTGGATGATATGATCCTGGTTGGGGGAACCAATGTTTTTCCCAGCCAGGTTGAATGTATACTCCTGAATCATGCCGAACTCAGTGAAAATTGGCAGCTGGTTGTTGACGAAAAAAAAGGCCTTCACTCATTAAAAATTGAAATAGAACCAGCTGCCGGAATCTCGGTAAATGAAGCTTTTGTGACCGCACTGGAAAAAGAACTGCACCAAATATTAGCAAAAAAATGTCCGGTTGAAATTAAAGCAGTCGGCAGCCTGCCCAGGTTTGAAGGAAAATCAGTGCGGGTTGTCGATAATCGTAGTAGTTAGCTGCGAAAAACATAACCTGTATTTGATTTTGCTAAAAGAACAAAAGAAGGTTTTTACTGTTGTTTGAAGAAATATTAGTATAAGTAGTTTTTTTCTGATTGATGATTACCGGTTTCGGAGGAGGAAAGCAATAATGGGATTTGAACGTTTTGGCAGGGTTAGTTTTATATCTCAGACAAAAACTGAACCATTTGTCGATTACCTGGAAAAAGAAGGATTGTATGCTACACAATGCAGCACCTGCGGACAAACCTATTTCCCACCGCGGGCGGATTGCGCATCCTGCATTAGCAGCGACATAAACTGGCTCAAAGTAGATGAGCAGGGCAGCTTAATTAGTTTCACCAGGTCCTATTTTGCGCCAACTGGTTTTGAAGAAGATGTTCCCTACCTGCTTGCAGTTGCTGATTTCAATAAAATTAAAGTATTCGGTCGTTTTAAGACTGGCCTTCAGGAGGATGATCTTTATGCGGGAATGAAAGTCAAGGTAAAACCCCTTACCCTTCCCAATGGCCAAATCAGTTATGAGTTTGTACCGGCCTAAACACTTCCCTTTTTTAAGCTCTGCAACCCGGCAAAACTAAAGGGTTTTACCTGAAACAATGGGTCTGGTATAAAGGAGGTGCGTTAATAAATATTAGGCTGTAAATCCTCAATAAAAAGCTTTGTATTAAACTAAAGGATTAATAATCTGAACTATAAGAAGGAGGATCAGTATGGATCTTAATAAGTGGCCCCGCCAAAAAGGAATAGTGGACCACCAGGTTTACGGAGATGAATTTTTTGGTACAGAACCTCCCTGTGTGATGTACCAAAAAAAACCGGTCATTGATGCTGAAGGAAAAGAAGTGCCAGACCTTCACACAGCCTGGGTGATCTTGAACAACCCCAAGCAGTATAATTCCTATACCACTGAAATGGTTAAAGGTGTCATTGCCGGGATGCATAGAGCAAGCATGGACCGTTCCGTGGTTGCCGTTGTATTTACAGCAATGGAGGACAAAGCTTTTTGTACCGGTGGAAACACCAAGGAATATGCCGAGTATTACAGTGGCAATCCCAGTGAATACGGCGCTTATATGGACCTTTTTAACGGGATGGTCGATTCCATTTTGATGTGCAAAAAACCGGTAATCTGCCGGGTTAACGGTATGAGGGTAGCCGGGGGACAGGAAATCGGCATGGCCTGCGATCTCGCCATATCTTCTGACCTGGCAATTTTTGGCCAGGCCGGACCAAGACATGGCTCGGCACCGGTTGGCGGTTCTACCGACTTTTTACCCGCCTTCCTAACTATGGAGCAGGCAATGTGGAGCTGCATATCCTGCGAAATGTGGAGCGCTTACAAGATGCAGCGTGTAGGATTGATTTCCAAGGCAATACCGGTGCTTAAGGTTGACGGAAAATTTGTACGCAATCCCTTGATCGAAACTGATAAGTATGTTGAAGATGGTGAAATAGTATATGGTGAAATGGTCAAGGGCGATAAAAAAGATAAGGCCAAGGAAATGCTCAAGTCAGGTGAAACTGATTTTGAACTGCTGGATAAAGAGGTAAACAAAGTTGTTTTAACCCTGACCAACCTCTTCCCCAACTGCCTGATGATGTCCATTGATGGAATCCGGCAGAAGAAAAAGTTTTACTGGGATCAAAACAAGCTGCCCAGCCGTCACTGGTTATCTGCAAATATGCAAACTGAAGCTTACCTGGGCTTTAATGCTTTTAATACCAAGAAACTAACCGGACAAGACACTATTGATTTCATCAAGTATCGTCAGCTTCTTGTCCAGGCCCATCCATTTGATCAGGAGCTTATCGACGCAGTAATGGGAGATCGGCTTGAGTAAGAGCTTATTACTTAAAAAAAGAATTTAACTTTTCATAAAACGGTCGGTGTTCTTAACTACAAAAGAATCTTTATTAAGACAGAGTTACGATTACAGCAAAACAAAGTCTAACTGGATTCAACCTGCAGTTAAATTTAGGAAGAACATCGACCATTATTTTTTAGCAACAGGAATAATGTGGGGTGATATAATTGGCTTATCAATTTATTAAAACCGAAAGTGAAGCCGGGGTAGCTACAATAACCCTGGATCGACCTCCCCTTAATGTATTAAATATCGAAATGATGGAAGAGTTAATTCTTGCTTTAAAATGGGCAGACGAACAGAACGAGCCTGTTGTGGCGATAACCGGTGAAGGCAAAGCTTTTTCTGCCGGTGTAGATATTGCGGATCATACCCCGGAAAAAGTCGACATGATGATCGATGTCTTCGATCGTCTATTTTTAACTATGTCCGAAATGAAAAAACCGACTGCTGCCCTGGTTAACGGAGCTGCTCTCGGTGGAGGTTATGAGATTGTTATTTTCTGTGACCTGGTCGTTGCTTCTGAAAAAGCCAAGCTGGGCCAGCCGGAAATTCAAGTAGGTGTCCTGCCGCCAATTGCCTGTTACGTCTTACCCCGCCTTCTTTCCTGGCCGCTTGCTATGGAAATACTTCTAAGTGGTGATGTGTTCGATGCAGCCAGGGGAGAGCAGATAGGCCTGGTAAATAAGGTTTTACCTGCAGATAATTTCAAGGAAGGCGCAAAAGAATTTCTGGCCCGATTTACCAAATCGAGTCCCCTTGTCCTGGCGCTTACCAAAAAAGCAGCTATTGCCGGGGCAGGCAAAGATTTTGCAAGCGGCCTGAAAGCAATAGATAAAATATACCTGGATGAACTGATGAAAACCGAAGATGCAATAGAAGGCCTGCAGGCATTCATGGAAAAACGGAAACCGAACTGGCAGGGGAAATAATAATTTATAAGGAGGCTTTATCTCATGAGCAAACCGACAAAAATTGATACATGGCAAATGTCAGAACCCGGAAAGCTAAATAAAACCAGCATTGATGTTCCAGAGTTAAATCCTGGAGAGGTTTTGGTCGAAGTTGCGGGTTGTGGAGTTTGCCATACCGATGTCGGCTATTTTTATGACGGTGTACCTACTGTAAACGATCCACCACTGACCCTTGGTCATGAAATCAGTGGAAAAGTTGTAGCCGGCGATGAAAAGTTAATCGGAAAAGAGGTTATCATTCCTGCTGTGATGCCCTGCAACAAATGTGATATTTGTGCCGAAGGCCGGGGCAACCGCTGCCTTAAACAAAAAATGCCCGGGAACAGTATGGGCATATACGGTGGCTTCTCCAGCCATATTCCAGTCCCTGCTGAAGACCTTTGCGTTATTGAAAACCGCAACGGAACCCCACTGGAATATTTCTCAGTTGTAGCCGATGCTATAACTTCGCCATACCAGGCAGCCAAAAGAGCTGACATTAAACCCGGTGACAGGGTTGTTGTTATAGGGGCCACCGGAGGTATAGGGGTCTATATGACTCAAATCGCCGCTGCCCTTGGGGCTGAATCTGTGATAGCGATTGCCCGGGACAAGGAAAAACTGGAACGGTCTTTACAGTATGGCGCTAATCATGCTATCAGTACTCTTGACCAGGGAGTAAAAGATATCCGTAATACCTATAAAGGTTATTGTAAAGAAAACGGATTACCCGGTCATGGATGGAAAATATTTGAATGCACGGGAAGTAAGATGGGACAGGAAATAGCTTTAGAACTTCTTTCCTTTACCGGAAAACTTCTGGTAGTCGGTTTTGGTATGCAGAAAGTGGAGTATATGCTGTCTCGCCTGATGGCCTTTGATGCAGAAATTATTGGAACATGGGGCTGTTTACCCCGTTACTATAAAGAAGTCCTTCAGATGGTGCTTGACAATAAAATAAAAATTGAGCCCTTTATTGAACTAAGGCCAATGAACCAAATTGAAGAGTCTTTTAAAGAGTCTCATTCCGGGAAACTGAAGAAAAGAGTGGTTCTTACCCCTGACTTTTAGCTTACAATCATTTGACCGGTTTAACCGTTCAGGGGCTAATAAGCAAAGGGTTATGCAGAAATTTTTGACACATCAGCAGTGAAGTTGAAACCCCTTCCCCGCCTGCAGGTGAGGGCCGGGGGGAGGGGTTTTTATTATTGAGGCCGGTTTGTTAGATGTAGTCAAAGAGGATATGGGGATACTGATACTGTGGAATACGTAATTATTGGCAATAGCGCCGCTGCAGTAGGAGCAATTGAATCAATTCGCAGGGTCGATCAAAAGAACAACCTGACCGTAATAAGCAATGAAAAGAATCATGTTTATTCCAGGCCGCTCATTGCTCATTACCTGGCCGGTAATGTTTCTGAAGACCGTATGTACTATCGACCGGCTGATTTCTATAAAATCAACCGTGTGACCACTCACCTTGGTATTAGAGTAACAGAAATTGACCCTGTAGCAGAAAAAATCTGCTTTGAAAACGGCTCGAAACTTGGCTATGACCGCCTGCTAATCGCAACTGGTTCTAAAGTGAGTATCCCCCCCATAACCGGATACAGGGATTTTGACGGTGTCTACATTTTTCAATCTTATAACGATGCAAAAAGAGTGCTCTGGCGATTAAAAAAAGGCAAAAAAGCAGCAGTAATCGGCGCAGGTTTGATTGGGCTTCGGGCTGCATACGGTCTGCAGGAAGCCGGGGCAGATGTAACCCTGATCGAACTTTTACCGGAAATTGCAAGCCGGGTATTAGATCAAAAAAGTTCTCACTTCATCAAATCTATCCTCGAAAAGGGTGGAATGAAGGTTCTGACCGGCTGTTCAGTCCAGGAAATTACCGGGAACAAATCAGAGGGTGTAACCGGGGTTATTTTGAATAATGGTGAAATAGTTGATTGCAACATGGTGATTTTGTCCACAGGAGTAGCCCCCAATACCTCCCTGGCTGAAAACACCCCCATGGAAGTAAACCTTGGTCTTGTGGTTAACCCCTACTTTCAAACCTCTTTTTCCAATATTTTTGCAGCAGGAGATGCTGCTGAAACCTTTGATATTCCCAGGGGAACCGGCATGGTCAATGCAAATTGGCCCAATGCTTATGAACAGGGCAGGTATGCCGGTATGTGCATGGCAGGAGAAATGATCCGCTATCCCGGATCGGTGGGGATGAACTCTGTCTCTTTTTATGATATACCGGTTATATCCATGGGCCTTTTCGATCCAAATACCGAAAGTGGAGAGAAGATAGAAGTTAAAATAAGAGAAAACTTCGAAAACAAGATATATCAAAAATTAGTTTTTAAAGATAACAGGTTGAAAGGCGCCATTTTTATCGGTGACATTAGCTATGCCGGCGCAGTCAATGACCTGATTAGAGAACAGACCCTGGTCGGTGTAATTAAAGATTCTATTCTGGAAGAAAAATACCAGCTATATGACTTTCTAAGAAAACGGCGGAAGAACATGGTGGAAGGCACTATGATAAAATGGCCGGAAACACATTCTTCAACGATACGCTACGAAAAAAGTTTTAATGAAGAAACCTGGACTGAAAGAGAGCTGGATAAACGGGACTGGCGGTAAACGACGGCTCCGATAAAAAGAGTTGATAAAATTGGAAGGTAAAAAAGCACTTTGTGTCAACGCAGTTATCAACCTTTCTGACAGCACCGTTGACCTGGTAGAAACGCCGGAGAATATTATCAGGAAATTTATAGGCGGTCGGGGGCTGAATATGTACTACCTGTACAAGTACCTGAAACCACAAGCAGATCCCCTGTCTCCCGACAATGTTTTAATCCTGGGAACAGGGCTGCTGACCGGTACACTGTCTCCAAATAGCGGGCGCCACAATGTAACCTGCAAATCACCTGAATCAGGAATCATCGGCGATGCCAATATCGGTGGCTTCCTGGGACCGGAGATGCGTTTTGCCGGGATCGACCGGTTAATTATTCTTGGTAAAGCAGAAAAACCGGTCTACCTGTATATCGAAGACGGTAATATAGAGATTCGCGATGCCAAGGATTACTGGGGTTTGCTATGCAGCGAAACAGAAGCCAGGTTCAAGTACAACCTTGGATCTGATGTTGAAGTGCAGTCTATAGGACCTGCCGGAGAAAACCTGGTTCGTTTTGCCTGCACCCGTTATGGTGCAAAAAATGCCGCCGGTCGTACCGGTACCGGGGCAGTTTGGGGCTCTAAAAATTTAAAAGCCGTGGTGGTTAGAGGCACTCGTGGTCTGCCTGTTGAAGACCCGCAGGGCATGATTGATAAATATATTGAGCTAAGGGACTACCTGCAAGAATCCAAGGTGATCAAGGTTCTGGGCCGGGTGGGAACTCCACTGCTTTATGATGTAAGTAACTACCTGGGTGCTATTCGCACCCATAACAGCCAGCAAACTGTCTTCTTCGATTCACTAAACGCTGAAGAAGTTCATAAGCACGTCGATAAAATGCTTGGCTGTTACGGTTGTGTGGTTCACTGCCGTCATCGTAATACTCACGGCGGAGAAGGACCGGAATATACAACTGAAGTGCTGCTGGGGGCAAATATCGGTGTGGCCGACACTGGTAGAATGATCGACCTGAACAACATCGTCAATGACCTGGGACTGGATGTATCCTCTACAGGAACATATATTGCCTGGGCAATAGAACTTTTCGAGAAGGGCTACCTCACTGAAGAATCCGCCGGACGGATTCTTCGCTTTGGCGATTATAACATGGCCAGGCAGTTGATATTTGACATTGCTTATCGCCGCGGGTTGGGAGACATTCTGGCTGAAGGAAGCAAACTGGTGGAAAAATTTGGCCCGGAAACTGCTGACTTTTTGATTGCGATCAAGGGTCTTCCTCAATCTGACCCACACGATGTACGCTATTTGAAGGGTTTTGCCCTGGGCATTGCCACATCATCACGCGGTGCCGACCATCTCAGGAGCAGACCAACCCTGGAGATTCTAGATCTGCCTGCATCGCTTACCACCCAGATTTACGGTGAACCTGTAGACCCGAACCCGACTTCATATCAATCTAAAAGCAGGGTTGTTTACTTTAGTGAAACCATTTATGCCGTTGTTGACTGCATGGGCATTTGTAAATTTATCTGTCACGGTTTCAACAGTCCTCGAAACCTAAACTACGATCATTTCCGTGAACTGACCAAACTGGCCACCGGATTGGATTTTAGCAAAGAAGATCTGCATAATGCAGGACGGCTGGTAATTGATCAAGAAAGACTGATCAATTACCGGGAAAAAGGGATCACCCGAAAAGACGATACCCTGCCGGCCCGTTATTTTGACGAACCTATGCCCAGCGCCCGGGCTAAAGGAAGCCACATCAACCGTGAACAGTTTGAGATGATGCTGGACGAATATTATGAACTATGCGGCTGGGATCAAGAAGGCATACTGCCCAGGGAAAGAATTGATCAGCTGGATCAATTAAAAGATCTGACAGAGTAACAAGGAAAAGGTTGATGAAATTGACCCTTAAGCAAAAGCAAATTTATAGCCGTCCTGATCTATGCATTGGATGCCGTATCTGCGCCAATGCCTGTGCCCTGGTTCATGAAGGAGAAGCCAATCCACGCCTGGGACGAATCAACATTCGCCAGAATCTGTTTGAGAGATATGAATACCAGGAATTATGCCGGCACTGCGATGATCCTCCCTGTCTCGATGCATGCATGGTTGGTTGTATCGAAAAAGATCAAGAAACCGGTATAGTCACCAATGATGATCGTTGTGTAGGCTGCTGGATGTGTGTTATGGTTTGCCCCTATGGAAGCATGAAACGAAACCTAAAAGAACAAGTGGCGGTTAAATGCGACCAGTGCAGGGACAGGAACAGGCCGGTCTGTGTAGAGGTATGCCCCACGGGCGCCCTTGTTTTTGAAGAAAGAGAAGATTAGGTTATGACAATCAAGGTAGAATTTAAATCCGGGCTGAAAGATATTACCGGCACTAACCATGTTACTATTGACAGTTCTGCTACAGGCACCTTTGAAACAGTTCTTAAAGAAGTAATCAGACTTTATCCCCGGTTGGAAGAAGAAATGTTTTATTCAGACGGGACTTTAGATCATATCTATCAGATTATACATAATNGCAGGCGACTATCCTGGCCGGAGGATAAAGCGGTCAGGGTACGAGACGGTGATACTCTGGTATTTTTTGTTTTCATGGCCGGTGGTTGAAATAAAGTTCACTTTTCGGTTAATTCATAAAGGCATCGCAAAATACTTTTTTGTGGTAGGATAGTTTATAATATCGGCAGCACAGGCCGGTCCAGGTAAGTATCCTATTTATGAGGAGACTGATCATTTTGATGAGCCGTTTAATATCGAATGATGGTAAACAAGGTATTCATTATGGTTTTGTTATTATCACCATGGGAACCATTGTAGTAGTTGGAGCCCTTGGATTTGCCCGGTTTGGCTACACCATGATCCTTCCGGTTATGCAGCACGGGCTTTTATTAAGTTCCACCGAAATGGGTTTTTTAGCAGCCGGCAATTTAATTGGCTACCTGGTCTTTTCCTTCCTTGGTGGGATTTTAGCCAGTAAATACGGGCCAAAAATTGTTATTACCTGCTCCCTGTTTGTTTGTGGATTAGCAATGATTGGAACCGGTTTCACCCAGGGTTTCGCCCTGGCCTTCATTTTACGCCTGATTACCGGGTTGGGCAGCGGCGGCAGTAATGTTCCCATGATGGGGCTGGCTTCATCCTGGTTTTCTCAGCGAAGAAGAGGAATGGCCACCGGTTTAATGTCCGGGGGAAGTGGGATTGGCCTTGTTCTGGTTGGATTGGTGCTACCCAGGATTTTCGCTTACTATGGTGAATGGGGCTGGCGCCTGGGCTGGTACATGCTCGGTGGTTTAGTTATATTAATCGGGTTGCTGGGAGCCAAATTCCTGGTTAACCGTCCCCAGGAACTGGGTTTGGAACCAGTTGGAGGTGAAAACCAGGCTGACAAAAAAAGCAGTGTTTCCTCCCTGCAGTGGTCTCTTGTTTTCCGATCAAGAACAATCTGGCTCCTGGGAACAATTTACTTTCTTTTCGGTTTCTCTTACATTATTTACTCCACTTTCTTTGCCTCTTTCCTGGTTGACGAACGGGGGCTGCTGGAATCCACAGCCGGTAATTTGTGGGCTTTAGTCGGCATTCTCAGTATTTTCAGCGGTTTGCTGTGGGGAATTTTTTCTGATCGTTTTGGCCGCAGATCCGGTCTTGTCGCCATTTTTTTATTGCAGTTTTCATCATTTTTGATCTTCTCTCTTACTTTTGATTTTAGCGGTTATCTGATCTCTTCCATTTTGTTTGGTCTAACAGCCTGGAGTATTCCCGGAGTTATGGCCGCCACCATTGGCGATCATCTGGGGGGTAAGCTTGCTCCTGCGGGCTTAGGGATGGTAACCCTTGTCTTTGGAATAGGGCAGGCCCTGGGTCCTGCAATTTCGGGTTTCCTTGCAGACCTGACGGCTTCCTTTTCCCTGGCTTTCTTACTGGCTGCCATGGGTGCACTTCTTGGAGCATTTATTTCACTCTTTCTCAAATTACATCGCCCCGGTTACACTGATGAAAATATAGTTGGCAGTAAACAGTAAAAATTATTTGTCACTGCTTTGCCTATTTAGATAAAAGATCCATTGATCTTCTTTTTGATAAATAATGTATGACAAAATATTGAAGATTGAGTAGCATAAACCTTTATCATTAGAGTGAGTAATCATGGAACCCAACAATCCACATAATACAAACGATGAAAAATTGAAAGAAGAAATCATCGGTAAAAGACCTGAGCGGAAATACTCTTTGTATAAAAAGATTGGGCTTTTAATGGGACCGCTGTTATTTACATTGTGCCTTATATTTGTACCGGTCAGCGAAACTTTTACTTTGCCCATGAGAAATACATTAGCCTCAACATGTTGGATAGCAATCTGGTGGCTGAGCGAGGCAGTGCCTATTCCCGCCACTTCATTATTACCCCTCATCTTATTCCCCCTCACCGGGGTTATGGAATTCGAACAAACAGCTGCAGGATATGCTGACTCTATAGTTTTTCTTTTCCTGGGAGGCTTTATGCTGGCAGCTGCAATGCAGCGTTGGAACCTGCACCGCAGAATTGCTTTGACCATTATCAAAGCAGTGGGAGCTCAACCAAGCCGGCTAATTTTCGGATTTATGCTGGCCACAGGTTTTCTTTCCATGTGGATCAGCAATACAGCCACCTCCATGATGCTGATGCCGGTAGGCCTGGCAGTGATCCTGCAGGTAGCAGGCTTGATCAAAGAACAAAAATTGAATATCGAGGTAGAAGCCGGGAAATTTTCCTTTGGAACCGCCCTGATGCTGGGAATAGCTTATTCTGCATCAGTAGGCGGTATGGCCACCCTGATTGGAACCCCGCCTAATGCCATTTTTGCCTCAGTCGCAGAATCCACCCTGGGTAGAAATATTTCTTTTATGGACTGGATGGCATTCGGCTTCCCGCTGGCTGCAGTTTTTATCGTAATAGCCTGGTTCTATGTAATTAAATACTTTAGAGTGGAACAAATTAAGGGTTTAAAAGTGGGAAAGGAAGTTATTGCAGGGGAAATTTCCCAGCTGGGTAAAATGAAACATGAAGAAAAAATGGTCCTTTTTGTATTTTCACTGGTTGCAGTGGGGTGGATCACCCGCAGCCTTTTATTTGAAGATATTTTTCCTGCCTTAAGCGACCCGATGATTGCAGTAACTGGCGCTTTGATTCTGTTTTTTTTACCCTCAGATATAAGCAAAGGGGAATTCCTGCTGGACTGGGACACAGCCGTTAAAATACCGTGGGGAATCCTGCTCCTTTTTGGCGCGGGCATCGCAATCGCCGGCAGCTTTTCTGAATCCGGCCTGACCGGCTGGTTGGGCAACCAGCTGGCCGTCTTAAAAAGTGCTCCGGAACTGCTGGTCTTTTTCGGTGTATTTGCCCTGGTTGTTTTCCTTTCTAATATAACGTCCAATACAGGAACTGTTTCAATGATCCTGCCGGTTATGATCGCTATGGCCGGTGCCATGGCTGTTCACCCACTGGGATTCATGATCGTGGCCACTACAGCCGCCTCTTATGCCTTTATTCTTCCAGTAGCTACCCCACCAAATGCAGTAGTTTTTAGCAGCGGCTATATTTCAATTGAGCAGATGGCCCGGGCCGGCATCGGAATTACCCTGATCACGATTATTTTACTTCCCCTGATTCTTTTTGTATGGCTGCCCCTGGTCTGGTAAATATATTTTTAGTAAAAGAAAAATATATAAAACAACAACATTAACCCGATCAATTCTTGATTGCAGCTCGTAACCGGGATTGCTGCCGGAAATCAACATAATAAGCGGACAGATTGTAATATGTTATTAACAAATTTTCTAAGCAGGATCTGAATAATCAAAGTAGAATTAAAATTAACGAGAAATGAGGAGGTGTTACCATGAAAAATGATCAAATTATCATTGATTCCCCAAAATTAAAGGAGATTAATAATTTTTTGGCTGACCCGAACAACCGTGTAATTAATGATCTGTTGAGGGTAGTCAACAAATATGGTTCTGCGGTTGAAATAAACGACCGGGCCCGGGAAGCCAGGCAGCTGCCTAACCTGATGGAACGCCTTCAAAACGCAGGTTCACCCTATATAAAAGATCTTGAATGGCTGATATCAGCCAGGGATAAAGGTGAGTTTGTTTCTATATCAGATTTCTACAGCCATGTTACAGGTAACAACTTTGATCCAGCTGGAAAGTCATTTAACGAGGGTAATGCGGTTACGCTGGAAATCAGTGCTTTACAGTATTTTCCCTGGTTGATCAAAGAAGCAAAGCAGGCTATAAAAAACCGGGAAATAATGCCGGGACGCTATATCAGGGTCCGAAAAATGCGGGAACAGGAAAATGACCAGGGAGATATCCTGGCAGTAGCGGCTGCAATGCAAATTGTCGGAGCCAGTTACGTAGAAAGCCTGGATACCAAAGGAACCGATGGGTCTAATATCCATCTGGGCGGACCGGAAACTATTACCGGTTATTTTGGTGGTATTGGCCAACCCAATGACTACGCCCTGATGTGGGTAGATGAATTACTTTACTTCTATACTCAATACGGCATTAATGAAGTATTAAATATTAACTCCGGGACCATTTTACTGGGTTATTTCCTTTACAAAATGGGAATTGACATTAAATTTAAGATTTCTGTATTTATGGGCAACGATAACCCTTATGCAGTTTTGTGGACTTTAATGATGGCCCGCTTATTATCAAGGGACGATGGCACCACGCCTCTTGCCGGTTTTAACCTGAGCAACTCTGTCAACAATAAAACCTTAAAGTTATCTTCAGATATCCGTCATCAACTGGGTATGGGAAACAAGGTCCGTATCGAACATCACATCACCGAAACTAACAAGAGTATTGTCCGTCAGCCATATGACCGTTTAGATGAATTAATCGAAGCTGCCGGTTCCATCCCCAATATATCGGCAAAACATGAAGGTGGCTACCCGGACGAAGAAAACAGGTTGGAACACCCTTCCGATATTTTAGATTATTTCCGGGACAAAGAAGAAGTAATCTCCTCTGGTGAGATGGAGGCCCTGGAAAAAAATTATCTTATCAAGCATGAGGCTGTTAACCATACGGCCAGAAAACTGGCCGAAAACGGCTTATCTTTTATCGGAGCCCGCAATCTTCATCGCCGTTAATAACTGTTAAATAGAAGAAATGAGGTAGCAGCATGACTTTGAAGAAACAGCGTATATTTTGGGCAGTCCTCTTTGTGATTATGATCCTGGCCGCTTTCATCATCCCTTTCACACCTTTATTTCGTGATTTAACCAGCGTTTACGGTGCTTTTCTTTTTTGGAATATTTTTGCCATCGTTGTTATAGTCTGTCTCGGCATAATCACGGCAAAATGGGGGGACTATGATGAACGCTAGTACAATATACCTTGTTCTTTTTTTATACTTTATCGTAGGAAGCATAATTGCCCGCTATGCCCGAAAAAAACTGGGGAGCGGGGTAAACGATTTTTTCCTGGGTGGAAGAACCCTTGGCGGTATAATTGCAGCATTAACATACAGTGCCACTACTTATAGTGCTTTTATGCTGGTCGGTCTGGCCGGTTTTACCTATCTGGGCGGTGTCGGTGCACTTGGTTTTGAGTTAATATATCTTTCCGGACTTGTCCTGGTCGCTTTTTTTGGGCCCAGGTTATGGCTGGTTGGAAAGCGCTACAATTACCTCACCCCTACAGAAATGCTCGGTGACCGTTACCAGAGCAAGAAAGTTGCCATAGTATCGGCTATAGCAGCGGTGATATTTCTGATCCCCTACAGTGCTGTGCAGCTAATCGGTATAGGCGCTTTGTTGGAAGGCATATCGGGCGGGGCCATACCATTTTTAGCCGGTGTTGGCATCGCTGCAGTTATTGCTGTCTACTGGACCTTTACAGGCGGTCTGAAAGCGGTGGCCTGGACTGATTCGCTTCAGGCGGCCGTGATGCTAACAGTAGCAGTTTTGTCAGTTATCTTTATCATTTACAACGGTTTCGGAGGATTAGGCAATATGTTTGCCCAGCTTGAGGCCAGGTATCCAGCCTGGCTGACGGTCCCGGGTCCCGGGTTTTTTAACATCCATGCCTTTGTCGGACTAACCCTGCCCTGGTTTTTCTTTTCGCTGTCCAACCCCCAGGTTAGCCAGCGTCTTTTTATGCCCCGTTCACTCAGTCAAATGCGGATCATGGTCATGGGATTTCTGATTTTTGGTTTTATCTATACACTGGTCTCCATTTTCTGGGGTTTTTCTGCCAGGCTGTTGCTGCCGGACCTGGAAGTGGCAGATGCTGCCACACCTGCACTGCTGAGTCTGGATATCGTTCCGGTATCTATTGCTATACTGGTTATGCTTGGTATAAGTGCAGCAGCAATATCTACTGTAAACTCAATAATTCTTACTCTAGCCTCAATGGTAACCCGTGATGTTTTTAAAAACTTTCGCAAGGATACCTCTGAAAAAAGGGAACTATTGGTAGGTAAAATTTTTATTCCATTATTTACAGTCTTTATCCTGGCCTTTGCCACCCTGCGCCTTGATCTCATTGCCGCCCTTTCGGTAGCTTCTTCAGCAGGCCTGCTGGTAATGGTCCCGGCATTAATCGGCGCTTTCTTCTGGAAAAGGGGAACAGCTGCAGCAGTACTGGCCAGTATCATAATTGGCGGCGGCATAGCTACGGCCCTTCAATACAGCGGCTATTATCCGCTGGGCCTCTGGCCGGGGGTCTGGAGCGGGTTAGTTTCAACTTTTCTTTTTATCGGGGTAAGTTTGCTGACCAGGCCACCTGAGCATAAAGCTGAAGAGTTTTTAAATTATTTACAGGAAGAACTTAATCCCAAAAAAATTATTTAACAACTGCAGCAGGCAGGCAGCAGCAATGACGGCCATTTATCTCTACAGTAATAACAATCGATGCTTTGCAGTTATTATTCATATTTACCATACAAAGAATGAACCAGGTTACTTATATTTCCATTTTTTAGGTTAAAAGATACATAACTAAGCTTGTTTTCAAACTGTCCGGCCTGGATGCACAAGGTTTTACCAATATAGCCGGCCCAGATACCCCCGTTAAAAGCCGGTGCTTCATGAATATGGCCATGTATGGACAGTAAAGGTTGCCTTTCCAAAAGAAATCGATAGACAACCGGGCTGCCCACCTTATCTCCCGTAGCACATAAGTCAAATCCCATATTAATCGGCGGATCATGGATAAGCCATATAGAATGGGCAAGATTGTTAACCTTGTTTGCCATGGTTTCCAGTGATTCTTTCACAGAGAGTTTGTTTTTGAGATAAGCTTTAAAGTCATATATGTTTTCAATTTCATTCCTGTTATTAATAATTGCCGGCGGCCCAAGCTGGATTGAATCTATAAATATCTTTTCTGCGCTGTCCGGGGCAACCCAGTATTTATAAGCAAAGGGATAGTCTCTAATCCAGGGACATCCGCAAAACTCATAACCCATTATTTTTTTAACCCGGTCCGCTGCATAATGCCACAGGCCTTCATTATCTCCTTTTTCCATCTCCGGAATAACCAGCTGGTTATCATCATTACCAAGCATCAGAACAAGCTCAGCACTTAAGTTTTTAATTTTACCAGCGTGTTCTTTAAGCTGAGGCACAAAGGATAACTGAGCCAGTATACCATCATACTTGGGCAGTAAATCTCCCGCAATCAATACCAGGTCGGGCCTTATTTCCCGCACTGCTTTTTCGAGCATCTTCCAGTGGTTTTTTGATTGATGGACATCTGCGAGAGCAATAACTTTCATTACTTTAAATCCATCCTTTACTCATTTCCACTATGACCGGGATTATCATAACGATAGACAATTCCTTCCCAGTTTCTGAGCAGGACGAAACCGTCACCTGATGAAACCTGGTATACCGGAGCAAGAGGTGTCTTTCCGAGGCCTGAAGGAGTAATGATATAACTTGGTATCGCCAAACCCGTGGTATAGCCACGCAGATTTTCCAGGATTTCTATGCCGGTTTCTACCGGGGTGCGAAAATGTTCGATGCCGATCGTTCCCTGGCAGTGATATAAATAATAAGGCCTAACCCGAACTTTCAAGAGCTCGTGATTAAGCGTCTTGATGATAACTGCTGAATCGTTAATACCCCGCAGCAAAACCGATTGATTATGTATTGGAATACCTGCCCTGGTTATAAGATCTAAGGCTCTGGCACTGTCGGCAGTGAGTTCCCTGGGATGGTTAACCTGGACATTAACGTAAAGTGGATGGTGCCTGGAGAGCATTGCACAAAGCTCTTCATCAACACGCTGGGGCAAAACAATAGGGACCCGGCTGCCAATTCGCTTGATTTCGATATGCTCAATTTCATCAAGGGCGGTCAAGATTCGATCCAGCCATTCAGTTTGGAAAGTAAATGGATCTCCTCCGGTTAGGAGCACATCCCTAATTTCCCGGTTATTCCTGAGGTATTGCAGGATATCTTCTAAATTATCTGCAGGAGTCGCCTGATCAACTTCTCCAATTTTACGTCTGCGAAGGCAATGACGGCAAAATCCGGCGCAAACATTGGTGACATGAACCGCCACACGGTCCGGATACCAGCGAACCAGGTTATCCACCGGTGAACTATACTCCTCACCGGAGAAATCAGCAACTCCGGTCATCTCCATCTCCCGGATGTCAGGGAGCATCTGCTTGCGAACCGGGCAATTATCATCCACAGGATCGATGATGCTTGCAAAGTAAGGTGTAAAGGCCCACCGGAACTTAGATTGGATGATTGCAAAATCATGTTTCTGCTTGTCGGTTAAAGGAAAAATTTTTTCCAGCATCTCGACATTGGAAATACGATTGGCAAGCTGCCATTTCCAGTCCTGCCATTGCTCTTCAGAAGCTCCCAGGGCAGACTTGATGCGTTCCTTCTGTTCGGCATATTTTTCAAAAAGCTGAAAACCGGTTAGGACTTCTTTCCTGGCTTCTAAATAATCCAGGGCATATTGACGAAACTTCTCGGATTTCTGCTGTGAGATTTCTTTTCTGTCTTCTTTTATGTTTTCTGTCATAGTTTTCCCCTTTCAGTTTCAAAAAGCTCTGTTTTTGATCGGTTTAAACAATTGTGCTCTATCGATATTCAGTTAAACATCCACATGTTACCGCCAGGAAAGAATTTCTCGAAAATATGAAGATCACTTTAAGCCACCGCTGCTTGTGGTGGGGTCGGTATAAGCCGGAAATGATGCTTAACCTTTAAGGAATAATAATATTCTTCTATTGTAATAGTTTATCAGATCCAGCTGTTTATGTCTCTTCCCTTTTGATCCAAGATTAGTTTTAAAATTTGAACTGGCTTGTCACAGGTATTAAATTATGGAATGCCGGTCATATGGTATAATGAATTTGATAGCGTTAGTTCCGAAGATACCTGATAATAGTTCAGTTTCAGTAAGCTGCTTATTCATAAAAGAGTACACTTCAATAAATGGCAGGTTTGCATACTCCGTCTGGTAAATGCATAAAAAAGGATTAAAATAATAATATGGTTATTAAAGAAATACTGGCAAAAATTGATTATGTTGATTTTACAGGAAATATTGACTATAAAGTTAATAATATCACTTATAATTCAAAAAAAGCTGATTCAAAAACAATCTTTGCTGCTATCAGGGGTTTTAAGCAGGATGGCCATTTATTCATAGATGATGCAAAGAAGAATGGTTGTAAAGTTATCTTATGTGAAGAAATTGTCCAGCCCGAAGAAGGGATATCTTATATACTGGTTAAAAATACCAGGATTTCCATGGCTGATGTATCTTTTTTACTAAAAAAGCCAAACGATAATATTAATATAATCGGTGTCACCGGCACTAATGGCAAAACCAGTATAACCTACTTATTAAAAACTATATATGATTATAACGACAAAAAATCAGGAGTTATTGGCTCCATGGGTGTGGTGATCGGCGATAAAAGAAAACCTCTTGATAATACCACTCCTGAATCTCCTGATCTGCATGATTTGATAAATAAAATGAAATCAAATAAAATTGATAATTGCTTCATGGAAGTATCCTCTCATTCAACAGAATTGTTCAGGGTAAATAATTTAAAGTTTAAAGTGGGCATTTTTACTAATCTTACTGAAGATCATTTAATACTACATAAAACCATGGAAAATTATTACCAGGCCAAGAAAAAGTTCTTTTATCAGTGTGATTGCTGCATAATCAATATTGATGACGATTACGGGTATAGAATGTACAATGAACTCACATCTGAAGGCCTGAATACGATCAGTTATTCGTCAGTGAAAAAAAGTGATTATATTATAGAAGACATATATATAAACAAGGAAGGCTCTAAGTTTTTGTTAAAAACACCTGGTAAGGCTTACCAGGTTAATTTAAAAACACCCGGTTTATTTAGTATTTTTAATAACGTGGGGGCAATAATTACTGCAAACCAGGAAGGAATAGAAATTGAAAATTGTATTGAAGCTCTTGAGCAATACAACGGTGTTGAAGGAAGGTTTGAGTTTATTCAAACCAGGCTTGATTGTACAATCATAGTTGATTTTGCTCACACACCTGATGGATTGGAAAGAGTTATGGAAGCAATTAACCAGTTTGCTACCGGCAGAAAAGTTGTACTGTTTGGGGCCCAGGGTGAAAGAGATAAAGCAAGAAGATCAAAGATGGGAGAAGTTGCAGGTAAATATTGCGATTTAGTAATACTGACTGCGGATAATCCTGTAAACGAGGATCCTATTGAGATATGCAAAGAAATTATAAGAGGGGTGGAAAAATATCATAAAAATTACATCATCATTATTGACAGGGAAGAAGCAGTTCACTACTTGATCAAAAATTATTGTTCAAACGACACAATATTACTGGCTGGAAAATCAACAGAGTATTATCAAATGGTCAAAGATGAGAAAATCCCCTACTTTGAAAAAGAAGTGGCACTGCAAGCTATAAACGAAATGGAAGCAACACTGGAAAAATAAAAAGAGGGACTATACCCTTCGTCAATTGATTATACCGGAATGTATTGTCCTTTAAACCACAATAAGCATGATCCTCAAACCTTTTTTTTACCATCCAATAACCGCTTAAGAACTTGATCTTCTAAAGTATAAATAACATTTTCGCAAAAAGGAATAAATATGTATGTACCTGCGATTGAGCCAAACACCAAATCTATAAACCCAAAACCACCCGGATTTCATAATGTAGGCCCACTGTCCAATAAATTCAGTATACTGCCCACCAAATCCAGACTTAAACTTAGAAATATAATAAAGTGAATGATCTTGTTTAAACCGGCGCTTCCCGGTATCAGAATCGACCACTAGTGGTGCTACACCCCATTGATCAAATTTTTCATAGCCCTCTTTTCGGCTGTGCTTGATCGCCTCCCATTTAAGCAAATAATTGGCCGAAACTTTTCGCCCCAGGTTATTTACCCCACCATACACTTCATAAACAGTGTCAACATCCATATAATGCATCATAGCTCCTATATCTTGCCCATCCATTTGCACAAATAATATTCTGCACATCTTATCTGCACCCATTACAGTAAAAGCTCTGAAAAAATAATCTTCTCCATACATAACATAATTAGTCCTGTCGTAAATTGACTGCATAATAGAGAAAAAACGCTTGACTGTTTCTTTATCTTTGCCCTCGTCTCCGGTCCATTCAACGAAGCTCACCCGGCACCCTTTTTTAACTGCTTTTCGTATCTCATAACGTGTCCCTTTATCCATTCTATCCAGCATCTCTTCATCTGCAGCATTCAGTAAAATTATATCTGTTTCATTGGGCTGGATAGACTTAGCCTGCCTGACCATGTAACTGGAAAAGTTATACCCATATGTACTGGAAGCATTAAACTCAAAAAGAAGAAATTTAAGATTTAAATCATTATCCGTAAAATACCCCAGTTTTCTATAAAAATCATTATTTAACCGTTGCAGGATCTTATCCGTAGCAAATTTAGGAATGTAACCGTATTTTATATTTAATATTGGGATATTTTTAATAAAGATGGTAACTACAAAAGATTGGTTCTGATCATAAGTGCATTTAAAACGAACCACTTCATTTGTAGAAGATTTGAATTCGCCCCACGCCCACGATTGCATAAATGACAATTTATTCTCTTGCCATAATTGCTGATAAAGCTGCTTGCTATTTACTGTATCAAATAGTATATCCGAGCAATTCATATTTTCATATTACACTGATNAAAAANAATTGTCAAATTTAAACAGCTGGCTTTCTCAGACCAAGTTATTGTAATACGAGCCTGTCTACATATTGTCTCATCACTACGCTGGCATGGCTTCTTACCAGTTATTGGACTTCTTGTGAACTGTACCGGGCCAAAAGGTAATTTTCTCTTACTTTAATAAAATTTTCAATGCCCGGTTCAAACCTCTTTTCGATTTCCTGCGGGCTAAACCCATCTTCCAGGTACTGACCCATCTTATCAGTGCCCATGATCTTATCAAACATGACAATAGTTTCGTTGCTTTTGGGCACCCTAAAACTCTCCAGCTTAAAGGCATAAGTCAAAGCATATATCCCGGTTTTAGCCGGGTTGAAAGTGCGATAGTCTGTAATCTTAAGTCGGACACCTCCAGCACCATTCCGCTTTTCAGGAATAAATTCTATTCCTTCCAGGCCGGCACCATTAAGTAAAGCGGCGTACTTATCTTCATCCAGGCCTTTGCCCCCGATCCACCTGAACTTATCAGCCTGATAAACACCGGTTCCTTCTCCCAGGCCGGTAGCCATATAACCAAAAACTGCTTCCAGGTCTGGAATATTGGGAGAAGTTTGAACCCATGAGAGTCCGGTATCCTGAAATATCATAGTTCTATCATAGCCTTGCATTGGAACCACGATCAGCTCGGCCCCAATATTACGGTTAAAAAACATTGCTATTTCAGCTATTGTCATGCCATGCGCCATCGGTATTTCATCCACGCCCACAAAAGACTTAAAACGCTCTTCCAGTACGGGCCCGTCTACGATCAATCCACCCAGTGGATTGGGACGATCCAGAACTACGAGGGGCAAGTTATATTTTTCAGCAGCTGCCATACAGTAATTGAGGGTGGAAATATAAGTATAGGTACGGGCACCGATATCCTGAATATCATATATTAGGATGTCTATACCTTTTAGCATCTCTTCAGTGGGCATTCTCGTGCTCCCATAAAGGCTGTAGACAGGTATATTAAAGTCTTCGTGGATATAAGATTCTACATATTCTCCAGCTTTGGCCGTACCATCAATACCATGCTCAGGGGCATACAATGCTGCCAGCTCAATATCAGCTGCTTGCTGTAAGAGCTCGATGATGCTTTCCCCCCGGCTGTTTACCCCACTCTGGTTTGTGATCAGACCCACTTTTTTATCTTCAACCAGGTGGCGTTCTTTTCCCAACAGTACTTCGCTGCCCAGCATGAATCCCTCTTCAACTCTTACCTCACCGGTGTCATCAGCATTTTCTTCAAAATTATCTTCTGAAACTTCAGGAATAATTCCTACCCTTTCAGCCAGGAAGGCAAGCAATAAAAATACAATAATCAATAGAAAAAGGGCTCGGCGCATGAATTCATACTTTTTATTCATTGATCAGTTCCTCGCTCCAATCAAGATCTCGAACCAGGTAATGTAATTGGCAAAATATTTACCGGCAGAAAGGTGTTCAAAATAAACAGTGCTGCCAGATACTTAACATATCCAGTAGATAAGGGCCTGGCTTCATCAGTTGTAAAAACATGTTCACAGGCCCTGTAGTAAGTTCCTTTCGCCTGTAACTCCCGCCAATCATTTAGGATTTGCAGGGTGTCTTCATCCAGGGTGATAGTATATTCCTGTTTGTTTTTTCCCCGTCTGAGTCTTAGTTTCCCGGAGGAAAGATCTAGATCCTGCCATTTAAGTTCTGTTAACTCTGGTGCTTTAAGCCCCGGGTCACAAATCAGCATGAGGATAACCAGGTTTCTCATCTTTTTGAAGTAACGCCGGTTAGGCTGCATTAATAACTCTCCCTGTAATAATTTTGATAGGATTACCGCTCATGGCCACTTATAAAAGTCAGAGTTTTATACATACTGACTATTTAGATGCTCGTTAAAGTGTTTGCCCTTTACAAGAATTTCAACCAGGGCAGTTAACTTACCCACCTTCGATAGGTAGTGCTTGAAAATATTCTGGAAAAATTGTTCAGCCTCATCAGCAAGGTCAGGCGATACTGCCTCATTACTGTAAAGGGCCAGGTTTATTCCTTCAGAAACCTCCCTGAAATTCAAAGTGAGGAAGTAAACCCAGCGATTGATCCGCTTGCTGTATACGCGGGGTGTTTCACCCGGATATTTCCCCAGGTCTATTCTGTCTAGCAGTGACAGGGTAATCAAATAGTAGCCAACGGCACGCCGGCCCGGGTCTTGAGCTTCAAGTTCGCTAATCATTCTTTTTATGGATCTTAAGCGGTAAACCATAAAAACTATTAGACCAGACAATGCTGCTATAAAAACTGCGGCTAAACCTTGCGATAAGACTGCGAAAAAATCAACAGCCCTGATCCGACTTTCAATTTCTGTAAAACTTATGGGATAGTCTATATGTTGATCATACAATCCGTGATCGTTAATTGGGCCGGCATGCCCCTCTTCATCTTCATAAGCATCCGGACCATTTTCAACCGCATCTCTGTGCAAAGGCAGTTCAGCACTGGTTCTAAAGCCGGGCGTGGCCTCAAAGGGCAGCCATCCAAGGCCTGGGATATAGGCCTCCACCCAGGCATGAGCATTTGTTCCCGCCACCTCATAAACCCCGTTTCTCGACTCTTCAGCAGGCACAGAAAAGCCGCTAACATAGCGAGTCGGCACACCGACAACCCGGCCCATAACCGCCAGGGAGGTGGCGAAATAGGTACAATAACCTTCACCAAGGTCAAATAAAAAATAATCGACAAAGTCCCGCTGCTGCCCGGCAAACGGTACATCCCTGTTGTAGTTGTAGTTATGGCGCAGGTAGGTTTCTAAAGACTTCATCCGGTTGTAATAACTTTGCCTTTCCCCGGCAACTTCCAGGGCCAGCTGCCGAACCCGGTGAGGCAAATCAGGGGGCAGGTCCAGGTATTGATCTAATGAAGAAAGTTCTTCTTCTTTTTCCATTTCAGCAAAATTAGCACTGTAAGCTAAATCGAGCCCTTCAACCGTGTATTCTCTATGCAGAGGAATACTTTCTGACATAACCAGGGTACTGTTTTGGCCAATTCGTAAAGAACCCGGTAAAGATGAAACATCCTGAGGATAGAGCATGCTGAAAACCGAGCTTGTTCTCAACCTTTTATGTTTGATCGTTACTTCAGTCTCAGTTAAATAATCTAACAGTGGTTCCTTCGGGGCGGGAAAAGAATCCTTTGCATCTAAAACCCCTGTTTTCTTCCATAGTCTACCGGTATAAGTATCTTTGATACTACCCTTTAAATATATTCCACCATCACCACGCACCTCGAGTAGAATAGTCTCATCCTGCCAGAGGGCGTTGCCCAGTTCAGTATCCTTTTGTGAATCAAAGCTGTAAAAACCAAAAACTCCTCCATCACCCCTGATTCCGTTCGTTTCACTGCTCCGCAGATTGGTGAGATAACTGAAGTTTTCATTAACCCAGGCCTGTAAAGAATACCAGGGAACTGGAGCGAGGTCTTTTGGTAAGATCAAGGTAAGCATTACAGTTATAGAGAGCAGCGAAGCAGTATAACCAAGCCAGCTTCTTCTAAGCGCTATAATTCCTTCTTTATTCTCATCCCTTTGCAAAAATTTTTTCCAAAGCTTCGATCCATTATAGTAGCTAAGCAGCATTAAACAGCAGGCACTGTAAAAAACGGCAGCCGGGTAAGCTGAATCTACAAATAAGTACCACAGGGGAACAAATACAGCCAGTCCTGCAAAGAAAAGCAGCAAAAGGGAGTACTTAAACTTAAAAACAACAACAAAAAGGACCAGGGTTATACCGGCTAATATTAGCAGGGGCCAAAAATGAGCATCGGACGGCTGAGGAATGGTAGATATTGCAGTTACCCATTCCACTACAAAAGTAACATTGCGAAAATAGAGTACTGCCAGGAAGGCAATTAATAGCGGAATGCTGACTACAGCAGCGGGGAATAAATAATAAGCCATATAAACCATTACATAGAGACCGGTAAATAAAGCCCTCATGAAAAACCCCGGCACTGTATAACCAATTTGCTCAATAACCGGTGTAGCCAGGGACAGGCTCAGACCAAAAACCATGGCCGCTTGAAAATATAATGCAAAATCATATTGCCTTGCTCTCATCTTTTGAAACCTCCGGAGAATAAAAACTTTGTACTTTAACCCTGTTTTCTCTTAATCTCTCTAAAACGGTTGCTGCTTCCTCATTAAAGATGGGAGAAGACAGGTAAAAAAGAACCAGTTCAAAACCTTTTTGCTTTAAACTTAAAAGAACTGCCGCATCTGAAAAACTAAGCCTGGGTGTAATCAGGTACAGTGTTCCACTGGAGGCCAGATAGTGACTGCGATTTTTAACAAAAGTGGAGTAGCCGGTTTTCCCCTGGGGAGCCAAATCAATAACCCTGTCCATTATCTCTAAAAAATCTCCTGATTGACTGCCATGCATACTACCGTTGTGCAGCGGTTCTGAAAAGAGATCAACAGGGATACTATTGCCCAGGAAATAATACAGGAAAGAAGCAGCTGTATCCACGGCCATATCTTCAAGATTGTGGTTGCGGTCATGAAGATAACTATTTTTGCTCATGTCTAAAAATATCTTTGGAGCTATGTCGCCTTTTTTTTCATAATTTTTGACCACAAATTTTTCTTGCCTGGCAGTTTGTTTCCAATGAATCTTTTTTATATTATCTCCGACCTGCCATTCCCTTAAATCAGAGACCAGGCTGTGGTTTTCAAAACGATATTCTTTTTGGTTGAAATCACCAAAATGCTGCCGTGCCGAAGGTTTTATTTCCTGGAGCATCGTTAATTTTGGATAAACTATTACCTTTTCTCCCGTGGCCAGGGATTTGGACAGTTGAAGTAAACCGAATGGGTCTCCTGTTTTTATCTGGAACTCGCTCATATCATACTTGCCCCTGCGGGTACATTTAACTTCACGTTCAAAAACTGCAGAATCAGCAGCCTCCAAACTGACTATCTTATTTTCCACAGGTTCCTGGAAAGATGATCCGACTATATTGCTCAGCTCCAGGTAAGGAAAACGACCGGAAGAAGAATTGTTTATAGTGTACCTGACCACCAGGCTTCTTCCTACTTCTGTCCTGTTTGCGGATACCTTGATATCACCGGTAATTTTTCTCAAACCTACCGACAACCACAGAAAAGGAACCAAACCAATCAGCACAGAAAGGTAGAAAAAGAAATAGGGAAACCTGCCACCTGCCAAAATGGCAGTAATACCCAGAATGATTACTATCAATAAAAATATAGGTTTTTTAATTTTGACCATTTGGGATCACCGGCACGTAGATTTGGCTGAGAATTTCCTCCAGAACATCTGACCCGCTTTTACCTTTTAGCCGGGCTTCAGGCTTTAAAATCAAGCGGTGTGCAAAAACTGGTATAACCATAGCCTGGATATCATCAGGCAAAACATAATCACGGCCTTGAACCAGGGCAATTCCCTGGACCACCCGGTAGAGATGCTGACCACCACGGGAGCTTACCCCAAGCAGCAGATCAGGGTGATCACGGGTTGCCTTGGTCAACCTTGCAATATAGTGCTGCAGCTGTTCTGCGACATAAACCTGTTCTGTCCTTAGCTGCAGGGCAATTAGTTCATCAGCACTTATAATCGTTTCTACTGCTTCAAAAAGATTGTTTCCCGGTCTCATCTGCAGTATTTTTTGTTCATCTTCCAGTTCAGGATATCCCAGCGCCAGGCGCATCATGAACCGGTCCAGCTGGGCTTCCGGCAACGGATAGGTGCCTTCATATTCGATCGGATTCTGGGTAGCAACAACAATAAAAGGATCGGGCAGTTCGTAAGTTACCCCATCCACTGTCACCTGTTTTTCGGCCATGGCTTCAAGAAGCGCAGCCTGGGTTTTGGGAGAAGTCCTGTTAATTTCATCAGCCAGAACAAACTGGCTCATGACCGGCCCGGGTTTAAAAATAAACTCACCTTTTTGCCTGTCATATACCGAAAGTCCAAGGATGTCCGAAGGCATTAGATCGGGGGTAAACTGAATTCGCTTAAATGTACACCCCAGTGTTTTTGCCATAACTTTGCTAAGGGTAGTTTTACCCGTTCCCGGCACATCTTCGATTAAAAGGTGTCCACCGCTGAGTATACCGGCAAAAATTGAAGATACGATCTCCTTTTTACCGATAATTACCCGGCTGATTCCATCGAGTATATTTTGAACACTATCCATAATAATCACCAGGCTAATTTTTTATTATGTTAACAATTATAACACTTGCTAAAATCCTGAGCAAACTGGTCGAAAGCTTATACTACCCTGATCTGCTGGAATAGCTTACTTGAACCATGGTTGCAGGCTGTCTTTCACCGGCAACCGGAGATGATTTATTTAAAAATGCTTTGACATGGGGATTCTGGTTGGAAAGCCAGATTTCTTTATGCATGATAAATAAATACCCCCAATATCTTTATTGAGGGTTTGTTACATAATAAAACCAGGCCCCAACAGACCTTTTAGCTTGCCATCAGGATTATTCCCCGACTCTCTGCAACCGCTTCAATCATCCCTGAAGACGACCTCTTTCGGCCTCCAGCCGGTTATTTACGATCCTGAACTGTGGTTTTCCGACGCTTCCCGGTAAAGTTTGGCTTCACCCCTACCCTACCTTTCAGCTGCCGTTCCTTACAGCTGCCCGGTCCTCCTGGACATTTGCGGCTTCAGCTTAAGACTTGCGCCTATTTCTTTCACCGTTTTATCCCTTTGAACCGAACCTGGTCCGCTATACAGCCCCTCGGAACCTGGTATTTATTATATTAGCATGGTTTAAATAACTTGTCAATAGCATTTTTGCATTTTTTTGAATAAATATAATTCTCAAGAATCAACAATTCATTGCTTACTAAATTATTATCATGCAACATGGACCTTCCCCGCTTGATGAATCAGGCGAATGACCATCTGTAAAAATAAATATGATCAATCATAGAATAATATCCACTGTAACCGGCGATAAATAGACATTCTGCCAGCAGGTATGATAGGATTGCTGTAGTTACTGTAGCAATAATTATCCGGGAGATAAAGACATGCCCAAAATAGCCATGATTGGCGCCGGAAGTGTGGTTTTTGCCAACAACATTTTAGGAGACCTGCTTACTTATCCCGAACTCAAAGACAACCTGCACTTATCACTCATGGATATAGATCCGGAACGCCTGAAGGCATCTGAAGGATATGCCCGGCAGCGCCTGAAAAAAGAAGGATCCGGATCTTGCCTCAAAGCCACTATGGACCTTGGCGAATCTCTGGATAATTCTGACTATGTTATCAATATGATCCAGGTTGGCGGTTTGGATGCCACCCTGTTAGACTTTAATATTCCGGCCAAATATGGATTGAAACAGACTATTGCCGACACCCACGGTATCGGCGGAATCTTCCGGGCGCTTCGCACCATTCCAAGGGTCCTGGAAATCTGCAGGGAAATGGAGAAACGCTGCCCTGAAGCCTGGCTAATAAACTACTCCAACCCCATGGCCATGAATACATGGGCTGCATACCGCTCAAGCCCGGTAAAAGTTTTGGGTTTATGCCACAGCGTCCAGCTAACTGCTGCCATGCTGGCCAACTACATCGAAATACCTTTTCCAGAGCTTCGCTACCGGGCTGCCGGCATTAACCACATCTGCTGGTTCTTAAAATTAAAACACCGGGGTGAAAACCTGTACCCCCTTCTTTTTGAAGCAATGAAAGATCCACAGGTATATTCTTCCGACCCGGTTCGATTTGAAATTATGAAAAACTTCGGCTGCTTTGTCTCTGAGTCAAGCGAACATATGGCTGAGTACGTTCCCTATTTTATCCCCCGGGAAAACCTGATCGAAAAACTAAAAATCCCTATCAACGAATATATCCGGCGCTGTCAAGAACAAGAAAAAGAATTTGAAATTAACAAAGAAGTTGCCGAAGGCAAAAGAGAGATTCCGAAGCACTTCCGCAGCTTTGAATATGCCGCACCTCTGATCCATTCCATAGAGACCAACCAGACAATCTCTATTTATGGCAACATAGAAAATACCGGCATAATCAGCAACCTGCCGGCAGGCTGCTGCGTGGAGGCACCCTGCCTGGTAGATGGAAATGGTGTTCAGCCAATTTATGTTGGTGAACTGCCCCCACAGCTGTCTGCCATAAACAGAAACCATATCGGTGTGCAGGAACTAACGGTAAAAGCGGTACTGGAAAACAAACCGGAATACATTTATTACGCCTGCCAGCTTGATCCGCTTGCCTCGGCCATGTTAACCCTGGAAGATATCAACTCCCTGGCAAATGAACTGTGGCAGGCCCATGCGGGTTACCTGGAGTACCTGGTTACAAAAAGCAAATGAAAACACCGGCGAAATAAAAGATAATCTCTAAAACCCACCTTTATAAGTGCATGGTCAATAGAAGATAATAAGGAGGTCCAATCTTGATACTGGTTACCGGAGGCGCAGGATATATTGGCAGTCACGTGGTGAAAAAACTGGTTGAAAAGGATTACCCACTAGCTGTAATTGATGATCTCAGCACAGGGCACAAAGCAGCACTGCCGCCAGGTATTCCCTTTTACCCTATAGATCTGCTGGAAGAAAAAGCTTTGAATCATACTATTGAAAAGCTACTGCCGGAGGCAATTATCCATTTTGCAGCTAAAAGCATCGTGCCCGCATCGATGAAAGATCCCCTGGGAACTTTTTACCCCAACCTGGTTGGAACCATGAACCTGCTTAAAGCAATGCAAAAGTTTGGAACTAGGACCATAGTATTTTCATCAACCGCAGCCGTTTACGGAGAACCTGAAAAAGTGCCTATCGAAGAAAGCCATCCCCTGCAGCCAACCAACCCTTACGGAGAATCGAAGCTGTTCATAGAAAAGATCCTCTCTAATACCGCCTCTGCCGGCAATTTGAGCTACATATCTCTGAGATATTTCAACGCTGCCGGAGCAGATCCCGGCGGTGAAATCGGTGAAGACCATGATCCGGAGACTCACCTGATACCACTGGTATTAGCAGCAGCTAAAGAAAAAAAAGAACTAACTGTATACGGAAATGATTACCCAACAGTTGACGGCACTCCGGTGAGGGATTATATCCATATTAATGATCTGGTTTCAGCCCATATACTGGCCCTGGAAGCACTGTTAAAAGGAGAAAAAACCGGGGCTGCTTACAACCTGGGAAACCAGAGGGGCCATTCGGTTTTGGAAGTTATTAAAAAGGCAGAGGAAGTCACCGGGAAAAAGATTGCCCGCCATTTCGGGCCGCGCCGTATGGGAGACCCTTCTGTCCTGGTAGCCAGTTCGGAGCTGATCAAAAAAGAGCTTAACTGGAAACCATACTGCTCCGATCTGGAAACGATTATAGAAACTGCCTGGAAATGGCATCAGGGCAAACCGGGTGGCTACCCCAAATAAGAGGAACTGCTACATTAATTGGGCATTAAAAATGAGTATTAACCGGACATTGCGTTTTAAAGGGCTTTTAAGTAATTATTTTGACCACACACCCGCCGGCAGCTGAAGTAGTGTAAAAACAAGGTTCTTTTTCCAACAACCCGGAGGTTTCTTCCATGATCCGACGCTGAAGATCAGGCAGGTTCTCCTTTTGTACCAGGGCAATTATACAGCCGCCAAAGCCGGCCCCGGTCAACCTTGCCCCCCACACACCAGGTGTGCCCCTGCTCAATTCTGCCAGCAAGTCAAGTTCCCGGCAGCTGACTTTATATAGATCACGCAAGCCTGTGTGGGATTCATTCATCAACCGGCCGGCTCCCGCAAGATCTCCGGCTTGCAAAGCCCGGACCATGGCTGGTACTCTTTGGTTCTCCTCCACTACAAAAAGGCTGCGTAAATAGAGCTCTTCCGGCAGGAAAAATCGGGCCTGTTCAACATCCTGTAAAGTAACCTCCCGCAATGACTGCCGTTTAACCCCACTGTGTTCATTAATCAATGCCAGCGCTTCCCGGCATTCTTCTCGACGGCGGTTGTAATCAGATCCGGCCAGGCTGCGGTTCACCCGGCTATCTATAATGGCCAGTGCCTGCTGTGACAGCTTCAGGGGAACATGCTCATAATCCAGCGAACGGCAATCAATTAACAAGGCATGGTTGCGTTTGCATAACATAGAGGCATACTGATCCATCACCCCGCATTGCACACCAACATAGCGGTTTTCTGCCTTTTGGCAGAGTAGGGCCAGCTTCTTTTTATCTATATCAAGGCTGTTGAGACGAACCAGTGCTGCTGCAGCAGCAACCTCAAGGGCAGCAGAGGAACTGAGGCCGGCGCCGATCGGGATATCGCCGCCAAAGCTGATATCTGCTCCGGAAAGTTCGAAACCTTCGTCCAGGAGCGCCCAGCAAACCCCGGCCAGGTAATCCCACCAGTTATGCCCGTTCCCGGGTGATAGTTCTGATAATGAAAAGACAGCCTCTTTTTTTAAATCGCGGGCATATACCTTTACAAGATTATCCCTGCGCAGTGCTGCCGTTAAAGAGATGCCCATCGCAATGCCAATTGGAAGCACCCAGCCCCGATTATAATCTGTGTGTTCGCCGATTAGATTTATTCTTCCCGGAGCATCTGCCTGGACCCGCAATTACTATTCCGCCTCACTTTTAAAACTCTATTTTCCGCCGGATAACCGGCTGGTATCTTGTATAA
>SL_5KL_010_SEDDRAFT_10000115_pt1 | contig 45733 bp, 61 predicted proteins | sample SodLakKL_010_SED_FD_9118 | JGI IMG/M metagenome (IMG submission 9118)
TTGAGATGAGCGCCGAGCTGATCACCCCGATAGCGATGGAAGAGGGTCTGCGTTTTGCGATCAGAGAGGGCGGCAATACCGTAGGTGCCGGCGTCATTACCAGTATTGATCAGTAACAGCGGCTGAGAAAAGGCAGGGGATTTCCCCTGGCTTTTTCTCCGCTTTGAGTCTCCAGCTTGAACAGTAAAAGGAGGTAAGAAGATGGCCAATCAAGAAAAGATTCGGATCAAACTGAAGGCATATGAACATGAGCTTCTGGATAAATCTGCTAAAAAAATTGTGGATACAGCAGAAAGGACCGGGGCAAATATTTCCGGGCCTGTTCCTCTTCCCACTGAGAAGGAAATTTTTACCGTGCTGAGATCACCTCATGTTCATAAAGATGCCAGAGAACAGTTTGAAATGAGAACTCATAAACGTCTTATTGATATTTTAAAGCCAAATTCCAAAACTGTAGATGCCCTGATGAGGCTGGATCTGCCTGCCGGGGTAAATATTGAAATTAAACTTTAATAGTTCTGTTAGATTGGAGGTGCAAGGAGAATGGCAAAGGGTTTAATTGGCAAGAAACTGGGAATGACCCAGGTTTTCTCTCCTGAAGGAGAGCTGGTCCCGGTTACTGTAATAGAAGCCGGTCCCTGTCTGGTAACCGAAGTGAGGACTGAAGAGAAGGATGGCTACAGTGCCCTGCAGCTGGCCTTTGAAAAGGTTAAACCGGCAAAATTGAATAAACCTGAACGGGGAATTTTCAATAAATTAAATGCCGAACCCCGCAGACATCTGCGGGAGTTTAGAAACTTTGATGGCGATGATTACCAGCCCGGTGATGAAATTAATCTTGAAATTTTTTCCGAAGGTGAGCTGGTGAATGTTTCCGGAGTAAGTAAAGGTAAAGGCTTTTCCGGTAATGTTAAGCGCCATAATCATGCTACCGGACCGAAAACTCATGGTTCCAGAATGTACCGGGCTCCCGGATCGATCGGATCGACCGATGCTTCCCGGGTCTTTAAGGGACAGAAACTGCCGGGAAGAATGGGCCATGATCAGGTTAAGATTAAAAATTTAGAAATTGTTTCTCTGCGTCCTGAGGATAATGTTATTCTGGTCAAGGGTTCTGTGCCGGGGCCGAAGAAGAGCATCCTGACCATAGAGCTCAGTCAGTAGTTTAATATCGGAGAGGAAGGAGGAGACTTTTAGATGCCACAACTAGGCAAATTTAATTCCAGCGGAGAGCTGCTGGAAGAGATAGATTTACAGGATGAAATATTCCAGGAAGAGATCAATGAGCCGGTGGTTCACGAGGTTGTTAACGCTCAGCTGGCAGCCCGCCGTCAGGGCAATGCCTCCACAAAAACCCGCCCGGAAAAGCGGGGAGGAGGGCGCAAACCCTGGAGACAGAAAGGCACCGGCCGGGCCCGTCACGGCAGTATCCGTTCCCCGCTCTGGGTGGGCGGTGGCGTAACCTTTGGTCCTAAACCGCGCTCCTATGAGAAGAAGATTAACCGCAAGGTAAAGAAGCTGGCCTATCGTTCTATCCTGAGCTCCAAATATGAAAATGAAGAGCTTAAGATAATTGATAAGCTGGAATTTGCCGAGCCCAAAACCAGAGAAGCCAGAAAGCTGCTGGAAAACCTGGGCCTGGCCGATAAAAAGGTGCTGGTTATTCTGCCGGAGAAGGACGAAAACAGCTATCTTTCCTTTAGAAATCTTCCCCGGGTGAAGACCATGGTTGCCGGAGCGGTTAATGCCTTTGATCTTTTGAATAACGAAATGATTCTTCTGCCGGAGGCTGCTCTGGCCAAACTTGAGGAGGTGCTGATTGATGAGTGATCTCCGCGATGTGATTATTCAACCTCTGGTAACTGAAAAGAGCATGAAGGTGATGGAGGAAAATAATGCCTACACCTTTGAAGTAGCCCCTGATGCCAACAAGGTTCAGATCAAACGGGCTGTGGAACAGATTTTCAATGTCAAGGTTGAAAAGGTTAATACCATGAATATGAGAGGCAAGAAGAGAAGACTGGGCTTTACCGAAGGTAAGAGGAAGGACTGGAAAAAGGCAGTTGTCAGACTTCATGAAGATGATTCGATTGAAATTTTTGAGGGTATCTAAGGAGTTTTGTCAGGGGTTTTGAAGGCAAGGTTAGCAGATCTATTATAAGAGGCCGGCAGGTAGCCGGTTAATCCAATCATAAATTACAGGAATCAAAGGAGGGTTACAGAAAATGGCTATTAAAAAATTTAAGCCTACCACTCCTTCCAGAAGATATATGACTGTTTCTGATTTTAAGGAGATAACCAAAACAGAACCAGAAAAGAGCTTGCTGGCGCCGATGAAAAAAAGCGGAGGAAGGAATGTCAACGGCAGAATCACCTCCCGGCGCCGGGGTGGAGGACACAAAAGGCGTTACCGGATTATTGATTTTAAAAGAGATAAAGATGGTGTTCCGGCTAAAGTCAGCAGCATTGAATATGATCCCAACCGTTCAGCCCGGATTGCTCTTTTAACCTACTACGACGGTGAAAAGCGCTATATCCTGGCGCCCAACAGGGTTCAGGTGGGGGATGTGCTGGAGACCGGTGAAGATGCCGATATTAAACCGGGTAATGCCCTGAAACTAAAGGATATTCCCGTCGGTACCATTGTGCATAATATTGAAATGCAGCCCGGTCGGGGCGGTCAGATTGCCCGTTCGGCCGGCACCATGGCACAGATACTGGCCAAGGAAGACAAGTACTGCACCGTTAAAATGCCCTCGGGCGAAGTCAGGATGCTGCGCCGGGACTGCAAGGCTACTGTAGGACAGGTTGGCAATATTGAGCACGAGAACATCATAGTCGGTAAAGCTGGAAGAGCTCGCTGGAAGGGGAAAAGGCCCAGTGTCAGAGGTGTTGTCATGAATCCCCATGACCATCCCCATGGCGGTGGCGAAGGTAAGTCACCTGCTGGAAGACACCCGGTTACTCCCTGGGGACAGAAAACTATGGGTAAGAAGACCCGAAAAACCAAGAAATCTGATAAATTGATAGTAAAATCTCGCAAGGCGAAAAAACGCTAAACCAGAAAGGGGGATGTGATCTTGGCTAAAAGAGCATATCAAAATGGTCCCTTTGTTGAAGAAAAATTAATGCAAAAAATAGAAGAGATGAATGAGAGCGGCGAGAAGGAAGTGATTAGAAGCTGGTCCCGGAGCTCAACCATCTATCCGGAAATGGTCGGTCACACCATTGCCATTCACGACGGCCGCAAGCATGTGCCGGTTTTTATTACTGAGGAGATGGTAGGCCATAAACTGGGTGAATTTGCTCCCACCAGAATCTTTAGATCTCACAGCCGCCACAGTGAAAGATCAACTGCTTTAAAATAACTACAGATGAGGACATCGAAATTCTGAGAATTATGTTCACTGCTTGAGATGAAGGGGGTTTAAGGATGGAGGCAAAAGCTGTTGCCAAATTTGTGAGAATATCTCCCCGCAAGGCCCGTCAGGTGATCGACCTGGTTCGGGATAAAGAGGTTGGGGATGCTGTCGCTGTTTTGAAAAACACACCCAAAAAAGCTTCAGGAATGATAGAAAAGGTAATCAATTCCGCCATGGCAAATGCCGAGCACAATCATGACATGATTGTTGAGGACCTTTATGTTGCCGAGGCCTATGTTGATGAGGGTCCTACCATGAAAAGGTATCGGCCGCGGGCCATGGGTCAGGCTTCAATGATTCGCAAGAGAACAAGTCATATAACTATTGTGTTAAAAGAAAAGAAGGAGGGATAAATTTGGGACAAAAAGTCCATCCCCACGGTCTCAGGGTTGGAGTGATTAAGGACTGGGATGCCAAATGGTATGCTGACAGTAAGGATTACTCCGAACTCCTCCATGAAGACCTGGAAGTGCGAGAGCACATCAAAGAGAAGATGTTCGATGCTGGAATATCTCGAATTGTAATTGAACGGGCCGCCAAGAAACTTAAAATCGACATATATACTGCCCGCCCCGGTATGGTGATCGGTAGAGGCGGTTCAGAAGTTGATGCTCTAAGACAGGATATTGAAAACATGACCGGCAAAACCGCTCAGATTAATGTAGTTGAAGTTGATAATCCCGAACTGGATGCCCAGCTGGTGGCAGAGGCTATTGCCGCTCAGCTCTTAAAAAGGGTCTCCTTTCGCCGGGCCATGAAGCAGGCTATGAATCGAGCCATGCGTATGGGCGCTGAAGGCTTTAGAGTGCAGAGCAGCGGCCGGTTAGGCGGGGCTGAGATGGCCAGAAGAGAGGGTTACAGCGAAGGTTCTGTTCCTCTTCACACCCTGAGAGCAGATATTGATTATGGTTTTGCTGAAGCCAAGACAACCTACGGGACAATTGGAGTTAAAGTCTGGATTAATAAAGGAGAAATATTACCTGAAGTTGAGGAAGACTAGGGTAATTTTCAGGAGAAAGGAGGCAGCAGAATGCTCGTCCCAAAAAGAGTTAAACATCGCAAACAGCACCGGGGTAGAATGAAGGGCAAAGCCGTTAAAGGCACCAATGTTACCTTCGGTGAATACGGTCTGCAGGCTCTTGAACCGGCCTGGATTACCAATAGACAGATTGAGGCTGCTAGAATTGCTTTAACCCGGCATATCAAGCGGGGCGGAAAGGTCTGGGTTAAGATCTTTCCCGATAAACCTGTTACCCAGAAACCTGCCGAAACCAGAATGGGCAGCGGCAAGGGAGCAGTGGAAAACTGGGTTGCTGTTGTTAAACCCGGAAGAATAATGTTTGAGATAGCCGGTATTGATGAAGAGATGGCCCGGGAAGCCATGAGGCTGGCCTCGCACAAACTCCCGATCAAAACTAAATTTGTTGCAAGAGATGGTGGTGAGTCCAATGAGGGCTGATGAATTAAGAAATATGACAGACCTGGAACTGGAACAGAAGCTGGATGAATTTAAAGAAGAGCTCTTTAATTTAAGATTTCAGCATGCAACTGCCCGGCTTGATAATCCCATGAGGATCAGACAGGTCAAAAGAACAATTGCCAGAATCAAGACGATTTTGCGAGAACGAGAACTGGGTTTGAAGAGAGAGGCCTAGGATAACCGGAAGGGAGGTTTATTATGGCAGTTGAGAAAAGGGAAAGAAAAGAAGAGATTGGCTATGTAGTAAGCGATAAAATGGATAAGACTGTGACTGTAGCCGTAGAAAGGCGAAAGCAGCATCCTCTCTATAAAAGGGTTATCAAAAGAACCAAAAAATTTAAAGCCCATGATGAAGATAACACCTGCAGCGAGGGAGATAAGGTTAAAATTAGAGAAACCCGACCCTTAAGCAAGACCAAGAGATGGCGGGTTATTGAAGTTTTAGAAAAAGCCAAGTAAATTAACCGGTAAGTAAAGGGGTGTATACGATGATCCAGGTGGAAAGCCGCCTCAGGGTAGCGGATAATTCTGGAGCCCGGGAACTTCTCTGCATTAAGGTTCCTGGAGGTACCAGGAAGAGATATGCTGGCGTTGGAGAAGAGATCATCTGCAGCGTCAAGGAAGCAATTCCTGACGGCATGGTCAAAAAAGGTGATATTGTTAGAGCTTTAATTGTTCGGACCAAGAAGGAAACCAGGCGTCCGGATGGTTCATATATAAAGTTTGATGAGAACGCAGCTGTGATTATGGATGATGTTAACAACCCCAAGGGAACCAGGATTTTTGGTCCTGTGACCAGGGAATTACGTGAGAAAAACTATATGAAGATAATTTCTCTGGCACCGGAAGTATTATAGCGTAAAGGAGGGGCAGCCGGTGAAGGTTAAAAAAGGAGACCAGGTAGAGATTATAGCTGGTAAGGATAAAGGTAAACGCGGAGAGATTTTAAGCGTTGATCGGGAGAAGGATCGGGTAATTGTTGAAGGCGCAAATATTATCTATCGACATATGCGGCCCAGCCAGGAAATGCAGCAGGGCGGCATTATCGAGAATGAGGGCCCGATCCATGTATCCAATGTTATGCTAGTTTGTCCTGGCTGTGATGAGAAGAGCCGGATAGGCTACAGATTTATTTCTGGCAGTGCCGAAGACGGCAGAGAGAAGGTTCGTTACTGCAAAAAATGTGATGAGATAATTGATAATTAAGCTTTGAAGGAAGGAGGTCCAAGATATGTCTGTGCTGGCTAAAGAATACCGGGAAGAAATCCGTCCCGTGCTGGTAGATAAATTTGATTATGAAAATGTTATGGAAGCTCCCCAGATTGATAAAATCATTATCAATGTAGGTCTGGGAGATGCCAAGGAGGATAATAAACTGCTGGATGCTGCCATAGAGGATGTTGCCAGAATAACCGGTCAGCGTCCCACAGTTACCCGGGCAAAGAAGGCAATTGCCAATTTTAAAATCCGGGAGGGCATGCCGGTAGGTCTCAAGGTTACCCTGCGAGGCCGGTTAATGTACGAATTTCTTTACAAGCTGATTAATATTACCTTCCCCCGGGTCCGGGACTTCAGGGGGATATCACCCAACTCCTTTGATGGACGGGGTAATTACAGCCTGGGTATCAGCAATCATACCGTATTTCCTGAAATCAAGGTAGATGAGGTTGATGAAGTGTTTGGCATGCAGGTTACCATTGTGACAACAGCTGAGACAGATGAAGAGGCTTTTGAGCTGCTCAGCCAGATGAATATGCCCTTCAAAAGGTAGATTAAAAGCAGGTAAGATGGCAACAAAAAATTTAAGGAGGGATAAGCTGTGGCCCGCAAGGCTTTAATTGAAAAAGCTAACAGGGAACCCAAATATTCCACCCGGAAGGTTAATAGATGCAGCCGCTGTGGTAGAGTAAGAGGCTATATGAGAAAGTTTGATCTCTGCCGGATCTGTTTTAGAGAACTGGCCCATAAAGGTGAGATTCCTGGAGTAAAAAAAGCCAGCTGGTAAAGCAAGTATGAAAGGAGGTTTTTTCTTTGAATATAAATGATCCTATTGCCGATATGTTGACCAGAGTGCGGAATGCCAATAATGCTGAGAAAAGTGTGGTTAACATTCCGGCTTCCAAAATAAAACACGGTATTGGCGAAATTCTTAAAGAAGAGGGTTATGTGCGGGATGTCAAGCTGATTGATCGCCATCCTCAGAATGATATTAGACTTTATCTCAAATATGGAGATAACGGCGAGAAGGTAATAACCGGCCTGAAAAGAATCAGCAAACCGGGATTGAGGGTATATGTCGGCAAAGATGAAATTCCCCGGGTGCTGGGAGGTCTGGGAGTGGCAATTATCTCAACCTCTCAGGGAGTCCTCTCCGACAAGCAGGCCCGGGAGAAAGGTATCGGCGGAGAAGTTCTCTGCTATGTCTGGTAAATAATTAACTGGTAAAGAGGAGGTGGCAAAATTGTCCAGAATAGGAAAATTACCGGTAGAACTGCCGGATAAGGTTCAGGCATCCCTGAAGGGAGGGGAGCTTACCGTAAAGGGCCCCCGGGGTGAGCTGACCAGGAAGATTCATGAAAAAGTCTCTCTGGATATCTCAGCTGAAGAGATAGTGGTAAAGCGCCAGAGCGATTCCAAGGAAGATAAATCTCTCCAGGGCATGACCCGGAGTATAATTGACAGCATGGTTGAAGGAGTAACTAAAGGATTCAGCAAAAAGCTGGAGATGAATGGTGTGGGTTACAGTGCCTCGCTTCAGGGCAAATCACTCCAGCTGGAGGTAGGTTATTCTCATCCGGTGGTGATTGAACCCCCGGGTAATATAGAATTTGAAGTGGGCAAGAAAAATACCATTACAGTCAGCGGCAATGATAAACAGCTGGTCGGTGATGTGGCAGCCCGGATCAGGTCTGTCAGAGAGCCGGAACCCTACAAGGGTAAAGGAATTAAATATGCCGAGGAAAGAATCAGGAGAAAAGAGGGTAAGACCGGATAAATTAGCCGATATATACTGTATCTGTATGAAGGGAGTGAAGTTGGCATGAGCAAGTTAGATAAAGTATCTGCCAGAAAACGCAGACATCAGAGAATTCGCAATAAAATTAGCGGCACCCCGTCCCGGCCCAGAATGTGTGTCCACCGCAGCCTGAAAAATATTTACGTACAGCTGATAGATGATTTGCGGGAAACAACCCTGACTTCTGCCTCCACGCTGGACCCTGCCATCCGGGAGGAAATATCTAATGGCGGCAATAAAGAGGCTGCTGCTGAGGTAGGAAAGCTGATAGCAGAGAGAGCCAAGGAGAAGGGAATTGATGAGGTTGTTTTTGACCGGGCCGGATATAAGTATCATGGACGGGTCAGAGCTCTCGCGGAAGCAGCGCGGGAAGCAGGTTTAAACTTTTAAGGTAAAGGAGGCGAATTTATGAATACCAAAGTCGATCCCAGCAAACTGGATCTTGAAGAAAGAGTTGTTGATATTAACAGGGTTTCCAAGGTAGTTAAGGGTGGCCGGCGCTTCAGTTTTACCGCTCTGGTAGCCGTGGGCGATGACAGCGGTTATGTTGGAGTAGGATACGGTAAAGCTAATGAGGTACCGGAGGCCATCAGAAAGGGAATAGATGATGCCAAAAAGAATTTGATCAAGGTGCCGATGGTTGAAAATACCATCCCTCACGAAATAACCGGGGAATATGGTGCCGGTAGAGTGCTGCTCAAACCAGCTGCTCCCGGTACTGGAGTTATTGCCGGGGGACCGGTGCGGGCGGTGGTTGAGCTTGCCGGAATAAAAGATATTTTGACCAAATCACTTGGCAGTTCCAACCCGATAAATATGGTTAAAGCCACTATCAACGGTCTGACCAGGCTGAAAAATATTGAACAGGTAGCAGCTCTGCGGGGTAAGTCCGTAGAAGAGATAGAAAGATAAAAAAGTATCCTGAGGAGGTGCAAGTTGATGAAACTTCATGATCTGCAGCCCGCTCCCAATTCTAAAAAGAAAAAGCAGCGAGTTGGCCGGGGAATCGGTTCCGGCCGGGGATATACCTGCGGCAGGGGAGCTAACGGGCAGAACTCCCGTTCGGGAGGAAAGGTAAGACCTACCTTTGAAGGGGGACAGACCCCACTTTTCCGGAGACTGCCAAAAAGGGGCTTTAATAATCCTAATAAAAAGAATTTCAATATCATTAATCTTAAGCAGCTTAATAATTTTTCCGATGATACAATCATCACCCCGGAACTTCTCCAGGAAGAGGGTCTCATTTCCAGACCTGCTTCTGCCGGGGTAAAAATTCTGGGTGATGGCGAGCTGGAGAAAAAGCTGACTGTTAAGGCTCAGGCCTTCAGCAAGTCTGCCCGGGAAAAAATTGCTGATGCTGGCGGGAAGGCCGAGGTGATTTAATTTGATTAAGGCTTTAGGCAATGTCTTTAAAGTTGAAGAATTAAGGAATAGAGTTTTATTTGTGCTGGCAATCATGGTTGTTTACCGGATAGGTGCCCATATTCCGGTTCCCGGAGTCAATGTGGCTGCTATTCAGGAATTTTTATTTGCCGGAGCCGGGGAGGCCGGTGGTGTTTTTGATTTTCTTGATATGTTTGCCGGTGGGGCCTTGAGCAACTTTTCTGTCTTTGCCCTCAGTATAACACCCTATATTACCGCTTCAATTATCCTGCAGCTTCTGACAGTGGTCAGTCCCCGTCTGGAAGAACTGCAGCGTCAGGGCCGGGAAGGCCGAAAGAAGATTGCCCAGTACACCAGATATCTAACCGTAGCACTGGCTCTAATTCAGAGTGTTGGTATTACCATGTACATTCTGCAGTTCGGCGCGGTTACCGATCCCAATGCCTTTGATATTATTGTTATCGTTGTCAGTTTAACCGCCGGAACTACAGTATTGATGTGGCTCGGTGAGCAGATAAATGAATATGGAATAGGCAATGGCATTTCTATATTGATTTTTACTTCAATAATTGCCCGCTTTCCCTATGAAATTATTGAAACCTGGACTCTCTTTCAGGCCGGCGCCTTAACAGTCTTTAATCTGATTTTATTTGCTATTCTTGCTGTGATTATTACCGCTGGTATTGTCTATGTCCAGGAGGGGGAAAGAAGGATTCCGGTCCAGTATTCCAAGAGAATTGTCGGCCGCAAGGTCTACGGTGGAAAGAGCACTCATATTCCGATGAAGGTCAATCAGGCCGGTGTTATGCCGGTAATATTCGCCTCTTCAGTTCTGCTCTTTCCCGGAGTGGTTGCCCAGGTGATTCCCTTTGACTGGGCTCAGGGGATGGCAGATCTGATCAGACCCGGCTCCAATCTCTATATAGTTCTCTACGGCGTGCTGACCTTCTTCTTCACCTACTTCTATACTGCGATAACCTTCAATCCGGAAGAAGTGGCGGATAACATGAAAAAATACGGCGGCTTTATCCCCGGCATCAGGCCGGGTCAGGCCACAGTTAAGTATCTCGATAAAATTCTGGTCCGGGTCACCCTGGTAGGTGCACTATTTCTTTCAGCAGTAGCTTTACTGCCCTTTGCCATGGGGCCTCTGACCGGTGTGGAGATTCACTGGGGCGGCACTTCCCTTCTGATTATGATCGGTGTGGCACTCCAGACAATGCAGCAGATAGAATCCCATCTCTTGATGCGGCACTACGAGGGCTTTATGGAATAGCTCTGAAGCAGACAAGGAGGATATCCAATGAATCTGGTCTTTTTAGGTCTGCCGGGAGCAGGTAAGGGTACTCAGGCTGCTCTTCTGGCAGAGAAGTACGATATACCCCATATTTCAACCGGAGATATGTTCCGGGAAGCAGTTAAAGAGGAGACCGAGCTGGGAAAAAAAGCTAAAGAATACATGGATGCCGGGGAACTGGTGCCGGATCAGGTTACCATCGGCATAGTCCGGGAAAGGCTGGCCCAGGAGGACTGCCGGCGGGGTTTTATACTTGACGGTTTTCCCCGGACCATAGCCCAGGCTGAAGCTCTGGATCAAGTCCTTGAGGAGCTGGACCGGGAACTGGATCTGGCTCTGCTGATTGCTGCTCCTGAAGCAGAACTGATTGAGCGGCTGACCGGCCGGAGGGTCTGTCAGAGCTGCGGGGCCACCTACCATGTAAAATTTGATCCTCCCGAAGTTGAGGGTGTCTGTGATGAATGCGGCGGCAGCCTGGAGCAGAGAGAGGATGATAAACCTGAGACCGTCAAGAAACGGCTGGAGGTTAATCGGAAGAAGACAGACAGGATGGTTGACTTTTACAGCAGTAAGGGTATTCTCACAGAGATCGATGCCCGGGGAGAAATTGCAGCTATCCATCAGCAGATAATCCGGTTAATTGAGGATGGCCCGGATGATAATTAGAAAATCTGATCGGGAAATAGCCAGAATGAAAGCTGCCAATCAGATTGTAGCTCAGACCCATGCTCTGCTGGCTGATGAAATTGCTCCGGGAATTTCCACAGCAGAACTGGATACTCTAGCGGAAGAGTTTATTAAGAAACAGGGGGGAGAGCCTTCTTTTAAGGGCTACCGCGGTTACCCGGCCTCGGTCTGTCTTTCGCTCAATGAGGAAGTTGTTCACGGGATTCCCAGTTCCTCCAGAATTTTGCAGGAGGGTGATATTCTCAGCATTGATATTGGTGTCTATTATCAGGGATTTCACGGGGATGCTGCTCGAACTGTGGGAGTTGGAAAGATCAGTCCCGAGGCTGAAGCTCTGATTGCAACGACCAGGGAAGCTCTGGATAAAGGCATCAAAGAGGCTGTCGTCGGCAACCGGCTTTCCGATATATCTCATGCCATTCAGATCTATGCTGAAGAACGGAATTATTCAGTGGTTAAACAGTATGTAGGACATGGAATAGGCCGTGACATGCACGAGGATCCCCAGATACCAAACTTTGGACCACCCGGTAGAGGGCCCAGATTGAAGGAAGGTATGACCTTTGCCATTGAACCGATGATTAATGCCGGAGATTTTGCTGTTAAGACCAGAGATGACGGCTGGACTGTAGTTACGGTGGATGGAAGTCTTTCGGCTCACTGGGAGGATTCAATTGCTATCACCGGAGAGGGACCGTTTATTATGAGCAGGCTGACCGATTAATTCTTTTGCTATCTTATTTTCTGTGGTATAATATTAGGCAGGCTTAAAATCGAGCCTGGAGCGAAGGGGAGGATTTATTTTAATGTCAAAAGAAGATCCAATTGAAGTACAGGGCACTGTAGTGGAGCCTCTGCCCAATGCAATGTTCAGGGTTGAGCTGGATAATGGACATAAGGTTCTGGCTCATGTTTCCGGTAAAATGAGGATGAATTATATTAGAATACTTCCCGGGGATAAGGTGACAGTCGAGCTGTCGCCCTATGATCTTTCCCGGGGCAGGATAACCTACCGCCATAAAGCTTAACTGACTATTAATATTTTTTGTAAGAGGTGATTGCGATGAAGGTAAGACCCTCGGTTAAACCGATTTGTGATAAATGCAAGGTGATCAGAAGAAAAGGCAAAGTTATGGTTATCTGTGAAAATCCCAAGCACAAGCAGCGTCAGGGCTAAATGATTATGGAGGTGAAATTATGGCTAGAATAGCAGGGGTAGATTTACCCAAAAATAAGCGAGTTGAGATCGGCCTGACCTATATATTTGGAATTGGGAGATCCCGTTCCAATGAAATTCTGGATAATGCCGGAGTGAATCCCGATACCAGAGTTAAGGACCTGACCGAGGCTGAAATAACCAGTCTGCGCAGTGAGATAGATGAATATCAGGTGGAAGGAGAGCTCCGCCGGGAGGTCAGGGCTGATATCAAGCGGCTTAAGGATATCGGTTCCTACCGGGGACTGCGTCATAGAAGAGGTCTGCCTGTCAGAGGGCAGCGGACCAGGACCAATGCCCGGACCAGAAAAGGACCCAAAAAGACTGTAGGAAAATCCCGGGGCAGCAAGACCCCGCCAAAAAAATAAGAAAAACCAGATAATCACCCAAACAGGGAGGGAAGAATTAGATGGCCAAAAGAAGAAAGAAAGATGGCAGAAGAAGAAAGAAGAGCAAAAAGTTTGTGGAGAAGGGTCAGGTATATATCCGCTCCACCTTTAACAATACAATTATCACCATAACCGACAGTGAAGGTAATGTCATAGCCTGGTCCAGTGCCGGCAAGGCAGGCTACAAAGGCTCCCGCAAGAGCACTCCCTTTGCCGCTCAGATCGCTGCAGAAAACGCAGCCGATGAAGCTAAGGAGATGGGCCTGAAGGAAGTGGAGATCTTCGTTAAGGGTCCAGGTTCGGGACGGGAATCAGCTATAAGATCCCTGCAGTCAGCCGGATTGGAAGTAACTTTAATAAAAGATATTACTCCCATTCCTCATAATGGATGCCGTCCGCCCAAACGCCGGCGGGTTTAAATGAATATTCAGGAGGTGTAAAAGAAGAAAAATGGCAAAATATACAGGACCGAAATGTAAACTTTGCAGAAGGGAAGGAGCCAAGCTCTATCTAAAGGGCGAGCGCTGCTATACCGATAAATGTGCCTTTGAAAGAAGACCCTATGCTCCCGGGGAACAGGGAGAGAGCAGAAGAAAGCAGTCGGAATACGGACAGCAGTTAAGGGAGAAGCAGAAGGTGCGTCGGATGTATGGAATTATGGAAAATCAATTCCGGAATTATTTCTCCAAGGCGGCCCGGCAACGGGGTGTAACCGGCGAAAACTTCCTCAAACTGCTGGAATCAAGGCTGGATAATACTGTTTTTCGGATGGGCTTTGCTACATCCAGAGCTCAGGCCCGGCAATTTGTCCTCCACGGACATATTCTTGTCGATGGCCGCAAGGTTAATGTGCCCTCCTATCAGGTTTCAGAGGGAGATACCATCAGTGTTAAGGATGCCAGCCGCAAGAAAAACTTTATCAAGGATGTGCTGGAGATAAATGCCGAGCAGACACCACCGGAATGGTTGAGTGTCAATATGGAAAAAGCTGAAGGAACCGTGGTCAGTCTGCCGGAAAGGGATGACATAGATCAGCCCATTAATGAGCAGCTTATCGTTGAGTACTATTCCCTCTAAGCTGAATTTTAATTACAGGTTGGAAGTCATTAGAGAGGAGGGTTTTAACTCTTCATGATAGAGATTGAAAAGCCAAAAATAGAAAAACTTGAAGCTGATAAAAATCACGGTGAATATGTGATCACCCCTCTGGAGAGGGGATATGGAATAACCCTGGGTAATGCCATGCGAAGGATTCTGCTATCCTCTTTGCCCGGTGCTGCCATAACCTCGGTCAAGATTGAAGATGCAAGACATGAATTCACCTCGATTCCCGGGGTGGTTGAAGATGTAACCGATATTATCTTAAATCTCAAGGGAGTGGTGGTCAGATACTCCGGTGAGGAGAGGGCTACCATGTCTCTGGATGTCTCAGATAGCGAAACAGTTACCGCAGGAGATTTTAGCTATTCCGGCAACATGGAGGTTGTCAACACCGACCATCGGATAGCCACTCTGGCTCCAGAAGGAAGCTTGAGCCTGGAGGTCACCGTGGAAAAGGGACGGGGCTATGTGACCGCCGAAGAGCTGAAGGATACCTTTGACAATGTCATCGGACTTATTCCTATCGATGCTTCCTTTAGCCCGATTGAACGGGCAAATTTTTCGGTGGAGGATACCAGAGTCGGCCAGGTCACTGATTATGATCGTCTGCTCCTGGAAGTTGATACCAATGGCAGCCTCACTCCTGATGAAGCCATTGGACTGGCAGCCCGGATTATGATGGAACACCTGGAGCTTTTTATTGATCTGACCGATGAAATAGAAGAGCTTGATATTATGGTTGAAACCGAGGAAGAGGATAAGGATAAAATTCTCGAGACCACAGTGGAAGAGCTGGAGCTTTCTGTCCGTTCCTCCAACTGTCTCAAAAGGGCAGGCATCAATACCGTAGAGGAATTAATCGCCAAAACTGAAGATGATCTTATGAAGGTTCGCAATCTGGGCAAAAAGTCTCTGCAGGAGATTAAAAATAAACTGGAGGAACTGGACCTGGAACTGAAAAATGAGGAAGATTAATAAGGAGGGATTAAGGGTGCCGAAAAGGAAGCTGGGAAGAAAAAGCGCTCACAGACAGGCAATGTTTCGCAACATGCTGACGGACTTTTTTCGGCATGAGAGAATTGAAACCAGCCTGGCCAAAGCCAAGGAGCTGCAGCCCCTGGCGGAAAAATTAATTACCACAGCCAGGAAAAATAATCTCCATGCCAGAAGAAAGGCCGGCAGACAGATCAAGGACCGTGAGATTTTGATCAAGCTCTTTGATGAGATTGCTCCTCGCTTTTATGACAGGCCGGGAGGCTATACCCGGATCATAAAAATGTATCCCCGACAGGGTGATGCTTCTGAGAGGGCCTTATTAGAGCTGGTAGAATAAATAGATAAGTAGGTGTAAAGATGAGCCAGATTGAAATGCAGGGGGTTGAATTTTCATATCGCGCTCAGCAGGATAAAGCCCTGGCCGGGATAGATCTCAAGGTGGAAAAGGGCGAATTTATTGCAGTCATTGGAGCCAACGGCTCGGGAAAGTCAACCCTGGCCAAGATGATGAATGTGCTGCTGGTACCTGATAAGGGCTCGGTTACCATTAATGGACTTACTACCTCTGACCCTGATAATATCTGGCAGATCAGACAGCAGGTTGGCATGGTTTTTCAAAATCCTGACAACCAGCTGGTGGCTACTCTGGTTGAAGATGATGTGGCCTTTGGTCCGGAAAATCTGGCTTTACCCACAGAGGTAATCCGCCAGCGGGTGGATCAGGCCTTAAAAACTGTGGGAATGGATGGTTATCAGTCTCATCCCCCGCATAAACTGTCGGGAGGACAGAAGCAGAGGGTTGCTATAGCAGGTATTCTGGCTATGCTGCCGGACTGCATTGTGCTGGATGAACCAACTGCCATGCTGGATCCTATGGGGAGAAAGGAAGTTCTGGAAACAATCAGTCGGTTAAACCGGGAGGAAAATATTACTGTGGTGCTGATCACTCATTTTATGGAAGAAGCCGGGCTGGCCGATCGGGTAGTTATCATGCAGGAAGGCCGGATTAGAAAAACCGGCAGCCCCCGGGAAATTTTTCGTGATACCGGACTGATTGCTGAGGCGGGACTGGATGTTCCCGAAGTTGTGGCCCTGGCCAATCAGCTGCGTCAGCAGGGGCTTTCCCTGCCGGAGGTTATGACAGCCGATGAGCTGGTGGATTCCCTATGCTGATTGAGCTGAAAGATATCCGCCACATCTATCAGCTTGATGACCCCGTGGTGGCCTTAGATGGTGTTAATCTTGAAATTGAGCGGGGTGAATTTCTGGGATTGATCGGGCATACCGGCTCGGGCAAATCGACACTGGTTCAGCTCTTGAACGGTCTGCTCAAGCCCAGCGAAGGGCAGGTTTTCTTTGAAGGGAGAGATATCAACTCTCAGGAAGTGGAGTTAAAGGAGATCCGCCGCCGGGTAGGCCTGGTTTTCCAGTATCCCGAGCATCAGCTTTTTGAGGAGACCGTAGCCAGGGATATTGCCTTTGGACCTAAGAATGCCGGTCTCTCTGAAGAGGAGATAGAGAATAGAGTCCGGGAAGCTCTGGAGCTGGTAGGCCTGGATTATGAAAGCTTTAAGGACCGCTCCCCCTTCAATCTGAGCGGAGGGCAGCAGCGCAGGATAGCGATTGCCGGAGTGCTGGCTCTCAAGCCGGAAGTTTTAATTCTGGATGAGCCCATGGCCGGCCTGGATCCTGCCGGGCGTCGAAAACTGCTGGAACTTTTAATCCATCTGCATCGAGAGCTGGAAATAACGGTAATATTAATTTCCCACCGGATGGAGGAGATTGCCCGGCTGGCTGACAGAGTGCTGGTTATGGATAGAGGGAAAATTGTTCTCCAGGGCCGACCAGCAGAGGTTTTTACTGAAAGGGAGAGACTTAAGGAGATTGATCTGGATCTTCCTGTAGTAACAGATATATTAAAGAAACTTGAGGAGAAGGGGCTTAAGGTCAGGACCGACATTTTTGCTCTGGAAGAGGCCCGGGATGAAATTTTATCAGCTCTGGAAAAACAGTCACAATTCAGGGAGAGCAGACCATGTTAACCGATATTACCATTGGCCAGCATATTCCGGGCAGCTCAATAATTCACCGGATGGATCCCCGGATTAAAATTTTAGTAACCCTGCTGATGATTACTATCCTGTTTTTTATAGATACCTTTATCGGTTTTTTGCTTTTTTTGCTGCTGGTTATTATTATTCTGCTGACAGCCAGGCTGCCGATAAAAAGAGTTTTGCGGGGACTGAAACCGGTATTCTTTCTGGTAATTCTCACACTCTTTCTCCATCTATTTTTGACCCGGGGTGGGGAGGTTATCTGGCAGTGGAGATTTTTGCGAATTGAAGAGGCCGGGGTTTTTACCGGGTTTTTTATGGTTTCTCGAATTTTGCTGTTGATAATGTTTACCTCGATACTAACCCTGACAACCTCACCACTGGAACTGACTGATGGGATTGAGTATCTTTTAAAACCGCTGGCCCGTTTTGGACTGCCGGCCGGTGAACTGGCCATGATGATGACGATTGCCCTCAGGTTTATTCCCACTCTGCTGGAGGAGGCCGAGAAAATCATGAAGGCTCAGAAAGCCCGGGGAGCTGATTTTGAAAGCGGCAATATAATTCAGCGGGCTAAAGCCCTGGTGCCTCTCTTAGTTCCCCTGTTTATCAGCGCCTTTCGCCGGGCTGATGAATTGGCCCTGGCTATGGAATCCCGCTGTTACCGGGGGGGAACTAACAGAACCAGACTCCATGAATTGAAATTGAAGTCCAGCGATATCTATCTTTTTCTGCTGGCAGTCGGGCTGGCGGTGGCAATAAGTTTCTTTTAAGCTGGAGGGAAAGGGTTTTTATGGCAAAAATCAGGATGAAGATCTCCTATGACGGGACAGATTACAGCGGCTGGCAGGTACAGTCCAACACTCCCCAGACCATTCAGGAGAAGGTCGAGGGAGTGCTGAGTAAGTTTCACCGGCAGCCCACCAGGATTTACGGAGCCAGCCGGACCGATGCGGGGGTACATGCTCTAGGGCAGATGGCCCATTTTCATCTTGAGGTACCGATCCCCCTGGAACGGATTCCCCAGGCCTTTAATGGAGAACTGCCCGGTGATATTGTCTGTCTTAAGGCCTGGCAGTGTCCTGAAGATTTTCATGTTCGCCATGATGCTCTCGGCAAGAAATATATTTATCGCATTGATAATAATCCCTATCCTGATGTTTTTACCAGAAATTTTTGCTATCATTATCATGAGAAGCTGAAGGTGGAGGCCATGCAGCAGGCAGCCAGCTATTTTGAGGGAGAAAAGGATTTTTCTGCCTTTCAGGCTCAGGGCTGCAGCAATGCCACCACTGTGAAGCATATTTATCAGTCCCGGATCACCCGGCAGAAAAACGGTGAGATCTGGCTGGAGGTAGTGGGTTCGGGCTTTTTATATAAAATGATGAGAATTATGGCAGGAACCCTGATCAATGCAGGCAAGGGCAAAATTGTGCCTGATGATATCCCCGATATTATTGCTTCCCGGGATAGAACTCAGGCCGGTTTTACCGCACCGGCTAAAGGTTTAACCCTGGAGAAGATTTATTATGACCAAGAGATTTTGACTAAGGAGGTAAAAGGATGAATAAAACTTATATGGCCAAACCGGATGAAGTCGATCGCAACTGGTATCTCGTTGATGCTGCCGGAAAAACTCTGGGCAGGCTGGCTTCAGAAATTGCCCAGGTGCTTAGAGGTAAGCACAAACCTGAATTTACCCCCCATGTTGACACCGGAGATTATGTTATCGTCGTCAATGCAGAAAAGGTGGAGTTAACCGGCAATAAATGGGAAGATAAAATTTATTACAGGCATTCCAATTATCCCGGAGGCCTGAAGAAGACACCCTATGAAGAGCTGAGGAAGAAGAAACCGACTTTTATTGTAGAAAAAGCAGTTAAGGGCATGCTCCCTCACAATAAGCTGGGAAGTCAGATAATTAAAAAGCTCAAGGTTTATCAAGGGCCAGATCACCCTCATGAAGCCCAGCAGCCCGAAAAATTGGAAATATAATTTAAGAAGGAGGAATAATTATGGCTGATGTTCAATATAGAGGCACAGGTCGAAGAAAGACCTCGACCGCCAGGGTTCGTCTGCTGCCGGGCAGCGGGAATGTAACTATTAATGGTCGGGATGTAGATGATTATTTTCATCGCAGATCACAGATCAGAGATTTAAAATCTCCCCTGGAAACCGTCAATCAACTGGGAAGCCTGGATGTGGAAGTAAATGTCAGCGGTGGAGGTCTGGCAGGACAGGCTGGAGCAATCCGCCACGGTATTGCCAGAGCCCTGCTGAAGGTCGATGAGGAGTTTAGGACTCCCCTGAAAAGAGCAGGCTACCTAACCCGTGATCCTCGAATGAAAGAACGGAAGAAGCCCGGCCTGAAAAAGGCCCGTAAAGCTCCTCAGTTTTCCAAAAGATAAATATCGCTGTTTCCTGCTGAACCTGTTAAAATATCTCAAAAACCCTTCTCCCCGGAGAGGGGTTTTGCTATTGCAATTATTTATCGGGGCAAGAAGGAACCTCAGGCTTTTACTAGAACTATGTTAATAGCAGGAAAGAGAGATTGTCCGGGTTAATCTGGAAAGGAGGAATAATATGCTGAGAGGAGGGCTTTTCCCTCACCCCCCGATCATCATTCCGGAGATTGGCGGTGAGAGGAGATTGCAAGCAGCCGACACCATTACTGCCAGCAAAAGGCTGGCCGGGTTTTTTGTCGAACGAAAGCCTGATCTGGTGGTAGCTGCCGGGCCTCATGGCCCCACAGATCACCACAGGATAACTATCAATGCTGCCAGGTCTCTCCGGGGAGATCTGGGATATTTCGGGGCTCCAGATATTAAATTTACTCTGGAAGGCTGTCCGGAGCTGGCAGCCAGCATTGAGCAGGAGCTCAGCCCGGCTGGCTGGGAGCTGAGGCTGGTTAACCGCCAGCAGAGTGAGGCGGAACTGGATCACGGCATTCTGGTTCCTCTCTACTTTCTGGAGGAAGCAGGGCTGGAGCAGGTTCCCTGGTTGATTTTAAATATGACTTTCTGGGAAGCAGAAAGGTTATACGGACTGGGAGAAAAACTGGCTGATTACTTCAAAGAAGAGACTGATTTTACCGATCCTGTTTTTCTGGTCAGTGGTGATCTATCCCACCGCACCCAGCCAGGAGCACCGGGAGGATATTCTCCGGCAGGAGAAGAGTTTGACCGGATATTGATGAATCTGCTGGCTGAAAATAACCTTAAGGCTATTCTTGAGCTGGATGAACAATTAATTCAGGATGCAGGAGAATGTGGCTACCGCCCGCTGTTAATTGGTCTGGGTTTTTCTGAGAAACTGGCAGGTAAAGGGGAGCTTGATATTGAAGTCTTATCCTATGAGGCTCCCTTTGGAGTGGGATATGGCGTGGCTCAATTTAGAGATGGGAGGTAAATATGCTGGATTTACCCTATAATCCTGCCCGGCTGGCCCGGGATGTTCTGAGGGAATATTTTCTTGAAGGGGAGGTTGATTATCACAGGCTAAAATTTTCCGGTGATATTCAAGCCGGCAGCTTTGTTTCACTAAAACACAGGGCTGATAACTCTTTAAGGGGCTGCATTGGAACAATTGAACCCTGTCAGGAGACTCTGGCCCGGGAGGTGGCCTGCAATGCTCTTTCGGCGGCTTTTAAGGATCCCCGCTTTCCGGCTTTAACTGTCGGGGAGCTGGAAGAGGTCTATATTACTGTAGATGTTCTGGGCAGCCAGGAGAGAATAGAAGATCCTGGAGAGCTTAATCCCGAAAAATTTGGGGTAGTAGTAACTAAAGGCAGCCGCAAAGGGGTGCTGCTTCCCGATCTGGAGGGGATTGATACTGTAGATAGACAGCTCAGCATAGCAGCACAAAAGGCTGGACTCTCGGCCAGAGAGATAGAGCAGGGGGATTTCACCATCTATCGCTTTGCAGTCCACCGTTTTGAGGAGAATCAGCAATGATGCTGGAAAATAACAATCAAAGGGGCTATCCGGCCAAATATTACAGAGTTAAGGATGATCTGGTAATCTGTGAACTCTGTCCTCACCGCTGTCATCTGACCAGGGGGGAAAGAGGCAGATGCCGGGCTAGAAAAAATCAAGGGGGAGAGCTCTTCTCCTTAAATTACGGGGAGGTAAGTTCTCTGGCCCTGGATCCCATCGAGAAAAAACCCCTCTATCATTTTTACCCCGGGAGTGAGACTCTATCGCTGGGTACCTGGGGCTGCAATCTGGCCTGTGATTTCTGCCAGAACTGGAGAATCAGTCAGGGTGACCCCCCGGTGAGAGAGTATCAGCCCGGGAAAATTATTGATCTCTGTTGGGAGGCAGGCAGTGAGATTATTTCCTTTACCTATTCCGAGCCCCTGGTCTGGTATGAATTTGTTCGGGAAACAGCCGAACTGGCCAGGAAAGAAGGGTATAAAACGGTGCTGGTCAGCAACGGCTTTGTTAATCAAAGGCCGCTGGAGGAACTGATTCCCTTTATTTCAGCCTGCAATATTGATTTGAAATCCTTTCAGGACGATTTTTACCAGCGGTTATGTCAGGGTCGAGCCGGTCCGGTCAAGCAGAATTTAAGGCGGATCAATGATTCCGGGGTTCATCTGGAGGTGACCAGTCTGCTGGTCACCGGAGAGAATAGTTCACCGGAGGATATCAGGGAGCTGGCTGACTTTCTGGCCAGATTAAACCCCGATATACCCCTGCATCTATCCCGGTACCGCCCGGCCTATAAGTCCAAGAGACCGGCTACCGATCTCCGGGCAATGGAAGAGGCCAATGAGATAGCCAGTTCCTATCTGAATTATGTTTACCTGGGGAATATAGTCGGCCCTGGTGGTAGAGATACCAGCTGTCCGGAATGTGGCAGTCTGGTAATCAAAAGAAGGGGATTTTCCGGCAGAAGCAGGCTGGAGCAGGGCAGATGCCCGGAGTGCGGCCAGGAAATTGCCGGTAAATTTTAAACTGAGACAGGGAGCTGATATAGTTGGGAGAATTATTTGGAACTGATGGAGTGAGAGGTGTTGCCAATCAGGATTTAATTCCGGAGCTGGCCTTTAAACTGGGCCGGGCCGGTGCTTCTGTACTGGAGGAAAAGACCAGATTCAGCTGTGGAGACAGAAACAAGATTTTTATCGGTCGGGATACCAGAATTTCCGGGGATATGCTGGCAGCTGCGCTGGCAGCCGGAATTAACTCTCTGGGGATTGATACAGTAGATCTGGAGGTTGTGCCTACTCCGGCAGTCTCCTACCTGTCCAGGAGCCGGCCGGTTATCGGGGGAATAATGGTCTCTGCTTCCCATAATCCCATCCAGGATAACGGCATTAAATTTTTCGATTCTCGAGGAATGAAGATTTCTGAAGAGATGGAAAGCGAAATTGAAGCCAGACTTGAAGCTGAGCTGGCCAGACCAACGCATGAAAAGGTAGGACGCCAGCTGGATGGCAGATATCTGATTGAATTTTATCTGGACAGCCTGCTGGCTTCCTATGCCGGTGATATCTCCGGTCTTTCTGTTGTCCTGGACTGCGGTCATGGTGCTGCTCACAGGCTGGGTCCCAGAATTCTAAAGAGAGCCGGACTGGAAAGGGCTAAAGTTATCAATCATTCCGGCCGGGGGGAGCTTATCAATGTAGACTGCGGCTCTACCAACACTGCAGAGCTGAAAGAGACCGTGCTGGCTGAGAATGCTGACCTGGGGATTGCTCTGGACGGTGATGCTGATCGGGCTGTTCTGATCGATGAGCAGGGGAGAGAGATTGATGGTGATTATATCATCTACATCTGCGGCAGCCATCTTTCCCGCCGGGGAAGATTGAAGGGCAATCGGGTGGTGACTACCCGCTACAGCAATCTCGGCCTGGCTGAAGCCCTGAAAAAATCAGGAGTGGAGGTTATTTATGCTGCCAATGGTGATAAGTATGTGCTGGAAAAGATTCAGGAGCTGAATTTAAGTCTGGGAGGTGAAAAATCAGGACATATAATCTTCAAAGAACATAATGTTTCCGGTGATGGTATGCTGACAGCCCTAAAGGTTATGGAAGTGATGATAGAGACCGGGAAATCCTTGAGCCAGCTGGCTGAGGGACTCAAGGAATGGCCGCAGCTGCTGAAAAATATCAGGGTAAAAAACAAAGAGCTGCTGGAGGAAAATTCCAGAATTTCTGAAGTGGTGGCTGCGGGAGAAAGAGATATCCAGGACGGCAGAATTTTTGTCAGAGCCTCAGGCACCGAGCCTGTTATCAGGTTAATGCTGGAAGGCCGCGATCGGCCTCTGCTGGAAAAATGGGGAGAGCAAATTGCCGGGGTGATCGGTGAGGAACTTAATTGATATACCTGGCTTTTGTATTTCTGATTGGCTGGCTGACAGAAATAATGGTTGCAGTATATGGATGGAGGTGATTGTTCTTATATTTTGCTGGTATAAGATGGAAGATGATTGCTGTTAATTTTACTGATGTTTCGGCAGCTGTAGGAAAAGACTGATGGAATCCTGAAATTTTCAGTTTATCTCTGGATTAAAAGCAAAGATAGGAGAGTTTTGGTAAGGAGATTCAGTAGAATGATAATTTGCTGAGATTTATTTAAGGTTTGACAGCGCCTGATCCTGTCCGGTAGCTGCGAGGCAGGATGACGAGGAAGGGAGTTAATCGAATAATTCGGCGGATGCTCCCGGGCTAGAGAACCGGCCCTGAAACCGGCTGTTAAAACCTGGAGGCAACTGCAGGGACAGAGCGGCCGGGAGGTTTCCTGGAAGTTTTTAATAAGCATATTAAAAGTTTTTTATATAAACTGGAGGACTGCATATGTGTGGAATAATTGGTTATGCCGGTAAGGCAGGAGCAGAGGAATTTTTGCTCCAGGGTTTAAAAAGACTGGAATACAGAGGTTATGACTCAGCTGGTATAGCAGTACTGGATGAAAATGAGATACAGGTAGTCAAATGTCAGGGGACACTGGAAAAGCTGGAAAAGAGGCTCCGTCAGGAAAGGGCCCGCGGTTATCTGGGGATAGGCCATACCCGCTGGGCCACTCATGGGGTTCCCTCTGATACCAATTCTCATCCTCATCAGGATTGTCAGGAGCGCTTCGCTCTGGTCCATAATGGTATAATTGAAAATTATCAAACCCTCAAGGCTGATCTTAAGTCCGCCGGCCACAGCTTCTGCTCCGAGACCGATACTGAGGTGCTGGTTCATCTGCTGGAGGAGATTCATCAGGGTGAGATGGTAACGGCTCTCAGAGAGCTGCAGAACAGGCTGGTAGGCTCCTATGCTCTGGCAGTGGTTGATAACAGAGAGCCGGATAAGATTTATGCCCTGCGCCAGGAGAGCCCTCTGGTAATCGGCCTGGGAGAGGAGGAGAACTATCTGGCTTCGGATATGCCGGCTCTGTTAAATGCTACCAGTAAATTTCATATTCTGGAGGACGGGGATCTGGCAGTTTTGAGCGAGAATGATATCAGCATCTTTTCATCCGAGGGTAAAGAGGTAAAGGCTGATATTTTCCAGGCAGACTGGGATGATGAAATGGTCCAGAAACAGGGTTATGAGCATTTCATGTTAAAGGAAATTTACGAGCAGCCCACGGTGGCCCGTCGACTGCTCTCTGCCTACCTGGAGCCGGACCGGGTTAATCTGCCTGAGCTGACTGAAATCTGGGATGATGAAATTGACCGGGTGCTGATTACCGCCTGTGGAACAGCCTATTATTCCGGTCTTGCAGGTAGACATATACTCGAGGAGCTGGCCAATTTGCCGGTAGAGGTTGAGATTGCCTCTGAGCTGCGTTACAAAAAGAACTTTCTTGATGATAAATCTCTGCTGCTGGTGGTGAGCCAGTCAGGAGAGACAGCCGATACCCTGGCAGCCCTGAAGCTTGGTAAAAACAGCGGCAGCCGGGTATTAGCTCTAACCAATACTATCGGCAGCAGCATAGCCCGGGAGGCTGATGCTGTGATTGATCTTAAAGCCGGGCCGGAAATAGCGGTGGCTTCCACCAAAGCCTATCTCGCCATGCTGACAGCCTTTTATCTCACCGGCATTAAGCTGGCAGGGCTGCGGGCGACCTTGCCCGAGAGAGAACTGCACAGCTATCGGCAGGAGCTTTTAAAGCTGCCGGAAAAAATTACTGCAGCTCTGGACAGGGTCGAGGAGAGCTCCCGGAAGGCTGCTGATTATCTTAAAGATTACAACAGCATGTTTTATATAGGCCGCAACCTGGATTACAGCCTGGCTCTGGAAGGAGCTTTAAAATTAAAGGAGATATCCTATCTCCATGCCGAAGCCTACCCCGCTGGAGAGCTAAAGCATGGCACCCTGGCTCTGGTGGAGGAGGGTGTCCCGGTCATGGCAATTTTTACCCGCAGGGGGCTGGTCAGCAAAACCCTCAGCAATGTTAAGGAAGTAAAGGCCCGGGGGGGCAAAGTTATTGCCATTGCTACCGCCGGAACGGTTGAAGATAAAGCGGAGTTTGATAAATTTATTGAGCTGCCGGCCTGTAATGAGCTCTGGGCCGGGGTGTTAACGGTTTTACCGCTGCAGCTGCTGGCCTATCATACGGCCCACAGGCTGGGTTGTTCTATCGATAAGCCCCGTAATCTGGCTAAAAGTGTGACGGTGGAGTAGTCATGATAATCGGTCACGGGGTGGATCTGGTTCAGGTTGCAAGGATTGCCAGACTCCAGCGGAGATTTGGCAGCAGATTTTTGGAGAGAGTATATACCGAAGAGGAAATTAACTACTGCCTCAAGCAGCCCGGCCAGGCTGAATCGCTGGCCGGCCGTTATGCTGCCAAGGAAGCAGTTTATAAAATTCTTCATCGGGAGCTTGAATTTCTCTGCTGGCGGGAGATAGAGATTGTAATAGACAGAGTCGGAGCCCCGGGCTTGAGATTAGAGGGCGGAGCCCGCCAGGCTGCTGGCAGACTTAGAATAACCCGCTGGCATGTCAGCTTAAGCCATGAAAGAAAATTTGCCCTGGCATCAATCATCGCTGAAGGAAGGAGAAGATAATTGTGCTGTTACTAACTGCGGAACAGATGCAACAGGCCGATGAAAAAGCTGTTGATCTGGGGATACCGGAAATTCTTCTGATGGAGACAGCCGGCAGGGCAGTGGCCAGCTGGCTTGAGAAACTGGCTCAGCCAGATACCTCTGAAGAGATTGTTATTCTCACCGGAAGCGGCAATAACGGGGGAGATGGTCTGGTAGCGGCCCGTTATCTTAACCGCCGGGGATATCGGGTGAGAGTGCTTCTTCTTAAATCTCCAGAAGAATTTACGGGAATAACGGCCCAAAATTACCGTTTCTGCCAGCTGGCCGGGATAACTATGGAAGAGCTATTTGAGCTGGAGCAGGAAGAACTGCGGGATGAAGTTAACCGGGCAGCTTACCTGATAGATGCCCTGCTGGGGACCGGCATCACCGGAGCAGCCCGGGGGCTGGCAGCCGAGGTGATTGAACTGGTCAACAGACAGAGCAGTCCGGTTCTGGCGGTTGATGTTCCTTCAGGTTTAAATGTTAACAGCGGGGAGGCCGAGGGACCGGTGATAAAAGCCGACTGGACAGTTACCATGGCCAGCCTGAAACTGGGCCAGATTCTCTATCCGGGGCGCTCCTACTGCGGTAAGATTAAACTAGTTGACCTGGATTTTCCCGCTGAGGTCTATCGGGAGCTTGAGGTTGAAAATTATATGCTGTCAGAGGAAGAAGCCTTAAGGCTGCTGCCCCAGCGGCCTGAAACCGGTCATAAAGGGAGTTTTGGCCGAACCCTGGTAGTTGCCGGTTCCCGGGGAATGACAGGAGCAGCCCTGCTCTCAGGGCTTTCGGCCTTGAGAAGCGGAGCAGGTCTGGTGGAGCTGGCTGCTCCCCGGATGGTTGTAGATGCAGCAGCCCTCTGGGCTCCTGAGCTGATAACCCGGGAGCTGCCCGGGGAAGAGGGCAGGCTGACAACCGAGAGCTTAAAGGAAATTCTCAAGGCTGCTGCTGAGGCTGATGTTCTGATTTTAGGTCCGGGAATGGGACGGAGCGGTGAGCTGGAGAAACTGATTTCCCGGCTGCTCTCTTCCCTGGAAATTCCTGTGGTTTTAGATGCTGATGGACTAAACAATATTAATAGTCCTGATATGCTAAAGGATTTTCCCGGGGAGCTGGTGGTTACACCTCATCCTGGAGAGATGGCCAGACTGACCGATCTTACTATCGAGGAGGTGCTGGCCAGGCGGCTTACGCTTGCTCCTGATTTTGCCAGTGAAAATAATCTTTCTCTGGTGCTAAAGGGGGCTGATTCTCTGATAGCTCTACCGGAGGGTGAGCTCTTTATAAATCCCACCGGTTGTGAAGCTATGGCAACTGCCGGCAGCGGAGATGTGCTGGCCGGAGTAATAGCCGCCTTGATAGCCCAGGGGCTGCCGTCTGAGAGAGCAGCCTGTCTGGGAACCTATCTCCATGGCAGGGCCGGCGAACTGGCAGGAGAGGATTTAAGCAGTTATTCTGTAATTGCCGGGGATATTCTGGAATATCTGCCGGAGGCCTTTATTTCTCTGGAAGAGCTATAGAAAAAAATAATACAAGCAAGAGCAGGAGGTTAAAGAGGATGAAAACAGCCCGGGATATTATGACCCGAGAGGTTATTACAGTTGACCCCGAAACCAGCGTGGAGGATGCAGCAAAACTAATGAGCAAGCATCGAGTCAGTGGTCTGCCGGTAGTTAAAGACGGCAAACTGCTGGGTATTGTCAGTGAGAAGGATTTGATTGTTAAGGATAAAAAGCTTCATTTTCCCGAGTATATAAATTTGATCGGTGGAATAATTTATGTCGAAAGCTACCGCAAGTTTCGCGAGGAGTTTAAAAAGTATATTGCCATCAGGGTCGAAGAGCTGATGACCACCGAAGTGGAGACTATTGAACCCGATACTCCGCTTAATGAGATTGCCACTCTGATGAGCAGGGAAGAGGTTAACCGCCTGCCGGTGCTGGAGGATGGCAAGTTGATAGGTATAGTCACCAGAGCAGATCTGGTTCGGGATATGGCTGACTAGCAGATGGTCGGGTAGGGATACATCGGGATATAAAGGAGAGAAGAAATGATTTTATCTGATAGAGCACTGCAGGAAATGGTTAATTCAGGCAGATTACAGATAAAACCCCTGGAGCCGGGGCAAATCCAGCCGGCTTCCGTTGATCTCAGACTGGACAGCAGTTTTTTAAAGGTTAATGAGAATGTAATGGAGTACATGACACTGAGGGATAAACCGGAATATGAGCGACTGGAGCAGGATGAAATTGTTATTCCTCCTCATTCCTTTCTGCTGGCTGCCACAGAGGAGTATATCGCCCTGCCGGACGATTTAACTGCCTTTGTCGAGGGGCGGAGTTCAATCGGGAGAATGGGACTTTTTATTCAGAACGCCGGCTGGGTAGATCCCGGCTTTGAAGGGCAGATTACCCTGGAACTTTATAATGCCAACAGGCTGCCAATAAAACTCTTTGCCGGTCGGAGAATCTGTCAGCTTGTTTTTGCCCGGATGGACAGCCCGGCAGCCAGCCCCTACAGCGGCAAATACCAAAAACAGCGGCGGGCAGTGGGCAGCAGGGTATATCTGGATGAAGAAAATCAACCAGCAGAAAGCAGATAGATGAAGTTTGTAGCAGGAGGTGCAGCAAATGATTAAAATAATTATCTCAGGTTTTGAGAAAAAGATAGGTCCGGGAGATATTGTAGGAGCCTTTATCAATGAATGCGGTGTAGCCAGTGATGATATTGGAAAAATTGATATTACCAATAATAAAGCCGAGGTGGAGCTGGCTGAGAGGGTAGCTGCCAGAGTTATTGAAAAGATGGACGATAATCAGATCGGGGGAGTAAATGTCAGCGTCACCCCCGCCAATCCCGGGAGGGTTATGGCTCCCGATCTGGTAGAGTATCTCAAAAAAATGAAGCAGGAAATCTCTGAAGAGCAGGAGAAGCTTAAAGAAAATCACCGACTTCTGCTTGAACATTTTGACAGCCATACCAGGAAAAAGCGGGGACAGGCTCTAACCGGTCTCAAAGGCAGGAAGAATGGCAGTTATTATGATAATCGAGAGATGCTGATGCTCTATTCTTCCAAACCCGGCAGAGAACTGGCTGAAAGCCTTATTGTTGAAGGTGATACGGTTCTGATAAATCTGGAAGGCCGGAGCGAGATGAGAGTAAAAGCTGAGGTTATTGAAATGACCCCCTATTATCTCTTAACAGCTCTTAATTCCAGGCTCCCTGATTTTTCAACGGATAGCCGTTTTACCCTTGACCGCTATTACAGTGAAGAGATCTATCAGGTAAGAGAGCAGGCTGTCGAAAACTGTCAGGAAATTAGAGGTTCTGCCCGGAGATTGAGAGATGTTATGCTGCTGGGTCGGGCCCAGACAGGCTGGCTCAAAGAGGAGATTCGAATAAAGGACTGGTATAACAGCGATCTGGTCCCGGAGCAGAAATCAGCAGCCCAGAAGGCTCTCAACTGCCGGGATTATTTTCTGCTGGATGGAGGGCCGGGCACCGGCCGGACAGAAACACTTATTGAAATAATTAAACAATCTGTCAGAAAAAAACAGCAGGTACTAACAGTAGCCAGATCTTCCAGGGCGCTGGATCTGATAGCTGAAAAACTGTCAGAGTCGAGGATTAAGGCAACCCGGATCGGATATCCGGTGGAGGATTCAGAATTTCACCGGAATACTAAACTGGCCAATCAGGTACTGGAGGAAAAGGATTTTCAGGAAGCCCGCCGCCTGGAAATTCAGGCTCTGGATCTAGCAGCCGAGAAGGATAGCCTGGCTGCTGGCAGTGGAGCTGCTGGAAATAATCTTAACAGCAGGGAAGTTCAGCTTCGTTTTCAGGAGAGGCTTGAGGTTCTTCAGGAGAGAATCGCTGAGAAAAAAGCTGCTGCAGTAGATGATCTGCTGGATAAAGCTCAGGTGGTGCTGACCACCCCCCGGGAAATTGCTGCTGAGATTTTGCAGAGCAGAACCTTTGATCTGCTGATCGTTGATGATACCGACAGGATTAAAGAAACAGCAATTCTACCGGCTCTGCTGAGAGCTAAAAGGGCGGTTCTGGCTTTTGATTCCGGCAGGAAATCATCAGAGAACACTCTCTTTACCCGGCTAATCCAGCAGCAGAGTCAGGATTTCTGTCAACCCTTAAGAATTCAGCACCGGCTGCCAGGAGATCTCATGGAGCTTCTTAACAACCACCTTTTTTTTGAGAATAACTGCTGCGGCTCAATGCTGGCCAACCATAAGAAAAATGAAAGATTATTTTCGGGGGAGAAAGCTGAAAAGGGTTCTACACCTGAAGAGAAAGCCATTCTGGGAGAAGATTCGCTGGTCTTTCTAGATACCAGAAATTTGCTGGCAGGAGAGAAGCAGCATCCAGAATCGGATTCCTTCTATAATCCTGTGGAGGCAGATCTGGCCTTTGATCTGGTTTTTAGTGGACAACGAGCCGGCTTAAGGCCCGGACAGATTGGGATGATGACCTTCTGTCGTGATCAGTATCGCTGCTTGAAAGAGATGGGATTTGCTGAAGATGTTTTAGTTGATACCGTCAAAGGATATCAGGGGCTGGAAAGAGATCTTATAATTGTAAGTCTGGTGAGAAGCAATCCCAGGAATTATCTTGGTAATCTCAGGAAAGCTGATCTGCTGCTGACAGCCCTGTCCAGGGCGAAAAAGAAGCTTATTCTGATCGGAGATGGCAAAACCCTGGAGACTGAAAAGCTATATTCCAGCTTGATTCAATATACCAGGGATAGAGGTCAATACCTGGTTATCTAATTCCAAATTTGACTGAGATTCTTCTGAGAACCTCTGGAGATTATAAAAAACAGTTAAATCTCTGCAAATATTTGACAGGATTCCCGAAATAATAGGGATTTGAGGTTGACAGGCAGGTTTTCTTAAGATATACTAAAACAAAAGATGATTTCTTTTCCTTAATCATTACCATATCTTATTCAGAATTAAGAAGGAGAAGATACAATGAGAGATTTTTTTAAGAGGTCGAGGAATTTGAGTGAAGAAGAACGTAAAAGAATTGCTCGAGAAATGATTGAGGGCTATAAGAAGTTTATTAAAAAGGAATCAGAGGTGGAGGACTCTAACTCAGGCGGCATTCCAGAAAAAAAATAGCGGGGGTGTATTAAGTGGGGGACAGAAAAAGATTGCAGATCAGCCTTCCCGATAATTTAATAAGGGAAGTGGAAGGCTACCTTGCTACCGGGGAGACAACCAGCAACAGCGAATTTTTTCAGGAAGCAGTTCGAGTTTACCTGGCTCACTTAAAAAGGGATCAGATGAAAAGGCAGCTGAAAAATGGTTATCTGGAGATGAGCGATATAAATAGAGATCTGGCCGATGAGGGGCTTTTATCCAATCAGCATGCAATTACATTTTATGAAGATAATCTGGCAGGGTGTGATTGAATAAAAAAAAGGTATTAGTGTTAGTGGAGTGTGAATACAGTGGAGATTTTGCGAGGCGATGTTTTTTATGCCGATCTCAATCCTGTGGTCGGTTCGGAGCAGGGGGGCACCCGTCCGGTTGTTATTATCCAGAATGATATTGGTAACCGGTACAGTCCGACGGTAATAGTGGCTGCCATTACTTCGAGAATTAGAAAGGCCAAACTGCCGACCCATGTTGAGATAGAGGCCGGTGATAGTGAACTTGATAAAGATTCGGTTATTTTGCTGGAACAGATTAGAACTCTTGATAAGCAGAGGCTGGAGCGGCATATAACCAGACTGGATCCCGAAATAATAAAAGAGGTCAATCGGGCAATTGAAATCAGCCTGGGTTTGATAGATTTTTAATCCAGGACACATGAGGCAATGAGTACATAGCAGGCCCCCTTGCGGGGGCTTTAACTTTTGTCTGTTTAGAGACAATGAGGATGGAGATGGCATCCGGAAGAACTTCCGGCAGGAGTGAGGAATATTTTATGTGGTTAAGAACTGCAGTGAGGGAAAGAAAATTATCCGGGAGGTAATTAATTTGCAGCAGGCCAGGCTGGTAGAGGTAATCAGGGGAGAGCTGGTTGAAAGTCAGCATTTCGGTTCAGCGGTAATTGTTAACAGCAAAGGTGAAACAGTTCAATCTCTGGGCCAGGAGGAGTTAATAACCTACTGGAGGTCAGCGGCCAAGCCAATTCAGGCCCTGCCTCTGGTGGAATCGGGTGCTGCGGCTGAGTTTGATTTCGATCAGGAAGAACTGGCTGTCATGACCGCCTCTCACAGCGGAGAGGACTTACATATTAGACTGGTCAGGTCGATACTGGAGAAGATTGGCTTAAGTCAAGATTATCTTAAGTGCGGCACCCATCTACCCTATAGCAGAGAAGCTCGCAAGAAACTGCTGGCTTCAGGTAAGGGGGCCAGACCGATCTATAATAACTGCTCCGGCAAACATGCCGGTATGCTGGCTCTCTGCCGGCAGCAGGGCTGGGGATTAGAAGATTACTTTCAGCTTTCTCATCCCCTGCAGCAGAGGCTCTTATCCTGCATCAGCAAAGTCAGCGGCTATCCCCAAAGAAAGATAGTTACCGGAGAAGATGGTTGTGGTGTTGTGGTTTATGGTCTGCCTCTTAAAAATATGGCACTGGCCTTTGCCCGCTTAAGTGATCCGGGGGAAATGCCCGGGGAACTGAGAGAACCAGCAGAGGTAATCAGAGAAGCCATGCTGGCCCATCCTCTGGCAGTTGGGGGCAGGGGGCGTTTTAATTCCAGGCTGATTGACGGAGCTGAAGAAAAGGTAGTAGCTAAATCGGGAGCAGAGGGAGTCTTCTGTCTGGGATTTGCTGATAAGGGTCTGGCAGTTAAAATCCTGGATGGGCGAAGCCGGGCTATTCCTCCGGTTGTTATGAAGATTCTGGAGCATTATGAGGTATTGAGCAGCAGTTCCAGGAAAAAGCTGGATAGCTATCGAGAACCAGCAGTCAAGAACCACAGGGGGAACAGAGTGGGTTTTCTCAGGCCGAGTTTTAATTTCAGCTAGAGTTGCGCTGTCCTCTGGAGCATTTGGGCTGCCGACTCAGGGGCAGAGCAGGTTTGAGCTTAAGTTAAAGTTATTGCTCTTTAGAGGGATTGAGTGGCTCCTTTATACTTCGGGTTTATTTTTTGGTTTTTCAGATTTATCAGGTAACTTACATAATCTTACTTTAGGAGGAGATAACATGATTGCCATCAAAGCTGGGGAGCTTAGAACAATGGGAGTGGAGGGCACCATTGAGGATGCAGTGCTGCTGATTGAGCAGGACAGGATCACTGGAATAGGAAGGGATCTTGAAATACCTGACCGGGCAGAGGTTTATGACTATTCGGACAGGATTATTACTCCCGGATTGATAGATGCCCATACCCATTTAGGAATTGGAGAGGAGGGTCTGGGCTGGGAAGGTGCCGATTATAATGAGATGACCTCTCCGATAACTCCCGAGCTGAGGGCAGTTGATGCCATTAATCCTGAGGATCAGGGTATAAAGGATGCCCGGGAGCACGGCATAACCACTGTTATGGCCGGTCCGGGCAGCGCCAATGTGATCGGCGGTGAATGCCTGGCACTCAAGACCGGCGGCAGGCTGGTTGATGAGATGATTGTTAAGAATCCGGTGGGAATCAAGGCTGCCTTTGGAGAAAATCCCAAGCGAGTATATAAGGAGAAGAATCAATCTCCCAGCACCAGAATGGCAGTAGCTGCTCTGCTTAGAAAGACCTTTGTCGAGACGGAAAATTATCTGAACAAAAAGAAAAGCAAGAAGGATGATGAACCCTTTGAAAGAGATTTGAAATATGAAGCCCTGATTCCAGTGCTGCAGGGTGAGCTCCCTTTAAAGACTCATGCCCATAGAGCTGATGATATTATGACTGCTCTGAGAATAGCCCGGGAATTTTCTCTTAAACTTACGGTTGAGCACTGTACCGAGGGGCATAAAATTGCCGAAGAGCTGGCTGAAGCCAGAGTTCCGGCAATCGTCGGTCCCAGCATGACGACCCGCTCCAAGGTTGAGGTGAGGGAGAGAGATTTTAAAACTGCTGCCGTGCTGGCCGAAGCCGGGGTGACGGTGGCAATCATGAGTGATCATCCCGTGGTTCCGGTGCATAATCTAACCCTCTATGCCGCTCTGGCGGCCAAAGCGGGGCTGCCCCGGGACGAGGCTTTCAAAGCGATAACAATCAATCCTGCCCGGATTCTCGGGATTGCTGACCGGGTTGGCAGCCTGGAGGAGGGCAAAGATGCCGATCTGGTTGTTTTTTCTGATGATCCCTTTCAGGTCACAGCCGAGGTAGAGGCGGTCTTTATTTCCGGAGAGAAGCTGGAAGATTAATGAGCTGGGAAGATAGCAGAGATCCGGCTAAAAATCAGCTAGTATTAAAGAGTAAATCTCCTGAAGAAACAGAGGAGATAGGCAGCCAGCTGGGCCTGCGGGCTGCCTCCATTTTAAAGGGGGAGCAGAGTGGCAGAAGCAGTGCTGGAGGAGAAGCTGGAGCGCTTATTCTGCTGCTGGAGGGAGAGCTGGGCTCCGGGAAAACCTGCCTGGTCCGCGGAGCAATCAACCAGCTGATCCCCGGCAGCCGGGTTACCAGCCCGACCTACACCTTTCTCAATGATTATCAGGCGGCTGGATTTACCATTTATCATGCTGACCTTTACCGGCTGAACTCAGCTGAAGAGCTGGATTACCTGGGTTTATATGATCTGCTGGAAGAGAGCTGTCTGCTTATGGTGGAATGGCCGAAGCTTTTTCGTGGGAGCTCTGCTGATTATCTGAATATTAAATTTGAGAGAAGTGGTGAGCTCTCCCGAAGGTTAACAATCAGGGCAGCCGGAGAGAGGTCTGGTCTGCTGTTGAGGGGGTTGATAGGTTATGAAGACACTGGGCATTAGTACTGCAACCAGACATCTTTCTCTGGGAATCTGGTCGGGGAAGAGAGTGCTGGTTGATTACAATCTTCACCTGGGCCACCGACATAATGAGCGTTTGATTCCCGAGCTGAAGAGGATGCTGGATGAGAGCGGGCTGAAACTGGGAGATATTGAGGTCATAGCGGTTGATATCGGCCCCGGCTCCTTCACCGGACTGCGGATTTCTCTGTCCACGGTTAAAAGTTTTGCCCTGGTTAACGATTTTAAAATAACAGCTCTTTCCAGCCTGGAGCTGGCTGCTGCCCCCTATCTGGCAATTGACAGCTATCTGCTTCCTGTCCTGGATGCCGGACAGGGCAGGGTATATACCGCTCTTTTTCAGGGAGGCTGCAGCTCACTGCCGCTGGATGTTCGAGTGACAGAGGATCAGGCTCTGCCCCTGGAGGATCTACCAGCAATGCTGGCAGGACCAGAGATTGATTCGTCCAGTTCCTCCCGGCTGCTGGTTGTGGGCCCGGCTGTTGTCAGCTATTATCAGGAATTTAAGGAAGAAATTAAAGGGGAGCTGGAGAATGTTGATAAAGGTTACCGGGTAGATTTGCTGGCTGATTACCAGACCCAGGGTCGGGGGGGCAGGCTGGCCGAACTGGGTGATAAATACTATCAGCAGGATCATGTAATTTCACCAGGTGAGCTCAAACCAAAATACCTAAAAAAACCTCAGGCTGTAATCAACAGGGAGAGAAATAACAATAAGGATTAAAGTAATGATGCTGCTGAGGAATAAAAAGGCTGCAGCAGAATAATTTGAGGAGAGTTATTATGCCGATAGATAAAGAAAAAAACAGGAGCAATATAAAGAATAATGACAGCTTCTTTGTTTTGGCCGTGGAGACTTCCTGTGATGAAACTTCCGCTGCAGTTGTTCAGGGAACTTCAACGGGGCCTGTTCTGCTCTCCAACATTGTGGCTTCTCAGATTGACCGGCATAAAGATTTTGGCGGGGTTGTGCCCGAAATTGCTTCCCGGCAGCATCTTAAAGTGATAGATAAAATTATTTCTGCAGCTGTCAGGGAGGCGGGGATTGAGTTTTCGGAGCTTGATTCGGTGGCAGCCACCCGAGGGCCTGGCCTGGTGGGAGCTCTGCTGGTGGGTTTTGCTGCTGCTAAAGCTCTGGCCTTTGCTCTTAATATCCCCTTTCTGGGTATAAACCATGTGGCCGGACATATCTATGCCAATTTTCTGGTTCAGGATGAAGTCCCAACTCCCTTTATCTGTCTGACTGTTTCGGGAGGACATACTGATTTGATCTATTTTTCCAATCGGGTTGAGTATGAGATTCTGGGGAGAACCCGGGATGATGCTGCCGGCGAGGCCTTTGACAAGGTTGCCAGGTTTTTGGAGCTGGGGTATCCGGGTGGGCCTGCGGTGGAGAAGCTGGCTGAGTCGGGCTCGGCTGTCAGCATTGATTTTCCCCGGGCTCTCAAGGATTCTCAGGACTATGATTTTAGTTTCAGCGGTTTGAAGACTGCTGTTATAAATTATGTTCACAATCTAAAACAGCGGGGTGAGGCAGTCAATTTGCCGGATCTGGCAGCTTCTTTTCAGCAGGCAGTTATTGACAGCCTGAAACTGAAAGTGGAGAGGGCAGTGGAGGTTTATCAGCCTAAGGCTCTGCTGCTGGCCGGAGGAGTGGCGGCTAACAGTGTGCTGAGAGCTGAATTTGCCGAACTGGCTGCTGGTCATAATATTCCCCTGCTTTTGCCTCCACTGGAATTTTGCACCGATAATGCTGCCATGATAGCTGCTGCAGCCTATTACCGCAGGATCAGAGGAGAGAGTGATCCCCTGGATCTGGAGGTTGAACCCACCCTCTGTCTCTAAAGAGTATTATAAAAACAAATAAAAAGTGGGTGAAAGAATGATTTCGGGGTATCTTCAAAGTCTTTTATATCAGAGTGTACAGCGGTATAATATTCTTCCTCTGACCTCGGTCTGCTCTCAGGCCTGTATTTTCTGCAGCCACTACTTTAACCCTCCAGAGGTTGAGTCTTTTAAGCCCGGGCATCTGCCGGAAGATATGGTAAATGATCTGCTGGATTATCTTGATTCTGAGCGACCGGTGGTGATAGGTGAATCCAGCACCCGGATCGAAGAGGGAGAGCCTTTGCTGCATCCCCGCTGGCGGGAAATTTTATCAGAAGTAAGGCAGAGATATCCCGAGACTTTAATAAAAATTACCACCTCAGGTGTATTACTGAATCAAGAGAAAATTTCCTGGCTGGAAAAGCTGAAACCTTTAAGGCTCTGTATCTCTGTAAATCTGCTTGAACCGGAATTGAGGAGAAGATATCTGGGAGACAGTGAGCCGGAGAAATTTCCGGGAATACTGGAAGAACTGGCAGAATCCGGGCTGGAACTGGAAGGCAGTCTGGTTATGCTGCCCGGGATTACCGGATTTCAGGAGATAGCCAGAACCCTGGATTTTCTAGATGAACTGGATAACTTTAAACTGGTTCGTTTATTTAAACCCGGTTATACAGATTATGCTCCCAAAAAATTGCAGGAGATGCTTAAGGCTGATTCCAGCTCTCTGGAGAGTTTTATTGCTGAACTCAATTCCCGGCTTGATATTCCTTTGATATATGAATCTGTCGATATTACAGATTTAATACCGGAAGTAACCGGAGTTATCAAAGATTCTCCGGCCGAAGCAGCTGGAATCAGAGCAGGTGATGTTCTGCAGAAAATTGACGGAGATGAGCCCTTTTCCCGGGTTGATGCCTTTCAGAGATTTCAGGATCTTCTGCAGCAGAAAAGCCCCTTTGCAGTCAGTCTGAAGCGGGAGAAAAGGGAGATTGAAATAGAAGTGACAGCAGCTCAAACTGAAGATGATTGTTTAACTGGATCGGGCTCTGACTACTGCGGCCTGGTTATGTCTTATGATTTTTCTCCCGGACATTTTCAAGCTTTAAAGTCGAGGATAGCAGGAGCGGAGGCAGAGAGGATTCTGCTGGTTACTGCCAGAGGAGCCGCAGGGAGATTTGGGCCGGTGCTTGAAAGATTGAGGGTGTCAACTCAATCTGAACTCATGCTTGCGGCTGTCAGGCCGGATTATTTTGGCGGCAGCATAGACTGTGCCGGCCTGCTGGTGGTCCGGGATATAATAGGGGAGGTTAAGAAAGCCCGGCAGGAGTTTGAGCCGGGACTGGTAATCCTGCCGGAACTTCCCTTTGATAAACGGGGGCTGGATCTTTTAGGAGAGAGAGTCACCGAGATTGAAGAGGAGCTAAGTCTGCCGATAATGACGATTTAACTTCTAAAAATAAATATTGAATAGAATTATTAAGGCTGCCTGGAGTATTTTTTTAGGCAGTCTTATATTTATTGCTGGTTCTCAGCATCTAGCATATATTTATTATGGTAGTGTCTGTGGTTAAGGTCGCAACAGGATTTAGCTGCACTTTTAAGCTTTTTTGTACCAAAACATAACTGGTTGCAATAATATATTATCGGATAGTGGATAATATTTGCCGGGCAGATATAATAACCAGAAAGCCAATTAAATTTAATATTTATGGATATATTATTATATCAGAGAATGATTCATTATAAAGAAGCATATAACTGTTAATCGAATATAAAGAGCTTACAATGTTTAGTATCATGCTTGATTTCTTCTAATCCCTTTATTATTATATAAACTGTGAATATTAGCACTCGACATTAGTGAGTGCTAACAAAAAATAAATTCCAGTTAAAAAAGAAGGAGGTTAATGTAAATGAATCTGAGACCTTTAAATGAAAGAATTGCTATCAAGCAGATTGAACCGGAAGAAAAGAAAACCGACAGCGGTATTGTCCTGCCGGATACCGCCAAGAAAGAGAAGCCCCAGCAGGGCGAAGTTATCGCAGTGGGTAAAGGCTGCGCTGACTCTGAACTGGAGACAGTTGAAGTTGGAGATATCGTGGTCTTTGATAAGTTTGCCGGCACCAATGTTAAGATTGATGACGAAGAGATTATAGTTTTAAGCCTGGAAGATGTTCTGGCAGTAATTGAATAACATAAAATAAGGAGGGAAACATAATGGCAAAAGCTTTAAAGTTTGGCGAAGATGCCCGGCGGGCTTTAGAAGATGGTGTGGATCTCTTAGCTCGTTCGGTTAAAGTAACTTTAGGACCTAAAGGTAGAAATGTTGTGCTGGAAAAAAGCTTTGGTTCTCCCACAGTAACCAATGATGGAGTTAGCATAGCCCGGGAAATCGAGGTAAAAAATCACTTCAAAAACATGGGGGTACAGGCAGTCAAAGAGGTTGCCACCAAGACCAATGATGTAGCAGGTGATGGAACAACCACCGCTACCGTTCTGGCTGAGGCAATTTTTAAAGAAGGAATAAAGAATGTGGCAGCCGGAGCCAATCCCATGCTGATGAAAAGAGGTATTGAAAAGGCCGTTGCTGAGCTGACCGATGAAATAGCCAAGATCAGCCAGCCGGTTGAGGGTAAGGAAGCAGTTTCTCAGATTGCCGCTATCTCTGCTGATGATCAGGAGATTGGTGACCTAATTGCTGAGGCTATGGAAAAAGTTGGTCAGGACGGAGTCATCTCCGTAGAAGAATCGAAGAGCATGGGCACCTCCCTGGATGTAGTTGAAGGCATGCAGTTTGACCGCGGTTATCTCTCTCCCTACATGGTAACCGATACCGATACCATGGAAGCTGCTATGGAAGATCCCTATATCCTGATAACCGATGAGAAGATTTCCAGCATTCAGGATGTTCTGCCGCTGCTGGAGAAAGTTGCACAGTCCGGCAAATCACTTCTGATCATTGCTGAAGATGTAGAAGGCGAAGCTCTGGCCACTCTGGTAGTTAATAAAATCAGAGGCACCTTTGATGCTGTAGCAGTTAAAGCCCCTGGATTTGGTGACCGAAGAAAGGCCATGCTGGAAGATATCGCTATTCTGACAGGTGGTCAGCTGATTACCGAAGATCTCGGCCTTAAGCTGGAAAATGCCGATATCAGCATGCTGGGGCAGGCCAGCAAGATAACCATTACCAAGGACGATACCACTATCGTTGAAGGAGAAGGCAATGCTGACGATATCAAGGCCAGAATCAGCCAGATCAGAAAGCAGATTGACAATACCGATTCTGATTTTGATAGAGAGAAGCTGGAAGAAAGACTGGCCAAGCTGGCCGGTGGAGTTGCAGTTATCAAGGTCGGTGCTGCCACCGAGACCGAGCTCAAGGAGAAAAAGCACCGCATGGAAGATGCTCTCTCCGCAACCAGGGCAGCAGTTGAAGAGGGACTGGTTCCCGGTGGTGGAGTAACTTATCTCCAGGCGCTTTCAGCCCTTGATAATCTCAGTCTAACAGGCGACGAAGCTACCGGAGTTCAGCTGGTGAAAAGAGCTTTAGAAGCACCGGTAAGGTTAATTGCTGACAATGCCGGCTTTGAGGGCTCGGTTGTCTGCGAAAAGTTGAAGACCGAGCATAAGGGCAAAGGATTCGATGTTATGAAGGGCGAATATGTTGATATGATTGAAGCTGGAATTATCGACCCAACCAAGGTGACTCGCTCTGCCCTGCAGAACGCAGCCAGCGCTGCAGCCATGCTGCTGACCACTGAATGTCTGGTAGCGGACAAAGAAGATGACGATGACGATGATAACGGCGGCCCTGGCGGCGGAATGCCCGGCGGCATGGGCGGCATGGGTGGAATGGGCGGCATGGGCGGCATGATGTAAGCCCAACTACCCAGAAATAAATATCTGAAATAATCAGGCAGCACACCCCGCGGGGTGTGCTGCCTTTTTTGCCTGCAGGGGTAATTTGTGGTATAATTTTTATGGTTAACGGAATAAAGCAGAATAATTAACCTGATTAAAGGGCAGACCAGCAGACAGAGCAAACAATTTCTAGGATAGATTTAACTGGAGAAAGGAGCCGGGAATGGAAAGAAGGAAAATTTTGGTGGTTGATTTTGGCGGACAGTATGTCAGATTGATTGCCCGCCGGATAAGAGAGCTCGGTGTTTTTAGTGAGATTATTTCCCCTGAAGCAGGGCTGGATTATTTCAGCCAGGAGGAAGTTGCCGGAATTGTTCTCTCCGGGGGTCCGGCCAGCCTGAAGATGGCCGGCGCTCCTTTAATAGACAGCAGAATATTTTCCCTGGGAAAGCCTATTTTAGGAATATGCTATGGTATGCAGCTTATGGCCGAACTTTTACCGGGGGGGCATCTAAAGGCTAGCAGCAGATCGGAGTACGGTCGGGCAGATCTCCTTATCAAAGAGCCTGTCGGTGTTTTTCAGGGAATAACAGTTAGCGGCGGGGGAAAAAGCCCTGGCAAGAAAGTCGCCAAGAAGTCCTTTCCGGTCTGGATGAGCCATGGTGACAGCGTTGAAGAGGTGCCGGAGGGTTTTCAAGTGCTGGCGGAAACTAAAGAATTATTGGTAGCAGCTATGGCTGATTCTGCTCGAAATTTATATGGACTGCAGTTTCATCCTGAAGTTGAGCATACCTGCTATGGCAGGGAGATTTTGGGTAATTTTGTTCATCAGATCTGCGGCGTAACCGGCAGCTGGAATATCAAAGAAATTGTCAGTGAGAAAATAAATCAGATCAGAACCAAGCTGGGTTCCAGGGCAGGTGTTGTGCTGGGTCTCTCAGGCGGAGTTGATTCAGCTGTTACGGCTGCTCTACTCCATCGAGCTGTGGGTGAAAGGCTGCAGTGCATTTTTATCGATCACGGTCTCCTGAGAATGGGGGAAGTTCAGCAGGTAGTTGAGACCTTTTCCCGGGAATTTAAGCTTCCCTTAATTACTGTGGATGCCAGGGAGAGATTTTTAAAAAAGCTGGCCGGAGTTAGAGACCCGGAAGTTAAGAGGGAAATTATCGGAGAAACCTTTGTCAGAGTTTTTGAAGAGGAAGCCGGGAAGCTGAAGGATATCACCCATCTGGCCCAGGGTACAATTTACTCCGATGTCATTGAAAGCGGGGAACACAGTAATGCTGAAATAATTAAATCCCACCATAATGTAGGAGGACTCCCGGAAAAAATGGAGCTGGATATTGTTGAGCCGCTGCGTGATCTTTTTAAAGACGAGGTCCGGGAGCTGGGTGAAGAACTGGGTCTTCCGGCTGAGATTATTTACCGTCAGCCCTTTCCCGGTCCCGGTCTGGCCATCAGAATTATTGGAGAGGTCACTCCTGAGAGGCTGGAAATTTTAAGACAGGCTGATGCCATATTTCGGAAAGAGCTGGAAAAATCCCGGGTCAGCCAGCAGATCTGGCAGGCCTTTGCCGTGCTGCCCGATATCCGTTCGGTCGGGGTTGAAGGAGATTCCCGAACCTACGGTTATCCCATTATTCTCCGGGCGGTTTCCAGCAGCGATGCCATGACTGCGGACTGGGTAAAAATCCCTGGAGAAGAACTGGACCGGATTTCTCGCAAAATTGTCAACAGAGTGAAGGAAATTAACAGGGTTGTTTATGATATTACTTCCAAACCACCTGCCACCATCGAGTGGGAGTAAAAAGGAGAGGATAATAATGGCTAAAAAGATTGAAAATGAACTGACAGATCAGCTTTTTGATGCGATTTTGGAGCTTGAAAACAGAGATGAATGCTACAGATTTTTTACCGATGTTGCCACTGTAGGTGAAATTCAGGCTCTCTCTCAGCGGCTGGAAGTGGCCCGGATGCTGAGAGAGGGAGTTACCTATGAAGAGATTGTTGATAAAACCGGTGTCAGTACTGCTACCATCAGCCGGGTCAAAAGGGCTCTGGAATATGGCGAGGATGGCTATAACATTATTCTTGATCGTCTGGGATTATAAGCTCTGATTATCTTCTCGTTATGCTGATAGATTGCTTGTGTCAAAGGCCTTAATTTTTTCAGGGATATATTTTGAAAATTGAGGGAAAGGTGAAATGCTGTGGTGCAGGAGGCTGCTGATTAGATGAAAAATCTGCTGTCAGGTGTCAGGCAGTATTTAATTAAAATTCTGAATGGAATGGCTCTAGGCCTGTTTGCTTCTTTAATTATTGGAGTAATTATCAGCCAGCTGGGAGAGCTTCTCCGGCTGGATGTTCTGATAAGACTGGGAGATACAGCTCAATTATTAATGGGGCCGGCAATTGGAGCAGGAGTGGCGGCCAGCCTGGGAGTTAAGGGGCTGGGGCTCTACTCTTCCCTGGTAACCGGAGCTCTGGGAGCTGGAACTGTGACATTTACTGCCGGAGCTGCTCAGCTGCAGATCGGCGAGCCGGTGGGAGCTTTGATTGCTGCTCTAATTGGGGCAGAAGTTGCCCGTCGGATCAGCGGTAAAACTCCGGTTGATATCGTCCTGGTTCCAGCTTTTACCATCATTTCTGGAGGAGCGGCCGGAATTCTCATGGCTCCGGCAATTATTAGATTTTCCTACTGGCTGGGTGCCACCATCAATGCTGCCACTACCTTGAGGCCCTTCCCTATGGGAATAGTGGTGGCTGCCATCATGGGTATGATTTTGACACTGCCAATCTCCAGTGCTGCTCTGGCGATCTCGCTGGGCCTGGAGGGTCTGGCAGCCGGAGCGGCCACGGTGGGCTGTTCCTCTCAGATGGTGGGTTTTGCGGTAATCAGCTACCGGGAAAATGGCTTTGGTGGTCTGCTGGCTCAGGGGCTGGGAACCTCAATGCTGCAGATCGGTAATATCGTAAAAAATCCGGTGATCTGGATCCCTCCCACTCTGACTGCAGCTCTGCTGGGGCCGGCAGCAACAGTTATCCTCGGACTGGAAAATAACAGAATTGGAGCCGGAATGGGAACCAGCGGACTGGTCGGTCAGGTTACCAGCCTTGAAGTTATGGGAGCACAGGCTCTGCCTGCTGTAATTTTCATGCATTTTATTCTGCCGGCGGTGCTGTCAATGCTGATATATTTACCTCTCAGGAAGAGGGGTATGATTGCTCCAGGCGATTTGAAGCTGAGCAGGGAGGCTGATTAAATGAAGAAAAAATATGATGTAATTATTATCGGGGCAGGTCCCACCGGGATTTTTACTGCCCTGGAGCTTATTGAGAACTCTCCCGAGCTTGACATCCTGATCCTGGAAAAGGGTGAGAATATTGAGGACAGAATCTGCCCTATGAAAGAGAAACCGGGAAGCGGCAGCGGCTGCTACTCCTGCTCTTCCTGTGCTATAGTATCTGGCTGGGGAGGGGCAGGAGCCTTTAGTGACGGAAAATTAGCTCTATCTGCTGATATTGGCGGCAATCTGGAAGAATATATTGGCAGGGAAGAGCTGGAGGCTTTGATTGATTATGCCGATAACTGGTATCTTGAGTTTGGTGCTCCTGAGAGAATTTTTGGTGCTGAGGAGAAAAAAATGGAAGAATTTCGCGACACAGCTGTCAGGGCCGGTCTCAAGTTTATTCCGGCCCGACTGCGTCATCTCGGAACCGGCCACACCAGAAAAGTTTTAATAAATATGAGGGATTACCTTTTGAATCAGGGGGTTGAAATACAGTTTAAGACTAGAGTTGGAGATATTTTGCTGACAGAGGAGAAAAGAAAAATTTCCGGGGTAAGGCTGGAGTCCGGTGAAGAGCTGAGAGCGGATTATGTTTCGGTGGCACCGGGCCGGGAGAATGCCAGCTGGCTCATGGAACAGGTTAAAGAAATGGGTCTGGAAACCAGTCTGAATCCTGTTGATATCGGTGTCAGGGTTGAAACACCTGCCGCCATAGCTCGACCGCTGACAGAAAATCTTTATGAATCCAAGCTTATTTACCAGTCACCGACCTTTGATGATAGGGTGCGGACCTTCTGCACCTGTCCCAACGGGGAGGTTGTCAGTGAGAATAATCAGGGTTTGATAACTGTCAATGGCCACAGCCATGCTGATATCAAAACAGAGAATACCAACTTTGCCCTGCTGGTCAGCAAAACCTTTACCGAGCCTTTTAAAGAACCAATCACCTATGGCAGGGCTATTGCCAAGCTGGCTAATCTTCTGGGGGGCGGTGTTTTAATTCAAAGACTGGGAGATCTGCTTTCCGGCCGGCGCTCCACTCCGGCCAGAATTGAACGCAGCATTGTAGAGCCTACCCTGAAGGAGGCCACTCCCGGGGATCTCAGTCTGGTCCTACCTCACCGTCATTTAACCGGTTTAATCGAAATGATTGAAGCGCTGGATAAAATCGCCCCCGGACTCTACTCCCGCGACACACTGCTTTATGGAGTCGAGGTGAAATTCTACTCCTCCCGGCTGGCAGTTTCAGCTGAGCTTGAGACAGCAGTTAAAAATCTCTTTGCCGGAGGTGATGGAGCTGGGATTACCAGGGGGCTGATGCAGGCTTCGGTAGCCGGCCTGGTTATTGCCAGAGAGATAACCTCACGGCTGGATTAGCAGCAGAGAAAGTATATACTGATTATTTATCAGCTGGAATCAAAGGCAGATTCCTGAAAATTTTTTAATTACGAGCAGTGATTAGCACAGGGGATATATTCTGGGCTGGATAAATTATACAAAAACACATAAAGCGAAAATTAAAGTAATAAAAACCTCTGCCGGAAGAGTTGCTATCTGGCAGAGGTTTTTGGTTTCTGGAAGTTAGCTTTAGCTGACAGTTCAATAATTAGCGGCTAAAAGAGACTGCCAGCTTGTGAGTAAAAAGCTGACGACAAATAGATAGCAATAAAACAGAGCTGGAGAAATAAGATGGTCTGGCTACCGGGATTTGAACCCGGGACCTCTTGCTCCCGAAGCAAGCGCGCTACCAAGCTGCGCCATAGCCAGACTT